>Ga0315322_10001845_pt1 | contig 16426 bp, 14 predicted proteins | sample M110021515metaG_FD_203461 | JGI IMG/M metagenome (GOLD analysis project Ga0315322, IMG submission 203461) | Ammonia-oxidizing marine archaeal communities from Monterey Bay, California, United States - M1 100m 21515 | ecosystem: Environmental > Aquatic > Marine > Intertidal zone | place: USA...
TCTCGCCTCATGCTTCATGAGCGAGGACGGTTCTATTGCCTCCGCATCGTTTTGGCATAATGCAAAATCAATAGGGAAGATGAAAGCTATTAGAACAAGCAACGCCTTTGGGCAATAATTCTTTTGTGGGGGTTTCATTGGCTAAAACTTGAAAGCATTAGCGCTTGTTAAGCAAGCCTTTTGCTTTCTCTAAAATGTTCTTTTCTTCTTGAGTCAAAGCGCCAAAACCATTCTCGTTGATTTTATCCAGAATACGATCAACTTCTTCCTGTAAATCTTGTTGGTCTGAAAAATCCACGGCATAGCTAGCATTCTTCACCGATTGTTTTTTTCGAAAAAGTTTTGTAATGCCGCTTGATTTTTTTGAGCGAGAGTTAACAAAAACGAATTTGGGGAATTCCTTCCCCGAAAGCAGATACCTGAAAACGAATGCGCCGGACAGCATTCCTCCGAGGTGGGCGGAGCAGTTTACCGTCAAATTGCCCCGAAGCTCCCAAAAGACAAAACCAAACAACTCAATTCCCAGGAGACTTAGGAGCAAATACCTGGGCTTTATAGATATAGGTAAAACTAAGAAGAGTAAAAGGGTAATGGGGCGGTCCGGATTACTGAAGCAAAAATAAGTAAGGCTTGCCATTAGAATGGGCGTGAAGCCGCAAAGTTGTTGTTCTGCCTGGTAATTAAGGCCTAACCACAAAAACCCACCGGAGAAGGTTGACAATGCGCATAACCATAAAAAGTTTCGTTTACCAAGTTCTTGCTCAACACCTCTGCAAATGAAATGAATGCCTATAAGGTTCATTAACAAGAGGAAAGGACCTTGATTAAGAAAAGGATAGCTTAAGATGGTCCACAAATATCCACTTGAAAAGAAATGCGAGCTTAAAGCAAAAGTTTTGAAATGGATTCCTTTCCCGTGAGGTAACCCGGCTGCTAGTTCGACTAATAATTGGAAAACAAAGCAAGCGATCAGCAGAATCAATATCCGATCTATGATTGAATTTATTCCACCGCTGAACGGTTTCTTCATATATGATCTGTCATAAAGCACATATCCAATCTATCACTGGATCACATAGGGGCAAATGCAGAATCAAAGTATTTGTCATTGATTTGTTGTGTACATGACAAAATTTTGTTATGAAAAGGTAGGATGCGTGCTCCCGTCTATTACGCTCTTACTCCTTTCCTCCTGGGTATAACTGCTAACTCTATAATCGACTCTGGTTATGGGTCATTGCTGATTGGAATCAGTGGCATTATGTTTAGTATTACAAAGGGGTGGATAAACAAAAGACTGAGTTTTGATCGAATAAATATATTGGCATTGGGATTGGGCGGTGTTTTAAATGTCTGGCTATATTTTGGTGTAGTTACGAAAGAGAAAGAAACGATCGGAACCATGCTTCGGTCACTTCCTCCGCGTGAGATTGAATGCAGTATAGAATTGATTCATCTAAATAATCAATTCGGGCGGTATGGTGAATATGTTTATTTCAATGGTATAATTGAAAAATGCCCGGACACAAGGAAAGATCTGATAAACAAAACGGTTTGCGGTATGTTTCCAATTAAGAACGAAGCTTTAATAATAGAGAGTGGTGATGTAATAAAAATTAAAGGAATAATAGAATATAGTGAAATTAATAAAAATTTATTGTTAAAGAAAAAGATAAATTATAAAATTTATTATGTGAATCAAGTTATTGTAGAAAGAAAGAAAGTACTAAGTGAAATAAAAACTTGTATAGTAAGAAATATAACTAGTGATAAATCCACCACAAAAGAATATAAAGGTTTCCTGTGCGCATTTTTATTCGGCGAGAAAAGGTTTATAACTAAAAGACAAGATTCATTATTTCGAAATATAGGGACAATGCATATTTTTGCGGTAAGTGGATTACACATTGGTATTGCTTTTATCATTCTACATCAATCTCTTAGAACTTTAATTAAGAAAAAGGAGTTCTATTTGCCTACAACATTAGTTATGCTGTTTTGCTATGTTTCATTAATTGGCTTTCCACCATCTGCCTGTCGGGCGTTTATAATGCTGTTATTTTGGCAAATCTCTATAGTCCTATGTCGAAAAAGTAATTTATTTTCCATTCTTGGATGGACTGCATTAATTCTTCTTCTTATTGATCAAAGTTTTTTATATTCGATTGGTTTTCAATTGTCATTTACTGTCGTATTGGCAATATTATGGATCGTCCCGAAAAACGGTAACAAAAGGAATTGTTTTACTCTCTTTAAAATTTCTTTTCTTATTTCCTATTCTTCTTTTTTTAGTAGTATAATTCTTATTATAGATAATTTCAATTATATCAACCCCTTGTCAATAATCGTTAATGGCATATTAATGCCATTTATTGTTGTTGTTTTTGTAGCTTGCTTATTTTATTTAATAACCTTATTATTATACCCTACAGAATTAGTTTCCAACTTAACCCAGTTAACTTATTCACTTATAGAACACTATTCTCATTTTTTTGACGCTATAAAGTTTACTCAATTTCATTTTCCAAGTGATTACGATACTCATGATAGTTTTCATTTAATTATTCCCCTCATGTTAATCCTTACCAGAAGTTCCTTAACAACTCTATGGCAAAAGCTTGCGTTTTTAGCTTTCTTGCCTGCAAGTATTCTCCTTGTGAATTCAACTTTCAACTGAACTATGGAAAAGTAAATGCTTCCATTTTATAAAAAGGGGATTTAAAGAATAGAGCACTTCAAGCATCAGTAGCTAATTTATTACCGGGAATGGATTGGAGCCCTCGACGGTACAATCCATATGCTATGGTATGACAATAGAATTAATGAGTGAATTAAAAACATAAAACCGAGCAAATGATTGCTGGATTTAGTTATATGATAGTTAAAAGCTAAATTTTACAATAGGTGAAATAGATATTGCAGTTCCCATGAGCCCAATCGAATATGCAAATAAACCCAAAGCTGTTTAACACCATTCGCAACCAAACCAACCACTAGTTCTGATGATCTCGTTGACCTGGCCGCTCAAGTCAAGATCCGACACCCTGCACGCGAATCGATACGATTCACTCGGTCTTGCTGAATATAAAGCCATTAAACATTTCTCAGGCTTCAATTATTGTTCAGGGCACTAAGTATCTGAAGGCGAAGGTCGTCTTTTTCTATCTTTCCCTTTTCTCCTTGTAGCATTTTTCCGTCACCTCCTATTAATCTATAAAATGGTGTAATGCTAGAAATGTCAGATGGAATAATCGTAGTTAATGGTGATACTTGATTTCCGGATACTATAAAGTTTGTTGAGGACAGTTGCGCTTGTTCAAGAGCTTCTATTGCTGAATCGGTGTTTTGTCTTTCTGAGATGCACACGGTTATCAACTTGAGCCCTCTTTTTCTAAAAATTTTATATAATGTGGAAATTGTTATTAAATTATCCCTTAAATCCGTATCTGTTTCCTTCCATACGTAAAAAAGTTTCGGTTTTCCTGTTTTGTGATTAAGATAGAACTTTAATTTCCTCTCATCCGCAGCAGTAATTCTTACCGTCTCGTCAGAATAACGCTTTCGTACCTGCTCAGCCAGCAAAAGATCGTCCGAAAACTTGATTGCCGTCCCAAAGACCTTTGTCCGTTTGAATTTATTACCCCCTCCATCCAGGTATGATATAATAGATTTATATAGGTCTGATGCTTCAAGGCTTTCGGACAGGTCATGGTTACCTATTCTACCTGCATAAACCATTTCTCTGTTTTTATTATATAAAAAAACCGATGGTGTAATCTTCACCCCCATTTTTCTTGTGAGAGTTTGTTTTTCACCATCAAATAAATATGGAAATGTATAATTCTTACGCAATGCTCTCTTTTTCATTTCCATGAAAGAATCTCCCAAATCACTATATGCCTGTTCATCGGGTAATACCGCTTTATCATAATTTGGTGACACGGCAACTATTGCGACTTTCTTTTCCCTCATTAATTCCGCAATTTTTATCAGCTGATTTTGAAATAGTTGTGATATTTTACAGTGGTTTGATAAAAAGATAACGGCTAGCAAATCGTTTTCTTCAAAATCTTTATTGGAATAGAACCTTCCGTCTGTTCCCTGTAGTGAAAACTCAGGTAAATAAATCGGGTTTTCGCTTTGTCCGGAATGAACCCTTAACTGAAATGCAACCGTTAGTAATTGAACCAACAGTAGCTTGTTCAACAAAATAACTGTTTTTTTCCAACTGCGCATGTTGATTATTTTCAGGTTATTCTGTTGTTTTTTGCATTTCTCTCTCGATGCCGTTCTCTGTATCGTTTCTATCCCCACAATCAAACTAAATCAATGGTTTTCAAACACCTATTCTAGTTATTCCTGTCCCATATACTCTCAATATTGTTGGCATTAATCGCTAATAATACTAGTTTGCGTAATTGATGCTGAATGAATTTTCATCTGCTTTAAATGAATCTCCGTGTACTCAATCCGGTGCAAGAGCTCCATACTCTAACCAACTAGATGATACGGAATTCTGGAGACACATACCTGCTTGGAGTGAAATAGATTCAAAATCTTTTGGAGACCACCGCTGGCAGCAACGTAACTCGATTACCACTTTAGCCCGCATTAGGGAAACCCTTGGTGAACTCGTGGGTTCGACTCTCATTGACGATATCGATGCAGGGTTAATGAGAACCAGAATGAATTTGCGATTAACCCCATATGTTTTTTCGCGCATAAATTGGGCTAATGCTGAAAACGATCCGGTACGCCGCCAGTTCATCCCTTTGGGCTCACAATTCATAGCGGATCATCCTCTTGCGATGGATGACTCTCTGGCCGAAGACAGTAACAAGGTTACGCCATATCTCATTCACCGCTATCCGGACAAGGCTCTTTTTTTACCAACCACTCTTTGCCCCGTGTATTGTTCATTCTGTACCCGCAGCCGTGTGGTTGGTGGTAGTACTGCGGTAAAAAGCAAGTCCACCTATGGAGCAAAACCGTTAGGTTGGGACAGCACGTTTGATTACATTCGCAATCATCCTGAAATTGAAGATATCGTTATTTCGGGTGGTGACGTTCTTCTTCTGCGCCCGAAGCAAATAAGCCAAATTGGCATATCTCTTTTGTCCATACCTTCCGTGCGGCGCATTAGGTTTGCGACCAAGGGGGTGGCCATTATGCCGATGAAGTTTACCAGTGACATAGAGTGGGTTGAAGCATTGCGTGAGGTAAGCAGGCTTGGCAGGGACTTAATGAAGGAGGTTTCGTTGCATACGCACTTCAATACGGACCGAGAGATCACGGTTTGGACTTCCCGGGCTATGAAAACATTAACTGATATCGGAGTACGCGTACGGAATCAGTCCGTTTTGATTAATGGGGTCAATAACTCTCTTGATTGCCTTCGTTACACCATGAAGAAATTGGCCAACCTTCTCATTCAACCCTATTATATCTACCAACACGATTTGGTGCCTGGATGTGAACATCTACGTACAACGGTTCGGAAGAGTGAAGGCATGTCTCTGGGTTTACAGGGGTCGATGGCTGGATTTAACACCCCTCGGGTTGTCTGTGATGCCCCTGGGGGCGGAGGGAAGCGAGACATTTCCAGTTACATTCTTTACGATCAGGAAATAGGCGTGTCTGCATGGACTTCGCCTGCGGTCAAGCCTGACACTATCTTTTATTATTATGATCCCATACACCTTTTGGGAGAGAGCGGGCGGGCGATTTGGGCAAACCCTTCGGATATAGACTCGCGTTTAGCAAAGGTAAGGGCAGAGGCTGCCGCGCGTTTGGATTGCGCAAAGTAATATCTTTCCCGCCGAAAGTAAGCCTTGGGTTCCTAGTCCGTTCTTATCGGCATTACCACACACAAAAACGACAGGCTAGAATCTTTGCTTCCCTCGACCTTAAATACCCCTGGGCTCATGTCGTCTCTGAATTCAAGACACACTTTGTCCTGAAGGAGAGACCTTAGTGGGTCTAGCAAGAATCTAGGGTTAAAAGATACTGTTGCTTCCTCGCCTTCGTAGACTATCCCCATCGACTCACAGGCGTCCCCGAGTGTGCTTTGTCCTGTGATTTCCATCTCGTTTTTCTTTATTCTGAGGGTCACTTTTTCGTCCGACACCAGAGCGGCTCTGTGTACGCATTCTTGCATCAGTTCCCGCTCTATCTCAGCTGCATTAAAATCATCCTTGGGGATCACTTGATTGTAGTTGGGGTATTTTCCCTCTACTACCTTGGAAACTAGATATACCGATTCTCGAAAACCTATGGTTTCGTCTTCTTGGTTTTCAACCTTTAACTCGAAAGATACTTGGCGATCCGTAAATGATATGCTGATGGACTCTCCTATGTCCGGTAGTTTTTCCAATTCCGTAACGGTTAGGGAGGGGAGGATAAATTCTCCTTCTTCACCTTCCGCCACGTTCATATCTCTATTCGTAACGGCTAACCTGCGTCCATCTGTAGCAACGAGGGATAGGTTTCCTTTGCTAAAGTGAAAGAATACACCCTTTAGCATGTATCTTTCTTCGTTTACCGATTGAGCATAAGAAACGCTTTTTAACATGGCCACTATCTCCTGGCGGTCCATTTTGAATTCTTTGCGCTCCTCCAACTCTGGCAGGGGTGGGAACTCCTTGCTGTCCATACCAATGACATTAAAAACAGACCCTCGTGTACTGATCGTTGCTTTGGGCGAATCACTAGACTCAACGCTGACCTCCATGTCTGCTAACTCCCTTACGATTCTTCCCAGTTCTTTAACCGGCAGGGTAACGGAACCCTCTTCCGAAACATCGGCCTTGATCGAGCATCGTGTGCCTAGATCCAGGTTTGTTGTTGTTAACCGGATGGTTCCTTCACGTGCTTCTATCAGCACGTTTTGAAGAATGGGCATCGTTTTTCTCGTACCAACCACACTGGTAACCAATTGCAAGCCAGAACTAAAATGATCTCTGTTAATCTTAAACTTCATCGAGTTGAGTTGTGAATGAAAATGAAGGAGTACACAATATCGAATTATTGATAAAGATATAAGAACTAAAAATTTGTATTACTCTTATATTCGAGAATAAGTCAAACAACCTGATAACCCCTTGCTCTTCAATACAAAGCGAAAGGAGGGAATGTCTATAACAAAAGAGAAATTTTTTGATAAACGAAAAAAGGCCAACAACAAGAGAGAAATTGAAAAGATTTTCACAAGTATTCACGATATTTATTTCTTGGCCAATGACTCCAAATAATCCCAAAAACTCTGATGGTTCTCCAGTACCGCTTCTTCAGAGGCTGGCATCTTGCAACGAAACAAAAAGTCGTTCAAAGAATTTTTTGGCAGAATGAAATGGCAATGAAGAGCAATATCTATCTTTTCAAAGTAGACCCTAAGCTCATCGAGCCTAAGACGGTAAAAAAATTTTCCATTTCGCTGAAACCTACCAATACCTGCATCGGAACCAGTCAAGATACTGTTGGTCAAGGAACTCAACTTGTCCATAAGGGAAAGCTGTTCGGCTTGTGGCAAAGAATTCAAAACCGAAAGGCTTTGATCTGAAAAAGTGACTTGAAACATATAATCTACCGGAATCTAAAATTGTTGATGAATGAAAGAGCGTTGACAACACCCTGCACGACAAACCTAGTGAATGCAAAAAGGAAAACAAGGTTTAGAGAAAACTTACCCAGGGAAATCGTTTGCAACCTTTATTGTCTTTGGAGGGTGTACAACCAAAAGTGAATAATATGGACAGCAAACAAGAATTAAAGGATGCCCAAGAAGTTTTGGTCAAAGAAGCCAATTCGATAACGGCGGCAGCAGATCGCCTGAGCGAAAACTTTTCTCAAGCGGTAGACAGCCTTTATACCGAACGCGGAAAAGTTGTTGTTAGTGGAATAGGAAAATCAGGACATCTCGGCAAAAAGCTAGCGGCAACCTTTTGCAGCACGGGAACCCCGTCCGCCTTTCTTCATCCATCCGAAGCGGTTCATGGAGATTTGGGAATTCATCAAAAAGGCGATCCCGTCTTGTTTTTGTCTAATAGCGGGTCGACACCAGAGCTTTTGGCTCTGGAGCCCATCCTACGGGGGCGCGGAGCTAGAATTGTCGGTATCTTCGGCAGTACGAGAGGACAACTAGCCTCAAAGGTAGATGCATTCTTAGATTCATCTGTTCCCGAGGAAGCAGACCCATTGGGTATTGTGCCAACAGCCAGCTTTTCCGTATCTGCCGCACTGGGAGACGCCTTGGCGTCGGCTTTGATGAAGAGAAGAAATTTCTCCGAGACGGACTATGCCCAAACTCATCCTGCCGGACAACTGGGAAGAAACCTAACCCTGCGGGTTTCCGACGTCATGCACCTTCTTCCCAAAACGGCATGCGTAACGAAAGAAACCCAAACAAAGGACTTGGTCATCGAGATGACCAAATTCCCACTGGGCGCAGCCTGTGTGACGGAAGGAGAAAAACTGTTGGGCATTGTTACGGATGGCGATTTGCGAAGAGCCCTGAACGAAAATGAAAACCTGCTGCAACTTTCTGCGGAAAAGGTTATGACGAAATCGCCGCAAACCATTGCTCCAGAAATTTTATTGGGCGATGCGCTGAAGGTAATGGAAGATCGCAAATCCCCAATATCCGTTTTACCGGTAGTCTGCCAGAAAACACAAAGATTGCTAGGCCTGATCCGCCTTCATGACATATACACACCTTCCGGGTGCTGAAAGTTTCTTGAGAAAACACTCAAAACCTGCTTATATGTAGCCAACAAAGACCTTAGAGGCGTGAATTCTAGGAAAATCATTCTATTAACCGCATCCTTACTAGCATTGCTCGCAGGGGGTTATCTTTTGCAGCAACTGCGAGATGCATTTGATGAACACTCACACTGGCGATCGAGAGAAGCTGTTTTGGAAAAAGAACTGGAAGACCTAAGAGAAGAGGCTAGGGCGGACAGGGAGTTCCTGGATAGATTGCGAAGAGACCCAGACTTTCAAGATGCTATTGCCAGGAAGGAACTGGGATATGGAAAAAAGAACGAACGCCTGTATCGCCTCCCTGAACCCGATGGCGAAAAACAAGTGGTTCAGCAACCTTGACACATAGCAGAAAAAGGCAGACTAAGCGCAAAATTCCGGAGAGGTAGAAAGCACCGTTTTTTTGCCTAAAGTAATCTGAGGTGCCTGTATCAAGAAATTATAACCTCGACAGGAAAGGTTTTGAGTGACCTAAGACCCTTTTTGTATAATTGTATCTAAATATTTTATTCACCCAACCATGTCAGAATCCACTACAGAATACCTCAACCAAGCCAAGGAAAGCGGAGAGCTTTACGAAAGCTCGTACGAAAACATTAGCGAATTGCTTGGAATAGAAAACCTGCCCGACTGGGTCAAAAACTCTTTGGAGGAACTGATAGGCGATCAAAGTTGGGAAGAGTTAAACAATCGCTTTCATGCAAATCTGGCCTTTGGAACCGGCGGAATGAGGGGAAGAACCATCGGCAACAGGATAACGCGTGCAGAGAGAGGAAAAAGCGGAAAGGGCGAAACACCAGAATATGCAGCCGTGGGAAGTAACACGCTCAATGAGATAACGGCCCTCCGTGCCACCAAAGCCCTCTTTCTTTACGTAAGGCAATGGATGGCCGAACAGGGGATACTTGAGCAACCACGCTTGGTGGTTGCCCATGACGTTCGCCATTTTTCAAGAAAATTTTGCGAGCTTGTGGCAAACGCGTGGTTTAGACTGGGGGGCTACTCAATGATATTCGACGGTCCTCGGTCAACGCCGCAACTGAGCTTTACCGTCCGACACCAATATGCTCATGCCGGTATTGTAATTACCGCAAGTCACAATCCATCGCATGATAACGGGTTCAAGGCATATTTCGGTGATGGGGGTCAGTTGATACCGGATCACGCGGAGAAGGTGGTGGAGAAATACAAAAGTATATCAATCTCCGAACTTCTGCCCTTGCTAGATAAGGATACTTCGGGCGTTCCCGCATGGACAGTGCTTCAAGCAGGGGATGACCTTTCCTATCGGGCGGCGCTCGAAGATGCCGTTCTTGATCCTGAATTGCTCAAACAGCATGCCCCCAAGGTGGTCTTTACGCCTATCCATGGAACAGGAGCTATTTCTGCCATACCAGCCCTTTGGGATCATGGAGTGGAAGTGGTGGTGGTCGACGAACAGAACAAGCACGACCCTAATTTCAGTACGGTCCAATCTCCCAACCCGGAGAATGAGGAAGCACTCAAATTAGGCATATCGGTTGCCCGAAAGACTAAGGCAGAATTTGTTATGGGCAGTGACCCCGACTGCGATCGAATAGGAGTGGCAGCAAAACAAAAGGGTGGTGGCTATGTTTGTCTTACGGGCAACCAGGTTGCGTGTATGCTTGCTGAATATCGCCTAATGGTTACCAAGAGAAAACAGCTTTTGGAGGATGGAGCGGGAGAGAGGTTTTCCATTCTCAAGACTTTTGTAACCACCCCCATGCTAAGTCGCATTGCCGAGGGGTATGGAATACGGTGCGTAAATACACCGACCGGTTTCAAATGGATGGCTGAAAAGTTAGGAAAGTATGAAAGCGATGCGATACTGGAATTAAAGGAAAAAGAAGGATTGTCATTGGATTTTGATGGCACCGATCTTTTTGCCCGGATCGATATACTTTTGCGTTATTCGAACTATGTCGTGCTCGCGGCTGAAGAAAGCTATGGATATCTGCCGCTTGACGTGGTGCGAGACAAGGACGGCAATGCATCGGCCTTGGCAATAGCAGAGCTGTTTGCATTTCTAAAATCTACCCAGTCCACCCCCTTTGATTTCTTGGATACACTCTACAAAAAATACGGGTATCATTTCGAAAAAACTGAAAACTTATATTTTGAAGGAGCAGAGGGAAGTGCTACGATTAAAAGACTTGCAGATTCCTACCGAAAGAACCCTCTTCCTGATGTCGAGGGGATAAAGGTGACCAAGACCAGGGATTTCTTAGAGTCTGGCTATATAGATGAAGACGAAGACCCTCTGCCGGTGGAAAATTTTCTCCACATGACTCTGGAGAACGGATATTCCATCGCCATTAGACCCAGCGGAACCGAGCCAAAGATCAAATATTATCTTTTCGGTTGTGGCGAAAAAAATGCGACAGACCTAGGGGCATCCAAAAATGAAGTTACGCAAAAGGTCGAATCTATGGCCAGCTGGCTTACGGAAGATGCAACGGCCCGATTGGGTGAAGAAAAATAACTCGAGTTGCTTGCTTGGTAGCCAGCTTACCGAATGTTAAACCAAAAGGCTTGCGGGCCGCTCTAGCGTTTCACCTAGCAACTTAAGAAAGCGGGCGCCTACAGCACCGTCAACCAATCGGTGGTCGCAACTCAAACCCAGGGTCATCGTCTCGCCAGCCCGTAAATTACCTGATGAGTCCAGTACGGGTTTTTTAACGCTTGCGCCGATGGACAATATGGCGGCATTGGGCGGGTTTATTATTCCACTGAAGAAATCAATCCCAAACATGCCGAGATTTGTCACGGTAAAAGTCGACCCTGACATTTCATCCGGAGCCAATTTTTTACCCCTGGCTTTTTCTATTAAAGATTTTGCTTCCAGCGAAAGAGTTATCAAATCAAGGGCTTCCGCATTTCTGATGACTGGCGTGACCAAACCATCATCTACGGCAACGCCGAACGAAAGGTGAACGTTTCCGTGAAAGCGAATCTCCTTTTCCTCCCAAGAAGTGTTAATTTCAGGAATCCACTTAATGGTTTCGGCACATGCCTTCAGAATGATGTCATTCAAGGTTAACTTGAGAGGTTGTTCATCCGGAGAGCAACGATTGGCCAACCTTTCGTTCATTGCTTCGCGAGCAAGGCGAAGGGGTTGTGAATCGATTTCCTTCTGGAGGTAAAAGTGTGGAATTGTATTTTTCGATTCTAGTAGCCGGCTAGCGATTATGGAACGCATTTTCGATACGGGAACCGATTGCTCTTTAAGATTCCCGCCGGAACCGGCTTCCATCCGCGTCGAAACAACTTTTTCCTGCGAGCCGGAACTTGGGGCGGGGGCGGCTTTTTCTGCAGGAGCCTGCACAAAGGACAAGACGTCTTTTTTTGTAATTCTGCCACTCGGGCCCGAACCGGTAACCTTGCTTAAATCGAGTTTTTCTTCCAGGGCAATTTTTTTAGCAAGAGGTGAAGCAATGATGCGTTCGGAGGAGATGGGCTTAGCTGATTCCTTCCCCCCCTCGTCGCCATGGACCGGCCCTGACGTAGCAGGCTCCTCACCACTCTCGCCGACGGGCTGACTGTCGTCGGCATTCACTTCTTTGTCCGACTCTGGTTCGCTCGGGGTTGTCACCCCTTCCCCGGTTGTTGCGGAAGGAAGATCTTCTACGTTTTCCCCATCCTCCCCAACTGCAGCCAAAGGGCTGCCTATGGGAACCTCTTCGCCTTCCCCCACAAAGATTTTCAAAAGGGTTCCATCATCAAAACACTCTAATTCCATGGTTGCCTTATCGGTTTCAATCTCAGCCAAGACATCTCCGTTGGAAATAGTATCACCTTTCTTTTTGTGCCATTTAACAACCGTTCCGACCGACATGGTGTCGCTCAATTTGGGCATTTCGATAATTGTAGCCATGATGAAAATAAAAAAGATTAAAGAAGTTCCATTGCCTTTGCCAAAACACGATCATGATCTGGAATCTGAAAGTTCTCGAGATTCTTGCTGTATGCCTGAGGAACATCAATGGCGGAAACTCTTTTTACCGGTGCATCCAAATGGTCAAAGGCTTGATCCTGAATAATAAAGGCAATTTGCGCGTCAACGCCACAAAAGGGTTTGTTTTCTTCAACCAAAAGAACGCGGTTTGTTTTTCGTACGGAAGAAAGGATGGTCTCGACGTCCAGAGGCCTGATGGAGCGAAGGTCGACCACTTCGACCGAAACGCGATGCTTTTCCTCAAGGGTTTCGGCGACCTGCAGAGCAGTGTGCACAGATTTCCCGTGTGCAATAATGGAAAGATCCTTGCCTTCCCGGATGACTTTGGCCTTTCCCAGGGGAACCAAAAAATCGTCCTCTTCCGGAACCTCCCCTTGCAGGTTGTAAAGGATTGTGTTTTCCATCATGCATACCGGATCATTGTCCCGAATGGCTGACTTGAGCATGCCCTTGGCATCAGCGGGCGTAGCTGGGCAAATTACCTTTACCCCCGGTGTATTGGCCGCGAAATTCTCAGGTGTGTGGGAGTGGGTTGCCCCGACGTTAGTGCCTCCGTTTGCAGGCCCTCTAAATACGATTGGAACGTTAATCAGCCCACCGGACATGTACCTGACGTTGGCCGCATTATTGAAAATTTGATCAAAAGCGACATAGCAGAAACTCCAGAACATAAATTCTACGACCGGGCGCATGCCCATCATCGCGGCTCCGACGGCGAGCCCGGAAAAAGCAGCTTCGCTGATAGGGGTATCGATAATTCTATCCGGCCCGAATTTTTCCAACATGCCTTCGGAAACCTTGTAAGAGCCCTTGAACTGGGCGACTTCCTCCCCCATAAGAACGACTTGATCATCTCGGGAAATTTCCTCTGCAAGCGCTTGATTGAGTGCTTCTCGATAAGTAATAGTGGTCATTGTAGAAGTAGTGAAAATTGATCAAATGGTTTCGAAAAACATAGTGCCCGAGGATTTTTTTTCTTCCGGGTTGTCCGTTTCCCAATATACGTCGTCCATCAACTCCTCAGGTTCAGGATACGGACTTGCTTGCGCAAACTCCGCCGAAGCCTCGGCTTCCTCCTTCGCCCGCTTGTCAATGTCCGCTGCTACCTCTTCAGTCAGATGGCCTTCCCTCAGGAGCTTTTCCCTAAAAAGGTTTATGGGGTCCTTGCTTTTCTTATACTCCTCTATCTCTTCCTTGCTACGATAAGTTTGGTCTGGGTCAGCTACTGAATGACCTCGATATCGGTAGGTTATAATCTCGAGAACGGAAGGCCTGGATTCCGAATGGGCGCGCTCCAGGGCCTCGGAAATGTTATGACGGACCTCATAAAGATCATGACCGTGCGAAACAGACCATTCTATGTCAAAAGCATCACCCCGGCGGGCTAGTGGCTCTCCGGCAGAGTGTCTGGCTTCGGCCGTACCCATGGAATAACCGTTGTTTTCTATTATGTAGATGACGGGAAGGTTCCAAAGAGAGGCCAAGTTAAGAGACTCGTAAAAAGGGCCTTGGTTGGTTGCGCCATCACCCATGAAGCAAAGACAGGCCCCTTTTTTCTTATTGAACTTAAGGGCATAAGCCATGCCCAGTCCGAGCGGGGTTTGTCCGGCGACGATTCCGTGACCGCCCCAAAAATTTTTATCCGGAGCGAAAAAATGCATCGAACCTCCCTTGCCTTTCGAGCAACCGGTTTTCTTGCCGAAGAGTTCAGCCATGCATTCGTCCATATTCATTCCAACGGCGAGCGCGTGGCCGTGATCACGATAGGCGGTGATTACGTGATCGTCTTTGGACATGGCAGAAACCGAACCTACGGCAACAGCCTCTTGACCAATATAAAGATGCAGAAACCCGCCGATGTGACCTTGTTGATAGGCCCGCAAGGAGCGTTCCTCAAAACGCCTGATTCTGACCATTTGTTCATACAGTTCGATTTTAGAATCGGGAGACAGGTTTTGGTTGGCAGTCTTGTTGGCAAAAACATCCGATTCCTCATCTTCACTCCCGACAGACTGTTCGGGTTCGTCTGGGGCGACAGAATCCTTGGGTTGTGAAACCGCCTCTGGGGTGTCGGCCTTGTCCTCAACAACCTCCGGAGCAACAGAACCATCCTCAACCGAGCGTGCAGGCACGCTTGAGGGGGTTGCAGCCTTAGGTTTTGACGCCGTCTTTTCTTCGTCAAGATTAGTATCGTGATGTAATCCTTCCATAATTGTCGATTGGAGTTTGGGTAAGGCTCATTATCCCCCTAGACGGGAAATTCTTCAATGCTTAATTTGGGTGAACCACTCGATCGACAATCGGCTCGAACCCCCCAAAAACCCATCTTTCGCTTGTCGAAAAAAGGCCATACAAGCTGATGGTCGCCAGGAGGAATCTTGAGAGAGGAAATAGCCTCACGCGGGAAAAAGCGAAAAATACCCTCCTCAATATCTTTTGGAAGACTTTGAATAACCCGAGTGCAATCAAACAGAAACATAAGCCAGTTGGTGGTAGACTCGTAACTTTTCTCCGATACGTATCCGAAAAGCGAAAGATCTTCGTCTTCCAGAGCAACTCCAGTTTCCTCAAGGGCCTCTCTCTTGGCGCATTCGTATGGGGATTCGCCATCAGACATGTTAAGTTTTCCGCCAGGCGGACTCCAAAAACCCTTGTTGGGAGTTTTGTTGCGCTTGATCATGAGAATCTCATCCTTTGTGTTGCGAATGAAAAGTAAGCAAGATATCTTGAAGTCCATAGAATTTAAGCTTGTTTAAATGAACTTTCTAGAGAAAGGATATACTTACTCCAAACCTTAACTTCTCTACCCATGAAAATCCTAGCGTTAAAACTAATTCTACTCTTGCCCTTCGGTTTCTTCTGCCAGCTTTATTCGGCACCGGACGAATATGTTAAATTGACAGGTCCAACGGGAAAGAAAGTAACCATCGCGAAGGAGTCAGACATGTGGATCAAGGCAACCGTTCCTTTTGGAATAGTCTTACATCCCAAGGCCCAGGCTTATTCCAGAAGCAAGCCAACCGGGTTATCTGACGTTATTAACTTGGAATTCATGAATAACATCAAAGTGAGGATTTATCTCTGCTTTAGTAATGAATTCAAGAAGAAAGCCCTAAGAAGCGCTAAGTTATCGGATGCGCAGTACTATCAGTACTATAGCGCGGAAGTGGAATACCTTACTGTCAAAGTGGATAGGAATACCAAAAACGCCCACTTTCTTTTTCCCGCAGTTTTGGCGGAACGGGACGGGTTCTATAAGGCCGGGTATGTGAAACTAGTGGGATATGCTGTGGAAATTTCACAAAATGACGTGCCGTTTGAAATGACTGAGAGTATATTTTTCGATAAATATCGTACGGTGGATATCCTTAATAAGTTCAAGGCGCAAGCGGTTGAGAAGTCAGAATCAAACAAAGGACTTCTTCTGCCGGCCCATCTTGTCAGTCAAAATTATTTGGATCCCACTACTGTAGTCAAGCAGAAGGCGGGCTCGAACAATTAAGGAAACCTTCCTCACCCCAGCAGTCCAAGCCAGTGTCGGATAAGAAGGAAATAATAATCAACTGCGGCATATCTCATGTATCCGCGGGGGTTTTCTCTCAGGATGGTGACAAGATCCTGCTCGAACAGGTTGGACTTGAAACCCTGCGCTACGATTTATCCAATGAAGACCAATGGCTGGATTGTTTCTCC
>Ga0315322_10001850_pt1 | contig 16409 bp, 11 predicted proteins | sample M110021515metaG_FD_203461 | JGI IMG/M metagenome (GOLD analysis project Ga0315322, IMG submission 203461) | Ammonia-oxidizing marine archaeal communities from Monterey Bay, California, United States - M1 100m 21515 | ecosystem: Environmental > Aquatic > Marine > Intertidal zone | place: USA...
GTCGTAACTTATGTCACCACTGCCACTAAATAACGCTCTAATATCTGAGTTTGCAACTTCTACTGCATTTGCTGTAGTTGTTATACCAAATCCTGAACCAACAGTTAAACTAACTGTTCCTGAAGTACCACCGCCTGTTAGACCTACACCTGCTGTAACACCTTCAATATCACCTGCGTCATTAGTAAAACTAAATACACCGTTGCTATAAGATAAGTCGCCACCTGCACTAAACAATGATTTAATGTAAGTATCGTCTGTTGTTATCTCGTCTGCCGCTACAGATATACCATTTCCGCCTGCAACATTAATACTAATTGTACCTGATGTGCCGCCGCCTGTTAAACCATTACCGGCACTAACACCTTGTATATCACCATCTAAATCGTTTTGTGATATTGTGATTACATTACCTGTATGATCTACACTTATACCACTGCTACCGTTTATAGTAAGAGTTTCACCACTTGAAATTGTTTCTGCTGAACCACCGCTTGATGTATCTATACTCCAACTAGCATAATTATCTGCAGTTGTTGATACCACACCATTACTAACATCAATTAAACCTGTTCCGCTAAATGCATTTTTAATTGCTGTAATATCACCGTCTATTGTAATTACATTTCCGGATTCTGTGGCATTAGTGTAAGTACCACCGTCTATACTTCTAATATAATATCTAATAGTACCGTTGCCAAGTGTTTCACTACCTTGTAAAATATCTTCGCCTGTTCCGCCAACATCTACAGATTGAATATCACCTGTAATTCCTGTAACTTGTAATTGTCCTGCTGAAGAACTTAAACCAGTACCGGCTATTGCCGTGACTAAGTCTGCTATGCTTTCTTTCTTAGAACTATTATCAGTTCCATCTATAATTGCAATGCTGTCTGAATTTACGTCAACAGTTGCTGAACTTAATTCATTTAAGTCTAAAGCAAATGTTCTACTTGCTGAAATATCACCGCCACCACTTAAACCGTTACCTGCTGTAAGTGTGACTGCTGTATGGTCTATATGTTCGTTTGCAACGTAACCACTTAATGCATGAATATCAATTTCGCTATCATTGGTAGCGATGCTGTTTGCACCTACAGTAATACCTGTACCTGCTCCAATGTTAAATGTTCTACTAGTAGTAATGTCACCGCCGCCAGTTAAACCAGCGCCTGCTGTTAAAGTAACACCTGAGTGATCAATATGTTCGTTTGCTACAAAGCCACTTAAATTATCATGTACAATTTCTGAATCATTTGTTGTAAATGTTCTATCACTTGCTAATGTGCCGCCACCACTTAAACCTGTGCCTGCTGTTAGTGTTCTGCCTTCTAATGTAGTTATCCTAGTAGTATTACTGACTACATTAGCACCAATATCTGCATCATCATTTAATGCGGCTGATATTTCGTTTAGTGTATCTAATGTTCCAGGAGCACTACCAACCAATGCATCAATTGCCGCTTCAACGTATGCCGTTGAGGCCGCTTGAGTTGTTCCGCCGCTATCGCCGGAAACATAAGCATTACCCGATGGATTACTTGGTGGAACCACTGCTGGAACAACTAATATTCCACTAAATGTTTTAGAACCTGCTATACTTTGTGTACCACTTGTTCTAACTACTGTTGCATCTACATCAATTACACCTGAAGCATAATCAATACCATCGCCGCCAGATGAGTGAGCTCTTACTTCACTTGCACTTGGCCCAGTGTATGTTATAACACCTGATGTACTATTGTATGCAAGACTTCCATCTCCACCTGCATCTGTAACTGAAACTTTACCACGTATAGTAGCATCTGTAATACCAAATTGTCCAGCACTATATGTTGTATTTGTTCCTGCTGAAAAATGTGCTTGTACTTCTGCGGCACTTGGACCAGTATATGTAAACACACCTGATGTATTATTGTATGCTAAACTACCATCACCGCCTGTATCTGTAACACTAAGAGTTGCTTCAACGGCTGTAGTAAAATCTGTAACTTGCGTATGAGGTATTGCTATGTTTACATCTGCCGCCGCTGTTAATCTACCTTGGGCATCTACTGTATAAGTAGGAATTGCCGTAGCACTACCGTAACTTGCCGCTGTAACGGCTGTGTTATCTAAATTAATTATTGGGGTTACACTTTCGCCTGATGTTACAGTTGATGTTAGGCCTGTTCCGCCTGTTATTGTTGCAACGTAATTACCAGTTGTATGTGTTCCTAAAGTTACAGCATTATTTGTAATTGTTGTTGCCATACTAGGCGTTGATGTATTTGCATTTAATCCTAATGCAATGCTACCTGTAATAGGTCCTGTAAGTGCTAATGTTCTATCGTTTGTTAAAGCACCTGCTTCATTGGCTACACCAGTAAAAATATTACCTGTTAATGTTGCGCCTGAGTCTATTTCTAAACTACCTGTATTAGGTATAAAAATATTACTTGTAATTGTTTCACTTGAAACTAAATTTGTTCCTGCAAAGGTTAAGTTAGCAAAATCACTTCCGCTTTTAATTGCTAATGTTGTTGTACCTGCTGTGCCGTCAGAATTAATTACGAATGCATTTGATTCAACACGGTTAACTTCTTGTGTAGTTTCTACTTGGGTAACGTTACCCTCAATCGTAAGTCTTCCCTTGATTACTAATTCTTCATCTACACCTATATAAGTACGTTTTGTTGTCATTTATATTTTCCTATGCTCTATAAAAGTTCTATAAGACTATTTATCATATATTTAAATTATGAAATTGAAGTCAAAAAAAGAGCCCTCAAAGAGAGCTCTTAATTTATCTAATAAGTCTTTCGGCTTACTGGAATGTTACACCTGACAATGTGACTGCGTCAACGTAGTCTGCCGCATTACCCAATGAACTTGCTGTATTAGTAAGTTCTTTGTAACCGTATCTTGTCATAAATGACACGACTGGTTCGAATGAACTAGGATCCATTACAGGTCCTGTGCTCATTAATGGGATATAAGGACAGTAGAATGCTGGAGCATCAGTTTCGCTTGATCCTTTGTAACCAACAAGAACTTTCGTTCCATCTGGTGCATAGTTATCAGCAAAAACTTTGATTGATCCGTTTAGTGTACCAACAAATTTAGTATTTGTAGGTGCTTCAAAAGATCCTTCAGTTGTTCTAGCAAATGTTGATGTAGACGCACTTTGTAAGATTGTCAATGCTTCTGGAGAAACAACAATGTAGTTACCAGCACCACGTCTAGTTCTAGCCGCGATTCTGTTAGCCGCTCTGTTAATCTCAATTGCTAATAGAGCATGTCTATCACCAATATATGCTGGAGTACCTGTTAGGGTGCCACCGAAGTTTAGAGTTGTACCTGCACCTGCAAGAGTTCTTAGTGAACCGATAATTTCTTGGTCGATTTCAACTACGATTTCTTGTGCTAATGCCTGCATAATTTCTGCTTCGACGTCTACGCCATGCATTGATTCTGCGTCTTGAGCCGCCTCAAAAGTCCATCTTGCTGATAACCTTCTGGTTTTCGCTTCAACAGTTTCTTTTAAGATCTGAATGCTCATTTTTCTACCTGCACTTCCTTCTGCCGCCGCTGTAGCGTCAGGAGAACCTGCATATGTTTCAGCAAGTTTGAACGGACTTAAAGCCTCGTCACCTGCTGTTGCTCCACCACCAGTTTCAGAATATCTGACTCTTAATGTATGGATTTGGCCCACTGGACCACTCATTGGTTGGACACCAACAAGTTCGTTAGCGATAACAGAAGGCATAACCCTTCTAATTAACGGTAACATTACTTTGTTTAAAGTTGCGACTGAACCTGCACCTGTGGCACCTGCTGTTGCGGCCTCTGACAAATGTCTCTTTGTATTTTCGAGGACAACATCTAGACTAGATTTTCTGTTTCCAGATAACCCTTCTAGTAAAGCGTCTTTAGTTGCTGACCAGTTGCTTTCAAATAAGTCTGCCATTTCTAACTCCTATTATTTTATTGAAAGTCCGGCTAATTTACGAATCATGTCAATTTCTACAACATCATCCGCACTTTTGTCATCGGCTTCTGTTATTACAGTTGCCTTATTACCAGTATGTTCACTAGTAATTGATTCTGACAATGCCTTCTTCGCTCTTGGTGCCTCTCCATCTAAAACTGAAGGTAAGTACTTGTTAAAGGACTCTTCCAATTTTTCTGTTTTAACACTTTCAAGTAAATCAGACATGATTTCTTTCTTTTCTTTACCCAACGGGGCCATCAAATTGTTTAAAGTTTCTTTTCTTGCGAATCGATCCTCTGAAACTCTTAATTTAGATTCAACTAATTTAGTTGCGTCTTTCGATGCTTCTACTTTTGTTGATGCTTCATTAAGTTGATTTTCCAACTGAGCTACCTGTTTTTGTATTTTCTTGATTTCCTTTGCTTCATTCAAATAGCTCACGCCATATTCATTTGCAAATGCTTCAAAAATTCTACGACCAAAGTCGTTTTCACGTGCATTAGTAATATCTTCACGGAAAGATTGGACTTCATTAGTAATTACGCCGTTGACAACGTTTTCAACTTTGTCTGCCGCTTTCTTAATGAAATCTTTCTTGGCTTCTGCTAATTGCTTTCTGCCTTCTCTTACCATTTTGACTTTTTGTTCCACAAGTCCTTTTTTGTCTTCGTGGAATTCGGATAGTTCACTAGCAAGTTGCTCTGCTACAAAATTATCTAATTTTGTTACATGCTCACTTGTTCTTGTTCTATCTGCCCTAAGTTCTTTAACTTCTTTTGCAACCATTTCAGTTACAAAAGTGTCAAGTACCTTGGCATGCTCACTAATTGCTTTCGTGTATTTTACTCGATCGTTTGCAAGGGCTTCTTTTTCTGTTACAATTTCAGAAATTTCTGCTTCTACTTTTTCAGATATAAAGTTGTCAACTGCTTCTACGATTTGACCTTTGTCATGTTCGTATCGCTGTGCAAACTCTTCTCTAAGTTCCGCAGTAAGTTCTTCTCTTGCTTCAGAAATTTTACCTTCCCATGCTTCTTGAAGAGCAGACTTAACATCTTCTGTTAATTCCGCGTTCTCAAGTAGTTCTGTAAAATTCACTGCCATAGTAGTCTCCTACTTATAATTTTAAATCGTTGATGAAACCAGTGATTGCTTTCATCAAGTGTTTTTCTGCACTTTTATCGTGTGTTAATGCACTAGCGGTTTCAAACATTTGACTACCGCCTCGCATATTAAATAAACTCTCATATATAGTTTTAGGATAGGCATCAGGGGCACTTGGCTGTGCCACAATGTCCACTGTTACAATATCAAAGTCGCTTACTTGTCCACTTCCGTCGACGTTTCCACTACCTCTACTGCTTACACCAAGTTTAGCACCTGCTTTTAATAATGCTCTCGCAATATTACCCATCGGTGTTTCTATAATTTTAAGTTTGCCCAAACCGTTTGAATCATCATAATTCATATCTGTAATTATGTGGCTTACACGGTCTAAATTTATCTGCAACTCTTCAGGATGATCTAACTCACCCATCACAGTTTCGCCTTTTCCAAGACGTTCTTTTACACTATTAACAGCATTCTTGATTTCATCCTTAGGATAAACTCTTCCATTCTGGTTCTTTACATCACCCTGAATGAACAAACCTTGCATGAATAAATCTTTACCGTCTTTAGATTCCATTATCTGGACGTTAGACGCTTCTGGACTTAAATATTCATATAGTTTATTTGCCATTAATATCTCCTATCAGTTTAAAAAGACTTATGCCTTTTTAGGTTCAACGTTAATGTTGTCTGTAGGTGTGTGATCTTTTGCTGACTCACCTTTGTTGCCTTCGCCGCCGTCTTTTATAACAACTGCTTTAGTTTTACCGTCTGCAATTTTTGAAGGAGCAGGCATTTTCATACCGTCTTTGCTGTCTTCTAATGGTGCTTTTGGTGCCGCTACTGTATCAGATAACTTAGTTGCTTCTTCAACAACTTCGTCTTCTTCTGCAACTTCTTCGTCTAAGTCATATTCAACTGACTCTAGATCCATTTCAGCAGGTAGTTCAGCATCTAATTCTGCTTCTTCACCGTCTTCCATGTCTCCGTCTTCGTCGTCTGCTAATAATTTTTCAAATTCTGCTTTGAGGTCATCAAGTTCTGCTTCGATATCGTCAACTTTATCTTCTAGATCTTGATCTTCATCTGATTCTAGGTCTAGCTCGTCTTCTTTATCTTCGTCTTCTCCAAACTCGCCTGTTTCTTCTGCTGATATATCTGATTCAAAGTCATTTGATTGATCAATAACTTCGTCCATGTTATCTTCTTCAATTGCTTCTTCTTCTGACTCTTCTGCTTCTTCCACAGCCTCTTCCTCAGATTCCTCTGATTCTTCTACTGCTTCTTCTTCTGATTCCTCTGCTTCTTCAACTGTTTCTTCCTCGGAAACGTCTTCGTCTAGAACTTTTTCATATTCTGCTCTTGCTTTAGCAACAACATACTCATGAAGCATTTCTTCCGCTTTATCGTTTTCTTCGGCTAATAATAGTTCAAGAATGTTCTCTAATTGTGTTCTTGATTCTGACATTGTGGTCTCTCCGATTAAATATTTTATGGTAGATATGACATAAGTGTCAAACTACCCTGTTAAGTACTTATATGATGTATGTTTATTTGTATGAAAACGGTGTAAAAATGATGTTTTTGAGCGAAAAATGGTCAATTCGCTAATATATGTCTTTATATTTAATACTTTTTATATTTAAATTAAAAACTAACTAAACTAAGCCGCCGCCGCCGTCTTGTGTAGGATTAGCATACATAACTTTTACAAATTTGTCATGCTCGTCTTTTTCTTTGCTTTTTAAATCTCTAACTTTTCTTAATTTGCCTATTTCTTCTAAAGTAAGTTTAGACTTTCGTGTGTCTTCACTACTTCGCTTAACAAACTCGTCCATTTCAGGATTATAAAATTCTATTAGTCTCATTATATACTACCCTCTCCACCTGGTGTTATAGGTGCTTCTCCGCCTTCCGGATTATTTATGCCTTCTGGGTCCATGGAAGGATCTGCTAAAGGTATGTCGCCCTGTGGTATCTCAAAATTAGGATCTACAGCCATTGGGTCATTAGGCCTAATGCCTAAATTTCGTAGTTCTGCAGACTTACCATCTTGTGTATCATACTTGCTATATCCGTTCTCTGATCTCCATAGTTCTTCATTCTCTTTAAGTTCTTGCTCAGTTAATCCTAAATACTTTTTAAGTTTAAATTGGTTAGATAGATGAGGTACCGCCGCTACTTGGCCATATAATTGTGCCCTTTCAGTATCTAATTGAAGATCTTTATATGTACTAAAGTTTAACGGTTTATTGAGTTCTATATTGAATATACTGCTATCTATTTCAATGCCTCTATGCTTTAAAAACATCTTAAATTCTTTATCTAAGTCTTCTTGTATTTGTCTTTGAAGTCTTTCTACATACTTTGCAAACCTATATTCTTGTATATATGCAACACCCACTTTACCGTCATTGTATACTGCCGAACCGTCATCAGGTCCTGTAGGTAAGTAAGAACTTGGTATTCTAAGTCCTCTTAATAGTTTATTATTAAAGTATCTTAAATCGTCAATTTGTCCTAAGTTTTCTCCACCGGGTAATGTATCTACTTTGGAACCTCTACCGTCTGCCGTTTGAGCAAAGAAGTAATCTTCTAACATACTCATTGGATTATATGCGGCATCTACAACGCCACTGCCGTCTGCTTTCTTATTAGGCACACGTTTTTGTTGTACTTCATACTTAACTTGTTCTAAGTATTGTCTTGCTTTGTGAGGTGGCATATTACCTACATCAATCATAAACACACGTCTTTCTGGTGCTCTATGTACTCTGTAAATAATAATACTGTCTTCTAATAATTCTTTTTGCTTGAAAACTTTAAAAATTGGTTCTAAAATACTTACACCAAAAGGCCATGCATGGTCCATACCTTGTGTTAAACTTACATGTACAACATGTTTTGCATCTACAGGTGAACCCTGATCTGCGCCGTCTATTGCACCAGTACCATATGCATTTGCTGTACTATTCACACCTGCCATAACGCCTGTTAATCCTTGTCCTGAACCGTATGGTCTAGAATGTAATCCTGCTACACTTGTTGCTGTTAGTTCTTCGAATAAGGGTTCTAAATTTTTAATAAAGTAAGTTTCTATTTTCTTACCTTCTGATTCATTAACAATTACTTTTTCTATGTTTGCTGGATCAACCCAATACAATTTGAATGTTTCTGGGTCTCTAATAAAGAACTGGTCTCCGTACTTGATAGTACTTCTGAATATACCGAATACTCTTTTGTGCATATCGTTTAACTTTGTCCATTGTTTAATGGACTTGCTTATAATAGCATTTTCTGTATCAGTGGGGTCTGTAGTAAAACTAACATCAAAAGGAAGTCCGGAATAATCATCTTCTTGTGTTCCAAACTCTGCAACGGTATCTAATGCGGCATTAATTTCCAAATCGTTATCCATTTGGTCATACTGCATGTATCTCATTAATCTATTAGGGGAACCAGCATATACTTCTGGTAACCAACTTGCATATCTGCTGGAAGCCGCACCTGGTCCTGTTTCAGACTGGTTGCCAGTAACATTTAGTGGTAATCCACTATTGTCAACTGATGTAAAATACTTTTTCCAACTCATATATGAATCCTTTTAGTTATATTACACTATTTATCTGAAGTTGTCAACTAATTTTAAGTAATTATGGTTAGAAATTATTCTGCCGCAGTTTTAATTACAGTAGTCTGTTTTCTTGTGAGCATTATTAGAGTTTCTAAATATGCTTTAAATTCTGCGCCGCTTAATCCTTCTATGCCGTCTGTATCGAAAGATGTTTTAAAGGCATCTCCGATTAAACCAACATTAGATGCTTTATCAGCCTCTTTTCTCAATTGGTTCAGGTACTTTTCTTTGTCTTCCGTAAAACCTAATTTTTTATACTCGTCAAACATTTCTTGCTCACGTTCAGATAATTTATTACTTCCAAGACTATATATTTTGACAAACCTGCCTTCCCTTTGCCTTTGGGTTGAACCGCCGCCTGTAATAAACCTTTGTCCATCGTTGTCTCCAGCAAAAGCCGGCCTAATTAATCCTGGGGCGGTTGGCTCAACATTCATTGCCACAGTAGGGTCTTCAAGAGACTTTATCTGATTTCGTTTTCTCTGTGCGGAACTTCCTTCGTAAGCGTTTTGAGCGTCTTTCAACACACGTTTATTGGCTTTCATATCATCGATCTCTTTTTGCATTTCGTCATCAGTTTTACCGCCCAGAATTGAAAATTCATTTCCCATCCGCATCATCATTTCTTTAACTAATAATCCAAATTCAAATCCTATAAAACTAAATGTATCCTTTAGTGCTGGATACAATAGATCTGTTAGAGTATCGGTTAGATCTTTACCGGTAGAAAAATATCCTTCAACTTTAGCATTTAAATCGTCTATTTTAGCAGTAAATTTACCTATAAGTACAGGCAAGTATTCTGCAAACTTTGTAATAATACCACCGGAGCCTTTAATTTCTTCACCGTTTTCTTTTACATCTTTTGTAAATCCAAATAATGAATATGCTAAATTCGTTATAGACAGTTGTAAATCCCCAAATGCTTGATTGAATGAATTGAAATCTATTCCTTCCAAAAACGACAAAACAAATTTATCTCTGATAGCACCAAAGGTGGCCGTGAATTTTGACATTGTCGTATTAAATAAATTTAGTAATGTTTGTAACTTGTTGGGATCTATTTTCGCACTAGTCAGTGCTTGAATTTTATCAAACGATTTTTCAAACTGCATAATACCTTTAGCCATAACTAGTGCTTGTTGGTCGCCTGTTCTAGCAATTGCAAATACCCTTCTTTTCTCATTCTCTGTTAGATTTCCCAGTATCTTTGTAAATTCTAGAGCCGCTTCTTCTCCATTTAAAACATCGTTACTGAAACCTCGTACTACATTATTAAACCCTGATGCCAGACTCGGTAAAACTGTTATGAAACGTTTTGCGGCCTCACTAAATCCAATTGCACCAAATGAACCTGCTTCAATGGCCGCGGCCGCAAGTTCTCCACCTAAAGTACCGCCTGTTGCTCTTAAAACACTAACAAACTCTTGTGCCCCTTTAAGCATAATCTGTCTTGTACTTTCTTCATTTAAAAGAAGTCTTGCCTGAAAGTCAGTAGAACTTTCTAATGTTTGGAGGGCGAATGCCCTAATAGTTTCTAAATTTTCACCCAATGCCTGTGTGTATATAATCTGTGTGCTTAATACAGACTCTGTTGATTCCACTAATCTTCGTTTCTGCTTTTCATCTAATCTATTTAGATTACCCAATCTAGTAGCAAATTTTAATTCTTCCTTAAAAATCTCTATATTATCTGCTAATGCTAAACCATATTCAGCACCACTTACTGTAAGTTTATCAAACTGGAGTAATAAATCACTAACACCTTGCATACCAATATTTTGCATGGCATTAGAAGCACTAATAGTAAAATCAGTTACTTCGTCTAAAGTCATTCCAAATGCTCTTAACTTAAAATTAGTATCCAGAAATGTATCGCCTTGGTTCAATCCCACAGCAGTTAGTCTATTGAGTGACGAGCCGAACTCAAACATTGTACCAACAGTTAATGCCGTTAATCCTGTTATTACAGCACCTATACCTTGGGCGAGGCCGCCAAGTGCATTAGTCACAACACCTGCTCCTAGAGCTATTGCACCTCTAAATTTTCCTACTTCTTTGGTTGCTTTTTTTGTTTCTTTTGATTTTTCTTTATCTGACGATTGTTTTTCTTTTGTATTCTTAGACGCATCGTTGGCTGTACTGTTTGTTCCAGTGCCGCCTGTAATCGCTTTAATTAATTTTGCATTATCTTCTGTCAAAGTCTTAGACAAATTAGACATTGCCTTTGCCATATTGTCAATTTCTGTATCTAATTTCCAATCCGGTATTGTGGCATTTTCGCCATTAGGTAAATTAATTAATAATTGTGCCATTTACAGTTTTCCATTATATGCTGTTTTAACTATGATAAATATATCGTAGATAAACTTATACAACTATTTATCAAAAGAATTAACAGGAGTTTTAATAATGACAAATAAATCAAATCCATTAGCAAATCATTTCAGACAGCCTAAACTTTATATGAAATTGCCTAGTGGCGGATTATTTAATGACAAAAGCACACTAGATATGCCAAGTAGCAATGAGATAGCAATCTTCCCAATGACTGCAAAGGACGAAATACTAATGAAGAATCCAGATGCATTACTTAATGGAGAAGCAGTATTGCAAGTTGTTAAGAGTTGTGTGCCAAGTGCTCTTGATCCAAGTGAATTAACAAATTTAGATATAGATGCAATTTTAATGGGCATACAGGCCGCTACATTTGGCGACGAGATGGACGTAGAAACAAATTGCGATCACTGTGAAGAAGAATTAACCGGTGCCACCAGTATACAAGATGCATTAGATCAGATAGAACCATTACAAGAGGATGTTATAATAGATTACCAAGGCTTACAAGTATTTTTAAGACCTGTAAAATATAAAAGTACAATAGAAGCAGGCTTAATAAATTTTCAAACTACAAGAAGTCTACAAGGAATAGCAGATTTACCTGATGACATAGATAAATTAAAAATCTTTAATGAGAACTTTAATAAAATGGCTGTATTAAACTTTCAATTAATTTGTGATAGCATAGAAAAAATTGTTATTGATAGTTCCGAAGATGAAATAATTGAAGTAGTTGATCGAGATCAAATTATAGAGTTTTTAGAAAATTGCGAGGCTTCAATAGGCAAACAGATTGAAACAGAAACTACAAAGATATCAACAACAGGTATAAGAAAAAAAGTTACTTTTCAATGTGAAGCATGTGATAAAACTACAGATAAGGAGATAATTCTAGATCCTGTAAATTTTTTCATGGCTTCTTAGCAACCGCCGAACCTGATGAAATAATTCAGTTTCTAGAGAAGTTAAAAGAACAAAGAACGGCAATCCATAGAGGTATTACAGAACTTGTAGTATTCGGTGAGGGTGCCATTTCTTATACAGAAGCCTGGAATTTATGTGCAGACGAAAGAACAATGTTTACCGATGTACTTACTAAAAAATTTAAGGCACAAAATGGTGACGGTAGCGAACAAAACGAATACTTATAATGTGGCAATATAAAAATAAAGAAGTTACTAAATTACCAGAAGACTGCGAAGCATTTGTATATCTCATTACCAATAACGAAAACAGTATGAAATACGTTGGCAAAAAATTAGCCAAATTTAAAACAACAAAACCCCCACTAAAAGGCAAAAAGAATAAAAGACGTGGCACTAAGGAAAGTGACTGGCGTACTTATTGGGGTAGTAACGATCACTTAAAGGAAGATGTCACAAAACTTGGAGAAGATAAATTTACAAGAGAAATTTTATACTTTTGTACCAGTAGAGGCATAGCAAGTTACTTAGAAGCCAAAGAACAATTTGATCGAGAAGTACTACTTACTGACGACTATTACAACGGAATTATCAATGTTCGTGTCGGCGGTTCAAAAATCCTTAAAGAGGCATTATCAGATTGATAACTATTTGCTGATAAGAACTCATTATGGCATAAACAGACACCCAGTCTAACTCACATTACGGCACACATAGGACTATACACCCGCCCCAACCGAGGCATATAAAATCGGGCTCCTCGACAATCCGGCAATGGAAACACCCGGTGCGAGATATTGGAGATGTATAGCGGCAAAGATACAAACACACGACAAACAGTATTAAAAGGATGTAAGCTCTGAGAAAAAGCAACTTACAAGTTATATAACTAACCTTACCTAGGTTATATAATTTCCGTGAGATTCGTGACGGTAGTGTATGGGGACAGAAGGCTCACTGGTTCCTAGTAGCACCCGAGGTTAAGATGGCGACGGCATCACATGATGACATCATTCTCACCTGTATAGGTGAGTTATGACCCAAACATACATGATAACGGTTTACTTTAAAAACTTTCAAACAAAAGAAAGAGTGTAGTGAAACGAAACGATTGATTGTAGTTTGAAAAGGTCCGTAGGACCTATTTACTGTGTTGCAATAATAGAATGTATATATCTATTTTGTTTTATAAGTTCTTTATTAGGCTCGTGTGTTAATTTTCCTAATGGAATTTTACCTATTGCCAGTCTTTTGTCTTCCAAGGGATAAGGAAGTTTGTTATGCATTTTTGCTAAGAATCTTTTCTGCATGATATCTAGTTTGTCAGTCCAAATCCTGTCAGAGTTAAACCAACCAAATAGATCATTTTTGAGAACACTTGTAGGCATTATTTGTTCTGCAGGAATATCTATATCATTGTTTTGAAATATACCCATAAGTTCTTTACCTACATGAGGGTAGTTCATATATAAATGATCCTGCAGTATATTTTTATCAAACAAATCATAGTCGTTATGATCTAACGGTTCTCCGTCATCTTCGGTAGTTGTAATGAAGCGAGTAGGCAGACCTATATCAAATGTTTCTAAATGGTGTATATCGTAGTTAAATTTACTTAACCAATATCTTGCTTCGTCTTCTTCGGGGGACAAACTACGATGAACTGATACAAAGTTCTCATGTAAATAATTTAAATCATCTTCAGGCAGATATAAGTCAGGTTTAAGTCTTTGTAAATTTTCGATATCTTCCTGTAACTTAATTTCTATTTCTTCTTTGGTTTCACCGAATCCATAGAACCTATCGTTGCTTAAAAGTTTATATTCGTGTTCTTGATATCTTTGCCATATTCTTTTTGCAACTCTGTGATCAAATAATTCGTATCTTAGGGTATAGTTTATTTGTTCCTTACCGAGATTTACATTAAGTAACATATTCCGTATCCGTATTATAAGCAGTAAAGCCGCCTTCTTTGACAACTGTTAATACATTATTTACACGACCTACGAGTTCTTCTTTATGTGATATTAACATAATATTTTTATTTTGTTCTCTGTGCATTTTTTTAAGTATACCTAAGGCATTCTCTACCCCTGTAGAATCCATACCACTATCTATAAGTTCATCTATACACATTAAGTTCATAGGCCTATTTAGACTTTCATAGATGTCTCTAAATGACCAGGATAGTCCTAATATAAGTCTATTACGCTCTCCCCTAGACAAGTTATCAAAGTCTAAATCTCTACCGTATTCTGTAATTTCAACACCTAGATCACTAGCAAATTTAACATCATGCGGTAATCCTAACTTATCTAAATAGTAAGCAAGCCTGTGATTTAAGTAAGCAATGTTTTGATCTATGATTCTTCTACGGATAAAACTATCTTTACTGGTTAGCAATTTATATAAAAAGTCTTGATGATCTTGTAAATGAGTCAGCTCATTCATTATTTCAAAACTAATCTCTTGTATACCAGTTGTTTTCAAACCTTCTATTTGTTCTATGTAAGGATTCTCGTCAACAGCCATAGATTCTAAATTAGATTGCATTGTTTCTACATTATGTTTATGTTCTAATACTTCTTCTAATGTATTATAATATACTTCAGGATCTGCAGGAATATTACTAAACTGTTTTATTGCTTCAGTTGTCTCAATCATTGTACCTTCTATCTCTTTGTAATATTCTTTTTCTTTATCTATTTTTTCTACTAATTCCTGTGTGTATGCTTCGTGCGTATCTAAATGTGCTGTTCCCTGTTCGCATGTGGGACATACGCCTGATTTTGCACTTTCTAAATTGTTTTCTAATTCTTCTAATTTTTTAGAGCTTCTGGTTATACTTGTTGACGTACGTTTTTCTTCGGCTTGTAATGTCTGCAAACTAGTTCTTTGTTCTTTGTATGTTGTTAGCAATTTGTGGTTTTCTAATTCCGTATCGATATCTATTCTTTCCATACGGATTATTTTCTCACCCAACTCTATTAGTTTGTTTTCTTTATTCTTTTCCCAGGCTCTGCTACGACTTTCTATTTCTTTTATATTTTTATCAATTCTTTTATTACTTTCTTCTACAGCATTAATACGAATCTCTTCTTCTTTAATACTGTCTCTAGTATATTTTTGTCGCTCTTTTAGTACTTCTGCTTTTTGTGATAATTCTGTAATACCCAACAACTGTTCAATCATGTCTCGTTGATCATTATTTTTCATTGCTAGGAAAGGTTCAGTGTAGGTATTTAAAGCAATCAGATGCTTGAACATATTATGTGGGAATCCTATAATACGTTCTATCTCTTTTTGTGTTTCTCTACTGTCGCCTTGCTGTTCGTTCTCTAATGCATCTTCACCGTCTATAAAAAGTTTTAAAACATTAGGGCGTCTGCCTCTTTCTATACGATAAGACTTGCCTTCTATTTCGAACTCTACTGTGGTAATCATTCCTTTACCATTTGTTTTGTTTATAAGGTTATCTTTTCTGATGTTTGTTAAAGCATCACCGTATAATGCATAACTTAATGCATTAATGATAGTAGTTTTACCAGTACCATTTCTGCTACCGTCTCCGCCCATGTCTAAGTTATGACCTAGTACAAGTGTAAGTTGACAGTTATCAAAATTAACTGCCTGTGTGTTGTTGCCAACACTCATAAAATTCTTTGCTGATACGTTTTTTATTTTTAACATTATTGGGTTTCTATACTGTTGTACATTTCTATTAAAACATCTTTTTGTACGGTATTACTTTCTATGGTTTCTAATTGTTGGATAACTATTTGATCTACACTTTCAAATGTGATTTCACCGCCTTCGTATTCCTCTTCTTCTTTAATAGGAATAAGTTGTAGTTCTCTAACATTATATTGCTCTGCAAATTTCTCTCTTATAAAATTTGCTTCTTCGTAACTTATACTAATATCCAATTTAACTCTTGCATAAGTGTATTCGTCTAGCAATTCTGCATGGTTGTCTAGTAAACGTTTTAATGTAAAGACTCTGTATTTAGGACATTCTGCCCAGTTTACATATAAAGGTTCTTCGCCCCATGTTAAGAACATTGCACCACGTTCATCGTCATCTACGTCTGCATAGTTATGTGGGAAAGCATTGCCTATATAATGTATATTATTTTTAAATTGTCTTTTATGGAAATGTCCACTGAACACTAGTTCTGGTCCGGATAACATTTTGTCATTAATACCGCCGCCATGATCTGGCATCTCTACCATTGCATTCATTTTAAAGTAAGGTAATTCAAAGTGTCCAAACATATACTTGCATTGCATCTTTGCAACCTGCTTATATTCGTCGCCTACTAACCAAGGTATAATAGCAACATCATCTTGTAGGAAGTGTTCATCTATCATAACAAAGTTAGAAAGATCTCTAGCATATTCTATACTGTTAAGTTCTCTTTTATCTTTGT
>Ga0315322_10001851_pt1 | contig 16407 bp, 21 predicted proteins | sample M110021515metaG_FD_203461 | JGI IMG/M metagenome (GOLD analysis project Ga0315322, IMG submission 203461) | Ammonia-oxidizing marine archaeal communities from Monterey Bay, California, United States - M1 100m 21515 | ecosystem: Environmental > Aquatic > Marine > Intertidal zone | place: USA...
CGCCACCGCCTCTGATCTGATCGCCGTGCGTCAACAGGATGCGGGTGTCGTACACCTCGACAAGGCAATCGGCGGTGTCAGGGATGTCCCAGGTGATGCGTTCATCAGCAGCAAGCTGGTTCGCGGTCATCGTCGCCAGCAAGAAGTCGAGGTTGTCGCGGACCCGGCCCTTCATGCGGGGCTTATGGGTTTGCCGGCCGTGGTTACCAACCACGCTCGATATATGCACCTTGCCGAAATGGTCGGCGAGCGTCGCTACGCACGAGGCGAGGATCGGCGACCAGTAGACACAGGTATCGATCCCTGACACACCCTCATTGGACTGCGCCAACTCGTCGTGAATGTCGCCGGAGCACATATCTCCACCCCACAGGAGACACAGGCCATCGATGTCAACACCAGCGATGTAGTTAGAAGCCAGGTCGATAGTGGCGTCGCAGAAGCGTCGCAGGCGCATCTCGGCGATACGCCGGTCGTAAGCGTTCACGCCGCCCATCTCCGCGACGTTCACGACCTCGTCCAGGTGGAGGTCGGACATCATCGCGACGACTGTCGCCGCTGACTTCTTCGGCTTCTTCGGAGTCAGCCAACGCGGAGGAGTCGCACCAGCGGCGATCTCGTAGGCAGCAACCCGGGCCAAAAGAAGATCCCGCTCACCGACGACCTGTTCGGTTTGTTTACGGGCCAACCGCAGCTCTGCTTTCGCCTTCGTGGCCTGCTTCTCGATGCGGGTGAGCCGGTCGAGTAGCAGCGCCTTGTCGGCGAAGTCATCGAGGTCGCTCACCAGAGTCCTGCCGGTCGCGGATAAGAGCAGCCACCCGATTCACAGTGGCGTCCTGGTAGCCGTGAACTTCCCGCAGCCACCGGGTGATGATCGTCGCTCCAGCGTCCGAATCAACGATCTCAGACTTGAGGTCGTCGGGGAGGCGATCCACCCATCGTGACCGGCCACGCCGGTCGTGGGAGAACCTGAACGAATCGAGGCTTACGGGACCGTCAGTAGCCGACAAATCAGGGTTCCTTCCCAAAAGGAACCGTCAGGGCTGTACCTGACAGGTTCCATCTGTAGGTCTTCGACCGTTACCTGTTCGGAACGGTCGCCCTCCTGAAATGTCACGGCCTTTGCAGTCGTTACCAGTGTACGCAATGCGAGGTACTCGGTTTGTGAGTTGTACCCGGCTGAGGCACCGGCACCGTGTGATGTGGCGACACGCCCCTGGATGATGAGCGGGGCGATGATCTCTTCGACACGGTTCGGTTGTGGGCGGGCGTGCAACGACCAGCGTTCCAAGATCGGCCCGGTGGTGGCGGTACTGCCGCTACGAGCCAGAGTGACCTTGACAACGAATGTCTCTGACGACGGGTCAGTCGCCGTGTACGCCGTCTCCGCGGACGTTTCGGTCAGCACCATTGCCGTGGATACGTTGTTCTCGTCGGTCAACGTGATGGTCGTTGTCCCGGCCACGCCAATGACGGTGCCCCGGTAGTTGATCGTGGAGGTTGCGTAGTCGGTGCCGGTGACCCGGTAATCGATCTGACCGGGGCCTGACTCGGCCTGTTCGTTGGCGAACCGTCCTGACACAGCCCGGCCTACCTTCGCCGCAGCCGTCCCGAACGTGACCTGGCCGACAACCAACTCGGCGTCGGTAGACAGGTCGCCGGCATAGGACTCCGAGTAAAGCTCGCCGTTGGAATCGGTGAAGGCCAGCTTCCCCCCGAACACTTCGAGGCTCTGCACGTTGCCTTTGGTGCCGGAGTCGTGGGCGAGGAACCGGGAGTAGGCCGGGACCAGGATGTCGGTAAAGACAGCGAGGTCGGCTTTCCAGGTGTCGCCGTTGGAGGTGCCCCAGTAGGCGTTCTGGCCGGAGATGCGAGCCCCGTAGGCGGCACCCCCGTCGTCTATGACTGGGCCGAACGAAACGCTCTGGTTGTCGTTGGAGTTGATTAGGCCGAACCGGGCACCGGCCGATGTGCCAACCACCATGATCTGCCCGAACGTGTCCACTGAGAACGGCCCGGAGAAGGTTTCGCCAACGGGGAGAGTGGCGGCTGGCACCGGGTGCGCGAGCGACCCATCGGTTGCGGAGATCCCTATGGCGTACAGGATCCCCTGGCCGTTGTCGTTGTACGCGGCGTAGAGGGCTTGTGGGCCGCCTTTGATAGCCACGCAGGTGCCGGTCAACGTTTTGTCGAAGGTGAGTACCGCTCCGGCCGCGCTGAGTTCCACGATCCGGGCACCGTCAGCGGACAGCAGCCGGCCGTTGGCGTACTCGATGACATCGCCTGCGAACGACCCGATGGTCGAAGCGGTCGTCGCATTAGACACTGTGCCCTTCTTGACCGCAGACCCGATGGTGGCGTACACGCTGGCCCCATCAGAAGTCCAGTCGGTGATCGTGCCACCCATTGGGGTGGATGTGAAAGACGGTGACGCCGATGCGTTCGGGTTGCCGTACTTCAGATCCGTCCCGTCGGAAAAGTAGAAGACGGTGCCGTTCACGACCCGGGCATACAGATTCGAGTTCGACCCGTTGGACTTCTCCTCGATGGCCTTGCACATCTGCAAATGGCCCTTCGTGAACACGTCCACGTTCTTACTGGTATGGAACCTTCGACGGTCCGAATCAGACAGGTCGTAATGCTCCTGGCCTGCCCCATAGGACCAATCGGTTTGCGACCTGACCCACTGGCCGACCACAGACAACGTCTGCTCGCCGACATCAGAAGACGTGTCGCGCTGTTCCTTCTGAGCTGGGATCGTTGACCGCCGGTACCTCTCAATATCTACGAGGTACCCACGGCCATCTATCGACACGTCGAAACGCGGAGTGACCGCCATCGGTTACTCCCCGCTACGAAGCCACGTCGTCGGGTAAAGCTGCGCCAGGCGAGCCTTCTCCGCTTCGATGCGTTCATGCCGACGCAGACGAAGATCCCGCATCGATGCCGAAATAGCGCCGGATGGCACCTCGTCGGCACGCCGCATCGGCGACTGTGTCGTAATGGATTCCCGCGCAATGGGCTTGAACGTCATCAACTGGAGTGCCGCCCCTAGGACAGGCAAATCGTAAGCCTCGGTGTGCAACCCTGTAGCGGTCAGGGCAGTGCTGGCTGCGGTCAACGTCGTGAACGGAGCCTTGTACTCGACACGCACCATCTGGCCGGATACCGGGATGTCCTGGAGGATCAAAGCAACACCCGACGCGAACGTCGCAGTGTTTCTGTTGCGTCGCAGAGCAAACCTCCGCACCTCCGGTTCCGATAGGTCAGACGACGGGTCTACATACGTCACCCGGTACACACCGAGGGCGTCAGAGGCCAAGTTGTAGCCATCGGTCCCTGACACATAGGAAAACTCGGGCAAAGTCTTGACCTGGTACAGCCCGTTAGCACTCAGATCATTCAGGTCGGTGTTCAACGCGTCGAGGATCTGATGCGCCGGGTACTGCGGCGACACCCGAATGATGTCCTCGGTGGAATGGCTCGCCGCTGACGACCCGCCGTAACCGCGAAGGGCACCCACCAGGCTGCCCGACACCGAAGTCACATACAGCAACTCGGTGCCAATCTCGATCACCGTTCCGGGGACAACCGCCCCAGCCGAAAACTCCAAGTTCAGCGTCGAAGCCGACGTTGACATATCGCCGTTCAACCGGTTGATTGGCTCAACCGTCCCCGACAGGAGCAAGTCCCTGGTTCGATCAATCCACGTCTGTGCAGTCATGCCGATCTAGTCCTCAGTCGGCAAGCAGCTTCTCAGTGGCTTCGCGGGTCCGCTTGTTACGAACCACCGTCCCAGCCTCAACTTCCATCTTAGTCTCAGCGTGCGATTCCAACTCTGCGCTGCCTCGAACCGACGGGGGCTGAATGTTGTCGTCGCGGAGACGCTTATACGCCCCCATGTCCTTGGTCATCTGCTTCTCTTCGCGCTTCGCCTCAGCAGCCAAAGATCGGGACGGCATCGCCGACGCAGCAAAGCTGATAGACCGGACCTTCTCGCTGAACGCCTTCTTCTCTTCTTCTGTCATCTCGTTACTCATGCGGCCTCCACGTTGATGGCGTATCCAGCAGCGGACAGGAGATCCGCTTCTGTATCTGTCAGGTCAGACGGCGACTCATGGCCCCCGTACAGGGTTCGGGTAATCGTTGTGTCGTCGGCCGGCTGGGTCGTAGTGACCGCACCGGATGCGATCCACACGTTCACGCCCTTGGCGCGGGCCGGGTAGAAGCGAGCCAACCGGTTCACCGCAGCCAACGGCTGGTAACCCGGTTCACCTGGTGCCAGGGGCGGCAGCGTGTCTTGGGTTGTGGGGACGTACCGGCGGCGAAGACTTGGGCCGATACTGGCGACAACCCCGGCGACTGTGGCTGGCGTGGCCGACGCTGCGCCGACAACGCTTGTAGGGGCAGGGATGGCAGCCACCCCGGGTACAGCAGACGGGGCGAAGTTCGCATCCCCGGTAACTGTCGCTGCGGGTACAGCACCAACACCAGCGACAGTGGCCGGCAAAGCCTCAGTGTAGAGAAGAACTGTGACACTCGGGATAGCGCCGAGCCCGGCGACAACGCCCGCTGCGACATCAACGACGCTCGCTGGCCCGCCCGCTAGTACGGCACCAATCCCGGCGATAACCGCCGGGGCGGTGTTCGCATCAGCAGTAACTACCGGTGCAGGTAGCGCACCGACACCGGCAACGGTTGTTATCGCAGGGTCCGCTCCGATGTTGACATCAGCGACATTGACCCCACGGTAAGTCGTAGAGGTCTGCCGGTAATCAACCCCGGACGCCCGGTACGAGAGACTCCGCTCGACCTCAGGGAGAGTCGCGACACAAGCAATAGTCGCCGGGGTGACCGTGGCGTGACCAGCCCCGTAGTAGTTGCGAATCGTGTCCCGGTAATCAAACGATGCACGATAGTCAGCCATCGTCTGACCTCTCGGTCAACCGGTGCTTCTCATCATGGACACGCGTCCACACCGTCAACCCAGTCACGTCGTCGGACACACCCTCAACCTTGTCGGTCAAGTAGTCGAGCTTGTCGATGCTTCGGTTGTGCTGATCAGTGTTGTCCCGGTTCAGGCGACGCAAACTCACGCCGAACATGCCAGACACCACTGCTGCGGCCACCAAGCCACCTGCTCCAACCCACTCAGCGGCCATCAAACATCGCCTTGTAGGTGTTCTTGCCGAACACACCGTCAACCTGCAACCCGTTCTGAAGCTGCCAGAGACCAACATGCCACGCGGTCTTCTGGTCATAAACGCCTGTGATCGGCTGATCGACCATCATCTGGATGAACCGGACAAGCGGTTCTTTCATACGAGGCCACCGGACCCGCAGGGTGCGCCTAAGAGGCGGCGCTACGAGCTTCGGTGGAGTCGCTTCCGCATTAGTGGGCCGCATCTGGTCAAGCCGGTAGTAGGCACGGGAACCAGGGCAGTCTTTACTCGCTACGTCACAATGGCCTTTCAGCTCAAAGTTCGGTGCGATCAGCCCGGACTTGACGCCTTGGCCGATGAGGTTTCGGATCGCCTCGATAGCAGTTTCGGAAAGTTCCTGGCGTGTCGTGTCGCCGATGATGCAGATGGCGTAGGACCGGTGGTTCCAACCTTTGGTCGCTCCAGGCCGGTTGTTCCATCCGCGTAGTTCGTAGGTGTGCCCGGACATGGTGCCGACAGCAAACGAGTAGGCGATATCTGCCCAAGCCTTCCCAAAGTGGTAGTTCTGGTAGGCCCTGAGGATCCGCGATTCCCCTTCTTGCGAGTTATCTTCGAGAAGGGTCGCGCCGTGATGAATGAAAACGTGATCTACCGGCTTTCGTAGACGGGTAGTCCAGCGGGGGCGTTTAGCACCCCAGGCGCTGCGGGAAATCACGTCCATCAGCCCGCCTCCAACGCCTCGACCCGGCGGGCAATGTCATCCAGCTCTACAGCCAACACATCGACAACGTGGATTGGGGCGAACCGTTCAAGATCGGAGATCCGGGCAGCGTGAAGGTCGTCTATCCGATTGGCGTTCTCGATGACAGCGCCGGAGATTGTTTCCAACCGTTCCACGAACTCTGCGCCTGTTGCTTCCTGGAGTTCCACGACAGTGGTCTCAAGACCCCCGAGACGATTCGCAAGCTCTGCGGCCTGCCAGACCACTACACCGCTGGTCGCCGCGACGCTCAGAAGCAAACCGACGGTTAGGCGTGAAACGCGCAAATCTTTGACGCTGGTTGCGGCCTCGATGTCCATCACGCCGCCTCTAAAAGAGCAACCCGGTCAGCTAAAGCGTGCAGCTCGTCTGCTATCGACGGCGCCAACTGTTCCGACTCGGCGGTCTCCTTGTCGGCTTCCTCCCGTGCTGCTATCAGTGCTGCGATGGCTTCCCAGTCGATGGCCGGATCCTCGACAGCCGCCCCGAGGTTCTCCAACCTGTAGTCGGACACCTCCCACCCCATGTTCTCAGGGGCCAGAGCCGGCCCGCCGTAATAGGCGTCAAGCCACGCCCATGTGACAGCCGTCTTGTCGGAGACAACAATGTTGTGCCGAACCCAGTCGCCGCCATCCAAGCGGGCTCGTATGAACCCCTCGTCAAAGTCGGCTTCGCACTCAAAGCGAACAGGATCACCACCCACCTGAACCTGGCCGACCTTGATCGAATCGCCCCACTTTGGCTTCTGACCCAAATGGTAGACGTACATGCCGATAGGCATAAAGCCATCCTTGGTCTTGCCAAACCAGGTGCGGAACGAGAAACCATCAGGGTTGGGCTGCCGGTTGCCGTGGCCGTAAGCCCGACCCAGGCGGTCCTTGTAACGGAGATCAGCGAACCCCAGCGTCTTCCCCGTGCTGTTGGAATCCCAACCGGGTAGCACACGCACCGTGTAGGAACACCGCACATGGCGGCACGGAGGCACTTCCCGGTACAGCGAAGTGCCGTAATGGGAACCTTTGCGGAACATGATCCGTAGGCCCTGCACACCGGAGCCGTTGTGGGCTTTACCTGACCAGGCTTTCTGCCAGTCGCCCTCGAAGCGTTCGTGGACGAGGGACGGCATTACTCGTCGCGGGTTCTGAACCTTGGCGCCAGGTCGGCGATGTTGACCCCGGTGTCTGTGACCGGGAGCCCTAGAACGTGGTCGGTCACTCGGTCACCTCGTCGAGTTGGTCGAACGACCACCACATCTGAAAGACGTAACGGGACTGTCCGACAGGCGGGAGAGTCTTGTGGGCGTGGGTCCACCCGGCAGGGAAAATGACGAACTTGCCCGCCTCAGGGTTCACGAAGAAGTCCTGCTGGGGGAACAACAACTGCCCGCCGGTCTTGACATCGTTCAAGAATCCGACGCCGGTCAGGTGGCGCCGATTGAGGACAGGGCCGTATGGGTAGTAGTCGGAGTGGGTGGCGTGATAGGCACCGCCGTCCAAATAGCGGAGCACCTGGTAATGCTCTGCCACCGAGAAGGACGGCTGCTTGTTGGCTTCCGGGACATCGCCTAGGTACTTGTTCAGACAGGTAGCGGCGAACTCCAGCATGGGCCGGTGCACATTCGGGAAGTCATAGGCCGAGTAGGACTGCTGATGGGAGTCACGTTCTGCAAGGTCCGGTTCGTCAGAGCCGATGACCTTGGAGCGGTGCCATTCGCCCTGTTCGCTGTGTTCGATGATCTCGTCGCAAAGCACAACAGCAGGGTCAGCGGTGTAGATGTGGATGAAGTCGTTGCTCTGGGTTAGCGGAGCAAGAGTGGCAACAGAAGATTCAAGGAGCATGACCTACTCCTCTGGCATTTCTATTTCCACCCAAGTGGTGTTTTCTTCATCCCACTCGTAGAACGGCGGCTCGCCAATGGTGCCGGGGTAGGCGACCGGTGCTTCCCAGAAGTGGCCGGTGTCGTCCAGCACCCACGATGGGAACGGCTTCGGTTGGATGAAGATGTCCAGTACCGGGTCGTAGGTGCCGCCGACAGCGGCGTAGCCAGCCCGTGTGTTGCCGTTGTACGAGGTCTGAATCCAGGTTCCCGATTCGGGTAGGAGGTCGTTGAGGAAGTCGATGCCTCGCTGCTCGTCCTCTACCCCGTCGATGGTGGTGACATCGTTCCCGACTACCAGCACTCGAAGGATCGTGTTGGTTTCGTCTAACTCTGCGAAGTGAGCCATCAGATCAGAGTCACCCATCGGCAGATGACTAGGCCGCTGCCGCCCGCCCCTGATCCGCTGTTCTCATGGGCGCCACCGGTGCCGCTGCCTGAGTTCGCTGGGGCGGCGTTTGACGCCCCATTCACTCCGGGTGTGCCACCACCAGAACCGCCCGACCCGAAACTGGTCGGCCCGTGCGAGGTAGCCGACCCGCAGCCGCCGCCTCCACCGCCAACCGTGCTGAGCCCTACGCCTGTCAGCAAGGCGTGGGTCGCACCCGACCCGCCGTTGCCAGCGAAAGTGGATGCGCCGCTACCCCAAGTGGCAGTTACACCGGCTGATCCAACACCGCCACCGCCACCGCCACCGATCTGCCCGGTGACGTAAGCCCGTGTGCCGTCGCCGCCCCTGTTACCGGTCACTCCCGTAACAGCACCCGGTCCTTGAGGGCCGGTAGCCAAACCACCGCTGCCGTTCCAAGAGCCGCCACCGCCACCGCCACCGCAACCACCAACATGGCCGTCGTAATAACTCGGCACCGAGTAAGAGAACCCAGCGCCGAAACCACCGCCGTAGACCTCGAAAATCGGGCTGCCAGCAGGGTTCACTGTCGTCGGAGAACCGTTGTTGCCTGACGACATAATGCCGGTCGGGGGAACCGTTGCACCTGCGGCTCCGGCACCGACCGTGACCGTGTGAACTTCCGAAGCCATGTTGGTCACGGTGTGCGCCCAGTACCCCCCGGCGCCACCGCCGCCAGCACCGGAACCGTTCAGATTGGCTTTGCCGCCGGACGCGCCGCCCGACAACTGGAACCATTCAACGTTCCGGTTGTTGCCGGTGATCGTCAAACTGCCAGAGGCAAGCCACTTGACGTAGGTGTAGACGCCGCTGACGCTGACCGTCCCACCCGACTGGCTGTAAAGGAGAGGAACACCGCCGCCCTGAGCGGCAACGACCCCGTGATCGGCTGGCCGAATAGCCATCAGGTCAAAGCGCCAATCAGCGACCAGGTATCAGTAGCCGTCTTGATAAGCGTCGCAGCGGCGTACTGACCGTCGATCTCCTTGTTGGAGTCCTTCGACTGGATCGTCACACCGGAACCCTGAGCCAACGTGCAGTTAGCCGAACCGATGTTCTGAACAATGATCTGCGTCCCCGTCGGGTAAGCCACCGACGAGTTCGGCGGCACCGTAAACGTCTGCGCCGAACCATTCGAGGAGGTAACCATCTTCCCGGCATCAGCCAGAACAAACGTGTACGTCGTACCGGTCTGAGCATTGAACGCCAGATAGGTAGTCGTCGTTCCCGTGAACGTCGCATCCGTACCCGTCAAAGCACCCGTCAACGTCCCGCCGGCCAACGGCAGCTTCGTCGCGTCAGCAGCCGTAGCCGCCCACGCCGTAGCGCCACCAGACGAATGCGTCAACACATGCCCGGCCGTAGCCGACGCTGCGTTCGACGCACCCGTACCGATCTTCGTCTCCAAGGCAATCGTCGCCCCATGCACGTTGACATGCATTACGTCATGCTCTTTGCCTGACGCATCGAGATCGTCGGTGGACGAAATGTCCGTCCGAAGTTGCGAACCAGAAGTATCTAGTGCGCCGGGATATGCGGTAGCCATCAGTCAGCCCCTTACGGAGTCAGATCCAGCGTCCAAATGCCGCTGGCGTTCCAGGTAATAGTGAATGTCCCGTTCGCAGAGCTGTAGTCAGCCCCGAAGTTGACGAGACAGATCAGCGGGTCGCTGCCAAGCGTGTCGTCGTAGACAACCGCGGCCCTGGCGTTGCTGATAGTCGAGGTTGTCCACGAAGTGTCAGCCGCGTCGAACTTGATTGTTCCCGAGGAACCGGCACAAGTCACCGACGTGAGGGCCGCACCACCAGCCGTGTAGCCGGTACCAGAAACTTCCTGACCGGAAAGGTCAGCCCAATGGTCGTGGGTGTCGAAGTTCGGGGTGGCGCTGTTCGTGATCATCCCCACTTTGAACGTGTCCGAGGCTGTATTCACGGCCAACTGCGTGGCATCCAAAATGTCCACGAATGTTGGCAGGAACATGCCTGATGCTGTGACTGCCATTACTGGTCACCTCCTGGGACGACCTTTAAATCGACCGACTCTGGGACAACCTGCGCGTCTACGCGGCCATCCCAATGTTCGGTCTGAACACCGCCTACCTCGCCGTCAGAATCACGGCGCACAGGTGTGCGGTTCGACGTGCCTCGCTTGGTGAGGAATCCAACCGATGAATACTTGCCGGTCATCTGTCGTACATCTCTTCGGCCTCCGAGGCTTCTTCGTCTTGTAAGAAAAGTTGATGTTGGTCTGATCAGTGAGGGCCGGGGCGCTTGCCGAACCCCGGCCCTCACCGTCAGAACTCATCGGGCCTAGTTGGCGCCGATGCTGGAAGCTGACTCGATCCGACGGATCGCAGCCTCACGGAACCGGCCGTAGCCGCACATCGCGTACCAGCCGACTGGCTGGAAGCGACGCAGGGAATCGGTAACGGGACCGAACACGACCGACGGGTTCTGCCCGTACATGGTCGAGTACGCCATCGCCAGGGCCTGCTGGCCGATGATGACGGTGCCGTAGGCGTCCACGTTGGAAGCTCCACCGTTAGCGACGAGCAAAGCCCGAGGCGTCTCGATGAAGTCCACACCGTCGAAGATGCCGATGGAGCCCTTACGGACCCCGTCAGCGTCCTGACGGATCTGGAACGACCGCAGGTCAGCGGTACCGGTGTTGCCGATGAAGTCGTAGGCGACATCCGGGTGGATGAAACCGATGTACGACCCGCCGATGGTCGGAACGGAAGCGGTACGCAACGCTGCGACCTGCTCACGAACCGAGTTCGACGTAATGACATTGCCAGCTACCAAAGCACCTCGCGAGGTCTGCCCGATGTAGCTGACGTTGGATCCAGCCTGAAGCTGGTCAGCGGCAATCTGGTCGAGCGAATCGGCGGCGTTGTAGCCGACGATGTTCGCAGCGTCCGAATCGACGTTGAGGAACGACTGGCCGCGAAGTGCCGCCGTCGTGATAACCGCGTTGCCGTACTCGGCAAGGTTCACGGTCACCGTGGAATCGCTCATCGCGACTGCCGTCACATCTGAGGTCTCGGTCAGAGCCGTAGTGGCCTGGCTGAGATCCGCGTAGATGTTGAACGTCACGCCAGACCCACGATGGGACTGACGGGTTGCCTTCACAGACGCGTAGTCGGAGTGCAGGGGGTTAGCCCGGAACGCGAAATACGCGAGCTGCTCGAAAGCAACCTGGTCACTGGAGAGCGATGACTTCTGAGTGTAAGCCATTGCTAGTTACTCCTAGGGGGAAGGAAGCAACTCATCCTTGGACATCGAACTCGAACCCCTGCGAACGCATCAGAGCCTTCAGCTCCGCTTCGCTGCCGGTTGAGCGGATCTGAGCATCCAGGTCCGGTGGAACCACCGGCTGTGCCTGAACGCCGGCCTCAGCGATCCTCTGCTGCGCCGCCAACTCCTGCTGGAGTGTGGCCGTCTCCCCGGTAGGAAGATTGACCACGTTCGACGCCTCAGACTGAGGGGGACCATCAGTGATGAATCCCGCCTCGATTGCTGCTGCCCGGATCGCTTCGGTTTCGACCTCACCGTCGTACCCCTTTACGAAGTACGCCTGGCGGGAGTCTGCCGGGTTGATCCCTGCTGCCCGGAACGCTTCTGCCTTCTGGAGGCCGGTGAGGGATGCTTCCAGTTCAGCCACTCGGGCCTCTGCTGTCTGCGCTCGCTCTTCCAGCACTCTTCGGAAGTTGCGTTTCGGTTCGCCGCTCTCGTCTAGTTCAATAACCTCGGACTCGTTTGCTTCGTCGGTCATCTATGTCCGCTCCCTGTCCTAGTTCGCATCTCCCCGGGAGGCGGGGAGATGGTGGCTGCGCCGGCAGCTCGCACAGGGCAAGCGGACTGTGGCCGTTCGGCGTATGACGAAACCTTAGCACGCTTACATGCATGTAACTACGGATAGGTAACTTGCGCCCTAACCGTTGCTCGGATGATTAGCGAAGAACTCCGCGTACTGCTCAGGCGACTGGAGGATCACCACGACGCCGCCGGAGGCCGGCTCCGGTCCTTTGCCAATCGTCATCGAGATCGTGCCGACCAGGGTGCCTAAGGCAACTAAAAGTGCGGTGATGGTTGCGAGCAACTTCGTCATCTTGGACATCGGATCGCTGCTATCAGGTGGCCGCGCCGAGCCCGGTGTAACCGCCCTGCGTCATCACTGGGCCACCCGACTGGGAGAACGCTGCCAGGCGACGCTGACGACGCTCCTCGATGCGGCGAGCCGACTCCGGGTCGGTACCGAACTTGTCGCCAACCAGGTCTGTGCGCGTGATATCGCCGACATCACCGACTGATTCCTCAGCCAGTGTGGACTGCGCTACTTCCTGGAACCCCCGACGAGCCATTGTGTCAGTGACCCCGGCAGCCTGTAGGCGTTCGGCGGTCTGGCGGTTGATGGAGCCGAATCCGGTTTCAGCGGCGATGCCGCCAAGCCGGGCGGCTCCAAGCCGTTCCCGCTCTTCAAAGATTGATGTGGCTCTCTCCGGGTCCAAGTAGTACGCAGCAAGATCGCTGTCGTTGATCCCATAGTAGGTGTCCAGGGCGTCGCGAACCTCGGCGGTGGTGCCGTTGGCGGCCTCGAACGCGGTGGCGACCCTCTGCGTGAACTCGTTGATGGACACGTCGCCGCCAATAAGGGTGCCGAAGTCTGACGGGTCGTCGTAGAACGTCTTAGGCATGTCATACGCCTGGAGGGTCTGCGCGTATGCGCGTTCCATCTCGATGTAGGTGCCTTCGGAGATGGCGCGTCCAGCAGCGGCGAGGGCTTCCATCCCGGGGAACCGCCCCTCGTATTCCGGTGTCTGCTTCACAGCAGCCCACACGGCGTCCATGTCGCCGGTTTCCACCCACCGGTCGATGAGCCGCAGGTTCTCGTTGTCTACGAGACCTTCAAGGCCGTAGTCGCGTAGCGAGTCTCGAATGATCGACGCCGCTGTTTCGGAGTCGTCACCGGAATAAACCTTCCTATCTTCCAGAAACGCTTTGATGTCGCCACCTGGCGCGACCAGAGCGTCCGCTTCTCCGATGCTGATGTCGTAGGTCTCTGCTACCTGCGCCGGGGTGACACGCCACTTCAGGATGTTCGACCGGATTGTCTGAACCATTCCCCACTGGTCAGAGGAGTTGTCGATCTCGGCAACCCAACCGTGGACTTCGTCGGCGGTAAGCGGCCCTTCGCCCCCGGGTGTGCCGATCTCAGAGGCCAGCTCGATTGTTTGAGCGAGACCCTCGTAGGGGGACATCTCACCCATCGGCCACCCTGACGCTGCACGGCCTTGCCGGGCTATGGTCGCTAGACCGGTGGTGCCGCCACCTGCTGGCACGTCAACAAACGGTGACGTTGACGATGGCGGGCCACCTGGATTCGCAGCAGCCTCTGGTGTCCCATCACCGGTTGATCCGGCCACACGGAAGTTCCTTGTTGCGGCGTAATGCTCGCCGTCCGCGTTCCACGGGATCGTCGTCCCGACCGCCAAACCAGACGTACCTGGATCGGTCAGAACCAGTCCGACACCCGGCTGGTTCTCCCACACTGCTCCGGTAGCCATCAGGCTGCCCTCCCGAACTTCTTACCGATAAACGAAGCCAACGACCTCGCTTGATTCTTCGCCGTCGGCGTCTTCTCCCACAACGGCCTCGTCTGCTCCGACGTGCGGATATACCGGCCAGCCTCCGACAACGTCATCGCCCGATGCTCACCCTTGTCGTCCACCGTGTCGATGATCGGCTGAAACTTCGGGTCACCCAACAAGTCGATCTGGTTGACAGGCATGTCCAACAGCGTCGCTATGTGCTGCTTATACGGAGCGAAAATCGTTCGAGGCGAAAACCCGGCGTCGATCCGATCAGCGAAATGCGGGTACATCGACCGGGCCTGGTTAGCGAACTCTGCCTCAACGCCCTCCAACGTCACAGCACCCAAATACAGATCCTGAGCGAACTCTTCCACCTGCTCCGGGGTGACGTTCACCTGGTAGTCGCCAACAAGCTTGTTGATCCGGCGGGCGTAGCCGGCGATGCTGCCGCCTTCGGCTGCACCAGGTTCCCAGTGTGCTTCACTAAGGATGGCGTTGGACTGGTCGGTGGCCGTCCAGTTCCAAATAATGGACTGGCGGGCCATCTCACTGAGGCGTGCCGGGTCGAGGGTGATATTCAGCAGCCCAGCTTCGGTTTCGATCCTCTGGAGGGCGTCAGCGAGTTGCGCTTCGGCTTCGGCCGGTTCGCTTTGTTCCAGTAACTGGAACTTCACGTCGGCGTCTTCGTGTTCCCGCCACCAATCGGTCGCCTGGATTGCGGCCAAGAGTTTCTCTTGGGTCCATTCTTCGTCGGCGGCCTGCCGGAGAATGGGGCCTAGTTCGGCGTGGTTCAACCAGAAGGCGGCGTACCCAAACTCTGTTGCGTAGGCGGCGATCTCAGCGTCGGTCAGCGGCGTCCCTTCGGATACCACCCCATCAGGGTTGACCCCATCAGGGGTGACTCCCGCGGTTCCGTCGCTTTCTGGATCTCTCGATGGCCCTTTGTACCCGGATGCTGTGTCTGCCATTTTCTCTACCTCGATGCCGTCATCTTCATTTTCGCCGGTCCCAGATGCGCTAACCCGGAAACGTCTCTGCCAAGGCGTTCCCCAATCCGGTTCGTCCAGGTCGTCGCCGGGATGGTGTGGCATGGGGAGCAGCTGTGCGTCGCTGGAGGGGCGGGTTAGATCGAAGTCACCAACGATGTCGGCTATCCGGCCGGAAGCCCAATGAACCGTGTCCGGTCTTCCATCCGAGCGGGAGGTGATGACCCGGAAGGGCTCATCTGCCGGGCCTGGCTGGACGTAGGAGAAGATGTCCACCCCGGTGTTTCGCTTGGTGTTGACCCCGCCGTACTGCCCGAGGGGCGCACCATTGAACTCTTTACCGGTGATCGGGTTTGTGTAACGCCCCATAGGGGCGACCTGATCTTTATGACGCATCTCCCCCCACTCTTCAGACCAGAACCAGATGGGGTGTGCAGCGTCGTATGCATGTTGTTCGGCGCTCCCATAACGAGGTGGAGATCCCTCGTAGACATCTGGATCAACCATCGCTCTACCTCGATGCCACTATGTTCGTAAACGACCGCAACGTGTCACCCAACGCGTGCTTTCGCGCCTCCGGTAAACCTCTACGCCGCAACGCTTCAGCCATATCAGCCGTGGGAGCCCCAGCGGTCGTGTCCTGCATTGCCCGCCACGTTTCAATCGCCAACTGCTTCTCGCCTGTGGTGGCACCGCGACCGAACACTGTTTTGGCTGCGGTGTCCGCGTAGATCCTGAGTTGGGCGTCGCTGTATTCCCGAGACACTGGTTCTTCTGGTTCCGGCATCTCGAAATCTGCGGGGGCCTGGATGTGTAGCGGGTTGCGGCCCCGGTTGCCTTCACGCTCGATGGCGTTCTTGATGGCAACGATGGTTCGGTCTTCCCGGTGGATGTCTTCGGGTTTGGTGCTGGTGGTGTACATGCCTGCGCCGTAGAGGCGTTCTTGGTATTCGCGTTGTTCGGCGTCGGTCATGTCGTAGTAGGTGTTGAATACGTCGCCGACAGTGAGATCGGTAACGGTTGCAACTTCGGCGCTGCCGCGAACCCGTGCTTCCTCAGGGCTGATGCCTTCAGGGAGAACTGCTTCCTGGCTGGTGAGGATGATTGTGTCGGGGTCCATGCCGATGGACTGCTGCAACAACGACTTCGGCCCGGACCCACCGAAATGTGTTTGTAGAGCGACACCCATCGCGCTGGCCAGCTCATCAAAATCGCTTACCTGATTACCCGCAAAACCAAAACCACCCATTACTTCTTCTCCTGTTGGCTCTTCGGCCACGTCACCTTCGACAACGGATCAAACTCCAACCAACGCCACAACAAATCAGAGAACGTCGGGTTCTCCATCTGCTCATCCGTCCACGCCTCCCACACAGCCCGAACATCCATGTTCGACCCCGACGTGATATCCCCCGACCCGCCAGCCGCCGACCTCGCAGCCAACTCACCAGTCAAAACGTCCCGCATCTTCAGGTACTCGCCGATCAGACGAATGTCGTCACGCTGAGAGAGACGCTCATCTTTGACAATGGCCCGCAGCCCAGCCATCCGTTCTTCCCACTTCGTCAAGTCAGGGTTCCGGTACACGTCATGCCAACGCGGGTACTTCTTACCGAGTTCG
>Ga0315322_10001856_pt1 | contig 16382 bp, 15 predicted proteins | sample M110021515metaG_FD_203461 | JGI IMG/M metagenome (GOLD analysis project Ga0315322, IMG submission 203461) | Ammonia-oxidizing marine archaeal communities from Monterey Bay, California, United States - M1 100m 21515 | ecosystem: Environmental > Aquatic > Marine > Intertidal zone | place: USA...
GATGAGAATGTTTAAGAGAGACACAAATAACGCTTTAAGTTCCCTTTCAGCAAAAGCTCGGACTGTTGCTGGAATAATTCTCATGTCCAGTCTTATAGCTTGTTCAAGCCAATCGGTAAGAGAAGTTGAGGAAGCCAATCAAGAGGCTGCGGTGCTGGCTGAGCGACAGGCAGCAGCTCAACTGGAACGTGAACAGGAAGTCGCGCGAGCAGCTGAGGATGAGCGAGCCCGGCAGGAAGAAGAGCGGGCAGTTAGGGAACTACAGGAAAGACTGCAGGCCTTGCAGGAGCAGCGAGAACAGGAAGAGGCTCGTCTTGCGCAGGAAAGGCAGCAGCGCGAAGCAGCTGAAGGTAGAGAACGGGAAAGATTGGCGGCCATCGCCGAAGTAGAGGCAGAGCGTCAGGCCAAAATCGATCGAATTGATGAACTGGAGCAGCAAATAGCGAGTATCGCTGAGATTGAAGTAAGCGAAGAAGAGCGAACTGCAATTATGGCGGAGGCGCTTACCGTTGCCGAAGAATTGCTGGGGGCCTTGAGTGATGAGCAGCTTAAATATGAGAATACTGATGCTCTGGGTAATACTGTAGAACCCCTGGAAAAGGAAATGATTGCCGAGCTGGAAGCAAGAAAAGACGACCTTGTCAGCAGAGCGAGACAGTAGCATGGTTACTTTGCCCCGCTGTCCTCGGATTGAGATGGTGGAGTGTAGCTATGGCAGATGAGCAGGATCCAGCCACGGTAGTGGACTTCGAAACTGGCAAAGTGGAGCATCTCCATAAGCGCAAGGAAGCCAAAGTAGATGCCCTCCGCACGGCATTTCGACTGGCCCGGGGAGATAAAGGCTCGGCTGGAACCCGCAAGAAGCGCTCCAAATCCAGAAGGAAATAGGCCGAAGCACCAAAGATCAAAGGTCTCTGAGCGCAATTAGCCTTAACTTTTAACCTTATTCTAACCATCTTCCAATCTTAATTCGGTCAACTTCTAGCTATCTCTCGTCCATTTCTGGATGGCCCCTCCAAGGGCTCCTTAAACAACCCCTCTGGTAGCCCCCCCTACAAACCCCTTGAAAAGCCGTAAATTACTGGTATTTCAGTCCCTTGACGGCTTTGTTTGTAGGGCCTCTTATGATAAAGTGCGCGCCTTTAAAATAAACATTCCACTTGGGGAGAAATTTTTAGATGTCGGGCATAACAATTACGGTTACTACAGTTCTGTCGCTGCTAGGTTTGGGGATTGCTTTCTTCTACATGAAGAAGGTCACCAGCATACCGCTGGATCTGGGGCTAGAAGAAAAAGACGCAAAGCGTCTTACTTTTATCCACGGTGCGATTGCCGATGGAGCGATGGCGTTCTTAAAGCAAGAATATAAGGTCCTGACCATATTTATGGTGGTCTTTGCTGCAATTATCGCAATCCTGATTGACGACAGCCACACTCCTGATGTTCGCGAAGGTATCTATACCGCTATCGCTTTTCTGTTCGGTGGTGCTATCTCCATAGCCTCCGGCTATATCGGTATGAAGGTCGCCACTCAGGGTAATGCACGTACCACGGTTTCAGCGAAAAAAGACATTGCGTCTGCTTTCGATGTAGCTATCAACTCAGGAGCCGTTATGGGCTTCGCTTTGGTTGGTCTTGCTACTTTGGGACTGGTAATCATCTATGTGGTAATGAGTGTTCTCCTCGCAGACCTTGGTCCTGAAAACAACCACATCCTTATGGAAGTGATTGCAGGTTTTGGTCTGGGTGGTTCAACCATAGCCCTATTCGCTCGTGTGGGCGGTGGTATCTTTACCAAGGCTGCTGACGTAGGCGCTGATCTTGTAGGTAAGGTTGAGCAAGGAATTCCAGAAGATGATCCTCGTAATCCTGCGGTAATTGCCGATAACGTTGGAGACAACGTAGGTGATGTAGCCGGTATGGGTGCTGACCTTTTTGGTTCGTGCGCAGAGAGTACTTGTGCTGCCATGGTAATCAGTGCGGTTGTTTTCGCCGGTAACCCTGACGCTTTGTTATTCCCGATTTTGATTAGTGCTGTGGGAATTCCCATAAGCCTGATTACTAAATTGCTTGTTGGTGTTAAGACTGAAGAAGATGTTGCTCCAGCCCTTATGAAGCTGCTGATCATTTCCAGTGCCCTTATGGCAGTGGTTATGTATTTCTTCACAATTGCATTGATTCCTGAGTCGTTCAATCTAAATGGGGCCGAGTACACCAACGTGGGTGTTTACTTCTGCTTTCTTGCGGGATTGATATCCGGACTGACTGTAGGTTTGCTCACCGGTTATTACACTTCTGAGAATTACGGTCCTGTGCAAGAAGTAGCTAAGTCCTGTGAAACAGGTGTTGCTACTAATATCATTTATGGTCTGGCTCTGGGTTATAAGAGTACTGTACTTCCTTATCTGGCGATTGCCGTGAGCATCTTTATCTCATGGGAGCTGGCTGGTATGTACGGAGTTGCTATCGCATCTCTTGGAATGCTGGGAACTCTTGTTCTTGCGCTGACCATCGATGCCTACGGACCTGTTGCAGATAATGCTGGTGGTATTGCTGAAATGGTTGGTCTTGAGAAAGAAGTGCGTCGTCGTACTGATATCCTCGATTCTGCCGGCAACACTACAGCGGCTATTGGTAAGGGTTTTGCTATTGGTGCGGCGATTCTTACATCACTGGCCCTGTTCGCAGCGTTCATTACTATTTCTGAGCAGCTAAGAGGCGAGCCGATTACCATGAGCTTGCTTGAGCCACTGGTATTCACCAGTTTGTTTATTGGTGCTGTATTGCCTTTCCTGTTCTCTGCCATGACTATGAAGTCTGTTGGTAAAGCTGCCTTCGCAATGATCGAAGAAGTTCGCCTGCAGTTCAAAAACATTCCTGGCATTATGGAAGGAACTGGTGAGCCGGATTACGCGAAGTGTGTTGCGATTTCGACTCAGGCAGCTCTGAAAGAAATGATCGCACCTGGCATCCTGATCATGGGGTCACCTATTGTTGTAGGTTTTCTGTTCGGCGTAGAAGCGGTTGCTGGCATGTTGATCGGATCATTGGTTGCAGGTGGCGTACTGGCCATCGCATCATCTAACAGTGGTGGCGCATGGGATAATGCCAAGAAGTATATCGAAGCTGGTAACCTGGGCGGTAAGGGTTCTGAAGAACACACTGCTGCAGTAGTTGGCGATACTGTTGGTGATCCTTTGAAAGATACTTCAGGTCCTTCCCTGAATATTCTTATCAAGCTGTCAGCGATTCTCAGTCTGGTATTTGCACCTTTCTTCGTACAGTACGGTGGTATTCTGCTGTAAGTTGAATTGATTTACTCGAGATTAAATTTCGGGAATAGAAAAGGGGCCTTGTAGGCCCCTTTTTTTATGCGACCAATCTATGTTTCTTTTTGTTCTATTACTGGTCTCTGCGATTCTCAAAGTGATAGAGCACCCACTCCTGATATTCGTTAACCGAGTTGTCGCTCAAGCTGGTCCAGTTCGTGGTTATTGTTTTTACACACTGATAGATTCTGAATGAATCAGTGTCTTCGATAATTAGATTGCGCACTGAAGGATTGAGTGTGTAATTGGAAATCTCAACCAGTCTCCAGTTTTCCTCCATAGTCCTGCTTATGCATTCGTCATTAGTGAGAAGATCAATATATTCAAATTCTATTTCTGCATAACCTTCTGATGGAACCTCCAGGCTAATATCTATATTCACGTCTTCGCTTTGTTCGTCACTGCTGTGAAATTTGATGGAGTTTATATGAATGTTGCCGGCTGTCTTATTCAGAGCAACCAGTCGCAAACCATCATCGGTGTTCTCACCCCAGGCAGAAGAATAGAAGGCAAACTTGAGTTCAGTCTCTTCCACATGTTCAGCTACCGTAGAGGCAGGCAATAAAGAGAACAATATGCTCGATGTCAGGATGGCAGCACCTAAAACCCTACTCATAATATGTTATATCCGGTGCACCTATTCGATGCTGTAAATTCCTTAAGCTGATTCTTCAATTCTAGCGGTCTAAGCGGCCTCCTGTCATTCCCATTTTATCTCCTCATTTATCTCGAAAGTGAGTTCTCGGGCACGGAATAGCAAAATGAGCAGTCTTATCTTGGATTTTCACAGTGAATAAATGATAATCCTGCTGTCCGGATTCTGCTGATCTGCAGAGCAGCCAGGGATCCCGGGATCAAATCATCTATTGCAATATCCCCGGACTACTCATTTCATTCAGGGAAGTCATCAATTAGGGAACGGCAGTTGTCGAAAGGAATGGTAGCCAAAGGAAGCAAAACTACATTGAGTGCCCTCGAAAACATTAAACACATTATCTGCGTCGCATCGGGAAAGGGCGGTGTTGGTAAATCAACTACCGCCGTAAATCTAGCATTGGCTTTTAAGAGTCAGGGTCGCCGTGTGGGTATCCTGGATGCTGATATTTACGGACCAAGCCTGCCTTTGATGATGGGTGTGCCAAATGGTACCCGTCCGCAGATTAAGGACAAGAAGTACATGGTTCCCCTTGAGGCTCACGGGGTAGAGTGCAACTCCATGGGTTTTCTGGTGGATCAGCAAACGGCGATGGTGTGGCGGGCACCGATGATAATTTCGGCGTTTAATCAAATTCTAAGTGATACGGCGTGGTCAGAATTGGATTATTTGGTGGTGGATATGCCTCCGGGTACGGGCGACATTCAGTTGAGCCTGGCTCAATCCGTAACGTTAAGCGGTTCAGTCATTGTTACTACTCCGCAGGATGTAGCGCTTCTCGATGCCCGTAAGGGAATAGAGATGTTCCGCAAAGTCGGTGTTCCCATTATAGGTATAGTGGAGAATATGAGCACTCACGTCTGCAGTAATTGCGGCCATGAGGAGGCGATTTTCGGTAGTGGTGGCGGCAACCGACTCTCGGCTGAGTATGGGGTTGAGGTATTGGGCCGATTGCCTCTGGATCTTGCTATTCGCGAATCAACTGATCAGGGTAATCCTGTGGTAGCATCAATGACAGATCATCCTGCGAGCAGATCTTATATTGAACTGGCAGCTCGAATAGAGGCCAGGATCGCCGAGAGTGCCGATGCCAGTGCTACACCTAAGATAAGCATTGAAGATGACTGAGTTAGGTTTTTTTCAAGAATAATAATGGATATGGGGAAATACATTGGACGCAGTTAATGATTTTTTAATTTTTCTTGATAGTTTTTTGGGGAGTGCTATCTGGTTTCCAACCCTGCTACTGTCGGTAGGAATATTTTTTACGCTCTATCTTGGCTTTCCCCAGATTCGTTATTTCAAACACGCTATTGGTGTAACCACTGGTAAATTTGATAAGGCCGGAGCAAAAGGCGATACCTCTCACTTTCAGGCGCTGGCAACTGCTCTATCGGGCACCGTCGGCACCGGAAATATTGGTGGCGTAGCATTGGCGCTCCATCTAGGTGGCCCGGCTGCGCTATTCTGGATGTGGATGACTGCATTCTTTGGCATGACCAGCAAATTTGTCGAGGTTACACTTTCCCATAAGTATCGAGTTCAGACCGAAGATGGTTCCATGGCAGGTGGTCCGATGTACTACATGGAGGGCGGGCTGAATGCGAAATGGCTGGCGGTTATCTTTGCTATCGCTACTGTGCTTAGTTCTTTCGGAACTGGCAACCTTCCCCAGATCAATAGTATTGCGGCGGGCCTTGAGAGCACCTTCTCACTGGACCCCCTGATCACGGCGAGTGTATTGTCTGCATTGCTCGCGCTGGTGATTATTGGCGGTATCTCGCGCATTGCCAAGGTGGCAGCAGCGATTGTTCCTTCCATGGCCTTTATCTATCTGATAGGTGCCTTTGCAGTAATAATTCCTAACGTTGGCAATATCATCCCTTCGTTTGCAGCAATTTTTAGTGATGCCTTTACCGGTTCTGCAGCTACCGGCGGATTTTTGGGAGCGACCTTTGCCTATGCCTTCGACCGTGGAGTTAATCGCGGTCTGTATTCCAATGAAGCAGGTCAGGGATCTGCGCCTATCGCTCACGCAGCCGCTAGAACTGACGAGCCCGCAGATGAGGGAATGGTTTCTATTCTCGAGCCATTTATCGACACCATTATAATTTGTACTATAACCGGTCTGGTTATTCTTTCCTCGGGTGTTTGGAAAGAGAAATTTGATAACGAATTCCAGCGAGCAGACATGAACTTCATCGCTGGAACTTTCGATGAGTCCCAAGTTCAGGATGTGGAGAATTTATTCTCTTACCTAAGTGGCGATGATTCACCCGCCTCAGCATATTCAGGAGAGATAAGCCTCAGCAACGGCTCGGTCCGCAATGATGATGACTTTACTCTTATCAATGCTCGATCCATTGCAGAGAACGTCAGATATTTTCGCGATGGCGAAGTAATCAGTGGAGATGTGGTTGTTAGCGATGGGCAGTTACAAGACACGTCGATTGTTGTGAGGGGAGAGTCTTTACTGCACTCCGTGCCTCTGACGACGCAGGCGTTCACCACTGGTTTATTCGGTGAAGCAGGGAAGTATATCGTCTCCATAGGGCTGATGCTGTTCGCTTTCTCTACGGCTATCGCCTGGTCATATTACGGCGACCGCGCTATGACCTATCTGGCAGGACCCAAGTCGGTGTTACCTTATCGTATAGTCTATGTGCTTGGCTTTTTCTATGCGGCGCTGGCAGATACTACGATTGTTTGGAATGTATCCCTGATAACCATCGTGTTAATGACGGTACCCAACCTGGTTGGCATCTTGTTTATGCATAAAGAGATGAAGCAGACAGTGACGGAATATTGGGAAAAGACTGATCACGGCAAGCACAAAACCTAAAAACCGTAAACTAAGGCAGCATGAGGGGCTCTAATTAATAGGGCTCAATCATGCTGCGCAAGCTTGGATTGATCTTCAGGGATTCTGCAGAAGAAGATTCTGCTGAATAAGGATCTCTGGAAGAAGCTAAGCCGCTTATCTAGCGACCGCCTCTCCAGGTAATCTAATATCTTCAACGATAGCCTGAACTTCCGCAGGAGGCTCGGGGCTGAACTTAGCGAATGTCATGGCGAAGCATAGGTTCACCAAAGTTCCCATGGTGCCAATGCCTTCAGGCGATATACCAAACAACCAACTTTCCGCATTGTCAGCCGCGGGGTTGATAAACCTGAAGTAGATGATATACGCGGCGGTAAAACTAAACCCGGCAATCATGCCGGCAATTGCGCCTTGTTTATTCATCTTCTTGTTAAATATCCCGAGCACGATGGCTGGGAAGAATGATGCCGCTGCCAGACCAAAAGCAAACGCCACCACCTGCGCGACATAGGCAGGCGGATTTATGCCAAAGTACCCAGCTATGAGTACGGCGACAAAAATCGATAGCCTTGCATAGAGTAATTCCTGCCGTTCCGTAATCTGGGGCATAAAGCTGCGCTTTAAAAAATCATGAGCGACAGATGTTGAGATAACCAGTAAAAGACCAGCAGCCGTCGATAATGCTGCGGCAAGAGCACCGGCTGCAACCAGGGCCACTACCCAGTTAGGGAGCCCGGCAATTTCCGGGTTCGCCAGCACCATGATGTCCCTATTGACGTTGAGTTCGTTAACTTCAGGGTCACCCACGTACTGTATACGCCCGTCATTGTTTTTGTCTTCAAAGGAAATTAGACCAGTAGTTTCCCACTTGCTGAACCATTCAGGCACGGCGCTGTATTCCAGATTGCTAACGGTATTAATCAAATTGGTTCTGGCAAACGCGGACACAGCCGGCGCGGTGGTGTACAGCACAGCAATAAAAATCAATGCGTATCCAGCAGACCGCCTGGCATCCCTTACATTAGGCACGGTAAAAAAGCGGATGATTACATGGGGTAGGCCTGCCGTTCCAAACATTAGAGCCGCAGTGACGAAGAAGACGTCCTGAGTGCTGCGTTGGCCTTCTGTATAGACCGCAAAGCCCAGCGATTCGCTCATCCCGTCCAATCTATCCAGTAAATACCCACCACCAAAGGCTTCTGTCAGTTCGGACCCAAAACCGACCTGGGGAACAGGCTGTCCAGTCATCATGATGGAGATAAATATGGCCGGAACCATGAAAGCAAAAATTAGTACGCAGTACTGTGCTACCTGGGTGTAGGTAATACCCTTCATGCCGCCCATTACCGCGTAGAAGAAGACGATAGCCATGCCTATTATGACACCAGTTGTAATATCCACCTCGAGAAAGCGAGAGAATACAATGCCGGCGCCCTGCATCTGGCCGCAAACATAGACGAATGAAATTACAATTGCGCAAAATACCGCTATGAGTCGGGCAGACTGGGAGTAATACCGATCACCAATGAAGTCGGGCACTGTGAATTTGCCGAATTTTCGTAGATAGGGAGCTAACAATAGAGCCAATAATACATAGCCACCTGTCCAGCCCATCAGATAAAAAGTACCGTCTCTTCCCAGAAAGGAAATCAGGCCTGCCATCGAGATAAATGAGGCTGCCGACATCCAGTCAGCGGCAGTAGCCATGCCATTAGCGAGAGGTGGGACTCCGCCACCTGCTACGTAAAACTCACTGGTGGAACCTGCGCGGGACCAGATTGCGATTCCGATATACAAGCCGAAGGTCAGGAAGACAAAACCATAAGTCCAGATTTGCACGCTCATGATTGTTCCTCCGCAGAAGCTGGTTTCTCACCGGCGGAGGACTCTTTATTAAATTTTGCATCCAGCTTGTCCATCTGATGGATGTAAATGTATATCAGGGCAACAAAAACGAAAATAGAACCTTGCTGGGCGATCCAGAATCCAAGTTTAAAGCCACCGAATCTGAAATTATCCAGAACATCTACAAGCAAGATGCCGCAGCCGAAGGAGATTATGAACCAGACAGCCATTAGGCTAAGGACGATCTTGATATTGGATTTCCAATAGGTGTTGGCACTTTCGTTAGTCATTCTCACCCTCTATTTCTTTTGTTGTTTTTAGCTGATTTCCGGGAAGGAGTAATAAAACAGCGCCAAAGATATTAGCACTTAACAAACAGAGCGTATAGCTGACGATACGGGCTTGGATCGAAGGCTTGAGAAGCGCTAAGAAACCGGTTCAATTCGCTCTTGGAGGTAGTTTGATAGCTTGGATCGTAGACGTACTTTGGACTTGGCATCAGCCCGTTTATGTTCTCGGGCTATTTGCCTCAGAAATTGCCTTTCCACTTCCGGATTCAATTCCACCAATTCATTAATGGTTTCATCGACTAAATCCAGAATTCTGTCGCACCACGCTTCCCATTCCTTTTTTTCAGTCGTTGGCTCAGGGTGCTGGTCAGCAGTTGGGGTCAGCCGCGGGTTTTCCAGTTTTTCGATTTGAGTACTAATCTGATCGTAGTCTAAATCTCTCATTAATTTGCCGATAAATTGCAATTGCCGTCTTCTCGCCCCGTGACTATTGGGCAGGCGGTTAAATTCTTCAATCGACGAAATCAGGCGATCAGGCAAAGAGAGCTTGTCCAAAAATTCGCTACTGTAAGTGGTCAGCTTTTTTCCCAGCTTCTGAAGCCTAGTGGCTTCTTCCTTAAGCTGAGATTTGCTGGGGAGGTTTTCTTCATTGTCCTGATCGATTTTTGAATCAGGCTTGGGGTCGGATTGAGTCATAATGAATTGTTTTCTAATAAGCGAATCGCAAGCAGCTTAGAGATAAAATATTTGAGCCAGGCCCAAAAATGCAAAAAAGCCAATGGAATCAGTAACCGTAGTTAGTGCAACCGAGCCTGCGAGGGCGGGGTCAATTTTAATACGGTTCAGAAATAGAGGCAGGTATGCTCCGGCAAGTGCGGCTGTAATCAGATTGATCATCATCGCAGCTGCAATAATATAACTGAGCAGCAGATCCTGATACCAGGCAAATGCGATTAGTGAAATTACCAGTGCCCATAGAAGCCCATTAATGATTGAAACCCCCAGCTCACGAATCAGTAGCCAGCGACTGTTCGAAGGACTAATGTGACCAAGAGCTAGACTGCGAACTACAAGTGTCAATGTTTGGGTTCCGGCTACACCGCCCATATTCGCCACAATGGGCATGAGCACGGCGAGGTAAACTACTTGATCCAGAGTATCCTGAAACAAATAGATAACTCCTGAAGCCAGGACCGCAGTCATTAGATTAACGCCGAGCCAAAGTGCTCTCCTGCGCGCGGTTTTAATAACCGGAGCGAATGTATCGTCTTCCTCATCCAGCCCGGCCATGCTCATCAAAGAGTGCTCGGCACTGTCGCGGATTACATCTACAACGTCATCGATGGTGATTCGTCCAAGCAACTTGCCATTTTCATCGATGACAGGTGCAGAAACCCAGTCGTGCTGCTCGAACAATTGTGCAACTTCGGTGGCTTCCATATCGACATGGATGGCCTCGATGTCTTCCTGCATAACATCTCTTACATTGGTATTCGGGTCTGAGGTCAGAATTTTATGTAGAGGAAGAATGCCAAGAAACTCATCATTTCTGTTTACAACCAGAATGTTGTCAGTCATTTCGGGAATGCTATCGTGGCGACGAAGGTATCTTAGCACAAGCTCCAGAGTATGCCTGGGTCGTACTGTGATGGTATCGGTATTCATTAGGCCGCCAGCAGTGTCCTCATCATAAGAGAGGATGCTTTCAACGCGATGACGATCCTGCTCATCCATCGCCTGGAGTACCTGGGAGCTAACCTGCTGTGGCAATTGTTGCAGAATGTCGGCCATATCATCGGTTTCAAGGCCTTCGGTGAGTTCAACCAATTGCTCTGCATTTTTTTCACTGAGAATTTCTTGTTGCAGATCTTCATTCAGGTATTGAATGATTTCGCCTTCGGCGTCTTTGTCGATTAGTTTCCAGAGAACGTTTCTGGTCTTGGGTGGGGAGGATTCAAGCAGGTGAGCTATACCGGCAGTCGGCAGAGTTTTGATCATCTGCCGGACCTGATAGAGCGAACCGCTGTCGATAGCCTGGCTAACTTCAGACGCGCGATCTATTTGAGCCTGTGATTCTTTTACCTGGGGCATGATGCTACTGATTCCTCTGTTCATCAGCAGGATGAACAAAACAGCTTTGAGCGGTTTTTAACATGTATTCTCGCCATTTTTAGCTATATCAATGGCTGGAACGGACTATGGGAATACTTAATTTCGCAATTATACAGTCTATTGGACAACAGAAGTTGTTGGAAGTAGGGAGATCAGAAATCCCGGCAATTGGTGAAGAATTACAGCTAAAACTACTCTCCTTCCTCAAAATAGTCTTCTATTAGCGCAAGTATGGCTGCCATAGCTTGCCCTTCGTCATCTCCATCGATCTGGACTTTAATTTCAGTACCCTTTGTCGCTGCCAGCATCATCAATGAAAGTATGCTTTTGCCATCAACCATCTTGTCGTGGCCAATCTTGATATCGCTGGAGAATTTGGAAGTTAGCTCGACAAGTTTGGAGGCTGCTCTTGCGTGCAGTCCTGCATTGTTAATTATTGTGGTTTTTTGTTCGATCATAGTATTTCTTGATGCCTGGATTGGTCTGGAAAACTAGTCCAATTCCCTGTGCCTCACTTGAACATTACTTATGTTGCCTGAGAAATACCGACCCAATTTTTCAGCCAGATATACGGACCTGTGCTGCCCACCGGTGCATCCTACGCCAACGGTCATATAGCTGCGATTATTGCTTTCGAACTTGGGAAGCCATTTTTCGACATAGCTGCGAATATCTTCATACATATCTTCGGCTTCCGGTTGTTCGGCAAGAAAATTCATCACACCCTTGTCGAGTCCGGTTAGTGAGCGAAGCGCTGTATCCCAATATGGGTTGGGTAAGCAGCGAACATCATAAACAATGTCTGCTTCAACCGGGATGCCATTTTTGTAACCGAATGACTGAAATAGCAGCGCAAGATTGGTTTCACTATTTTCAATTAGTCGATTAATGACCAGGTCACGTAATTGATGCAGGGACATGGTGCTGGTATCGATAGATAGACTGGCCATTACTGAAATAGCTTCCAGTAACTCTGATTCCCTGTCTATGGCTTCTCTTAGTCCGATTTCTTCTGAACTTAATGGATGCTTGCGGCGGCTCTCACTGAATCGTTTCAGCAGCACTTGACTATTCGCATCAAGAAACACTATTTCCGTCGCAAAATCCCGACATTTCATGTCAGCAAGATACTCTGGAACTTTTTCCAGGTCAGAAGAAATATTCCGAGCGTCGATGCTTACTGCAACGTGGGGAATGCCTGTAGAATCCGTTGAGATTCGATTGGCGAGGCTGGGCAGCAGGCTGGCTGGTAGGTTGTCAATGCAGTAATAACCGCGATCTTCAAGGATATGAAGAACCGTACTTTTTCCTGATCCTGATCTACCGCTGATAATGGTTAGTTTCATCTCGCTTGCTCTGTTACGGCAGAGGCTGTGCCGCAATCCTATATATAACACATTGATAATTAGGAAATAAATACTTATCTAATAAGTAATTGCCACATTGTAAAGGTCTTCGCTGTCATGGGTTTGACGCAGCGTGTAACAAAAATCTTCATCATTGAACAAGGTGGCTATGGCAGCCAGTGTTTTTATATGCTCGTCATTCTTCTGTTCGGGGACGACCAAGGCAAACAGCAGGTCGACAGGATTTCCGTCAACAGAATCAAAGTCAACCGCAGTGTCCAGGCTGATGAGTGCGCCGACTATTTTGTCGCAAGGGGCTACCCGACAATGGGGAATGGCAATACCATTCCCAAGACCGGTAGAGCCAAGCTGTTCTCTTGCCATTAGTGCGTTAAAAACCTCATCTGCTTCCAATTCTTCAATGTTGTCAGAAATTAATTCACTAATATTACTAAGAATTCGTTTCTTGCTGGAACCTGTCATTTTGCATTGACATCTGTCTGGTGTAAGAATTTCTTCAAGTTGCATTTTCTAAATCTCTCGTGTCCTTTTTGTATTGTTGGCTTTGATTTCCAAAATATTATTATCCGGCTAATCGTTTTCTTTCATTCGAAGGCGGAATAGAAAGCGACTCCCGATATTTCGCGATAGTTCTTCGGGCGACATTGATGCCGCGCTCTTCTAACAAGTTGGTAATCTTGCTATCGCTGAGGGGTTTTATGGTGTTTTCAGCCGCAATAAGCTTTTTGATGATAGCCCTGATGGCAATTGACGAGCATTCACCGCCACCGCTGGTAGAAACATGGCTTGAAAAGAAATATTTGAGTTCAAATATTCCTCTTGGCGTATGCATGTATTTTTGGGTAGTTACCCTTGATATGGTTGACTCATGCATGCTGACAGCTTCTGCTATATCGTGCAGAACCAGAGGCTTCATCGCCTCTTCGCCGTATTCCAGAAAGCCTTTTTGATGCTCTACGATTCGGGTAGCAACCTTCATCAAGGTTTCATTCCTGCTTTGCAGGCTTTTAATAAACCATTTTGCTTCCTGCAGATTATCCCGTAAAAAACTGTTCTCTTCACTGCTGTCCGCGCGTTTTACCAGTGCAGCATAACTATCATTGATTCTAATTTTGGGAGCGGTTTCGGGATTAAGTTCAACCTTCCATTTGCCGGACTCAGTTTTAGTCACTATGACATCGGGAATCACATAGCTAGTGGAGGAGGGCGCAATATCGGCGCCAGGCCTAGGGTTAAGGCTTTCAATTACAGTGATAGTTTCACTTAATTCAGCCTCTTTCAGCTTGGTGCGTCTCATAAGTTGGGCGTAGTCGCGATTGCCGAGCAATTCAAGGTGATCTCTTATTATGAGCTTGGCATTTTGTACCAATTTCTCTTGGTCCACGGCTTCATATTGCCCCAATTGTATCGTCAGGGATTCGGCCAGATTTCTATAGGCTACGCCGACCGGGTCAAATTGCTGAATTCGATGCAGCACTGCCTCAATTTCATCCTCTTCAATTTCTAGCTCTGGATCGAAGCCCTCGAGTATGGAGGCGAGATCAACGGTGAGCATTCCATTGTTGTCAACAGCATCGATGATGGCGAGAGCAATAGAATGATCCTGCTCTGTCATAGGGGTCAGGTTAAGTTGCCACATCAGGTGATCTTGCAATGAGTCATCTGCGGTATCCCTGGACTCGAAATCATTGGAGTCGCCATCATAGGACCCCGAGGATATATAGGTTTCGGGGTAGATGTCGTCCCAATGGGTATCAACGGACAAGTCATCAGGAATTTGATCCTGCCAGCTGTCTTCTGCAGCGTTCTGCTCGCTTGCAAGTTTGGCCTCTGTGTTGGCGTTGTTCTCAGTTTGCTCGGGCTCGGCGACTGTATTAAGGTCTTTGCTTTTATTTCCGTCCTTTAGTTCCTCTTCGTTGTTCTCGATGAGTTCCAGCATTGGGTTGCTTTCCAATGCTTCGTGAATTTCTTGCTGAAGGTCGAGGGTAGAGAGTTGTAACAGGCGAATCGCTTGCTGTAGCTGGGGGGTCATGGTCAGCTGCTGACCTAGCTTTAGCTGGAGCGATAATTTCATGGGAGATACATCTATGTGGGGAGAATTATATTGCTAATCTCGTGGTCTTAATTCAAGTAACTGATTCAAGTAGTTATTCATGAGGCTAAATCCGCAGCCTAACTAAACTAAACTAAACTAAGTAATAGTATCAATAACCTCTACTGAATTTGTGGTCAGTATAGCAAGATTCATGCCCGTTTTGCATAGGCTTTTAAGTGAAGACTTTACGATGTCTGACGGATTTAGCGAAGGCGGTTTACCATGGGGTACGGGTAATTTTCAAATCCTGAATTTCTCTCCAAGATATACTTCTCTTACCTTATCGTTGCCGAGAATTTCTTCAGCATCACCTTCAGCAATGATATGTCCTTCGCTGACTATGTATGCCTTTTCACATATATCTAAAGTTTCTCTGACATTATGGTCGGTGAGCAGTATTCCTATATTTTTGGATTTCAAATGTTGAATAATTTCTTTGATATCGCTAACCGAAATAGGATCTACTCCGGCAAAGGGCTCGTCCAGCAAAATGAATTTCGGATCGGTGGCGAGAGTTCTGGCAATCTCGGTTCTTCTTCTCTCGCCACCGGAAAGACTCATGCCTTTATTGTGACGAATATGTTGAATATTAAATTCGTCGAGAAGAGATTCCAGTTTTGCTGAGCGATCTGCTGTGGACAAGTCCTTGCGGGTTTCCAGAATAGCCAGAATATTATCTTCAACGCTTAGGGTTCTGAATATTGATGAATCCTGGGGGAGATAGGACAGGCCGAATTCAGCCCGTTTGTGAATGGGTAGGGAAGTAATTTCCTGGCCGGAAATATCTACAGTTCCGCCGTTTGCCTGAATCAACCCCACAATCATGTAGAAACATGTTGTCTTGCCTGCGCCATTGGGACCCAGCAGGCCGACGATTTCCCCTTGCTCCACACTTATCGAGACATCCCGAACAACGTCTCGGCGCTTATACTTCTTGGCAAGGTTTGAGGCTTTAAGCATGCTATTAGTTATTTGTTGAGTTCAGCAAACCTTCGCAAGGCCCTGCCGCTTCCCGAATAAGATCCTGATCTGCAAGATAGGTAATGGTGCTGCACTTCATGGTTGAATCAGGAGATTCGATGTTTGCATTGCCCTGTAATTCAACAATAGTTTCACCATCGATTTCATCGGTGTAGAAAGAAAGCGTTTCGCTGGTGCCGACCACCATGCCGCCATCTTCGTCGAGTTGCTGTTGATAACGAACCGGACTTCCCTGAACCGTGACTCGATTGAGTTCGTTGGTGGTGGCGTCATATTCGAACACTGCTTCATCACCCTGAATAAACAAAGAGCCTTGAGTAACTTCCACATTGTCAGAGAGTTCCAGAATCCTTAGGCCATCTTTCATCATCATTGAAGAATTGCCATCTGCACTCCAGCGAACATCCTGGCTTCTGTCTGACTCAAGTGCAAAGGTTTGAGCACCCAATAGTACAACCGACATGGCAACTACCTGACTTCTCATACTAATTGCTTGTTTGTGCATATTGTCCTCTTATGTCCCGAATAAACAAAATTTCATCAGACTTTAATCGGGCGATCATACCTGTAGACGATTGCTGCAACTGATCTGTTACAACTGTTACGCGGCTTTCTGTTGTCAATGTCTCCAATTCCGGATCCACGGACAGAGAATCGGTAGAAATGATAACCCTGCTCCCGGTGGCATCAAGATTAAAAACCTCTACGTCTCCGCTCAACTGGATGGATTCAATGGTCGATGAATTGCTGCTGGATGCAGTGGAGATATTGCCGGAATTGGCAGCTATATTCCAGCGTGAATCATCCAGTCGATAGAGCTGGATAAAAGGGTTTTCCAGTTCAGTGGATTCATCTTCGTAAGTAAATTGTCTCTCGGCTTTCAGGGT
>Ga0315322_10001857_pt1 | contig 16382 bp, 17 predicted proteins | sample M110021515metaG_FD_203461 | JGI IMG/M metagenome (GOLD analysis project Ga0315322, IMG submission 203461) | Ammonia-oxidizing marine archaeal communities from Monterey Bay, California, United States - M1 100m 21515 | ecosystem: Environmental > Aquatic > Marine > Intertidal zone | place: USA...
TCGCTCGGCGTCGATCGCGTCATTACAGCGCGCCTTTAGGTCGTATGCGGCCTGGATGTCGGGGTGGTCGAACTCCTCCGGGGAGAGGCGCAGATACTGGTCCGCAGCTTCAAGGCACGCTTCGTAGCGTTTCAAGTCCAGGAGTATCTCAGCGCGGTGCGACCAGATTTCGGCGGAGCGCGGCCTGATCTCGCTAGCCGAAGCTAAGTGGGTTAGTGCAGGTTCGGAGCGCCCCATGTCGTGCAGCATCGTCGCCGCAAGCATGTGAGAGCGCTCGGCTAGGTCAAGCGTGCTTGCCATGCGGGAGCGCAGTTGCGCCTCTTCCGAAGCGGTAATGCCCTTCGCGTCGAGCTTAGACTTGAAGTAGATGATGTCGCTCTCCACCATGTTGAGCAGGCGCTCGGTCCATACTAGGCTGGCCTCGTAGTCACCTTCGAGGGCAAAGATCCGCTGCATGCCGTTAACGGCTTTGGCTTCCGTCGGCTTACTGCTGAGTACTTCTTGATAGCGCGCTCTCGATTCGACCCAGGCTTCTCTCGACATGTCGCGCAGCTCCTGCACACGCTCGGCGGGATCGGCGGCTTCGGTTAATTTTCGGCCCGTGTCTATGTTGGTAGCTGCTTCCAGATAGATCAATCCAAGACGCTCGAGAACCTCAGCCAATCCAAGACTCGTGCGAAAGTCCTCTTGGTCAGGCATGCTGCGGAATACGCGTTCGGCTTGGATGAGGGATTTGGTGTCACCGCGCCTAATGCCGATGTTGCCGAGGATCAAGTTGCAAGACTTGTCATCGGGGTGAATGGCAAGGGCTTTCAGGAGCTGACCTTCGGTGCGCGGAAGATCTTCGTTTTGCCAGTGGTAGAACGCGGTCTCGCGATAGAGCGCGAACAGCTTCTCAGGATCCTGTCCATCCGGAGCAGACGAGCAACTGGAGGTCAATGCTGCGAGCAGGGCGAGAGCGCTCAAGCTGATTTTCTGAAACGGATGAAGGGCGAAGGGCATGCTAAGGGTGTGGGTAGTGGGCGTGATTCTGCTGGTTAGGGCGGTGCTATCTTAGCGCTTCGCACAGTTGGGCGTAACAATGGAGGGTGATCTCGGCTGCAGCACCCATGGAATACTCACCGCTTGGGCAAGAGTTTCGCTTGAAGAGGTCAAGAGTCTTTGAGAAGTCGCTCTATGCGCTGATCGTCTCTGCGTAGGCGCATACTTCGACCTCCGGAGAGCATTACGAGGCCGGCTTTGGAACCTCGCGGCTTGTGAACTTCTTTACCGCGGGCAATATGGATGTTGGCCTTGCCGGCCTCGCGCTGGGGGGAAAAATGCAGGGCGAGGCACGCCGCATCAAGTAGGTCTTCCTCGTTAGCATCTTTTGCACCGGCAAGAGAGATCACAACGTGGCTGCCTGGCGAATCCGCCGTGTGTAGCCAGAGGTCATTTCCCCGGCAGTGGTGAATAGACAGCTCGTCGTTGTCGCGCGCGTTTCGGCCGACGCGTATCTCTACACCCGACTTGCCATGGAATATGCGGTAAGGGAGCCGCGCCACTTTGGCCTTCTCACGACCGGCCTTGGGCGCGATAGACTGTGCCGCATCGAGTTCACCTGCAGTGACGGCCTCGCGCTCCACGGCTGCGGGGTCGAGCTCCTCGTCAGAGGCACGCTCCCGAAGGCGAGTGAGAGTCTCGAGCTTTGCGGCTGCGCGCGCCTCTTCCTCTTCCATGCCGGCAAGTCCGCGCAGAAGTTTCTTGTAGCGCGAGTACAAACGCTCGAGATTCTGTTTCGGCGAGCGCGCGGGGTCGAGGGTTATTTTTCGAGTGCCCCCTTCAAACCAGTCTTCCAGTTCAATCTCAGTGGCACCACGTTTACACTCCTGTAGCGATGACTTCAGGAGGTCGCCATCCATGCGCACGCGATCGGCCGTCGCGGCGGCAGTTCGACGAGCGTCGAGACCCTTGATCATTTTTTTTGCTCGCTTGATACGGCGATCTAACCTGCGCAAGAGATCGCGCCGCTCGCGCGCCCAGCGCTGACCTTCGGCCGCGCCCCCTAATAGCGATTCGACGATCCAGGACAACGGAGCATTCACGGGGTACTTGCGATCGGGCGGCTCTCCCGCTAAACCGGCAAAGGAGTCAAGTGGTGAGGACTCTTTCGGGGCTGCCCCCCCGCCAAATGGGGGAGCTTCCCAAGTTTTACCGACCCTAAGGCGCTCAGCGGACTTGCCCGTAGGCCTGGAGAGCATCGCAAGGATCGTGTCACTTGAATCCAAGAAGGCGAGGTTCGCGCGGCGGCCAAAGAGCTCGAGGAGGAGCGCAAATGGCTTCCCTGACGGTGTTCCTTTAAAGTTGAGCCTGAGGACGCGCTCACCTTTTGGCTGATCTATGCGAGCCAGGCGAGACTTGGGACCGACAAGCTCCTGGTGTGCGCGTTGACAAAAAGGGCCGACGGGGCCCTTGTGCCGCTCGACTGGCTCGTGTTGGACATGCAAGCGCGGTGCGTCGGGGCTAGCGGACAGGCGCAGTCGCCGGATCGGACCAACTGGCTTCTTGTCCTCGTCGATACCGTCGGCAAAAACGAGCAACATGTCGCATGGTGGCAGCGTAGCTAGGTCGACCAAAACACAATCCGCGAAGTACGCAAAGAGCTCGGCAGCGATCTCCGTTAGGTGCGCCGAGGAGAGCGCAATCAAGTGGTCGTCGTTTGTCATGGTACGCATCCTCGGCGATGGGGCGCAGTCTGCCAAGGGCAATCGGTGAAGGCGCCCGCTAGGGTTCAATATAAAGCAAAGAGGGATGGGGCCACAGCAGCAGCCTCATCCCTCTTCCTGACGTGTCGGAGCTTTTTAGAGCTCTTCGGCGGCGTTGTAGACCTGGTCGCGCGAGCACGGGGTCCAATCAATGAGATCGCCTTCATCACCGAAGAACAAGGCTAGCTCGGTGGCCGAAGCTTCTGGGCTGTCCGAGGCGTGAATCATGTTGTGGCTAAAGCTCATGCCAAAGTCACCGCGGATAGTGCCCGGAGCGGCTTCGGCAGAGTTCGTCGGACCGACAACGGTTCGGACCACAGTGATTGCGTTGTTGCCCTGGAGGGCGATCGCAACTACAGGACCAGAGGTCATGAAGCTAACCAGATCCTTATAAAAGGGGCGTTCGGCGTGCACGGCATAGTGCTGCTGAATGGTCTCGAGGGAGAAGTGCCGCATCTTCATTCCGACAACTTCGAGGCCTTTGTCCTCAAAACGGGCGGTGATGCGGCCAATGAGGCCACGCTGGACGGCGTCGGGCTTTAGGAGGACGAGAGTGCGTTCCACGGTAGGAATGGGGGGTAGTTGGCGCTTGGCCAAGTCGGTTGGTTGTTGCTGACGCGCGTGTGCCAGGGAGAGCTGGGGCACCCACACGCAAAATCGGCCAGCAGTCTATCTGGAATCCTCTGTTTGAGGGCATCCCGCTTACTGAATTGGTGGAATCCATCCCGCGAAGACGCATTAGGGAGAATCGCATACGCAAAATAACTCAAAAATGATCCAAGGATCCCGGACAGGAGAGGTTGACGCGGGGACGCACCGAACTAAACTGTTTGCCCTTGTAAGAGATTTGCCCGTGCGAGCATGGGAGGATCGTTTGCAGATCTACAAACTCGACCCCTGTGCTCTTCCCCCGAAGTTTGCGCTGGCTTCCCCCCTCTGTTGTCTGCTTTTCAGCTCCCGCGATGCCAAGAACCCCAAAAAGTTCTAAGGATAGTCCGGGTCGAAGAGCAGAAAGCGCCAAAGGCGCAATGGGAGAGTGGAGCCAACACGCCGGCTCTGGCATTCAGTACGCGATCACCCTCCTCATTTTTCTGTTTGGTGGTCTAAAGCTGGATGAGTGGATGGACAGCGAACCCGTTGGCCTGCTCATCGCGGCCTTGCTGGGATTCGTTGGGGCTACTGTTTCCCTCGTAAAAAAATACTCTCCTTTCGCTTCGTCCAATAAGTCACCTTCGCGTTCAACGAAGAGCGACTCCAAGAATTAGACTACGCATGACCCGGACCCTAACCAGCCTGCTCGTCCTTCTGCCCATCGCGGTAGTCGTTGCGTGGCAACTCGGTTTCACCGAGCCGCGCGGTGTTGCGGTTGGCGTTGGGTATCTTGTGGGAGCCACGGTTTCGTGGTGGGGAATCTATTACCAACGGCACGTGATGACGCACTATCCCGAGCGCATGTCCAGCGTGACAGCGATCGACTTTTGTGTGAAGCTCGTGGTCGTACTTGTGGGTGCAATGAGCATCCGCAGCATTCCTGAGTTCGCCGCCACTTGTGACTGGCGGACCTTCTTAGTGACTTTTGCAACGATCTCCGTGGTCGTGCTCACCTTCGGGACGCTGGACGCAGTCCGCTCCCTGGCACCCTCCGCTACGCCGACAAGTGATTCGGCTCAGTCCTAACACGATGAACCTCCGCACCCTTCTTGCTCTAGTCGTCATCGTTGCGGCGTGTTATGTGAACTTCGCGATGGTTCATCACGAGCACCTTTCGCTTGAGACCTTCGAGGTTGCCCAGCTGTTTGGGCACTTGGTTCCCGCCGCTATCATTTTTGGGGCTGAAGGCGCGGGACACCTCGCGATTGGCCTCCCGGGATTCCTCTCGGTTTTCGATATGAGCGCGACATTGGGCGCTCACGCCTCTTCTATAGAAGGTGCGAACCTCATCTTCACCAACATGCAGGTGTTCATGTTGATGTCAATTGTCCTGCTCTTCATCGTGCTCGGTGGAATCCCCAAGTACGTTCGGACCGGAAAGGGTGACGCTCTCACTAAGGTGTTCGCTGGCTTTTGTATGTACATCCGCGATGAGATGGTCTATTCCGTCATGGGGCAGGGAACGGGGCGCAAGTTTTTGCCCTACTTCCTCGGACTGTTCTTCTTCATTGTCTTCATGAACTTGGTTGGCTTGGTTCCCTTCTCAGCAACCCCAACGGCAACGATCGCCACAACCTTCGGGCTGGCTTTGATCACGCTCACGATCATGATTGGCGGAGGGATGATCGTCCAAGGCCCCCTGAACTACATCAAGCACCTTGTCCCTGAAGTTCCGCTCTGGCTCTGGCCGCTGATGTTTGTCGTTGAGATTATCGGTGTTGTAGCCAAGCCCTTTGCCTTGATGGTGCGACTGTTCGCCAACATGAGCGGTGGCCACATGGTGGTCTTGTCATTCCTCGGACTGATCTTCCTGGCCGCAAAGGGAGGCGCCAGCATGGGCTGGGGTGCGAGCCCCTTCGCCGTCAGCTTTGGTGTTTTCATCATGATCATCGAGGCGTTTGTCGCGCTCCTGCAAGCCTACGTCTTCACCTACCTTTCGATCTTGTTCATCCAGGGCTCCCTGCATCCCGATCACTAACCCGACCACGAACCCCAATCATCCGACGGGCGCTGCTGGTCGGACGTACTCTATCTTCCGTCCTTCTAAAGAAGGACAAACCACCCCCAGGTTCAGCTCCAGCTGACCAACTCCTCGAAATAGAATCATGCTACCTATTATCCAGACCCCCGAAGAAGTGCAACTCGCCACCGATCTTGCTCTAGAGGTGCAAGCCGCCGCCACCCGCGCCAACGAACTTGCTAGCGCCGGCACCGCATCCCTCGGTGGACTCGGCGCAGGCCTTGCCGCCATCGGCGCAGGCCTCGGCATCGGCAAAATTGGTGGACACGCCAACGACGCCATCGCCCGTCAGCCTGAAGCTGCGGATGTAATCCGTGCCAACTCCATCATCCTTGCCGCCCTTGTTGAGGGTGTCTGCTTGTTCGCGGTTGTCGTCGCGATGCTCCTCAAGTAGGGATCTCCCTAGGAAACGGACGGAAGAAGTCCCCTCGGCCATTTTAGATCTGGCCGAGGGGCACTTCCCCCAACATCCTTCACTGTCGGCTTTTTGGACTAACACATGCAACTCATTCCTTTTCTAGCTAGTGGGGACTTCAACCCTCTCGCTCCGGAAACATTTGGTCAGGCCCTTTGGACGCTGATCATTTTCGGACTTTCGCTTCCGTTCATCTGGAAGATGGTTCTCGGCCCAATTGTCAGCGCTCTCGAAGAGCGGGACGGTCATGCGAAAGAGGCCATTCTGGCCGCCGAGGCCGCAAAGGAAGCGGCGGAACGCGTGCACGCAGAAGCCGAGGTCAGCATTGGTGAAGCCCGTGCGGAATCCGCAAAAGAGATGGCCGAGGCCCGTGATCGCGGCGAAAAGCGCGCAACGGAGATCATTGCCGCCGCCGAACTCAAAGCGAAGGACATGGTTGTCTCTGCCCAAGCGGCGATCCGTGCCGAGCAGGACAAGGCGCTCTCCGCAATCCGCAACGAGGTTGTGGAGCTCAGCCTTCAGGCCGCTGGCAAGATTGTCGGTCGCAGCGTTGACTCCGAGGACGATCGCCGTCTGGTCAACGAAGTCGTCTCTGGCGTTCGAGGCAACTGATGAAGGTCGATCCAGTCACAGCGCGTTATGTTGACGCGCTCTTTGGCTTGGCGACCCGTCAGGGCCAGCTCAGTCAGATCGAAGGCGAGGTCCAAAACCTTGCCGCCGCTCTCGACAAACCCGGCGCGATACACGTGGTTTTTCAACCGGGAAAGGACCGGGCAACACGCCGCTCTTATCTCGAAGCCGCACTCTCCGGTTCCTCCGACACATTCCGTAACTTTGTCGATCTACTGTTCGACAAGCGCCGCGACGATGTCCTCAAGAACCTCGGCGAGGCCTTCCGCCAACGTCTTCTAAAGGAAGAAGGCATTGTCGAGGGCATCGTAGAGAGCGCACGCCCCCTAGGCTCCGGCGAACTCGCCGAACTGACCGTCGCACTCGGCGAGAAGCTCGGCAAGAAGATTCACCTGGAGAACAAAGTTACTGAAGGCTTGATCGCGGGTATCCGCGTGATTGTCGACAACAAGATGGTGGACAGCTCCGTCGCCGGTCGTTTCGACGACTTGAAGCGCCGCATGATGGACGCCACCCTTCCCTCTCTCAACTAGATCGGCCCCAGTAAATACTGGGCTCTTTAAGCTAACGCACACACACTATTCGCCACGAAAGTGGCATACCCGCAACAAGACATGGATCTTCGACCCGCAGAAGTGACTTCGATTCTCGAGAAGGAAATCGAGTCCTACCAAGGTGACTCCGACATGCAGAGCGTCGGTACCGTCCTCACAGTCGGCGACGGCGTAGCCCGCGTTTGGGGCCTCGACGACTGCATGATGAACGAACTTCTTGAATTCCCAGGTGGAGTTCGAGGCGTAGCGCTTTCCCTTGAAGAAGACAACGTTGGTTGTGTGCTTCTCGGTGATGCCGCTAAGGTTCGCGAAGGCGACACCGTGAAGAGCACCGGCCGAATCATCTCGGTTCCGACGGGACCGAAGCTTCTCGGCCGCGTTGTCGACGCGCTCGGCAATCCGCGCGACGGCAAGGGCCCGCTCGGTACCACGGAAGAAGACCTTATGCTCATCGAGCAGCCGGCTCCATCGGTGGTTGAACGTCAGCCCGTTTGCGAACCGATGCAGACTGGCATCAAGGCCGTCGACTCGATGATCCCCGTTGGCCGTGGCCAGCGCGAGCTTGTCATCGGTGACCGCCAAACCGGCAAGACCGCCATTCTCATTGACGCGATCATTGAGCAGGCAAAGACCGGCGGTGGCGACCCGAGTAACCCCGAGCAGGTAATCTGCGTGTACGTTGCTATTGGTCAGAAGCAGTCGACAGTTGTCGACATCGTCAAGCGCCTCGAAAAGATTGGTGCCATGGCTTACACCATCGTCGTGACAGCTTCGGCTATTGACGAAGCATCGATGCAGTACCTTGCACCGTACGCTGGCTGCACCATGGGCGAGCGCTTCCGCAACGAAGGTCGCCACGTCCTTGCAATCTACGACGACATCTATAAGCAAGCTCTCGCCTATCGCCAGGTTATGTTGCTTCTGCGTCGCCCCCCGGGCCGCGAGGCATTCCCTGGCGACGTGTTCAACCTTCACAGCCGCCTGCTTGAGCGCTCGGCTAAATTGGCGGACAACGCTCCCGAGATCAACCCGATCTACAAAGCTGGCGGTGGTAGCCTGACGGCCTTCCCTGTGGTTGAGACCCAGGAAGGTGACGTGTCGGCCTACATCCCGACCAACGTGATCTCGATCACCGACGGCCAGATTTTCCTTGAGTCCGACTTGTTCAACTCCGGCGTGCGACCGGCAGTGAACGTTGGCATCTCCGTTTCGCGAGTCGGTGGCGCCGCCCAGACGAACGCAATGAAGAAGACGGCTGGCGGCCTTCGCATCAACTTGGCGCAGTACCGCGAACTCCAGGCTTTTGCCCAGTTCGGATCTGACCTTGATGCAGCCACCCAGGCAACGCTTACTCGTGGGGAAAAACTCGTCGAGCTGCTCAAGCAGGGCCAGTACGTGCCGATGGCTTGGGAAGACCAAACCATGATCTTGTACGCAGGTACTTCAGGTGGTCTCGATGATCTCGATACCACTCTCGTATTACCCTTTGAGAAAGAGTTTCTCGCTTACATGAGCGATGTACACCCTGAAGTTGGCGAGGCTATGCGCGAGACGCAGAAGCTCTCCGATGATCACAAAGCCACCCTCGACGCAGCCATCACGAAAGTGAAAGGCCAAGTCGTCGCGAGCTAACCATGGCTGGTATCAAAGAACTACGCCTCCGGATTAAGTCCGTTGGCAATATCAAGCAGATCACGCGAGCTATGGAGATGGTCTCTACGACTAAACTCCGACGCTTCCAAGATCGCGCGATCGCTTCGCGGCCTTACGCTGAAGAGATTGCGGGGCTTGTTGGGCGTTTGGCTGGTGAACTAGGTGAAGAGCTTGCCGACCGCCCCCTGTTTCAGCAGGGTGCTGGCAACAAGGTTCTCTGCCTGGTCGTTTCTTCGGACCGCGGTCTTTGCGGTGCCTACAACACGAACGTTTTCCGAAAGCTCGAAGCTTGGAAGGCAGAGCAAGAAGGCGATGTGGAGTTCTTCTCCATAGGCAAGAAAGCCGAGGCTTACCTCAGCAGTAACGGCCACGTCAACAAGCGTGACATCACCGACCCGCCTCTAGAGCAAATGGACTACCGCAGCGCTGCTGTGGTCGCTGAAATGCTCAAGAAGGCATTCGAGTCGGGTGAATATAAGAGCGTCTGGATTCTGGGCACCGACTTCGTGTCGATGGCCAAGTACGTCCCGCGCGCATCACAGTTCCTGCCTATCGAAGCAAGCGCTCTTGGCGCTGGTGACGATAAGGTTGGTGGGGACGTCATCCTTGAGCCCAGTGCGGGTGAGATCTTTGATGCTCTCATTCCGCGCTACCTCGAGACCCAGATCTATAACTTGATACTCGAGTCTTTGACTTCTGAGTACGCAAGTCGTCGCTTCGCAATGAAGAACGCGACGGAAGCCGCCAATGACATGCAGGCCATGCTGAAAAGTATGTACAACCGCAAGCGTCAAGAAGGCATCACTACCGAACTCTTGGACATCGTCGGCGGCGCAGCAGCCGTTGCCAGCTAGAACTCTCATCTATAAAATGACTACTAACAACACAGGTGTCGTCTCCCAGGTCTTTGGTCCTGTTGTCGACGTTCGCTTTGAGCCGGGCCAGCTCCCGAACATCCTGAATGCCCTCACAATTACGAATGAGGCTAAGGGCATTAACGTGACCCTTGAGGTCGCATCTCACCTTGGTAACGATGTCGTTCGCACAGTCGCCATGTCCACTACGGACGGCTGCTCACGCGGAATGGCATGCGTCGACTCTGGTGCGCCGATCATGGTGCCCGTTGGTGATGCAACCAAAGGTCGAATTTTCAACCTGCTTGGTGAGCCTCTTGACACCCATAAAAAGGGCGGCCTTACTCCCGAGGCCTACTGGCCGATTCACCGTCCGGCTCCGGCCTTCGATGAACAGGAGGCTGTTTCGGAAGTCTTCGAGACCGGCATCAAGGTTGTAGACCTGCTCTGCCCATTCGCAATGGGCGGCAAAATTGGCCTCTTCGGTGGTGCTGGCGTCGGCAAGACCGTGTTGATCCAGGAGTTAATTCGAATCACCGCTGTCGAGAAGGGTGGCTTCTCGGTGTTCGCCGGTGTCGGCGAGCGTACCCGCGAGGGTAACGACCTTTGGCTCGAGATGACCGAGTCGCAGTACACCACGCCGGAAGGCACCCAGGCCGCCGTGATCGATAATGCCGTGCTGGTCTTTGGCCAGATGAACGAGCCGCCGGGTGCACGCCTCCGGGTTGCACTCACCGGCCTTACCATGGCTGAGTACTACCGCGACGAGAAGGGCCAAGACGTGCTGCTGTTCGTCGACAACATCTTCCGCTTCGTGCAAGCGGGATCGGAAGTCTCCGGTATGCTCGGCCGCATGCCGTCCGCCGTGGGGTACCAGCCGACGATGGCGTCGGAGATGGGTGGCCTACAGGAGCGCATTACTTCAACGAAGAAGGGCTCCGTGACCTCAATGCAGGCCGTTTACGTTCCTGCTGACGATATCACCGACCCGGCGCCGGTTGCAACCTTCGCACACCTGGACTCGACGATTATCCTCGACCGTGCAATCAGTGACCTCGGCATTTACCCCGCCGTCGACCCCCTGAAGTCTACGTCGCGCATGCTCGATCCAAACGTCGTTGGCCAAGAGCACTACGACACAGCACGTGGCGTTCAGCAACTACTTCAACGCTATGCTGACCTCAAGGACATCATTGCAATCCTCGGCATCGAGGAGCTCAGTGACGAAGACAAGAATGTCGTTCACCGCGCACGTCGTATCCAACGCTTCCTTGCTCAGCCGTTCTTCGTGGCAGAGGTCTTCACCGGCACGCCCGGCCTCTTCGTACCCCGCGAAGACACCGTGCGCTCCTTCCAGGAGATCCTTGATGGCAAGCACGACGACCTGCCCGAGCAGGCCTTTTACATGGTCGGCTCTATTGAAGACGCCGTTGCCCGTGGCGCCGAAATGGCCGCCAAGGCCTAGCCCACTAACCTAAGAGGCAATCGTGGCTAACCCCATTACTCTGCGGGTCATTACACCCGACACCGTGGCCCTCGACACGACGGTTGATTCCGTCGTGTTACCGGGCATAGATGGCAAGCTCGGCATCATGCGTGGTCACGCCACGATGGTTACAGGGCTCGACATTGGAGAACTTCGTTACAACACCGGCGACTCAGAGGCCTCGATGTTTGTCGCGGGTGGATTTGCCGAGATTCGCGACAACACTTTGCGTGTTGTGACCGAAGCTGGCGAAGATGCACTGACGATCGACGAGACCCGCGCCCAGCACGCCGAAGAGCGCGCCCAAAAGCGTATCGATGAAGGCGACGAAGAGATCGATCTGGTCCGCGCGAAGACGGCATTGCGCCGCGCCGCTGCGCGTATCACGATATCTAGCCTTCGCGGGCACCGCTAATGTCGGAAACCCCGGCACGAAAACCCGCCTGGCAGCGCACTCACAACTGTGGGCAACTGCGCGGGACGAACGCTGAATCCAAAGTCATCCTCAACGGGTGGGTAGCTTCCAGGCGAGACCTGGGCGGCATCTACTTCCTTGATCTGCGCGACCGCTACGGCATCACACAGATCGTGGTTGAAGAAGACCTCGCCGGCACGGTTCAGGTTGGCCCGGAGTTCGTGGTTGCCGTTCACGGCAATGTACGAAGCCGCGGCGAGAACGTGAACAGTGACCGCCCAACAGGCGAAATCGAAGTGGTTGCGACCAGTATCGAGATCCTCTCGAGCTCTCCAACCCCGCCGATTGAAATCATCGAGGACCTGGATACCGCCGTCGAGACCCGCCTGCAGTGGCGCTTTCTCGACCTACGTCGACCACCGTTGCAGCGCAACTTGATGCACCGCGCCAAGTTCACGAATGCAATGCGCCGCGCATTTGACTCTCGCGACTTTGTCGAGATCGAAACCCCGCTGCTCACAAAGGCGACACCCGAAGGCGCACGCGACTACCTCGTGCCTAGCCGTGTGCACCCAGGAAGCTTCTACGCTTTACCGCAATCGCCGCAGCTGTTCAAACAGATCCTGATGGTGTCTGGTTACGACCGCTACTATCAAGTTGCGCGTTGCTTCCGCGACGAGGACCTGCGCGCCGACAGGCAGCCCGACTTCACCCAGCTCGACATGGAGATGTCCTTTGTCAATGAAGAGGACGTCTTTTCGACTTGGGAAGTAATCCTTACGGAGACCTTCAAGGAATCGATGGGCGTTGACATCCAGACGCCGTTCCCGCGCATGACCTACAACGAGGCCATGGAGCGCTTTGGAAGTGACAAGCCCGACGTGCGCTTTGGCCTCGAACTGCAAGACGCCGCCGCTTGGGCGACGACCTGTAGCTTTGGCGTCTTCTCTGGTTGCATCGAAAGTGGCGGCCGCGTGAAAGGGATCGTCGTGCCGAATGGCGCGTCGATGTCGCGCAAAGAAATCGTGGCACTCGAAGATGTTGCTAAAGAGTATGGTGCGAAAGGACTCGCCTGGTGGAAAGCTGGAGCCGATGGCGGCGCAGGTCCTCTAGGACGCTTCTGCAAACCTGGCGAAGATGGTGGGGAAGCCCCAGCCGTCAGTCTGATGACAACCATTGGCGCGACTGACGGCGACCTGTGTCTGTTTGTCGCCGATGACGAGGCCACGGTTCACAAAGCGCTCGGTGCTCTTCGTGTGCACCTGGGCCGCAAACTCGCCCTCTTCGAAGACAGTGTGACCGATTTCCGCTTTTCATGGGTGACCGAGTTCCCCATGTTCGAACGGGACCAAGAAAACAATCGTTGGGTCTCCCAGCATCACCCTTTTACCGCCCCGGCAGACGAGTCGTTCTCAGGCGATCTAAGCAAGATGCCAAGTCGAAGCTACGATCTGGTACTCAACGGATGGGAGCTGGGCTCAGGCTCGGTGCGTATTCACCGTCAAGAAGTTCAAGAAAAGATATTTGAGCTCTTGGCCATCAGCCCTGAAGAGCAGCAATCGAAATTCGGCTTCCTGCTCAAAGCCCTCGAGTACGGTGCGCCGCCCCACGCGGGTTTCGCTATCGGCCTAGACCGTCTGGTTGCCCTCACATTAGGTTTGGACAATATTCGGGACGTAATCGCTTTCCCAAAGACAACAAAGGCAGCGGATCTCTTTTGCGGCGCGCCCGCAGCGGTCGATCCCGCCCAACTTGTCGAAGTTCACGTAACTCTCGCCGAGAGCGCCATCAAAGCCAAAGCGGATGCCGAGTTGGCACCCGAAACGTCAAAGAGCAAGTGATGAGTTCTGTGAACTCACTCAAAAACGATAAAAGGTCTTCCTTTTTATCGTTCGGTGCGCGGGTCACGCGCCTATTCTTATCCCCAATGACCATAGAAACCAACCAAGGAGCCAAGTGGCCAAGCTGAACTTTCGGGTTAACCGCCAAATTCGCGTACCCGAGGTCCGCCTCATCGACGAGGACGGAGAACAACAAGGTGTTGTCGATACAAAGGACGCTATGACCCGTGCAGACGGTGTAGGCCTCGATTTAGTCGAGGTCGCCCCGACTGCTCGCCCGCCTGTCTGCAAGATTCTTGATTACGGCAAGTTCAAGTACGATCACGCTAAGAAAGAGCGTGGTACGCACTCGAAATCCGCAGCATCTCAGCTGAAAGAGCTACGCTGTCGGCCTGCAATCGGTGATCACGACCTTGACTACCGCATGGTCCAAGGGCGCAGATTCCTTGAAGAGGGCCACAAGGTCCTTGTCGTCTGCGTATTCCGAGGCCGCCAACGCGCGCGCCCAGAGATGGGCTATGACGTCATGAATCGTGTTATCGAGTCCCTAAAGGACATCTCGAAGATAGAACAGAAGGCCCGCATGACCGGCAATCGCATGATTATGCTCCTGTCGCCCGACCTAGCAACAAAGGAATAACTGGCTTCCGGTTGCTATTAGCCGGTAAATCAGTATTCTACTCGACCTCAAAAGCCCGATGTCCTGCGCGAGTAAATCGCCCTTTAGTTCGTCGGCGCCCGTGAACGGCGGCTGCTTAGCAGCTGTTTGGGACCGGGGCCACAGAGTTCGGAGGTACTGCCTCCACACCAAAAAAGAGTCTTATGCCTAAGCTCAAGTCCAAAGGATCGATCAAGAAGCGCTTCAAAGTAACGAAGTCCGGAATGGTCGTCGTCAAGCGTGCTGGCGGAAGCCACTACAACGCTCACCACTCCGGCAGCAAGCGCCGTAGCCTTCGCAAGAAGATCCATCTTAACGGGACCTGGTCTCGTCTCATCCGCCCGATGCTCGGCGCATAACGGAGAGCTAATATGGTACGCGTAACCTATGGCGCTCCGCGCCGTCAGAAGAAAGTCCGTTGGTTCAAAGCCGCTAAAGGCTACCGTGGTGGACGTCGTCGCCTTTGGCGTACGGTCCGTGAGACGGTCATCCGCTCTTGGGCGTATGCATATCGCGACCGGCGCCAGAGAAAGCGTCAGTTTCGACGCCTTTGGATCATCCGCATTAACGCAGCCGCGCGCATGCGTGGAATGCGTTATTCGGTCTTTATTGATGGTCTCAAGAAGGCCAACATTGACCTTAACCGCAAGCAACTTTCGGAAATGGCCATTCACGATCCCTCTGCGTTTGACGCAGTTGTGGATGCCGCTAAGGCCGCCCGAGCTTAGCTCAACCGCTAGGCTTTGGGGAGAACGCTCCTCATCTTGAAAGGCAGCCGCCAGCGCGTTCGCTGACGGCTGCCTTTTTTTTGTATCGAAACGACACCCCGGAAGACTCCCGTGGAAACCAAACTGCAACCCGACCTTCACAAGCATCTCGAAGCCGCGCAAGCGCGTATCGACGCCGCTATCTCTCCAGCAGAGCTACGTGCTGTGGATCGTGATTACATCGATAAGGGCGGTGTGGTCGCAGGCCTATTGGCTGCGATTCCGACTCTGCCAACCGAAGAACGCCGCGCCGCAGGCCAGGGCGCGAACATCCTAAAAGGTGCAGTCCAAAAAGCCATTGCGGAGCGCAAATCACAGCTTGAAGCAAGCGAGATTGAAGCGGCCCGATCGGGCAAGGGCTTTGATCCAACGCTTCCGGGAACCCCAACCCGCCGTGGAAGTTTGCACCCGGTTACCCGTGTAACACGTGAGCTCGAGGACATCTTTTCCTCCATGGGTTACGACATCCTCGATGGCCCCGAAGTTGAAATTGACGCCTATAATTTCGAGCGCCTAAACATCCCTGGTGATCACCCCGCCCGGGACATGCACGACACCTTTTGGTGTGAGGTCAACGGAGCCGAGCGCGACTCGGAGATGGGGATGCTCTTGCGCACGCACACTTCGTGTGTGCAGGTGCGCACGATGGAGAAGCTGCAGCCGCCATTCCGCGTCGTTGCTCCAGGGCGTGTCTTCCGTCAAGAGACGGTCGATGCGAGCCACGAACATACCTTCCACCAAATGGAGGGCCTAGTTGTAGGTGAGGGCCTTACGGTTGGGCACTTGATAGGGACGATGAAGACGTTCCTGCGCGAGGTCTTCCAGAAAGAGATCGAGGTACGCTTGCGTCCTGGATACTTCCCATTCGTCGAGCCCGGGTTCGAACTAGATGCGCGCTGCCCGTTCTGTGCAACTCCTGGTGCTGGCTGCAAGGTCTGCAAGCAGACTGGGTGGGTTGAGTTGTGCCCCTGTGGCATGGTCCACCCCGCCGTTCTTCAAATGAGCGGCATTGACACTGAAAAGCACACTGGTTTCGCCTTCGGTTTGGGCCTGTCACGACTAGTCATGTTGCGCTACGAAATCGACGACATTCGCCACCTCATGGGCGGCGACACCCGCTTCCTCAGCCAATTTTAGATCCATGTTCATCTCCTACAATTGGCTCAAGAGGCACGTCGACCTTACCGGTATATCCCCGCATGAACTTGCGAGGGACTTGACCCTGCAAACGGCTGAAGTCGAAGGCGTTGAGGCTTTTGCGCCAGCACTCGCGGAGGTAGTTGTTGGCCACGTTCTAAGCCGCGCCACGCACCCCGATGCCGATAAGCTTGGCATCACAAAGGTGGATGTTGGTTCGGACGTACCATTGCAGATCGTTTGCGGTGCACCTAACGTCGGGCCAGGCCAACTCGTCGCCGTCGCCGTCGTTGGCACGAAGTTGCCAGCCGTCGATGGCAGCACGTTCAAGATTAAGAAGTCAAAAATTCGCGGTGTCGAGTCGATCGGAATGATCTGCTCAGAACGGGAACTTGGCCTTGGCGACGAGCACGACGGCATCTGGGTTCTGCCATTCACGCCGCATGAGAATCAGGACCTGATTGGCAAGTCCGTCGCAGAAGCCCTTGGTGCAACCGAAGGTCATTACGATTGGATGATCGAGATCGACAACAAGTCTCTCACACACCGACCCGATT
>Ga0315322_10001860_pt1 | contig 16372 bp, 16 predicted proteins | sample M110021515metaG_FD_203461 | JGI IMG/M metagenome (GOLD analysis project Ga0315322, IMG submission 203461) | Ammonia-oxidizing marine archaeal communities from Monterey Bay, California, United States - M1 100m 21515 | ecosystem: Environmental > Aquatic > Marine > Intertidal zone | place: USA...
AAAGAAGTATGATTTCTTGCCACTTCATCAAGTAAATTTGTTCCAAAAACAGATAGGTTGAGATCTCCGTTACCAATAGCGAAAGTCTTTGTTATTCTCATATTTAACATTTCATATCCCATGGTTGCAGTTTCACCCAAACCGATGTCATCTTGACCGTCCACATCTTTATAACTGACTAAAAACTTAAGATCATCTTCAGTATAAGTTAATCTGTATATGCTTCTCGCTGGAGCAATTCTTGGAATATTAGTTCCATCAGAGAACTCAGCAGAAACTGAATCCATTCCAAATGATACTAATAATTCACCTTGGTAAAATCCAAAAGTTCTTCCAAATTCCAATTCATAACCATCCATTTCTGCATTTTTTTGAAGATAATTTGAAAGAATTAAGTCTTCGTGGTGTTCTTCCTCCTCATGCTCTTCATGCTCTTCTTCTGTTTCATCTAATAAATATATGTAGTTATCAATATTGTTTCGAAAGAAAGTTAAAGAACCAAAGAACCCGTCATTTTCATAACTAAAAGTAAGATCCATATTGTTGGATTCTTCAGCTTTCAAATTAGTATTCCCTACTTCATATCTACCTGTAGCCAAATGAGGACCATTCATAAAGAGTTCAACGCCTGAAGGAGCTCTTTCTAAATAAGAAAGACCAAGATTAACTGAAATAAAATCATTCAAGTCATTAGAGATGCTAAAAGCATAACTTGTACTGTTTATGTCTTTATCAAAATAATCAATTTCGACTTCATCATCATGATGATCATCATCAGCATGATCGTCGTCTTCATGATCATCATCTCCATGGTCATCGTGATCATCTTCTTTATGTGTAACTGATCCATTTCGTGAAATTCTGTCGTGTCTCAAACCAAAATCAATGTGAAATAAATCTGTCGGTGCACTTACATAATAGCCAATAGAGAGTTCATCGCTATCAGTAGGATTCATAAAGGACTCTTCCCCTATTATCGACATTTTTTCATCAGCGTTCTTAAAAACAATTTTTTGAGAAATAGCTTTACTGCCTAAATCAAAAGTTACACCGTATTCTTTAGCATCGTTTTTGAAAAGTGTTGGACCCTCAGAGTGGCCTTCATGCTCATCTTCATGCTCATCTTCATGTGCTTCTTCAGCATGTTGCTCAGTTAATGAATAATCTGTGTCTCTGAAGTAGAAATCAGCTTTCTTGATAAAGTTATTACTTAGTGCGATCGAACCCTCAAGATTAAAAACATCAGATTCGGTACTAGAAAAAATTCTTTCATCTTCGTGCTCCTCTTCATCGTGTCCTTCTTCATCGTGACCCTCTTCTTCGTGTCCTTCTTCATGTTCTTCTCCATGGAAAGGTATCCCATAAAGACTTTCTACATTGCTATAAGAAGCACCTATATAGCCCCAATCTGCAGTTTTAGATACGCCAATCCTTGAAGATTTTGATTCATAATCTGAATTAGCAAGAAAACTTAGGTCCTCTTCATGCTCATCTTCATGCTCATCTTCATGTTCTTCTGAATGAATGATAGCCCCGTGCGGCACATCAAAATTTCCAAATTTTGAATCTTTATAGGCTACAGTCAGATTAACTCCACCTATGTTATCAGCATAAGAGAAATTTTGACTATCTCCATCATTAACAGACTGACTTTCGAAGCCAATCTTAAGCTCAAGATCTTCTATATCTGCTCGGGGAATAGTATTGTCTACTATGTTAATAATCCCTCCTACTGTTCCATTGGAATAGAGTAGAGAAGACGGCCCTCTTACTACTTCAATTTGCTGTATATCATTGAGATCGACATCATTAATATGATCACCCCCAATTCCCGAAACATCTCTTACAACCATTCCATTGTTAAGAACCTTCACTCTATTACCTGACATACCTCTAATTACAGGCTGCCCAACAGCAGGTCCATAGTCGGTGGACGTTACCCCGAGCAACCCGTCTAGAGATTCGCCCAAGCTTTGAGTTAAGTTATCGGAAATATCATTTCCAACCACGACGTGTAAAGGGTTTTCTATTTCACTTACATTTTGATCTATGAAGGAAGCAGTTACGACTACTTCTTCCACTTCTTCTGCGTTTAATGGTATTGATACCAAGCTCATCGCCATGAGCGCATAAAAGAATACTTTCATGATTACTCCTAAATTTAATTTAAAAAACTTTTAAAAAAAATCTAGGAAAGAGGCGGTGCCCTTAAAAAATAATTTTGTAAGATATTATTTTCAATGCACTCATCATGAGTTGAATATACTTTTTCATTGAAGTTTTGAACTTCTACTTGAACCTCTTCTAAGGCTAAGACTGATTCATAGGTTTTACAAACCTGACACTCTGTTTGAAACTGACCTTCATTAAGATCCTCACCAATGTGAAACAAAGGATGAGAGGATAAGCTGAATGCAACAAAGCAGCTAATTAGAAATATTATTTTCTTACTCATAAGTATTAAGGAGAGCTACCTTATCTTATTTTATTTTAAGATAAAATCAAAATATAAAAATACACTTTTCATATCTGGTAATTTTATGTTCATTTAAAGTCCATTTTAAAGGCTGATAAATAGGCCTTATAAAAAGGACAGAAAAGCACGACAATCCAAAAAACGGGGGTATTATTTGGATCCCAAACAAAACTTTCAATAAAAAATACTATTAATAGACTAAGAAAATATTTATCTTTTTTTACATCTAATGAAGCAAAGCTCAGCATATTTACAAAAACTTTAATTAAAACTAGGACTGCAAAGAGGTAGCCTCCTGTTAGAGCTGAATAAAAGAATAAAGAATGCGGATCTATTCCTCCACTAGCTCCTTTAAATCCGGCTAAACTTATAGAAGCGATATTATTTTGATGTATATAATCAATAGCTTGGACTTTTAGCCAAGCAAATAAACTTAGATAAAAATCCATTCCTAAATAATTTCCAATTAACAGTCTGTAATACTTGTGATCAGTAATAAGCGCTTCAGAATTAATAAGCGTTATGTGCGTTAAAAATAAATAAGCTATAGCAAGAGAAGAAATAGATAATATTTTAAAAATGTTTCCTTCACCTTTTATTAAATGAAGAGTTATTAAAATCGAAATGAATAGATATGCTACCTTAGCAAATGTAAGAACCAAACCAATAAAAAGGAGATATTTTAAAACCCTCTTAATAGGCTGTTGAATATTTAATAAATTTACCACTCCGATACAACTAATTAATATATAAGCAGAATAATTGATACTAATTTGAAAACCTGAATTACTGCTTAAAACTATGCCAAAAGCTTCTTTAAAAAATGCTAATACCGGGTTTGGATAGTTCTCACCTTGATATAGGTGAAAAAGCGTTGAATCAAAAAATAAAGACTCAAAAAAACCCAGGTAAACTCCTAATAATGAAACCAGAGAGGAGTATAAAATACCCTTAAAAATTAAGTTAAAAGTATAAGGGCGTCTATCAGCTTCAAAGGCATGAGAACTTATCAAGAGGAACAAACCAATGAAACTTAAAGCTTCAAAACTAATACTCTTCTGTATTAAAAAGAAAGCCAACAATGAAAAGAAAATTAAAAAATCAACTTCCCTAAATTTTTCTTTATAAGCGTAAGTTAAATAAGAGAAGATATTTTGATAGCTCATTATAAAAAATAAAAAGAAAATGAGGTATATCCAGACTCTTATATTGACCAAATTTGATTCTATCCAGCCCTTTGAACCAAATAGAAAAAATAAAGTTGAAATAAAAAAAACAAGAATATTATCTTTTCTTTCCGATATATTATTCATCGATTTTTGTATCTTTTATTCCAGAAATTAATTCTGAAGCTCTTAGAGCTAACATGTAAACTTTTTTTGTATCATCTATATGCAAAGGAAGCATGCTCAAAAATAATGAAACCTGAACTAAAGCTACTATCTCGGGTTTATAATCACCTGATTCAAGGAAACTATTAAATAAATCTTTTACTGATTTATCTTTATTCATATCAAAATCTAAAAAAGCCGTCATATCAGAGTTGAAGCAAATTGATGCCTTATTATTAATGATATGATCATATCCCCCCAGTAGAGAATGCGATATTTTTGCTAAGTCATAGTAGGGCGTCCTAAAGCTATCTCCTCCTCTTGGATCTATAAATATAATTGAGTCTTCTGCCTCGGAGAGGATCATATTAGAAAAACAAAGATCGCCATGTGAGAAAAGAGACCCCTTTGATGAAAAAGACTTCTCATTAGATATAAGTAAATCATTTACCAAGCTAAACATTGAATCAACACTGGAAAAAACTGTGTGGTTGCTTATAAATTCATTTAAACGGCCATACTCTGCCCAAGATTGTAATTCTATCAGCCGTGCTTCATTCTTATTCAAAATGAAATCCAATTCTTTCCTTGATCCAATAACTTTTATACCCTGTAAAGATTGAAAATATTTCTCGAGAATTACAAAAATATTTTTTAATGACTCATAAGAAATTGAGTCGGTAATATATCTAACAGAAAGGTCCATGCCAGGCTGCCTTTCCATTCTATATGACGCCCTGCCTGTGTTTATTTTAAAATCACTTACTTTTACATAATAACCTTGTATGGAGGCAGGAACATTGTCTAAGAAACAGAATTCTTCTTCTAATTTTTTTATATCTGAGGATTCTTTTATAAACTCTTGACCTTTTTTAATAAGAGTATTGAAATATCTAGAGTGTGAATTTTCAGATATGATATTGCGGAAATCAAAAATACTATTTATAGACTTAAGATTAGGCTCATCTCTAAGAAAGATAAGATCACCATGGTCTTGATGAAAAAGAAAGTTTCTTAAACCAAGAGCCGTTCCTTTGTACACAAAACCTTCGTGATCACCAAAAAATAAATTAAAAGGTGAGCTAAGCAGTTTACGTAAAAAGTTTTTTTGTGTTTCTAATTCAATAAAAATTATATTAGAGCACCAGTAAATAGAAACTTCTTCATCTGATTGTATTTCACTTTCTTTAGTAAAAATAATATCTAACTTATCCTTTACACTATTATTTATGATCTCTTTAAAACTAGAACGCTGAAAGACAATTTCAGAATAAGTCTCCAGTTTTAAAAAATTTCTTAACTTCTGATTTTGTATTTCCTTATCAATATAAAAGAATTTCATTTCTTAAAAATAGCAAATATTAAATATTGGATGAATATAGTCATACGCTTCAAAAAAGATCCTTTCCAGTATGAATGTCCCTTAATCCGTTCTCTTTCAATAATAGGTAAAGATAAATAATTCCCATCCATAAGAAAATATAAACTAAGATCAAGGCAAAAATTATTGGGCAGTTCATCTAAGTCTATACTTTTATCTAATTTAAAGAGTTTTGGCTGACCATTGAAATCAATGATCTTTCTAAAAGTTAGAATAGAAAGAAGAGACCTTAGAATAGAAGAGCTAAATCTATCTAGCTTTCCTCTATTAAATCTAACGGGTAATATATTGGTAGCCTCGTGCAAACTCTCTAATTTATATAGATTATTTATAAAAAAGCTATAGGAATCAAACTGCTGATCGGCATGATTCAGCAAAATAAAATCTGAATTACTTAGCTTTAAACCTTCTTTTATGCCTCCTCCATATCCTAGATTTAGATCTAGATCTAAAACCTTAATTTTTTTATCTTCTTTAGAAAGGTCGTGAAGGTAGAGACTAGTTTTATCAGACGACCCGTTATTTATATAAACAAATTCACTAATATTAAAGAGCCTCTCTATTTTCTTTTGTTCTTTGTGGCAATTAATTATGTTTTCTTGTTCATCGTAGAACGGTATGACTACTGAAACAGATTTATTCCAATAAGGTCCAGAAAATTTAAATATAAATTCTTCTAAAGATAAGTTTTTATCATCAATATACCAGCCCTCAACTCCACACCATGGCTTTCCTAAGATTAGTTCATGATAATTTACCTCATTTGATTGAAGCCAATCTTCTGCAATTGGTCTCGTGTGGGCTTCAATCTTTTCTAAATCACCTTTAAAAGTTCGCATATTCCTTGAAGAAAAAATCGTACATTGAAATCCAAGATGGTGTGCGTTGTCTATGGCTTTAATAATATTTGGATTACTTAATTTATTAGGATAATCATCACTAACACTATCTATTGTTATAGTATTGTCTAAGTCTATTATTATTGAATTCATACTCTATTTATCTGTATTAAAGAAGTCATATATAAAAAGGATACCTGAGATTACTAGCCCCGAGCCCCATATATAAAAACTATAAATAATTGATAAATTTACGAACTCTGGATTTCCTATAGTTAATCCCATGCTATAAAAAGCCAATTGAACTCCACCCAGCCCTAAAGGTCCGTTTGGTAGCAATGAGGAAAGAGCAACTGCCATTGCTAATAAGGCGATTAATTCCAGACGATATTCTAGAGCTTCAAAAAATATAAAGAAAACAGCAATCTCTAATAACCATATGACCAGAGAGATCGTTATGCATGCTAGGTATTTACGATTGAGTATCTCTTTTATTCTGGATATAGCCTTTAGTGTATTACCTGTTAATTCTAAAAAAAGATTATTTAGACTAGATGTTGTTTTAACCAAGAAAACTTTGTGAATTATAGCCAGCAACTCATCAAGAATAAAAAATAAGAAAAAAATTAGCCCTAGTAAAGTTAAAGAACCATAAAAAACATAATCTAAACTGGGAACTTCAACAGAAGAGATATATAAAACAAAAGAAAGGATAAAGAAAATGATCAACAAATCTAAAAACCGTTCACATAACAATACAGCAAAAGAATTAAAGTAAGAGCCAAAGAAATTTTTAAAATATATTAGCCTATAAGATTCTCCCAGTTTCAAAGGTAACAATAAATTTACTCCGTTAGCCTTATATTGTTCTTTCCATAGTGATCTTATGCTGTATTTAGAAACTGGGTTAAGAATAATTAAACGTAAAACCCTTGCGGAGTGAGAAAGTAAATACAAACCTATCCCCATAAAAATTAAAGAGTAGTTTAACTCTTTGAACAGGGTCGAGAATCCTTCTTCTTCAAAATTTAATAAATTTGCTGTATAGAAGATACACAAAGACCCAAAAAGAAGGTAAATAAATCTTTTAAAATTATAATTGTAAAAGAAATCATTCATCTTTAATCCATGCTTTGTAATCTTTTGGAGTTCCTAAAATAAGAGTATCACCATCTTCATTATTATGTAGATTTGAAATCTTATAACCTAATCTTACCATTGTCTTATAAACAGAGCTGATATAGCGTTCTTCGTCTGAGAAATCAGTATCCTTATAAATCTTATTATAGAAAGCGGAGCTCAAAAACCCATAAAAACCAGACGTAGCCATATTAGAAATAACTTCCTTTTCTTTAATGTCTTTCACATAACCCCTATCATCTTTTAGTAAGTAACTAAAATCTCTAAGTGAAGAATTAAAAGTATCTATTAGACCATAACAACCAGATTCTATCTCATTAGGAATTATCCTAAAGTCTCTATTCTTCAGGATAGTGTCTCCGTTATGAAATGCTATTGGCAAATTTACTAAATCCATATGGTGGTCATTTATAAAATTAGTTGCTAAGTATGCAGTTTCAGCCTGTCCAGCAGTATCTTCTGTAAAATAAATCTTAAAATCTATATTCAAGTTTTTCTCTACCTTAATAAATTCATCCTTCCAGTTCTTATGCCTTTTATTGACTATTAAAAGAAAATCGCTACACCCACCTAATTGCAAATTTTTAATTATTAATTCTAAAATTGAAGTTTTATTTTTTGGATGCTTCAGAAAATATTTAGGCATCTTAATGCCTTCATCAAGGAATCTTTGTCCGGTTCCCGCTAAACACAAGACCACTAAGATCTTACTTTTATTAGTGCGCTTATCAGACATTATCGTTATTTATCTAAATTACTTACTCAATCCTTAATCTAAACTAAAAGTAAGTCCAGCATTGTTAACCAGTCTTCTAATTAATCTCTTACCCATTGAGGGTGCGGGTGTGTAAATTCCACCTTCAAGCTCATCACAATCTTTAACTAAGCAAACCGCACTCTCAGCTATCATTTTAGAAGTTGAGCCATAGCCAGGGTCCATGTCCCCTGTAACAGTTGCTTTTAGTGTTTCGCCATCTGGCATGTCAGCGCAAAACAGGACATCATAATTTCCATTTTCTCTTGAATCCTTTGAAGGCCCTTCTCCTGGGGCCGGCATATCCTCTCCAGCTAAAGGGTTTATAGTTGCCATGAATTCTGCAGCTGCTTTACCTTCTTCGCCTGGTCCTGCTATAGACATTTCATCGTAACAAAAGTCTTCACCGTAAGAATGACCCATAAGAGCATTCGATCTATGGACATTCTTAGTGTTAATTGAAGCCATAATGAACGGTGCAACCCACATATCTAATTTCTCATCAAATAAAGGTTTAGAATCATCTAATTGATCAGGTCCTTGAAAATCTCCTGATAAAGAGAATGGGTTTACTAAAGCACTTATAAGTTCAGGCTTTTCTTTCAAAGTTGACATGGTTGCACCTAGAGAGGCAACAGTCCCTCCTGAGAATTCTCCATTCATAGCCCTTACTCTGCCCCTTACATGAGGAGCTGGTTTACCGTATTTCTCTTTTGCTGCTTCTTGAATAAAGAATACTCCTAGATCAAAAGGAATGCTATCAAAGCCGCATGAGAACACTATTCTCGCCCCTGACTCTTTTGCTAACTTCTCATTCTCTTCTATCATTTCATACATCCAACCTGGTTCGCCCGTAAGATCCACGTAGTCAGTTCCAGCTTCCGCGCATGATTTAACTAGGTCTGATCCATAAAGCTGATAAGGTCCAACGGTTGTTAGAATACACTTAGCTTGTGCAGTCATGACATTCAGGCTCTCTTTGTCTTCACTATCTACTATTAATAAGGGTGTTTCTTTATGCGCTCCTATCTCATCCCTTACCTTCTCAAGTTTATTGATATTTCTTCCTGCCATAGCCCAAGTTATATCTTGATTATGTCCATATTGACTAACCATATACTCTGCAACCAACCTCCCCGTAAATCCAGTTGCTCCATAAATTACTACATCTAATTTATTGTCATTATTCATTTTTTCTCCTATTTTATTTTTCTAGAATTTGGGTGAATCTCTCTGTAAAGCTTGTTTCATGTCCGGGCGAGGGAGTCTTGGGAATGCACTGTGCTGCAATAAGAGAAGCAAGAGCAAAACAAGCTCCTATGTAAAATACTAATGAGTGAGACCATATCCAGACCATTCCTAGTGCAGCCGGAATAACAACCGCAGCAACGTGATTAATAGTAAATGAAACACCTGCACTGCTGGCCATGTCTTTAGGGTCAGCTATTTTTTGGAAATAAGTGCTTATTGCAATTGCCATGGCAAAAAACATATGATCTAGAATATAAAGTCCTGCAGCTAAAGTCGGGTTATCAACAATACCATAAGCAATAAAAACAAATATTAAACCCAGATATTCAAGAGTCAGTGCTTTACGTTCTCCAAATTTGCCTATCAATTGGCCTATTTTTTCAGCAAATAACCAATTAAATGCATAGTTAATTAAAAACAATAAAGTGACCTGTGAAGCGCTGTAACCGAATTTTTCTACCATTAAGAAGGCTGCAAAAACCATGAAGATTTGTCTTCTTGCCCCTGACAAGAATGTTAATAAGTAATACAACCAATAGCGTTTGCGGAGAATAAGATTCTTATTCTGTATAGTTTTCGCAGGGAAAATAGGGAATACTAAATACATAACCAAAGCTAGAATCACGCAAAGACCGCCCGCTATAAGAAAATTCACTAAATAAGAAGCCTGAAATATTTCTAACAATGTCCATAAAGATGCATAAACGATCAAAGATGTTAAGGATCCAATGGCTATTAGACGACCTAAAACTTGAGGGGCCTCTTCCTTAGATAGCCATTGCAAGCTCAAAGATTGCTTAACAGCTTCAAAATAATGGAACCCTATGCTCATCAATACCGTAGTGAAATATAAGCCAAAAACAGTTGGAAAAAAACCAGTTATAGCCACGCCTAATCCCAATAAAGCCAGTGCAAATACAGCAAAAACCTGTTCTTTTATAACAAGGAGAACAAAGACCATGGTGAAAGCTAAAAATCCAGGAACTTCTCTTAAGCTTTGTAGAATCCCTATTTCTATACCAGTAAATGCTGCCTTCTCTACAACAAAATTATTCAATAATGCTGCCCATGCGTTAAAAGCTATAGGCATTGCTATAGACATTAGGATTAATAAAGAGATGGGATTAACTAAATTTTTCTTTGAAGAAATTTTCAAGCTCTTAAACACTTAAGGCCCTCTAAGCTTGAATATAGCTATTAAATTAATAGTCATAATGCAGCCATCGTCTTTTTCATCAAATAAATTAACTTGTACATCTACAAATTCATGACCTTTCTTTTCATAGAAATCTTTAACCTCCATCTCAGAAATAATACTAGTTCCCAGTGGAACGGATCTATAATTCTGAGAAATTGTTTGAAGGTGAACCCATGGGTTCATGTAAGCATTACCTGCGAGTGACCAATTTGAACATCCTAATAAAAAAGAAAAATTAGAAAATCCACCCTCATTGGGTTGGAGAAGCAAAGGCAGGTCCTTATTCTCACTAAGATAAGTTAAGGGATTCTCCTCACCCCAAAAAAAACGAAAAGCCTGACAGCCGTCTTGCTGAAGTTCTCTCCACAAGTCCAAGCTGGCATTAGGTGCCTTATAATCATCGTCGACTATAGGATCGTTGCGTCTGGTGGGCGGGGTTGGAAACTCTTGAGTTAAAGAGATTTTAGCATTTGCGCTCACTAATTTATTTGATTTAATTAAAGTAGTTGAATAACTCGCTTCATCTATCAAATTCATATCGACCTTAAAAGTTTCTTTATCGTATAAAGGCGAGGTCACACGACAATTAGCAAAGCCATGATTTAACCAATCGAGACCCCATTTTTCAACTGCAGGATGAACTAAATAGGCTGCGACAGTAACACCCGGAACAAGTCCGCCCTCAAAACCATACTGTTTTGCTATTTCATCTCCATGAATTCTATTCGAAGAATCAGGTGCTGTGTTAAGTGCCGTAGCAGACCAAGAATTCAAAATCAGTAGCTCCTTATTTTTTAGTTATTCTAGATTGTTTAAACTGAAGAGTCTGTTTTTTTAAAACCTCTAAGGCATTTTCTGCTTGATATGATGGCACTAGTACATGGTCGTGAAAATAGCCTGCGATTATATTTGAACTGATACCATTCTCGTAAAGAACAGATGATATCTTAGCGGTCAGACCGATTGAAGTTAAATCAGAATGGATGCCCAAAGATATGCATCTAAAAATGGATTCGAATCTAATGTTTGCTCTTTCGGCCTTCTTTCTTTCAAGTACTAAGGATAGACCTTCTTTTTCTTTTACAGAAGCAAAAGGCTCTAGATCAGTAAAATTACCACAAGTTAAGTCTTCAAAAGTACAAAAAATATATTCATCTTCTGACATGGATGGAGAGAGGTTTTCCAATAACTTAAGAAGATCTTTTTCTCCAGACATCCTTAAATCTATTTTTTAAATTGAATGTATTTAAGGTTTCTGTAATTGTTAAGAAAAAACACTTCTAAGACCTCGATTTAGAGTGGTGGCAACAGCTGAACAATGTGTCTCGTCTTCTAATATAGCGGTTTTCATAATCAATCCTTCGTAATTTCTCTTTTTTAAGGTCTTAGATAAAGATTTTACATTTGTAACCATTTTAAAAATATCTGAATCCCCCTCTTCTTCCAGGTCTCCTATAGACATAAATATTTTAACGGGCAACTCTTTATTGTTCTTAGAATACTCTTCTTCAACTCGAAGAATATGCTTATTATCCCACCAAATAGAAGGACTTCCAATAACATATCTGTTGAAGGACGCAGGAGAGGTAAATATAGTAAAAAGACCGAACAGGCCCCCCAAGGAAAAACCACAATAGGTCTGGTCTGAATTATTTACATTATATTTTTCATTTATAAGTGGTTTAACTTTATGATCAATAAATTCTAGAAATTTTTTTGCTCCTCCAGGTTCTGCTTCAGGCAAATCTCCAAATATCTTGAACATTTCTTTTTGGCCAGACATCCAGATTGAATCATTAGTTGGAGTTAAGTCTCTATTTCTGAGGCTCAGGGAATCATTTGATTTTTTACTTTTATAATCAATACCGACCAAAATAAAATGAGGAAGGTCATTCACTAGCTGCATCAAAGGCAAAGAACTCATAAGGCCACTAAAATTTGAACCAGCATCCGTTACGTAAACCACTGGATACTTTTCATTCTCTTCGGAGTAATTTGGAGGAAGCCCAACATTAATTAAGAAATTTTGATCTATCTCTTCGCTAAAAATTTCTATCTGTTCTGTATTTTTTATTTTGAATTGGCTCATTGTTAATTCTGTTTATACCAGTTTAAGTACGAACCCATCACTTTTGAAAATTCTTCAACTTCTGACAGATTTAAAAGATGCTTTAATGCTAAAGGGTAATCTTGAGATAAATTATCACTTATGGGTTCAAAGCCTTTTTGGGTAATTATCTCCAAATAATGACCTTCTCTAAGGAATTGAGCAAAATCGCATACGTACGAAATATCAGCAATGGTTAGGCAATCACTCACTATAAATTTATTTTTGGACAATGATGTCTCTATGCCTGAAAGATAAAACTCATAGGTAGAAGTCATTCGGCTGTGTCCTTCTTTTGTTAAATGTTCTATCTCTAATAAATAAACCTGAGCTTCTCTAGCAAACACAAGGTTTGCGTCTAAATAACTATCTATTCTAGAGGCTTCAAAATCGTTTCTTCCGTATAAAGTTTCATGCTTGCTGGATCTAGCGATAGACCTAAGAATACTGTTGGATTCAAAAACACCAGTCTCACCATCCGGGCTAAAAGCCGCAGGAACAGTTCCGAAGGGGTGAGATTCCAAAAATTTATCAGTTTTATATAAAGCGCCAGCAAAGCCCCTCTTTCCTTTACGCAAATGGGGACTATCATCTGTTTTCTCTTCTTCTAATAACTCCCTTGCATCAAAGTCCCATAGCCAAGAATTCAAATTTGCCGGTTTATCTCCAATAATCTCTACTTCAACACCTCCTATATTGGCGGCTATCACTGACTTCCATACTCTTGGATTTGGTAAGTAGGAGAAAATCTTTAAGACCGAACCCACGCTGTAATTTTATTTCGTTTGTATAGCCTTTTTAAACGCAGGTCTCTCAGAAATCCTGTGAACGTAAGATTTTATATTTGTCATCTCATCAGACACACAACCTAGGTTATTACTCATAAAACAAGAATGTCCTAGCATAAAATCAGCTCCGGAAAAGTCTCCTATCAAATAATCTTTTCCTTCTAGAGCCTCATTAACTGGCTCCAAAGCTCTAGTAAGCAATCTTTGTGCTTGCCCTAAAACAGTCTCATCTCTTCTCTCTTCTGGTAAAATTATTGTATGAACAACAATGGTATTCATTGAGGGCATAACCATACCTTCACAATAATGAAACCATTGTAAATATTTAGCAAAATTATCAGAATCTGAGTTTGGCTTTAATCCCCCATTTTTGTGCCTCTCAAGAATATAATCAATGATCGCTCCAGATTCCCAAATCTGAACTCCATCATCTTCTAAAACTGGAACTCTTCCCAGTGGGTGTCTCGCTCTATGCTCGTCTGATTTTAAATCTTTAGGATGAAAGGCCATTTTATTAAGTTCATAGGGCAGTTCTAGCTCTTCTAAAAGCCACAAGACTCTTCCGGCCCTTGAATTTGGTGCAAAGTGAAGTTTCAACATATTATCCTCCTGTAAATGGAATATTGATTCTAAAGTCTGTAAGTTGAAAGTCTAATACTTTTTAGTTACCAACTTAAGAGCTACTACCTCCATCGGCCATATAAACTGAACCAGTAATAAAACTGCTGTCATCACTAGCTAAGAAAAGCATTAATTTAGCTATTTCTTCAGGCTGAGCATAACGCCCTAGAGGGATGCTAGATTCTATGTCACCCTTAACGTCTTTCTTATCTTCAGAAGTCATTCCTTCTTCTAGTAAAAGCATCATATCAGTCTCAACAGGAGCTGGATTAACAGTATTTACTCTTATATTCATTGGCGCGCATTCTTTAGCAGCTGATTTCATTAAGCCAATAACTGCATGCTTACTCATTCCATAAGGAGCAATAGAAGGTGTTCCCATAACGCCAGCCGTACTTGAAGTGATAATAAAACTACCTCCTCCCCTCTGTTGCATGGCAGGTATTGCAGATTGTAGTCCTAAAAAAGGGCCTTTAGCATTTACTGCCATAACGTGATCAAATTGATCTTCATCGTATCCTTCTATGGCAGCGATATCTCCTGCGACTCCAGCGTTTGCTAAAAAAATATCAAGACCTCCGTACCTTTCTTTGGCTGTAGCAACCACATCATGGTTATCTTTAGACTTTGTTACATCTCCAACATAATAACTCAACTTATTAGATGCTATTTCCTCACAAGTTTTCCTTAAGGGTTCTTCTTCTAAATCCATTAATAAAACTTCAGCGCCTTCTGCTAAGAATTGCTTAGCAGCAGCTTTACCAATCCCTCTAGCACCGCCTGTAATTATTGCTACCTTTCCTTCAAGTTTATCCATGATCTATAAAATTTAATTTTATTAATTTAACCACACATTCTAACTGCTTGAACAGTCAAAAAATGATTGTAAGAACACTCCATAAAGTCTTGCGGGTCTTAAAAAATAATTAAATTTTTAGAACTGATCAGGATTTATACCATTAAACGTCGAGTAATAATTCTTAACAAATTTTAGATCTTCTTCAACGTTGCCCGTTGGTTTAAAAATATCGCCTATAAAGATGCATTTACTCGGAGCATCTATAGCAAAAAATAGGATCTTTGCCTGTGTTAATTCAGCTATTCGTAAAAAACCTGTTTTCCATCTCATAACCTTTTTTCTAGACCCTTCTGGCGCCATTCCAATAATTAAACCTTTTTCTTTAGCCACAATACCTTTAACGTCTTCTATCAAAGAAGAAGGATTATTTCTGTCTACTGGAATACCTCCGAGCCATTTAAAAAACCATTTAAAACCCGGCTTAAAAATAGACCTCTTACCTATCCATTTTAAATTTACATTCAAAGCTAAAATGGTCAGCATGCCCAGTATGAAGTCCCAGTTGGAGGTGTGTGGAGCTGCAACAACCACTATTCTTTCTTCTTTCGGAATGTGTCCAGAAACTTCCCAACCAGAAATTCTAAGGGCAGTCTTTGCAAGGTAGCGAGAAAGTTTTGATCTCCTTGCTCGTAGATAACGCGGCACTTGTTTCTGTGATACTTCTTTAGTCATCGTTGATACTTACTTAATGGCAAGATTTACCGTATTTTTTTAAACGATAATAGTTGTATGGCAAGGCTGTAATGAAGCCTGCAAATAACATTATTGGAATAACCCGCCAAACCAACACTCCTCCTGCAAAAATCACATCAACTGTATTCATGGCAAGTTCCATTGAAATCATAGAGACCAAAGACATCCCGGTTGCTGTTTGGAGTGCATTGTTAAAATCCATCTGACGTGACAATATAAAAGTCTCTAGCATGATGGAAGTTATCAAGCCGTTAATAATGGCAAGACTCATTACCCATATAATAGGGTAAGGTTCTTCGGCCATCTGAAAAAGGAAGATAGTACCAAAATCCCCTATTGAACAACCCAGCAAACACCATAATGTGTTCTTAGAAGCCGTTTTCCACGCTGACCTACAAGTCCAAGAAATTGATTCCCTAATATATAATATGCCCATGGAATGTATATTTTACACTCATAAAATTAAATTACTTAACTCGCCTATTAAGATTTTTATGATTCAATAAAGTAAGATAATTTATTAATTTAATTAAGTAAAAGTGCATATTTAGAGAACAGCCATGAACAACACGCCTGATCAAAAGAAAACAGACACAAATATAAGAAAAGTTGCCTTAACTGCTTTAGCCGGAACAAGCATTGAATGGTATGACTTCTTCCTTTACGGAGCGGCGGCGGCTTTAATTTTTCCTAAAGCCTTCTTCCCTGAAGCCACTCCAACGATGGCTCTAATTCTTTCTTTTGGTACTTTTGCTGCTGGGTTTATTGCAAGACCTGTTGGGGGAATCATCTTTGGACATTACGGTGATCGTATTGGCAGAAAAAAAACATTGATAATTGCCTTGCTGTTGATGGGCATATCTTCAACTTTGATTGGTCTTTTACCAACTTACGCAATGATTGGAATTGCGGCGCCTATAATATTGACACTGTT
>Ga0315322_10001861_pt1 | contig 16371 bp, 13 predicted proteins | sample M110021515metaG_FD_203461 | JGI IMG/M metagenome (GOLD analysis project Ga0315322, IMG submission 203461) | Ammonia-oxidizing marine archaeal communities from Monterey Bay, California, United States - M1 100m 21515 | ecosystem: Environmental > Aquatic > Marine > Intertidal zone | place: USA...
CTGCAGATGCTGATTCGAGTTAACACGCTCGCGCAATTCCTTACCGGGCTTAAAATGCGGAACATGTTTTCCCGACAAAGCAACCGCTTCACCCGATTTAGGGTTGCGACCCATGCGAGGCGGGCGAAAATGCAAAGAAAAGCTTCCGAAACCACGAATCTCGATACGGCCACCATTTGCAAGTGACTGACTCATCAACTCCAGCAAGTGCTTGACCGCCAATTCAACATCTTTGGCTGGTAAATGACGTTGCTTCTTAGCAACCATTTCAATCAATTCAGACTTTGTCATAGCCAAGATATGCTCCCCAAATTACAGAAGAAAAAACACCAGCCTTTAATCAGACTAGCACCTCTCTTAATTACTCACCAGAACCAATCTTCTCTTTCAGAAGATCGCCCAAGGTAGTGCCACTGCCTGAGCTTTCCGAATCGCTGCGGTAGCTTTGAACCGCCTCAGCTTCTTCATGAGCTTCCTTCGCTTTAATAGACAGAGAAACCATTCGACTCTTGCGATCAAGGCCAGTAACACGCGCCTCCACTTCTTCGCCAACCTTCAACAAGGTACGGGCATCTTCTACACGCTCAGCCGAAATCTCTGAGGCACGCAACTGCCCTTCAACACCTTCAGCAAGCTCTATAAGAGCGGCACGGGCGTCAACTTCAAGCACAACGCCCTTCACAATACCGCCCTTCGGATGGTCGGCAAGGAATGCTGACACAGGGTCTGAGTTTAATTGCTTCACGCCAAGCGAAATACGCTCACGCTCAGGGTCAACAGCTAGAATGACGGTTTCAATTTCATCGCCCTTCTTAAAGTTGTGAACCGCCTCTTCGGCACCTTCTTCCCATGAGATGTCGGAAAGATGAACCAGTCCATCGATGCCGCCAGGCAAGCCGATAAATATACCGAAGTCGGTAATAGACTTAATGTTGCCGCTGATCTTATCGCCTTTATTAAAACCTTCAGCAAAATCAGACCAGGGGTTTGAGTTGCACTGCTTTATACCCAAAGAAATACGACGACGTTCTTCGTCAATTTCCAGCACCATAACTTCAACTTCGTCACCTACAGCAACAACTTTAGCGGGGTTAACGTTCTTGTTGGTCCAATCCATTTCTGACACGTGAACCAAGCCTTCGACACCATCTTCGATTTCAACAAAACAACCGTAGTCTGCAATATTGGTAACTTTTCCATAGATACGTGTGTTTTGTGGATAGCGACGGGCAATTGCCTGCCATGGATCTGAGCCTAACTGCTTCATACCCAATGAAACGCGGGTTTTATCACGGTCAAAGCGAAGAATCTTCACTTCAATTTCGTCGCCAACGTTGACGACTTCAGAAGGATGCTTCACGCGCTTCCACGCCATATCAGTAATATGCAAAAGACCGTCGATGCCACCCAGATCAACGAACGCACCATAGTCAGTTAAGTTCTTTACGACACCCTTAACCACGATACCTTCCTGAAGCTTCTCAAGCAGTGCTTCGCGCTCAACGCTGTATTCTTCCTCAACAACAGCGCGACGTGAAACCACCACATTGTTGCGCTTGCGATCAAGCTTAATCACTTTAAATTCAAGATCCTTGCCTTCTAAGTACGAAGGATCGCGAACCGGACGTACGTCAACCAGCGAACCAGGCAGGAATGCACGGACGAAATCAACTTCAACAGTAAAGCCGCCTTTAACGCGACCATTAATAATACCGTTGATAATCTTGCCAGCCTCGTAGGCCTCTTCAAGCATTGTCCAGGTGCGCTCACGTTTAGCACGCTCGCGGGACAAACGGGTTTCGCCGGTACCGTCTTCCAACGAATCAAGGGCAACTTCTACGTCGTCGCCTACTTCAACCTCCAGCTCTCCGGCGTCATCACGGAATTCGCTTTTGGGAATAACAGCCTCTGATTTCAGGCCGGCGCTGACAATAACAACGTCGTTAGAAATCTCGATGACTTGACCGGTAATAATGATGCCGGATTTAATATCTTGGTTAGCGAGACTTTGCTCGAATAACTCTGAAAAACTTTCACTCATGTTTATATTTCACTGCCTTTCGGCAGGCCAGATTGTATTCATCTGCGAAATTGCCGATGAACATGTTAATGAAAAACGCACCAGCAACAACGCGGTACGCACCAAAGCCTGAGTTATTTAGGGATTTGCGGGGTAGGCTTCCGCCACCCAACTCAGCACCGTTTGAACAACATCGGAAATACTCAGGCCAGTCGTATCCAACAATCTGGAATCGGGGGCAGGTTTGAGTGGAGCAACCTCTCGCTCACTGTCGCGCCTGTCACGTTCTTCCAACTCGCTGGAAAGGTCGCGCAGATTAGCATCCATTCCTTTGTCTTTCAACTGCTTATAGCGCCGAAGAGCACGTTCCTCGATTGTGGCAGTGAGAAAGATTTTGAGCGCCGCCTCGGGAAAAACAACCGACCCCATATCGCGGCCGTCTGCGACCAGGCCCGGAGCTGCCTGAAAGTCCCGCTGGCGCTGGATTAAGGCGCCCCGAACCGCCGGTAACGCGGCGACAAATGAGGCGCCACGCGAACACTCAGCCTCCCGGATGAGTTCGCTAACGTCTTCATTCGACATTAAAATTCCACCTTCGGCGGCATCAAAATCAAAGCGGACATCAAGATTCCGCGCCAAAGCTGCCAGACCCTGCGCATCATCCCAAGCCACACCGCATCGAATCGCGGCAAGGGCGACTAAACGGTACAAGGCACCACTGTCTAATAAGTGCCAACCCAACTGCTGAGCCACCGCCTTGGCGATCGTGCCCTTTCCGGCACCACCGGGGCCATCAATCGCAATCACAGGCACAGAACTCATCGAGCACTCCCCGCTGTATCTGCGACTTCGATGCAAAGCCCAAGCGAATTCATGCAGGCGATAAAGCCAGGAAAAGACGTAGCTACATTAGCCGTATTGAGGATTTTTACCGGTCCCTCTGCCACTGCCGCCAACACCGCAAAGGCCATCGCAATGCGATGATCGCCAAGGCTGTCAACCACACCTGCTTGCACCGCACCGCCGGTAATACGGGCACCGTCGGGAAACTCTTCAACAGCAACACCGAGTTCGCGCAGCCCATTAACCATTGCAGCAATCCGATCGCTTTCTTTTGCACGTAATTCTTCGGCGCCACTAATTACAGTGCTGCCCTGTGCAACCGCGGCTAAGGCAAACACCACTGGAAATTCATCTATGGCTAGCGGCACCAAGTGCCGCGGTATCTCAACCCCTTTCAAAGCTGCAGGCACTACGGTTAGCCTTGCAACAGGCTCACCGCCAATCTGGCGATGCCCGCTCAGACGAATATCGGCACCCATCAAACTTAGAATATCGAGAATACCGGTGCGACTCGGATTAATACCGACATCATGAATCACCACCGGACCCGTTGCCGAGATGCACGCTGCAGCCAGCGGAAATGTCGCCGAAGAAATATCCGCGGGAACATCGACATCGACAGCCCGAAGTTCGGCACCGCCCTGCACCGCCGAGCGCAAACCCGAAACATCAATGTTTACCCCAAATGCGGCAAGCATTCGTTCGGTGTGGTCTCGAGTGATGGCAGGCTCAACGACCGCGGTCTCCCCTTCGGCGTACAAGCCAGCAAGTAGGATTGCGGACTTCACCTGAGCGCTGGCTATGGGACTCACATACTCAATACCTGTGAGGCCGGCCTTACCAGCGAGGCGCAGAGGCGGCTTACCACCGGTTGTTTCGATACTCGCGCCCATACTGCGCAGGGGCTTAGCCACACGCTCCATCGGACGACTGCATAAGGACGCATCCCCCACAAGCTCAACCGGAAATGACTGCGGCGCTAACAAACCCATCATTAGTCGCATGGCTGTACCCGAATTACCCAGATCAATTGCTGAGGCCGGTGCCTGCAGGCCATGCATACCGACACCGTGGATAACAACCTCGGTGTCAGCCGGGCGTTCAATACGAACCCCCATCGACTGCATTGCCGAGAGGGTTGCCAAACAATCTTCGCCAGGCAGAAACCCGCGCACCCGGGTCACACCAAGAGCAATGGCACCAAACATTATGGCCCGATGAGAGATCGACTTATCACCTGCTACAGTCACTTCACCGGACAAACTATTGCCGGGGCTAACCACAAATGCCTGTGCATTTTGACTCACGCAAAGCTCCTCTTAAATCACGCGAACAAGCGCCGCGGAAAGCGCCGTCAAAAACGCTGTATTCTCAACAACGCTTCCAGCGGTAACCCGCAAATGATTTGGCAGCCCATAGTTACCCACCGGACGAACTATGACGCCGGCATGCAACAATGCCTCGTACACCGGCAGTGCAGGTCGCCCTAGATCAACGAGCACAAAGTTCCCCCGCGATGGAATAACCCGCACACCGGCTATCGATGTCACGCCCTCCGTCAGAAATGCCAACGCCTCCGAGTTCGCTTTACGACAGGCCTCAATATAACTCTGATCCACCAACGCCGCCTCTGCCGCGGCTAATGCAATGCTATTAATATTGAACGGCTGGCGAATGCGGTTAAGCAATTCTGCCAACTCCGGGCTGCTGATAGCATAGCCAATACGCAATCCTGCCAAACCGTAGATCTTAGAAAAGGTTCGGGTGACGACCAAGTTCGGAAATTCACTCAGCCACGCCAATGACCCATGGCCCGCCCCACTATACTCGCAATAAGCCTCATCCAGCACCACCACTGTGGTGGATGGGACCTTTTTTAGAAATGCATAAAGCGCGTCGGGCTCCAGCCAGGTTCCGGTTGGATTATTCGGATTGGCAATAAACACCAAACGAGTCGACTCATCAATCGCAGCCAACATAGCATTAAGATCATGACCCAGAGCTTGCGGATGATTTTTTTTGTTAGCGGGAACCACTCGCGCTTCGGCGCTGGTAGCCTGCACGGCTAGCGGATAGACAACAAAAGCATATTCAGAAAACACCGCATTAGTGGCAGCGGTTAAAAAGACCTCTGCCAGCAACACCAGAATGTCATTGGAGCCATTACCCAAAGTCAGCTGCTCTTGCTCTACACCAAGATGCACTGCAAGCGATTTTTTCAGCTGAAAGCCAGCACCATCAGGGTAACGATTGATGGTTTTTGCAGCCGCTTCAATAGCCTGAAAAACCCTAGGCGAAGGTCCCGCCGGATTCTCGTTGGACGCCAATTTAACGGCATTGCGAATTCCGTATTCACGCTCAAGCTCATCCAGCGGTTTGCCTGGAACATACGGCTGCAAACCCCGTACCGCGGGTGCGGCATAATTTAATGGAAAATGTTTATTGGCATCAGGCACCGCGATGAACTATCGGGTGCGATCTAAAGAATGGCTTTCGGGTAGGATCCAAGCACCCGAAAGAGTTGTGCGCTGGCCTCGAGCTTCGCCAGCGCTTCGCGCACGTTAGCGTCATCGGTATGACCATCGATATCAATAAAAAAGACGTAATGCCACTTGCGCTGATGCGAAGGACGCGACTCGATGCGGGTCATATTTATATTCTTCGCAGCAAATGGCTTTAGCATTTTATGCAGCGACCCTGCATCGTCAGTATTGGATGCAGAAATAATTAACGTGGTTTTATCGTCGCCACTCGCAGGAGGGATACGATGACCAATAACAAGAAATCGTGTGGTGTTGTCGCGACTGTCTTCGATGTTCGACACCAGTACGTTTAACCCATACACATCGGCAGCTGAATCACCGGCAATAGCGGCGGTGCCCACCTCGCTCTCCGCTCGTTTCGCACCTTCGGCATTGCTGCTGCAAGGAATCTGTTCTGCATTGGGCAGCGACTCGGCCAGCCAAGCTCTGCACTGAGCCAAAGCCTGCGGATGTGCGCACACCCGCAGCACGTCTTTCGGATCTCCCATTTTGCCCAGTAAATGCTGACGAATACGCATCTCAACCTCACCACAGATACTCAGCGACGAAGCCAGAAACATATCCAGAGTGTGATTTACCATGCCTGCGCTGGAGTTCTCTATTGGCACAATGCCGAAACGGGCAGCACCGTTCTCAACCTCATGAAACACATCTTCAATAGTGGCCAGCGGCAGAGGGCCGACTGAATGGCCAAAATGCTTGAATACAGCAGACTGTGTGAATGTGCCTTCGGGCCCAAGGTAACCCACTTTCAGAGGTTCTTCATAAGCCCGACACGCCGACATGATTTCACGGAATAAGCGAACCATTTCGTCATTCTCAAGCGGCCCCTCATTGCGCTCGGCAACAGCACGCAGCACCTGCGCCTCACGTTCCGGACGATAAAACTCAACAACACCGCTGCCGGCATCACTGTGTTTGGCATCTCCAATTTGTTTCGCCAACGAGGCCCGTTTGCTAATTAATGAAGCTAACTGGATATCGACTTCATCAATCTGATTGCGAATAGCGCTCAGGTCTTCCGATATTGAATCTTTTGAGTCTGACATGACGGACCCTCAAAAATTGGCGAACAACTTAGTCGCCCTGCCCAAGGCAACGCACATTGATAACACCTTCAATAGCGCCGATAGCGGCAATAGTTTCAGCCGGCACCGGGCCATCAAGATCGACGATGGTGTAAGCGACATCGCCGCGTGACTTATTCAATAGATCATCAACATTAAGCCCGGCAGACGCCAAGCAGGTCGAAATCTGCGCCACCATGTTTGGCTTATTCTGGTTCGCAATCGTGATGCGGCTGCCGCTAGTGCGCGGCATATCGGCATCAGGAAAATTCACTGAGAAACGTATAATGCCATGCTCAATATAATCACGCATATTCTGCGCGACCATTATTGCGCAGTTAGTTTCAGCCTCTTCGGTTGACGCACCAAGATGTGGCAAAGCGATAACCTGATCGTTGCCCAACAATTCGCGTGACGGGAAGTCGGAAACATAACGACCGAGATGGCCTGCTTTCAGACTTTCCAGCACTGCAGCATCGTCAACGATTCCGCCACGAGCAAAATTAAGCACAACACCATTTTGTTTCATCATGGCAATGCGTTTCGCATTCACCAGATGCTTCGTATCTTCAAGCAATGGCACATGCAGCGTCACCATATCTGAGCGGCTGAACAGATCTTCCAGACTGCGAGCCTGCTCTACACCTGCCGACAACTGCCATGCACGAGAAACAGTAATGTGGTTATCAAAACCAATAACATTCATGCCCAGTGAATGAGCAGCATTAGCCACCTGAACACCAATAGCGCCCAGCCCAATAACACCTAAGGTGCGACCGGGCAGCTCATAGCCAACGAACTTCTTTTTGCCGGCTTCGACCTGCTTATTCAGCGCATCGCCCTCACCTTGCAGAGATTGCGTATAACCGTAGGCTTGGCACAAGTTGCGCGCGGCCAGCAGCATACCGCTAATGACCAGCTCTTTTACCGCATTAGCATTGGCACCCGGCGCATTAAATACCGGCACACCGCGCTTGGTAAATTCATCAACAGGAATATTATTTACACCCGCACCGGCGCGGGCGATAGCTTTAATGCTGCTGGGCCATGACTCTCCGTGCATTTTATACGACCGCAAAATAATGGCATCGGGAGACTCAACTTTCTCACCAACGCTGTACTGATCAGAAGGCAATAATTTAAGGCCTTCTGGGGAAATATTATTAAGTGAACGTACTTTGTACATGACTACCTGCCAAATATATTAAAAGGGTAAAAATCGACCGTAAATGCGCCTGGCCGTTGTCAAAAAATAAGCGGACTGTTTAAGCGTTGCGCTTTTCAAACTCCGCCATGAAGTCTACTAGCGCCTGCACCGCTTCTTCAGAAACCGCATTGTAAATACTCGCGCGCATACCACCAACAGAACGATGACCTTTGAGATTCATAAGGCCAACCTTTTCTGCTTCGGCAAGAAATTGACCGTCAAGCTCGGGCTTCGCCAGCGTAAAGGGAATATTCATCCATGAACGGTAAGGCAGTGCCACCGGGTTTGAGTAAAAATCTGATCCGTCGATAGCGCTGTACAGCAAATTTGATTTTCGCTTATTCAGCTCGCCCATCGCCTGCAAACCACCCTGGCGCTTAATCCACTTAAACACGAGACCGGAGAGATACCATGCAAAGGTTGGCGGTGTGTTCGACATTGAGCCTGCTGCTGCCTGGTTCTGATAACGAAGTATCGGCGGAAGGTTTTCACCCCCCTTCTCAATGAGGTCTTTACGGGCGATGATAATGGTCAGACCCGCAGGACCGATGTTCTTCTGTGCACCGGCGTAAATGACGGCGAAACGGTTAACATCAATAGGACGCGACAAAATAGTTGATGACATGTCACAGACAATCGGCACCTTACCGGTGTCTGGCAACTCATGGAATTCCACACCACCAATGGTTTCGTTCTGACACATATGAAAATAGGCGGCATCGGGGCTGAGCTTCCACTCAGACAGGGGCGGCACATCGGTATAAGACGATGCAGCAGCATCGGCCACAAGATTAGGCTCAATCACGCTAGCCGCTGTTTTATATGCCTTTTTTGACCAACTGCCGGTAACCAAATAGTCCGCTGATTGTCCGGGGGCACACAGGTTCATGGGCAACAATGCAAACTGCTGGGTCGCACCGCCTTGCAAAAACAACACCGAATACGCATCGGAAATACCCATCAATTCACGCAGATCAGCTTCAGCTTCAGTTGCTATAGCATCGAACGCCTTGCTCCGGTGACTGATTTCCATCACCGACATACCCGATCCATCAAGGTCTGTTAATGATGCTTTTGCTTCTTCAAGCACTTCCAACGGAAGCGCGGCCGGGCCGGCACTAAAATTAAATACACGAGACATTATTGTTTACATTCCATCACTAAGAGTGCGTTTACTTCCGGTGGCTAACTAAAACATTTGCCGGAATACTTTAAGTTTACTTTCTAAATAAGCAGCAGCATAAAACGGGCCACCCACCGCTCAATATTTTATTGTTGGTTTATTACGCTTAAGAAGCACCTCAGCACCGGCAGCACCTATGCCGCAGGCTATTCTTCTTCAGCAACCCCTTCAGACTCTTCGTCATCACCCGGTAATGTGACGATACGATCAAGACCAACCAGGCGCTCGTCGTCCGACATTCTAATTAGACGAACACCCTGAGTATTGCGCCCCTGAACAGAAATATCGCCGACGGGCGTCCTCACCAGCGTACCCGCCGAACTAATCAGCATTACTTCATCTTCATTGTTGACCTGACAAGCACTGACCATGCGCCCGTTGCGCTCACTGGTCTGAATCGCAATGACGCCCTGACCACCGCGGCCCTGAGTCGAAAACTCATCGCCCGGCGTGCGCTTGCCGTAACCGTGCTCTGATACAGTCAGAATATCGCCATCACCAATAATAATAAGTGCTATGACTTCGTGATCGGCAGCGATCTTGATACCACGAACACCTGTAGCGCCACGTCCCATCACACGGACGTCCGATTCATTAAATCGAATTGCCTTGCCGGAGCTGGCATACAGCATAATTTCGTTTTCGCCATTGGTAATGGCTACATCGACGAGCTTATCGCCATCGCGCAAATCAACCGCAATAATGCCATTGGTGCGGGGGCGGGAAAACGCTTCTAAAGTGGTTTTCTTAACCGTCCCACGACTCGTTGCCATGAACACATAGTGCTTGTCATCAAAGCCTGTAACCGGCAACACAGCATTAATACGCTCTTCCGGCTGCAATGGCAGCAGATTCACAATCGGCTTGCCGCGTGAACCACGACTGGCTCGCGGCACCTGATAAACCTTCAACCAATAGACCTTACCCAGGCTTGAGAAACACAACAGCGTGTCATGACTGTTCGCCACAAACAGCTTATCGATAAAATCTTCATCTTTCATTTTCGTGGCCGAGCGCCCACGCCCGCCACGTTTTTGCGCCTGATAGGTATCCAGACCCTGCGACTTGGCATAGCCACCATGTGACAGCGTAACGACCAAATCTTCCTTAGGAATGAGATCTTCAATCGTCACATCACTGTAGTCTTCAAGAATTTCTGTGCGCCGCTCATCGCCATAGGCTTCGCGGATTTCAGCCAACTCCTGACGGATCACCTCAACCAAGCGATCGGGATCCTCCAAAATATCAATAAAATCTTTAATTTTCTCCAAGATCTCTTTGTATTCACTGATAATTTTATCGCGCTCGAGGCCAGTCAAACGGTTCAGACGCAACTCCAGAATCGCCTGAGCCTGCACCTCGGATAAACGGTAAGCGCCCTCGATCAAGCCCACTTCACCCTCAAGACTGTCGGGGCGGGTGTTTACGCCACCGGCGCGTTCGAGCATGCCGACCACGTCGCCCGGCTCCCAAGTAGTGCTCATTAGGGCCTCGCGCGCCTCCGCAGGCGTTGGCGACGCTTTGATCAACGCAATGACCGGATCTATGTTCTTCAGCGCAACGGCCTGCCCTTCAAGGATATGCGCACGATCGCGAGCTTTACGCAGCTCAAACACAGTACGACGGGTTACCACCTCACGACGGTGCCTAATAAACGCTTCGATAATTTCTTTTAGGTTCAAAAGTCGTGGCTGGCCATCACGCAGTGCCACCATGTTGATACCGAACACCGTCTGCAAAGAGGTCTGCTTATAGAGATTGTTCATCACAACCTCAGGCAGCATGTCACGGCGCAACTCAATAACAACGCGCAGCCCGTCTTTATCGGACTCATCGCGCAACTCGGTAATACCCTCAATCTTCTTATCACGAACCAAATCAGCAATTTTCTCGATCAAGCGGGCCTTATTCACCTGGTAAGGCAATTCAGTAACGACAATAGCCTCTTTGCCCTTGCCATCGATATCTTCAATATGATGGCGAGCACGAATATGCACACGGCCCCGACCCGTGGTGTAAGCCTGAAAGATACCTTGAGTGCCATTAATAATGCCGGCAGTTGGGAAATCCGGGCCCGGAATTTTTTCCATCAGTTGAATAACGGTGGCATCCGGCTCATCCATCACTAACAAGGTGGCATCAATAACCTCATTAAGACTGTGCGGCGGAATATTGGTGGCCATACCAACGGCAATGCCAGACGAACCATTAATGAGAAGGTTGGGCACACGCGTAGGCATTACGGTGGGCTCTGTCTCAGACCCGTCATAGTTTTCCGCAAAATCGACGGTCTCTTTATCGAGGTCAGCCAACAGCTCACTGGCCATTTTGGTCATACGCACTTCGGTATAACGCATCGCCGCCGGAGCATCGCCGTCAACTGAGCCGAAGTTACCCTGGCCATCTACCAGCAAGTACCGCAGAGAAAATGGCTGCGCCATGCGAACGATAGTGTCATAAACCGCTGAGTCGCCATGCGGGTGATACTTACCAATAACATCACCAACCACACGAGCCGATTTTTTGTACGGCTTGTTGTAATCGTTTCCAAGCACACGCATAGCGTGCAGCACTCGGCGATGAACGGGTTTCAAACCATCGCGGACATCTGGCAGCGCTCGCCCCACGATTACGCTCATGGCGTAATCGAGATAGGACTGGCGCATCTCGTCTTCGAGGTTTACGGGGAATATTTGTGGGGCCAGATCAGACATTGGCAATGCGACTTTTCACTGAGTTGAAAATGGATAAAAACCGGAAATTCGGACTACGGATAATCGAGCTTCCTGCCTTGATTTTTCGAGCTATTGATCGGTTCTGCACTGGGCCCAAAAAAAACGCTGGAATCACTACAAAACAAAGGCGATATGGTATCACAGCATCCCAGTAAACCGCAGCAAAAGCCCAAATAAAATCGCGTAAAGACGGGGGTAAAAAGCCGCCTAAATTGATCGCCGGTCAGGACTGATATTTCACCCTCAGCGTCAATCAGGCATTATCGGGTAAGACGCGAGTAATAACCGCGAAAAAAAACCCTCACCCACAGTCTCACCCATCAGCTGGAACAGCTATGCCACGCTCCGACATCATCGTACTGCCTCGCTGGATTATCCCAATGCAGCCTCTCGGCAAGGTTCTTGAAAATCAAGCGGTTGTCATTCGAAATGGGCGCATCAACAGCATCTGCTCGCCACAAGAAGCACGGGCCATTGCGCCGGATGCCGACGTTATTGAGCGCCCGGAACACGTTTTGCTGCCTGGCTTCATCAACGCCCACACGCACTCAGCAATGAGCTTATTGCGCGGCTATGCCGACGATCTGCCTTTGCAGCAATGGCTGTCCGAGCATATCTGGCCAGCCGAGGCCGAATGGGTGAGCCCCGCGTTTGTCCGCGATGGCACGCAGCTCGCAATTGCCGAGATGCTTAAAAGCGGCACAACCTGTTTCAATGACATGTACTTTTTTCCGGATGAAGTCGCCCGCATTGCCTCAGAGACCGGTATCCGCGCGAGCATTGGGCTGATCGTGCTCGATATACCCAGCATCTGGGCAAACGATTTTGACGAGTATCTGAGCAAGGGCGTGGCAGTTGCAGACAAATTCCGCGACCACTCCCTCATCAGCACCGTATTCGCCCCCCACTCGCCTTATCTGGTTTCTGAGGAACACATGCGGCATCTTGCAGTGCTGGCCGACGAACTCGACAAGCACGTGCACATGCATATTGCAGAAACGGCTGACGAAGTCAGGGAGTCGATGGACAAACATGGCTTCAGGCCCCTGCAACGGACTGCCACAGCTGGCTTGCTCAACTCGCATCTTCAGGCCGTGCACATGACGCAACTCAACTCCACAGAAGTTGCTGAGCTGGCAAAAGCCGGCGCTACTGTTGTTCACTGCCCCGAATCAAACCTCAAGCTCGCGAGCGGTATTTGCCCAATCACCACACTCACTGAGGCCGGCGTCAACGTCGCAATCGGAACTGATGGTGCGGCCAGCAACAATGACCTCGATATGATGAGTGAAATGCGCACAGCCGCATTACTGGCTAAAGGCAGCAGTGGCGATGCCACGGCTATGCCGGCTGAGCAGATTCTCGCAATGGGGACGATCAACGGTGCCAAGGCATTGGGCATGGATGCCGAACTCGGATCTCTCGAGCCGGGCAAAATTGCCGACATGATCTGCATAGACCTTAATGAGCCGGCAACTCAGCCGGTCTATAACCCCATCTCGCAAATAATCTATGCCGCTGGTCGCGACCAAGTATCCGATGTCTGGGTGGCCGGCAAGCCGCTGCTGACCCGGCGCAAGCTGACAACGCTGGACGAGACGGCCATACTCAAGCAATCCAAAGCCTGGCAAGCACGCATTGCTCACAAGCTCTAGCCTAACCAACGTGGAAACCTCAATGCCCTTATGAATGACCATACCCAGAATATCAATCAGAACCTCGACCCGGCCGAGATCAACAAATTCAATGAGCTCGCCAGTCGCTGGTGGGATGAAAAAAGTGAGTTCAAACCGCTGCATCAAATCAATCCACTGCGGGTCAACTATATTAATGAACGCACCAGCCTAGCAGGCAAAATTGTGCTTGATGTTGGGTGCGGCGGTGGCTTATTAACCGAGGGCATGGCCGCCCTCCAAGCGCAGGTAACCGGAATTGATCTTGCGCCCGATTCACTCGAAGTTGCCCGCCTGCATCTGCTTGAGAGCGGTTACCGCATCAACTACCAACTGATCGAAGCCGCGGAGTTAAAACTGAGCCATCCCGATCATTTCGATGTCGTCACCTGTCTCGAAGTGCTCGAACATGTGCCGGAGCCGGCTGAGCTCATCAGAGATTGCGTTGCCATGCTAAAGCCTGGAGGTCATCTGGTGCTGTCCACGCTTAATCGCAACATCAAATCATTTATGGGTGCGATTGTGGGCGCCGAATACCTGCTTGGTCTCGTACCAAAAGGCACACATGACTTTGAACGCTTCATCAAGCCCTCAGAAATGAATCGCTGGGCACAGTCGGCCGGAGCGCAACTGCAAGACATCACTGGCATTACCTACAAGCCACTCAGCAAAACCTTCGCGCTTGCGGCGGATATTGATATTAATTATCTAGCGCATTTCAGGCTTCCTGAATGAGCGCCATGCAAGCCCCTAAAGGGGTGCTGCTCGACCTCGATGGCACCCTGCTCGACACCGCGCCCGATATGGTTGCTGCACTCACCCCTATCTGCAATCGTCTCGGGGTTGCTGCTCCGGACTACGAGTTTGCCCGCGACTATGTGTCGATGGGTGCCACAGGCTTATTGAGGGGTGCCCTGCCCTATCTGGATGAAGATGAAATTGCAGCGCTGGTGCCTGAGTACCTGGATATATACGCTGCCAACCTATCGTCTGAGACCGTTCTGTTTGACGGCATGGAAGCACTGCTGAGTGCGCTAGAAGCGTCCGCGATTCGTTGGGGTGTGGTTACCAACAAGCCGGCATTCCTAACCGACCCGCTGCTTAAGGCCTTAAACCTGCACGAGCGCAGCGCTTGTGTTGTCAGTGGCGACACATTGCCACAGCGCAAGCCACAGCCGGAACCCGTACTGCTTGGCATGCAGCAGGCTGGACTTGTTGCTGCAAACACGCTGTACGTTGGCGACGCTGAGCGCGACATACAGGCCGGACGAAATGCCGGCGTAAAGACCGCTGCAGCCGTTTACGGCTATATCCTGCCGGAAGACAACCCGGCAGCCTGGCAGGCCGACTATCAGGTCGCTCACCCTAGCGAACTGTTCGACCTGATTATCAATCTGTAAATCACTATAATAAGCCCAACGAACCACCAATGATTGACATCATACTCGACCAACTCCCGAGCCCAGCGACGGCGACAACTCCTAATCGAAAGAAATCATGACCGACCCACTTAATGCCCAGGCACAAAGCTACCAAGCGCCCACAGACATTCTAAAAGACCGCGTGATTATGGTGACCGGTGCCGGTGATGGTATCGGCCGTGCCGCAGCCCTGGCCTATGCCTCTCATGGCGCCACAGTGCTTCTGGTTGGGCGCACTCAGGTCAAACTGGAGCGTGTTTACGACCAAATCATCAACGACGGCGGTCCGCGTCCAAGCATTGCTATCCTCGATTTCAAAACAGCCATTGCGGACAGTTATGAGAGCCTAGGGATTCAGGTCGAACAAGAGTTTGGTCAACTTGATGGACTGCTTAACAACGCTGGCATGCTTGGGCACAGAGCCCCTATCGAGCAGTTTCCGGTGGGCAGCTTTATGGAAGTAATGCACATCAACGTCAATGCCCAGTTTGTGCTCACCCGCACGTTGTTGCCATTATTGAAAAAATCAAGCGATGCCTCGTTGATATTCACATCCAGCGGAGTCGGTCGCAAAGGACGAGCTTTCTGGGGTGCCTATGCCGTATCGAAGTTTGCCACCGAAGGCTTGATGCAAGTGCTTGCCGATGAACTCGAAAACACCCCCGTAAGGACGAACAGCATTAATCCGGGCGCAACCCGAACCAATATGCGTGCTGCGGCCTACCCCGGTGAAGACCCGCTCAGTGTTAAAACCGCTGAGGAAATAATGAGCCCGTATTTATTTCTCATGGGGCCGGACAGCAAGGCAGTGAACGGTGCGAGCATTAACTGCCAATCCTAGGCACGCAGCCAGACAAAAAAACGCTTTAGGTTTAAATTATAAGCATTTGTTTTAATTTGTTTTGATGCACTTCTTAAGACTGGCAATTTCGGACGATGTCAAATCACGGAATTTGCCACGGCCCAAGCCACGCGGCAGCAAAATAGGACCATAACTGATCCGCATTAGCCGGCTCACATCGTAACCAAAGTGATTCCATAATCGCCGAACAATGCGGTTTCGGCCTTCTCTCAACAGCACCCGGTACCAGCGGTTAGAACCTTCGCCGCGGGTAAAGTGCACGCTCTCGAACCGCGCCATGCCGTCATCCAGCTCAACCCCTTCTTGCAACTGACGAATCTCCTCATCGGTGGGATCGCCCAGCACGCGCACCACGTACTCGCGCGAAACCTGGCTGCCAGGATGCATCAAGCGGTTTGCCAGCTCCCCATCGGTGGTTAGCAGCAGCAAGCCAGATGTGGCTGCGTCAAGCCGACCAATACTGACCCAGCGTGCGCCACTCACACGCGGCAGCGAGTCAAAAATAGTCCGGCGCTTCTCAGGGTCCGACCGGGTGCAGATTTCACCCGGCGGTTTAAAATACATAATAGTGCGCTCAATGCGCTGACCTTTAGCCGAGCGGAGAGGCCTGCCATCGAGAACAATGCGCTCGTCACCGGTAACCTTGCAGCCAAGTTCAGCAACCTCACCGTCAACGCTAATACGGCCGGCCTTAATCAGCTCTTCGAGCTGACGCCTCGACCCATGCCCGGCATTTGCCAGCCATTTCTGTAAGCGCTGTTCTGGCATAAGCGATCAGGACTTAAGCGGGACGACATCAGCAGACCCCTGCTCGTCC
>Ga0315322_10001866_pt1 | contig 16349 bp, 12 predicted proteins | sample M110021515metaG_FD_203461 | JGI IMG/M metagenome (GOLD analysis project Ga0315322, IMG submission 203461) | Ammonia-oxidizing marine archaeal communities from Monterey Bay, California, United States - M1 100m 21515 | ecosystem: Environmental > Aquatic > Marine > Intertidal zone | place: USA...
AAACGTTTTGGGCATGAGCGCTGAGCGACATGATCAGGTGCTCGCTGCTACCAGCCATCTTCCACACTTGCTCGCCTTTGGAATTGTAGATTCACTGGTCAAGCAGGAACTCAGCGAAGATATATTTCGTTATGCAGCAGGAGGTTTCGCGGACTTTAGTCGCCTTGCCTCCAGTGATCCTCAGATGTGGTCAGACATTTTTGTCAGTAATTCAAAAGCAACTGCGGAAGTACTTGATGACTACATCGACAACCTCACAGCCCTGAAAAAGGCTATTACCGAAAAAGATCGCGACACCCTTTTTAGTGTATTCGCGGAAGCAAATTCAAGCAGAGAAAAATTTATCAAAACCCATTTTAACCCACGAACTACTTTATCAACTACAGACGAACTCGAAACAATGAATGTTAAATTCGAAATAGAACCGGGCGGTAAAATATCAGGCAAGTTACGTGTGCCGGGAGATAAATCTATTTCCCATCGCTCAATCATCTTTGGTTCTCTTGCCGATGGCGTAAGTAAGGTTAAAGGATTTCTTGAGGGTGAGGACGCGCTTAATACGCTATCCGCATTCAGGGAAATGGGCGTAAATATTATTGGTCCAGAAAATGGTGAGTTAACAATTTATGGTGTTGGAATGCATGGGTTAAAAGCGCCGCGAAAGCCGCTTTATATGGGAAATTCCGGCACCGCAATGAGGTTGCTTGCAGGCCTGTTGGCTGCCCAAAGCTTCGATAGCGAACTGAGTGGTGATGAGTCTTTGGAAAGCCGACCAATGAACCGTATCGCCAATCCTTTAAGAGAAATGGGTGCGCAAATCAAAACTGATGAAGATGGAACGCCTCCGCTTAAAATTCAAGGCAGTGAATTAAGCGCTATCAATTACCAGATGCCCATGGCTAGTGCCCAAGTTAAATCCTCCATCCTGGTTGCGGGAATGTATGCGCAAGGAATATCAACAGTAGTTGAGCCGGCAATTTGTCGAGATCATACCGAACGTATGTTGGCGGGCTTTTCCTATCCGGTTGTGCAGAATAGCGAAACCGGTAAGAGTGAGTTGGAAGGAGGGCATTCATTACAGGCAACTGATATCGATGTTCCAGCCGACATATCTTCGGCTGCTTTCTTTCTCGTTGCTGCCAGTATCGCGCCCGGTTCCGAATTGGAATTAACCCATGTGGGTGTAAACCCCACACGTATAGGGATAATTAACCTGCTTAAGCAAATGGGTGCAGACATTGAAGTTAACAATGAGCGATTAGTTGGCGGCGAACCAGTCGCTGATTTACTAGTGCGCCATAGCCAACTCAAGGGGATAGAAATCCCTGAGCAGGAAATACCCCTGGCTATCGATGAGTTCCCGGTGTTATTCATTGCTGCCGCCTGTGCTGACGGTGAAACGGTATTACGTGGCGCTGAAGAACTCAGGGTGAAAGAAAGTGATCGCATCGACGCCATGGCTGTTGGTTTAAATGCCCTGGGTATCGAAACCGAGGTATTTAACGACGGCATCCGCATTAATGGTGGTCAGATAGGCGGTGGTGAAGTGGATAGCCGTGGTGATCATCGCATTGCCATGGCATTTACTGTTGCGGGCTTGCGCTCATCATCCAGAATTACCGTGAATAATTGTGCAAATGTGGCCACGTCATTTCCAGGCTTTGTGGAGCTGGCGAACTCATCGGGCATCAATATCTCTATCGGTGGGGAGCAATCTTGAGCAAACCTCCTGTTATTGCGATCGACGGGCCTTCCGGGTCTGGAAAAGGCACTATTGCTGCCAAGGTCGCCAGCCGTCTGGGGTTTTCACTGCTGGATAGCGGTGCCCTGTACCGGGTTTTGGGTGTTGCTGTGATAAAAAAGCAGTTGGATCTGTCCAATGAGGCCGAATTGGTCAAGCTGGCTCAGTCTATTGATATCCGTTTCGGGGCAGAAGGGGCCGTTACTCTGGATGGAGAGGATGTAAGTCTCGAGATCCGTAGTGATCGTGGCAGTGATATGGCATCCAAAGTGGGGGCCATAGGAGTCGCGCGGGATGCGCTATTCGAGCGCCAGCTTGCGTTCCGACAGCCCCCAGGATTGGTGGCTGATGGCCGTGATATGGGGACTGTTGTATTCCCTGATGCGGAGGTCAAAATCTATCTCACGGCAAGCCCTGAAGAAAGAGCTAAAAGAAGATATAAGCAGTTGATAGGTAAGGGTATTGATGCTATTCTGCCCGCCCTTTTGCGAGAGCTAAAAGAGCGGGACAAGCGAGATAGTGAGCGCGAGGCCTCTCCTCTTAAACCTGCTGAAGATGCGTTAGAACTGGACACCACCGATCTCGATATCGGGGAAGTGGTTGAAACAGTACTGAATCAGGCAAAACTTGCCGGCATTTACAGTCAGGAAAAAGGTTAGCAATAAAGCAAGCAGCTAATCCTGCTTCTCTGTTACGAAACCATCCTCTGGCACAAGAATCCGTTCTCTGGCTGCACCACCAGTATAGGCAGGCAGGGAACTTTTAGTAATAACCCCGCGAAAACTGGAACGCGGCTGCGGTACAAATCACTTTATAAGTGAGGCGTAACGCATTTAAATATATGGAATATATAATGAGCGAAAATTTTGCTGAACTGTTTGAAGAAAGCCTTAACGAAATAGATATGAACCCCGGTGCCATCGTTACTGGCACAATAATCGACATCGATTCGGACTGGGTCACAGTCCACGCCGGACTTAAGTCTGAAGGCGTTATCCCCCGAGTACAATTTCTTGATGAGCAAGGTAACTTCGACCTGAATATAGGTGATGAAGTTAAGGTTGCGCTTGAATCCGTTGAAGACGGTTTTGGTGAGACCCGTCTTTCCAGAGAAAAAGCCAAGCGCGCTGAATCCTGGATGGAACTTGAAGCTGCCCACGAGAAGAACGACATCGTTACCGGTGTTATCAACGGTAAGGTTAAAGGTGGTTTTACTGTCGATTTAAACAATATTCGAGCCTTCTTACCTGGCTCACTGGTAGATGTGCGTCCGGTCAGGGATACCCTGCATCTGGAAGGCCAGCTGCTGGAATTCCGATTGATCAAGCTGGACCGAAAGCGCAACAACGTTGTTGTTTCACGCCGTGCAGTGCTTGAGTCAGTTAGTACTGAAGAAAGAGATGCGCTGCTTGAGAAGCTTCAGGAAGGTATGTCTGTTAAGGGTATCGTTAAGAACCTTACAGATTACGGTGCCTTCGTTGATCTGGGCGGTGTAGACGGTCTATTGCACATCACAGACATGTCATGGAAGCGAATCAAGCATCCAAACGAAATTGTAAACGTTGGTGACGAGATTGACGTTAAGGTACTCAAGTACGATCGCGATAGAAACCGTGTATCTCTTGGCCTTAAGCAGCTGGGAGAAGACCCATGGGTTGCAATCAAGAATCGTTACCCTGAAAACACTCGTGTTAAAGCTGTTGTTACCAACCTCACCGATTACGGTTGCTTTGCTGAGCTGGAAGAGGGTGTTGAAGGTTTGGTTCACGTTTCTGAAATGGACTGGACTAACAAGAATATTCACCCATCCAAAGTTGTACAGCTGGGTGATGAAGTCGACGTAATGGTTCTCGACATTGACGAAGAACGTCGTCGAATCTCTCTTGGTATCAAGCAGTGCTTCCAGAACCCATGGGACGGCTTCGCTGAGAACTTCAAGAAAGGCGATAAGATTTCCGGTTCTATCAAGTCAATCACTGACTTCGGTATATTCATCGGTCTTGACGGCAATATCGATGGTCTGGTCCATCTTTCAGATATTTCCTGGGATGAAGCCGGCGAAGAAGCTGTTCGCGAATACAAGAAGGGCGATGAGATTGAGACTGTTATTCTTTCTATCGATCCGGAAAGAGAACGTATCTCACTTGGCGTTAAGCAGCTGGAAGACGATCCTTTCATGAACTACGCAGGAGAGTTCGAAAAGGGTAGCATCGTAAAAGGTACTGTTACCGCAATTGACGCTAAATCTGCCACTGTAACACTGCAAGAAGGTGTTGACGGTGTGCTCAGGGCCTCAGAAATCAGCCGCGATAAGGTAGAAGATGCCAGAAACGTGTTGAATGAAGGTCAGGAGATCGAGGTTAAGATCGTGAGTATCGATCGCAAGAACCGCGTTCTTAGCTTGTCCGTTAAAGCGATTGAGATTGATGATGAGAAAGCAGCCATCAAAGATCACAAGACAACTGATGCCGCAGACGTGTCTCCAGGTACCATCGGTGACCTTATTAAGGCAGAAATGGACAAGAGCTAGAAAAAACCTAAGTGATACAGTAAGATACGCTTGAAATACCTGATCATTTAATGCACATTATTAATCGGGCCTCTGTTGGAGGCCCTGATTGAGAGTGTTAGAGTACGGAAAGTACTGGCAATTATTAGAAAGTACTAGAAAGTATATAAGGTAGGGGAAATATATGACTAAGTCTGAACTTATCGATCGTATCGCCAGCAAGCAAACTCAGTTGTCATCGAAAGATGTCGAGCTCGCAGTAAAGGCCGTGCTTGACTACATGTCTCAGGTATTGTCCGAAGGCGGTAGAATTGAAATTAGAGGCTTTGGCAGTTTCTCCCTGCATTATAGAGTGCCGCGTATTGGGCGTAACCCCAAGACAGGTACTCCAGTAGCATTAAGTGGAAAGTATGTACCACATTTCAAGCCCGGCAAGGAATTGCGGGATAGGGTTAATACCAGCAAGTTGGTCGAGCAACAACTTTAAACAGACCAGCAACCCGGACTTCGGTTTAGGAAGCATTAGCGGCATAACCCTTTTTTGGGTTATGCCGTTTTTGTTTGAGAAGCGTTTTATTTGAACTAGAGCCCTTTTTATTCGGATTTAAAATTATGCACAAGATCTCAAGAGTTTTGTCGGGATTCTTCCTGCTGCTCGTGTTTGCAGTCAGCATAAGTTTTTCCTATTTCAACTCAGTTCCGGTGGCTATCTCCTTCGGCAATTGGCATCTATCTCCCCAGCCTGTTTCCGTTTGGGTAATAGGCGCATTCGTTTCCGGCGGCCTGCTCGGTTTGTTGTTGGGTCTTCGCTTGTTTAATAGTTTGAAATCGAGAGCGGAGATAAGACGCCTGAACAAAGCGCTAAAAGAAGCGCAGCATGAAGTGGCGAAACTTCGGTCTATAACCCTAAGCGATGTAAGCAAGAAGTGACGAATCTCGATACATATTTTCTTTTCCTGGTGGCAATTTTTGCCGGTTGGCTGTTTGGCCGACTCAGTCTGTTTTCTGTCAATCGTAAAAAAGCGGTTAAGGGAAACTTGTTTGAGGATTATTTCGTTGGTCTCAATTATTTGTTAAACGATGAGCCTGACGAAGCCATCGATACTTTTATTCATGCGCTGGAGATTAACAGCGAAACGATCGAAACCCATCTGGCGCTGGGGGCATTACTTCGCAGACGGGGGAAGGTGGATAAAGCTATCAATATCCATCAGGCTTTATTGGCAAGACCGGGTCTAACAGCTGAATTTTCCGATTCAACCAGGTTGCAATTGTCATTGAATTATGTCGCCGCCGGTTTGCTTGACCGGGCAGAACGCTTGCTCAATGAATTGTTGCATGAAGGGGGCGAGGCAAAATGGGAAGCGCTTCAGCATCTGGTTACTATTTACCAGACCGAGAAGGAGTGGGAGAAAGCCATTGCTGTCTCGGAGCAGTTGTTGGGCAAAGCAGCAAACAGGAAAAACCAGCAGATTCGCGGCGCTGCAGCCCATTATTGCTGTGAATTGGCAGAGCAGCTACTTTCCCGTGATCAGCAGTCCCGGGCGCGTGAGCAAATCAAACGGGCATTTACATTCGACCGCCACAGTGTGCGTGCTTCCTTGTTACTCGCCCGCCTTGAAAAATTGTCAGCTAATCCGAAAGCGGCAATAAAGGAACTGACTAATATTGTTAGTAACCATCCGGAGTTCAATACCCAAACCCTACCGCTATTGGAAGAGTGCTATCTGAAGGCAAAGTTAGCAACGGGCTATGAGAAAAAGTTGGAAAAAATCCTGCGGGATAGTCAGGACATTAATATCGCTCTTGCTTATGCGGAGCAACTCAAAATTCGTCAAGGTGACGAAGAAGCAATTAGTTTTCTAAATACATTTCTCGAGACAAGAAGTTCTATTAGCGGAGTGCTGGGCTTATTACAGTTATACATGCCCCGCTTTGATGAAGACGTGTCAGACAAGTTCGGGGTTCTTAGGTCCGAGCTGGAGCAACTTAAGACCAATGCCGCAGCCTATCAATGCAACCACTGCGGTTTTGAGGTTAAGACGCCACACTGGATGTGTCCTAGCTGTAGAAACTGGGACACTGTGAAGCCCGCATCTGATGGCAGCGGACGCTGACTTATAGAGCTGTCTCTACAAACCAAAGGAGCCAATTGGTGACGCAGAAACAAGAGAGCAAAGAGAAGCAAGAGAATAAGAAAGTAATAGTAGCCCTTGATTACAATTCTATGGAGCAGGCATTAACACTGGTTGATCAGCTGGACCCGGATAAGTGCAGAGTAAAAGTAGGCAAGGAATTATTTACCGCATGCGGTCCCGAACTGCTTACCGCCATCCATCAGAGGGAGTTCGAAATCTTTCTCGACCTTAAGTTTCATGACATTCCCAACACCGTAGCCAAAGCTGTGACCGCAGCGGCAGAGAAGGGCATATGGATGTTAAATGTCCACGCCTCCGGTGGGCGCATCATGATGGAAGCTGCAGTGAAAGCGCTGGAAGGCTCTGCTGATAGCCGGCCGCTACTAATTGCTGTAACAGTGCTAACCAGTATGTCTGCAGAGGATATGTCAGAAGTAGGCTTTGATTGCTCGCCCGCAGAGCAGGTTCTCAAGCTTGCATCACTGGCCAATGAGTCAGGAATGGATGGAGTGGTCTGCTCGGCAGCGGAGACAAGCCAATTGCGTGCCCGGCTTGGAGATGACTTCTGTCTTGTAACCCCCGGCATACGACGTGCAGAAGATGCCGTAGGGGATCAGAAGAGAGTAGTGGGCCCGGTGCAAGCGATTCAAAATGGCAGTGACTATCTTGTCGTCGGCCGGCCGATTACCCAAGCTCCGTCACCGCTTGTTGCCCTGGAAGAGTTTAATTTGGCTATTGCTGGCGTTACTTAGAATCCTTACTAGACTGACTAGGGCAGCGATTGGCTGCTTAACTCAGCGATAAGGATCATCACTAAGACCAGATTCACCTATTTGAAGGCGTTCTTTGCAGCGCTTGTTTTAAGCTTTGGCCCTTTGTCTATGGCGATAGCCGTCGAGGAACCTCAGCAAGCCGCCGGGCAGATTGAGCAGGTAGCACAGATCGATATTAACTCGGCAAATGCAGCAACCTTGGCCGAATCCCTCGTTGGTATCGGCCTTACCAAGGCGCAAGACATTGTAGCCTACCGGGAAATGTACGGTAATTTCCGCACAGTGGATGAACTGACAGAGGTGAAGGGCATCGGCGAAGCCACACTGGCGAAAATTCGCCATCTAGTGGTTGCTGTGGCTCAATAAGTCTTGAAACTGACATATAAGGCACTTTCATATTGTTCTGAAAGTGCCTGTTTTTATTGATTAAAATAGCTAGCAGATTTAATAGCTTCCTAGCTATAATGAGGCCGTTGTTTTTTTTGGGTCGCGGCGCTTTGTCCTTTGTAACTCTATTTGTCAGTGTGTTGATTGCCTCCACGGTGCTTACTGGTCTTTTCCGGATGCTTGCTGTGCGAGTCTCGCTGATTGACCAACCTGTTTCCCGAAGTGCTCATACCTCACCATTACCTGTTGGTGGAGGAATTTCCATCGTCCTGCTGTATTGTTTAATGGTGCTGTATCTCGCCATTAGCACCGCAATACCATCTAATGAATTATTGGCTCTTCTTACCTGTATACCTGTTGCGGTTGTTGGTCTATGTGATGACTTTTGGCAATTGGATATCAAATGGCGAATTCCAGTGCAATTCGTCGCTGCTATCTATGCAATTTATCTGCTAGGTGGTGTACCTGCTATTAGCTTTTATCTGTGGACGCTGGAGAATGTCTGGATCCTCAGTATTCTGGCAGCTGTAGCGCTAGTTTGGCTGTTAAACTTGTTCAATTTTATGGATGGCATCGATGGCCTTGCTGGGATTGAGCTGGTTTCTGTAAATCTGCTGTCCTATTTGTTTGTCATGAATAGCGGCGACCAGATGCTACAGCACCTTGCGCTTCTTTTTATAGCGAGCGGTTTGGGTTTTTTAGTCTGGAACTGGGCTCCCGCTCGGGTTTTTATGGGCGATGTGGGCAGTAGTTTTTTGGGCTTTAGTCTAGGTTTGATGGCATTGCTGTCTATGCATCATGGCACGATGACGGTGTGGGTTTGGTTGTTATTGCTTGGAGTGTTTGTTGTCGATGCGACATTTACCCTAGCCAGACGCTATATCCAGGGAGAGAAATGGTATGAAGGGCACACCAGTCACGCCTATCAAAACGCAGCAAGATGCTATAAAAGTCACAGAAAGGTGTCGATAACAGTGTTATTGATTAATTGTTTGTGGTTAGCTCCTTTAGCCTGGTTGGCAATGTTATATCAGGACATGGGAATTTTAATTGCTATTGTAGGGATATTCCCATTAATTATATTGGCAAAAAGGTTTAAAGCCGGTACTCAGGCATTTTAAACACTGGAGTATTTATGCACCTATACACGATTCCGATATCCCGAACCATCAAGCAATTATTGCTGATGTTCGCGGATGCAGCGATGATAGTTACCGCCTTGGCTTTGTCGTTTTTTCTTCTCGGCAAGGACTTCTTTGCCCAGGACCAGCGTTTCTATTTTTATCTTTCTATTGCAACTATTCTTAGTGTTCTTGTTTTTATACGAATCGGTCTGTATCGCGCTTTGGTTTTGTATATGGGCCTGCAGTCAGGGTTCTTGGTATTGCAAGGGGTAACCATCGCCAGTTGTTTATTGGCGGCAAGTTATTTTTTCTCACTGACTCCGGAATCCTTGGATTACTCAATACTGCCAATATTCTGGATGATTGCCTTGCTGTTTGTTGGCGGAAGTCGCTTTGTTGCTAAAGTTGTATTGCAAAGCCTGATTCAGAATTTCCGCCCAAAGGAACCGGTTATTATTTATGGCGCTGGTAGCTCGGGTATGCAACTGGTTGTTGCTCTGCAAAATGGAGATCAATATTTGCCGGTGGCATTTGTCGATGACGGACACCGCATGCTGGGCAATACAGTACATGGTGTTCGCGTCCATGGCCCCAACTCGCTCTATGAGTTAATAGAGGCCTTTTCAGTAAGGCAGATTCTGTTGGCAATCCCTTCGGCTACACACGCCGAGAGAAAAGAAATTCTAAATCGTCTTGAGCATTTGCCAGTCCATGTAAAGACTGTACCCGATCTGTTTGACATGGTGTCGGGTAAAGTTGGCGTCGACGAGATTCGCGATATCGATATTGAAGACTTGTTAGGCAGGGACATTGTTCCCCCCGACCCGGAGCTGCTAGGAGCTTGTATTAGCGGCAAATCGGTTATGGTTACAGGGGCTGGGGGCTCGATAGGTTCAGAGCTTTGTCGGCAGATTATCAATATCAATCCGGCACGATTGGTAATCTTAGACTCATTCGAATACGGTCTCTATGAAATTGAAAACGAGTTGCGGGAAAACCTGGCCAGTCATGAAGAATGTAGCAATATAGAGATAGTGGCTCTTTTGGGTTCGGTATGCAACAAGAGACAAATGGAAAACACCCTGGAGCGATTTCAGATCGATACTATTTATCATGTGGCTGCTTATAAACAAGTGCCAATGGTTGAAAAAAATATTGTAGAGGGTGTGCAGAATAATATTTTCGGCACTCTTATTGCGGCTCAGGCTGCTGAAAAATACGGCATTAAAAATTTTGTACTAATCTCCACTGACAAGGCTGTGCGACCAACAAATTTTATGGGTGCAACCAAGCGCTTTGCTGAGCAAGTGCTTCAGGCAATAGCGCAAGCAGGCGGTGACACTAAATTCAGTATGGTTCGATTCGGAAATGTACTGGGCTCGTCAGGCTCCGTTGTCCCTTTGTTTCGCAGACAAATTAGTACAGGTGGCCCGGTCACTGTTACTCACCCCGAAGTGACGCGTTATTTCATGACGGTACAGGAAGCTGCGCAGCTGGTGATACAGGCGGGCTCCATGGCTGCCGGTGGTGACGTCTTCGTGCTGGATATGAATGAGCCGATCAAAATTATAGATCTCGCCAAAAAGATGATTCATCTCATGGGTTATGATGTCAAGGATGAAAATTCCTACCGTGGAGATATTGGCATCGAATACTCGGGTTTGCGCCCGGGTGAAAAGCTTTATGAAGAGTTATTGATCGGTGAGTCGGTAACCGGAACCGATCATCCTAAAATTATGCGTGCGGAGGAAGATACGCTTTCCTGGCGGCAGTTGGAAGTTCTTCTGAGCCGGCTGGAGTCAGCCTGTCATCGAATTGACCTCGAGGAAATTCGTTTGGCATTAATGGAGGCGGTTGACGGCTTTGAGCCTAAGGAAGAGGCTGCCGATCCGCTATGGGATGCGGGCAGGTCATCTGCAGGAAGTAGCGATGCGACAGATGCTGAAAAAGTAACGCCACTCTTTAAGGAGTAACCGTGGTTATAGATTAGTCGGGGTTAAGGAATGGCCTGGCTTAAAGAATTGCTCAGATTTTTAAATAGGGAAGACTTGTGCTCTGATATCTTCCCTTATTCAGATTACTGTCTTTTTACTGACTCGATGATTACCGGCTCGGTGGGCACGTCTTGATGACCGCCGCGGCCAGGGCCGGTTTCCACAGTGGCGATCAAGTCCACAACGCTCATGCCGTCAGTAACTTCTCCAAACACCGCATAGCCAAATCCTCTTGGTGTTTCGTCGGTGTGATTCAGGAAGTCATTGTTTACCAGGTTAATAAAGAACTGGCTGGTTGCGCTGTCGACAACGCTGGTTCTTGCCATGGCCAACGTGCCACGATTATTAGGCACGGAAGCACTGGCCTCGTTCTTGATGGCCTCGTAGGTAGACTTCTGGACTAGTTCAGGGTCGAATCCGCCACCCTGGACCATGAAGCCGGGAATTACCCGATGAAACACCAGACCATCAAAATAGCCGTTGTCGGTGTAGCGCAGAAAATTTTCGACACTTATAGGTGCCTTGTCTTCCCATAATTCTATGGTGATAGTTCCCTTGTTTGTTTCCATGACAACTACGGGATTATCCTGTGCCATCAGGGATGTGCTGAGAGCCATCAAAAGTGTAAATAGTATCGTTCGCATAAAATTCTCCAATATGCTTTTTTAACTGAAACCGAGCCCAAAATCTGAGGCCGATACTATACCGTATATTGAATGAGCTTAACCATACATGAATAGCGGAAATGGTAAATCCCGGGCAATAAAAAACCCGCATAGCCATTGAGCTGTAGCAGGTTTCTTAATGTTTGGCTGCCCAACCAAGACTCGAACTTGGAACCAAGTGATTAACAGTCACCTACTCTACCATTGAGCTATTGGGCAATTAGATTGCGGCTCTACACATATGAGTATAGCTGCTAACCGCGCGTATACTAATGAGATTTTTGCATGCGGTCAATACTCACTACACTAGAAGGCCCTATCTAATGTAATCTTAGGGGTTTGTATAGCCACCGGCAATCCTGATATGGGCAAACAGTTTAAAATTCATTCCACATTCCAGCCTGCTGGAGACCAGCCCGAGGCGATAGAAAAGCTAATCGAAGGCCTGGAAGATGGCCTCAGGGCACAGACTTTGTTAGGTGTTACCGGTTCGGGCAAGACTTTTACCATAGCTAATGTCATCGAGCATACCCAGCGACCAACCCTGGTGATGGCTCCAAATAAGACTTTGGCGGCCCAACTCTATGGGGAATTCAAGGAATTCTTTCCGGATAATGCAGTGGAGTACTTCGTTTCCTATTACGATTACTACCAGCCTGAGGCCTATGTACCATCGTCGGATTTGTTTATCGAGAAAGATGCCTCCATTAATGATCATATCGAGCAGATGCGCCTTTCCGCTACCAAGGCGCTTATGGAGCGCTCGGATGTGATCGTGGTGGCCACTGTATCGGCCATATACGGTCTGGGGGACCCTGGGTCTTATTTGCAAATGGTAGTACATCTGGATAGGGGAGACAAAATAGATCAGCGAAACCTGCTGCGCCGACTGGCTGATTTGCAGTACACCCGCAATGATATGGAACTACGCCGAGCTACCTATCGGGTGCGAGGTGATGTAATAGATATCTATCCGGCGGAGTCGGAACGAAATGCAATTCGCATTGAATTATTCGATGACGAAATCGAGCGCCTTTCCTATTTCGACCCGCTAACCGGTGGAGTCATCAAGGAAGTGCCCAGACTCACGGTGTTTCCCAAGTCCCACTACGTCACTCCTAGAGAAAAATTATTGGGGACGCTGGATTTCATAAAAGAAGAGCTGAAAGATCGGTTGGAATATCTGCACCAGAATAACCGTCTGGTGGAAGCTCAACGACTGGAGCAGCGAACCAAATACGACCTGGAAATGATCCAGGAGCTCGGCTACTGCAATGGCATAGAAAATTATTCTCGTTATCTTTCAGGTCGGGAATCAGGGCAGCCGCCACCTACGCTCTATGACTATCTGCCTCATAATTCTCTGGTGGTTGCGGATGAATCCCATGTATCCATTCCGCAACTGGGAGCGATGTATAAAGGTGATCGCTCACGTAAGGAGACTCTGGTGGAATATGGATTCAGGCTGCCATCGGCGTTGGATAATCGGCCGCTGAGATTTGAGGAGTGGGAAAACCTGGCTCCTCAGCTGATTTTTGTTTCAGCCACACCCGGCCCCTATGAAGAAGAGCATGAAGGCAGCAGGGTGGAACAGGTTGTGCGCCCGACAGGCCTATTAGATCCCGAACTTGAAGTGAGGCCCGCGATCACCCAGGTTGATGACCTTCTGTCCGAAGTAAAAAGAGTGGTTGCTCAGAAAGAGAGGGTATTAGTGACAGTGCTAACCAAGCGCATGGCTGAAGACCTCACGGATTATCTTGCCGAGCACGATGTCCGGGTTCGCTACCTTCATTCGGATATCGAGACGGTAGAGAGGTCGGAAATTCTTAGGGATTTGCGTTTGGGGGAATTCGATGTACTGGTAGGTATTAATCTGCTCAGAGAAGGACTGGATATTCCTGAAGTTTCTCTGGTGGCCATACTCGACGCAGATAAAGAAGGCTTTCTCAGGTCAGAACGTTCCCTAATTCAAACCATTGGTAGAGCGGCGAGGAATCTCAATGGTAAGGCTATCCTTTATGCAGATAGGGAAACTGGCTCCATGGAGCGAGCGATGGCTGAATCCAATCGTCGCAGGAATGTACAGCTGGAATTTAACAAAGAGCACAATATTACTCCTGTCGGTGTTATCAAGAAGGTGCTGGATGTGATGGAGGGAGCCTATTCATCTGCTCCGGGCAGCGGAAGAACCAGACGCCGTGGGGAGAGGGGTGTGGAGGAGAAGCAGGGCGCCTATGCCAAGCTGGACTTCTCCAAACCGGGAGAGGTGCAGAAGGAAATCAAAATGCTGGAATCCCAGATGTATGAATTCGCCAAGGATTTAGCTTTCGAACAGGCAGCCGATACCAGAGACCGGATAGCCCAGCTTAAGAATCAGCTTTTAAAGCAATAACTTAAATTGATTTATACAGAGAAAGCCATCGACACTGGGGGCCCTGTTTCCGTATAATCGCCAATCTTTTCCTTGGGCGACATTAAAGAATGCTCATCGGGGGGAATTGTTGCCAGAAACTGCTGTTGGGTACCTTTACTGGATACCTTTTTGGATGCTTTTTTTTGATATCTTTTTTGGGATATTACAGGCGCGTAACTCAGTTGGTTAGAGTGCTACCATGACATGGTAGAAGTCGTCAGTTCGAATCTGACCGTGCCTACCAATCTACACAGCCCGTTAGACTCATGTTTAAAATTCATGGCTGAAACTACACCGATCGGCAAGAGCTGATCTCAATACTATTCGAGACGAAGATGTTACAGATTACATTACCAGACGGCAGCAAGCGGAAATTTGACAATCCCCTTACTGTAGCGGAAATCGCAGAATCTATAGGAGCAGGCCTTGCAAAGGCTGCGCTGGCCGGGCGTGTGAATGGCGAATTAGTCGACACCTCCCACCAGATCGGTAATGACTCTGATGTAGCAATAATTACTGAGCGGGACAGTGATGGTATCGAGGTGCTAAGGCACTCCTGCGCTCACTTGATGGCTCAGGCGGTACAGCGAATATTTCCAAAAGCCCAGGTAACAATCGGGCCCATTGTGGAAGACGGTTTCTTCTATGACTTCGCTTATGAGCGACCTTTTACGCCAGAAGACCTTCAGTCCATCGAAAAGTCCATGAAGGAAATCGTCAAGGAAAACTTGCCGGTAGAGCGATCCGTCATGAGTCGCGATGACGCCATCGCCATGTTCAAGGAGATGGGCGAAGAGTATAAAGTTGAAATCATCTCCTCCATTCCCGGTGACGAAGATCTGTCTTTTTACAAGCAGGGGGACTTTATCGACCTGTGTCGTGGCCCTCACGTGCCAAACACGGGCAAATTCAAGGCATTCAAGCTCACATCGGTTGCCGGTGCATACTGGCGCGGTGATTCTGAAAACGAAATGCTGCAGCGGGTTTATGGCACGGCATGGGGTTCTAAGTCCGACCTGAAACTGTATTTGCAGAGACTGGAAGAGGCGGAGAAGCGCGACCACCGTAAGCTTGGTAAGACCCTGGATTTGTTTCATTTCCAGGAAGAAGCACCGGGCATGCCTTTTTGGCATCCAAAAGGCTGGACTATTTATAAAGCCGTGCAGGAATACATGCAGAATGTGCAGGATGCCAATGGCTATAAGGAGATCAATACTCCCCAGCTAGTTGATTACAGTCTCTGGGAAAAATCTGGTCATGCATCAAAATTTGCGGACGAAATGTTTAGCGTCGAGTCCGATAGCCGCATGTATGCCATCAAGCCGATGAATTGCCCCTGTCATATCCAGGTATTTAATCAGGGCCTGAAGAGTTACCGTGATTTGCCATTGAGACTGGCTGAATTTGGCTCATGCCACAGATACGAGCCATCGGGAAGTATGCACGGTTTGATGCGAGTGCGCAGTTTTGTGCAGGATGACGGGCATATTTTCTGTACAGAAGAGCAAATTCAGTCGGAAGTAGCGCTGTTTATGGAGTTGCTGTTCGATGTATATCGCGATTTTGGCTTTGACGAGATAATACTGCGACTTTCGACTCGTCCGGAAAAGCGCGTGGGTTCTGATCAAATCTGGGACAACTCGGAGCAAGCATTGAAAGATGCCCTCAATGCCACGGGCAAGCCATGGGAGTTGGTACCAGGAGAAGGTGCCTTCTACGGGCCGAAGATCGAATACTCATTGAAGGATTGCATGGGCCGAATTCAGCAATGTGGCACTATTCAGCTGGATTTCTCTACTCCCGAACGGCTTGGCGCGACCTATGTGGCCGAAGATGGCAGCAAGAAGGTTCCGGTGATGCTGCACCGGGCTATATTGGGTTCATTCGAACGATTTCTGGGTATTTTGATCGAGCATTATGCCGGTGCAATGCCCGCCTGGTTAGCACCTGAACAGGTAGTAATTCTGAATATTACCGACAAGCAGAGCGAATATTGCCTAAAATTACAAGAATCCTTGAAAAATAAAGGGTTTAGAGTGTCTGCGGACTTGAGAAATGAGAAGATCGGCTTTAAAATCCGCGAGCACACTTTGCAGAAGATTCCATATCTCCTGGTAGTTGGGGATAAAGAGGTGGAATCTGGCTGTATGGCAGTTAGAAAACGCGGAGGTGAAGACCTGGGAACTATGACATTCGATGACTTTTGCACACACTTAAGCCAGGATGTTGCCCGTTTTGGCCGCAGTGAAGAAACTAGCGATTAATGAATAAACATTCATCGAATATGAGGTATAAGCGCTCGCGCATATCATGAGAAGTAGTTCTAAGAAGCCCATTATCAACGAGTTTATCGACGCGGATCCAGTGCGTCTGGTAGGAGAAGGTGGGGAGCAGAAGGGAATAGTATCCCTCGAAGAGGCTAGAGCCGCCGCGGCGGACGCCAAACTTGATCTGGTGCTAATAGCACCTGACGCAGACCCACAGGTCTGCAAGATCATGGATTATGGCAAACACATATTCGATTTAAAGAAGGAAAGAGCTGCTAATAAGAAGAAGCAGCGCCGAACTCAAGTAAAAGAGATCAAATTTCGACCAGGGACGGAAA
>Ga0315322_10001868_pt1 | contig 16318 bp, 25 predicted proteins | sample M110021515metaG_FD_203461 | JGI IMG/M metagenome (GOLD analysis project Ga0315322, IMG submission 203461) | Ammonia-oxidizing marine archaeal communities from Monterey Bay, California, United States - M1 100m 21515 | ecosystem: Environmental > Aquatic > Marine > Intertidal zone | place: USA...
TGACGAGGTTGCTTCAGCTGTAGAGTGGTTATTACCACGTTTTGAAAAATGGGGCTGGCCTAAAGACTTATCAACTATAACTACTCATAGAGAGATATCACCAGGTCGTAAGGATGATGTTGATACTAGAGCAGAAGAAAAAATTAAAGCAGCGCTTAAAGCTGCATTGTAAATTATGATTAAAAAATTAGATAAAAATAAAGTTAAAGTATGCTGCGGTAAAAATGGTTGCCCAGTAGTTGAAAAAATTGATGAAGATACATATAAAGTTACCGACGATGATGGTAATTCTATTGTAGTAAAGAAAGAAGAGCTTTCTTTAATGGGTGATGCTGTCACTACAATCAACGAAGATCAACAACTACTTAACGGGTAATGGCTGAAGTTGAAGATAAAAATCCGGAAAATGTAGAGGGAGCCTTTTACGTTGATGAGCAATGTATTGATTGCGATCTTTGTCGCGAGCAGGCACCTGATAATTTTCAAAGAGATGAAGATGAGGGATACTCATACGTTTATAAGCAGCCAGAGAGTGATGAAGAATTGGCTCTTTGCATGGAGGCGCTAGAGGGTTGTCCTGTTGAGGCAATAGGTGATAATGGATAATTTAATCCTATTTACGTTTGCGTCCTATGGATTGTGTCATATTCTTATGTATGGCACAATCTTTAATACTCCACGTCGTTGGTTAGTTTCGCGTTATAGTATAATTAACGAGTTATTATCATGCGCTCTATGCACCGGTTTCTGGTGCGGTCTTTTAATAAAACAGAGTATAATATTTGGATTATATAGCGCAGCGACATGCTATATTATAAATTTACTTACTGATATACTTTCTAAAAAAGCTCATGAAGACTCTTGAAGATCTTTAATATAAGCTTTAAGCTCACCTAACATATGAACAGCATACATCATTTCATCTTCATACGCTGTCTTCATTAGGTTTTCGATTTTATTTAATATAGGATCACTCTCTTCATCACTATTAAGTGGTACTCTACCCATTGCATAGGTATTAGAAGCTCCACCACCAGGATAAGCAGTAGGTATAGCGCCTTTACTATATGATGGTCCTCCTTGCTTAGCTCCGAATCTAGCATTCGGGCTATCATATGTCTGGTTATATGGAGAAGGAGTAAACTCTGTACTATAGACTGTACCTTCGTAAATCTCTCTTAACTTATTATATTCATCCATTACTACATATATTTAATTGAATAATTCAAAAATCAGTATATAATATACAAAATGAAGGAAACAATTATTAATTACGATGTAATAAATTTTCTTACTAAGACGCTCGCATTAAGATTTAAGCTAAATAGTAGAGACTTTACTCATGTTATAGGTATCGCGCGCGGGGGTTTAGTACCTGCTACCATAATGAGTCATATGTTTGATGCTGATCTACTTACTTATAATGTAAAATCATATAAAGGTAAACGTCAAGGTGAGTTTAAGATCATTCAAGATATTGATCTTGATGCTTTACCAGATAGTAGTAAAGTTTTAGTTATAGATGATATATGTGATTCGGGTAAGACCTTTGCTAAAGTAAAAGAGTTGATAGGTAACAAATTTGAGTTTGTTAGATATGCTGCCCTTTTTACAAAAAAGAGTAGTAAAGGTGTTCTAGATCATTATGGTGTAGAGGTTAAAGATGATAACTGGTTAGTATTTCCGTGGGAAGATTAAAATATGTCTAGAAAAATTAAATGCTTAGTTACTGGCAATCAGTATACGTTCGGTAAAGACTACTTTGAAACGAAAGTAACAGAGTACGGAGATGAAGATGCTCTTAAGAAGTTCTTTATAACTAAAAAGGCTAAAACGTATTTAAACAAAGGATACTCCGTACAAGAAATAAGAAATATTTTAAATGTTCAGGAAGACGATCTACCTGGGGATGATTCGCAAGCTATTAAAGAACTTATTGACTTTCATCGAGTTAGAGGATCGAGTAAAAACAAAAGAATTTCAAACACAATGAACTTTGCTACACATAAATCCGATCCTAAAGTGCTTGATTTTATAAATAATATTAGAAATTATGAATAAGAAAATCTTTACCGTTCAATTAGGCTCTGGTAATACTATTAAGGTATTTAATGCAGAGACAGGTCAACTTCAACGAGTTATATCTACAGGCGGTAATATTATATCTTCACCAATTATAGTAGGAGATACAGTAACTGTTACAGTATTAGAGGGTGGTTTAAATGTTATGAAAATATTTACATTACCAAATGGGGGATTGAAGTCTGTAACAGCTATATCATAATACAATATAATGGAAACAAATATTTTTACGGAACAGCTATCTCGCAAGCCAAACCTTTATCCATGGACAGAACAGTTTATTGAGTCAATGCATAATGGCTTTTGGACTGATAAGGAGTTTTCTTTTACTTCTGACGTTCAGCAATTTAAAACAGAGCTTACTGATCAAGAAAAGGAGATTATAGTAAGGGTTTTATCTGCTATTGGTCAAATTGAAGTAGCTGTAAAAAGTTTTTGGGCTAAGTTAGGTGAGAATTTACCTCACCCTGCTCTTCAAGACTTAGGTTATGTTATGGCTAATACAGAAGTAATTCATAATAATGCGTATGAAAGACTCTTGACTGTATTGGACATGGAAGATATTTTTGAAGAAAATCTTAAACTCGACTTTATTCAAGGTAGAGTGAAGTATCTTAGAAAGTATACACATAAATTTTATAGCAGCTCTAAAAAGCAGTATCTATATGCATTGACTCTCTTTACATTATTTGTTGAGAATGTATCTCTATTTTCTCAGTTTTATGTTATTAACTGGTTTGCTAGATTTAAAAATGTATTAAAGGATACTGATCAGCAAGTTAAGTATACTCGCAATGAAGAAAATATTCACGCTTTAGTTGGTATGAAAATTATTAATACTATTCGAGAAGAAATGCCTGAGTTGTTTGATGAAGAGCTTGAAGAAAGAATACGAGGAGAAGCAGTAGAAGCATTTAACTCTGAAGCTAAGATAGTTGATTGGATGATTAATGGTATCAAAGAGCCCGGGCTTGATGCTGATACAGTAAAGGAGTTTATTAAAAATAGGATTAACTCTTCTCTAGAACAAATAGGATTTAGACCTGTATTTGAAGTTGATAATACCTTATTAGAAGCTACAATGTGGTTCGAAGAAGAGCTACTCGGTAACAATATGACTGACTTCTTTCACTCTAGACCTGTAGAGTACTCTAAGAAGAGTCAGTCATTTGATGAAGATGATCTCTTCTAGTAGACTTTTTTAACATGAGTGATATTTACTGGCTTAACGAAAACTCGCGTAAGTTTCTCGAAAGAGGTTACTTACTCCCTGGTGAGACGCCTGAAGATCGTATTAAAGATATAGCGCATCAAGCGCAAGAGTATCTTGGTATCGAAGGATGGGCTGACAAATTCATCGATTACATGCATAGGGGATTTTATTCCTTATCCTCTCCTATATGGTCAAACTTTGGCCGAGATAGAGGTCTTCCTATATCTTGCTTCGGATCTTATATTCCAGATGATATGGAAAAGATTTTAGGTAAGATTGCTGAGGTTGGCACTATGTCTAAGGTTGGTGGTGGTACTTCTGCATACTTTGGTGATGTTCGCTGTCGTGGTGCAGAGATCTCAACTGGAGGTACATCTACTGGTGTGCATCATCAGTTGACCGTCTTTGATGCTTTAACCAATTATATCTCTCAGAGCAATGTTAGAAGAGGTTCATTTGCAGCTTACCTACCAATTGATCATGGTGATATAGAAGAGTTTTTAGGTATTAGAGGTGAAGGTAATTCTATTCAAGATTTATCTATTGGCGTAACTGTTAGCGATGAGTGGATGGAGGATATGATCGCTGGTGATAAGCAGAAAAGAAGTATATGGGGTAAAGTAATTAAGAAAAGATATGAATCCGGCTATCCATATATATTCTTTTCAGATAACGCAAACAAGAACGCACCACAAGTCTATAAAGATAAAGATAAACGTATTAATGCTTCTAATCTCTGTACAGAGATTTTTCTATCTACAGAAGAAGATGAATCGTTTGTTTGTGATTTATCGTCTTTGAATCTCGCTAAGTGGGCAGAGATTATTGAAACAGATGCTATCGAAACATTAACTTATTTTCTAGACGCAGTTATGACAGAGTTTATTAACAAAACTAGAGGTATTAAGAATATGGAATCACCTCATAAGTTTGCTGTTACACAACGTGCTATAGGTATAGGAGTTTTAGGGTGGCATTCATACTTACAACAAGAAAGTATAGCTTTTGAGTCTATGGAGGCAAAACTTCAAAACTCAGTTATATTTAAAACTATCCAAGAAAGAACTATTAATGCGTCTCGAGAAATGGCCTTAGAATATGGAGTACCTTCTCTAATGGAGGGTTATGGTTTGCGTAATAGTTGTTTAGTAGCTATAGCTCCAACTACTAGTAGTTCCTTTATACTTGGTCAAGTTAGTCCTTCGATAGAACCTCTCAATAGTAATTACTTTACTAAAGATCTAGCTAAAGGTAAGTTTACATATAAAAATCCGGAACTTATGAAAGTTCTAGAATCATATGATAAAAATGATAGTACTACTTGGAGAAGTATACTAGAAAAAGGCGGATCGGTACAACACTTAAAGTTCCTTTCAGATCATGAAAAGGAAGTATTTAAAAACTTTGGTGAGATATCTCAAAAGGAGATTCTTATTCAAGCTGCACAGCGTCAAAAATATATAGATCAAGGTCAATCAATTAATATGATGGTACCACCGAACACAAAACCTAAAGAAGTAAATGAATTACTTGTATGGGCTTGGCAGAATGGTATTAAGTCGCTGTATTATCAACGAAGTGCCAACCCTGCACAAGAATTATCTCGTTCATTAAATGAGTGTGCAGCGTGTGAAAGTTAAATTTATGAAATGGAAATATAACGCAGTCGCGGAGACTGAAGAGCAGGAAGAGCCTATGAGCCAGCCTTTAATTATTAATACTACTGCCGCATCAAGCGGTGGTGGTGTTACTAGAGTGGTAGAGAATAATGTTTATTTTTACGGAGATATTACAGAATCAAACGCTTTAGAGTTAAATACTGTGCTTTATGAATTAGATCGTAAACTAGCCGTTACAGGGTTATTCATTGAATCTAAACCAGTCATTAAGCTTCATATTAATTCTTATGGAGGGTCTTTATTCGCAGGTCTAGCAACAGTAGATGTAATAAGAAATCTTAAGAGTGAAGTACACTCATATATCGAAGGAGCTGCAGCTTCAGCTGCTACTATTATATCTGTTGCTTGTGCAAAGAGATATATCGGTAAGTATTCAAAGATGTTAATTCACCAGCTCTCCGCTGGAGCTTATGGTAGATATACAGAGCTAGAAGATGATATGGAAAATAATAAGCATTTAATGGAAACTATTAAAGCTATTTATAAAGAATATACCAAAGTACCCATGAAGAAGCTTAATGAAATTCTTAAACATGACCTTTGGTTTGATTCTAATAAATGTTTATTATTAGGCTTAGTTGATGAAATAATTTAAGCCACCTTAGCTCAGTTGGTAGAGCTACTGATTTGTAATCAGTAGGTCGACGGTTCGAGTCCGTCAGGTGGCTCCAGCTTTAAGACCTCTACATATGTAGAGGTCTTTTATTAATTAGGTTTAGTAGTTGGCTTACCCTCTTTTACAGTAGTATGTTTATGTTTTAACAATGATACATTACGACCACCAAAGCCTGCTGTTATATCCCCTCCTGCTGTTATTTCTCCAGTAACATGTAAATCACCAGCAATATGTACGTTACCTTCTATAAACGTTTGTGGTGACTTTATACTATATTGACTTGTCGCGTTAGTTTTAATTGTAGGTGCTGATGTGGTTATAATATTACCGCTTTCTATAAACACATCGTTATCAACATTTACCCTAACTGTGCCAGCATTATTACTCGTACCTCCACCAATAGTAACATCTGCTCCTCCTAAAAGTAATCTACCTGAAGTAGTTAATTTAACATTACCTATAGTATTTAAATCTGCACCACCGGATCCAGCTTCAAGCATAAGTTTACCATTTGCTTTAACATGTAAATCACCGGAAGGTAGAGCTGAAGAAGTATCCTTTTCTTCAAATACTGGTACAGCAATCTTGTTTAAAACGTGAGATTTATCACCATTAATAGTATACTCACCATCAACTGGTATAGCATCTTTAATAATAATACCAGAATCATAATTGGCTGTTGCAGTCCCCGCGATTAAAGTAATATGCTTAGCAGCTGCTAACTTAATATTACCACCCTTACCCATCTGAGCTTCTATTTCTGTTAGTTCAGGTGTAACTTCTTCGATAAGTTTTTGTATATCTAAATCAGATTTTTTCCAATTACCACCGGAAGCCGCTCCAGATCCATCTGAATTTGGAGTTCCGTTCGCCTCAAAGTCTGCACTAGTGTTATTACCGCGTGCTGGATATTGCTGCTCCGGAGCCGTCTTAGCTACAGCCACTGGTAAGAATGTGTCAAGCCATTGTTTATTAAGCTCATCAGTATATTGTTTTACATTACCGGTAATAATATTAACATCACCACCAGCGCGCTTCTCCATATCTTGATAAGATCGCTCATAACTAGAACCAACTGTAGTATCATATGTATCTTTTAAAGTTAAAGATTGGCAGTTGCTCGGTGCAAATGTACTAACAACTTTACTATTAATATATATATTACCTCCATCCTTACCAGAAAGTTGTACACGCTGATTGCCGGTAGTATTGGTAAATATTAAAGAACCAGCATTTTGATTTAATACGAATTCATTCCTATTAATATCCTTTTCAATAGGGTTATTTATTGTAATTTGTTTCATCTTAAATTATATTATTACCTAACGGGTAATTCGGATATACATCATCAACATCCGCACTACCTATTGCTTTTATACCTTTCAGGCCATGTAGAATGCCTAACACTACAGGCAATCCTCTAGAACTATTTATAAACGATACAAGCACGACATCACCAACGTTTGGCATAGCAAATAAACCTTTTGGACAGTTAGTTCTATTATCTGGTGTGTAACTATTACCGTTTGGATTAACACCTGCGGTACTAGGATCATCTCCTATAAATCCATCACTAACAGTAATATTTGTATAATTATCTGCAGGGGCAGTATTATCTAAACTAGTAGGAAAATCAGTATCACTAACAATAGCGAGATCTTTAGTAGTATTATAACGCGCTAATGACCCTCCACCACCAGTTATAGGAGATAATACATAAGCCCATATTTCAAAATCGTCTACTAATTCTTTTGTTTTAGGAGAAACAGTCTTATCTACATTTTTTCCGAACGGAAATCCAAACTGTTCGTTATCAGATCCGGTTGGTGATATATTGTTAATAAGCACTTTAACCTGACCCCTTGGTTCTTTATTTTCAACATCAGAGATGTCGCTGTTATTTAAAACAGTTCCTATATATAAGCTATTTAAGTTCATATTATTTTAGCTGATTCAATTACCTTAGCAGCTTTATTAAGCTGCTGACTACCTTTTTTCATATAGCTACTTATTGCTCCTGTAGGTTCTGATATTTTACCAGCAATTTCATCAACCTTACTATCTATTGAACTTAGACCTGAGCTAATATCTTTAATCTTTTTAAAACTTAAATTGCTTATCGTTTCGCTTATAATACAATTTGCTAATTGTGTAGCAGCAAATTGACAATTTTCTTTAGATGAAACAAAATCTTTTACATCTTCTATTTGTTCCAATAAATCATCATAAAAATCTTTAGCAATTTTAATCGCACCAGCAACAGTTGCAACCAGACCTGTCACTGTTGATATAAGACCGTTAATTGCACCTGTAATTTTGTTTACTTGGTCTTGAATTGCCCCTAATGCTAAATCTGCTGCAGCAGCAATACCTTCTTGTATACCCTCCGCTATACTACCAATAATATTACCAGCTAAGCTTTTAATAAAATCTGTACCTAATCCAGCAATAATTGAAGGTAAACACAACACTCCCTTTGCAACTGTTGATAGCTTACCTATCTTATTTCCGGCTACTCCGGATACTTTAGATAAGTTATTTAAAAGCGACATATATAATATTTAATCCTTGAACTTAGAACTCAATATACTATAATAACTTTATGTTAGTAAGTCATGAATCACCTATTGCTATTTTGGAAGAATCTAAATCGTATAACGATTATGATTACGCTCTTGTACATTTGTTCGAAACCCAGCCTGACTATCTTAACTTTTTTAAACGTTCGCTCGCTGCCGGTCGTGAGGTGCTTCTTGATAATTCAATCTTCGAGCTCGGTAAAGCATTTGATCCGTCAAAATATATTGACTATGCATCAGATCTCGATCCTACTTTTCTTATTGTGCCTGATGTATTGGAGGATGCAAAGGCAACGATGTCGTCCTGGAATACGTTTCATTTAAATTATAAGTTAAGTGATTATACTAACGCAAGTACTATTGGTGTAGTTCAAGGTGAAACATATCAAGATATCGTTGATTGTTATAAGTTTATGTCTGATAATGCGGATTATATTGCTATTTCTTTTGACTACTCATGGTACAATAAAATAGCATATTCTAAACGTCCAGGTAGATTAGGACATCTCGATAGGTATTGCTCCGGTCGATCTCATCTCATTAACCGTTTAGTAGATGATGGGGTGTGGGATAATACAAAACCTCATCACCTCTTAGGTGCTTCATTAGCACGCGAGTTTAAAGCTTATATACCTATAGCCAATGAGCTTAATATACGTTCTCTTGATACTTCTAATCCTGTTGTAGCAGGTTTACTTGGATTTAGATATATGGCAAGGGAAGGTCTAAATCATAAACCTTCCCAGCTATTAGCTGATTCCATTGCTGCTGATGTAAATGAGGATCAAATGGAAGATATTATTTTTAATACGTCAGAGTTCAAAAAAATTATTGGTAGGTATAAATAATAGTAATGAAAGAAAGTGGTATAGTATATAGCCAAGATAGTGATTTCTTTCCATTAATAACTAAACGTATTAAACGCTTTTTACTTTATAGTATGTTTTGGCTCTTCGGATCTTCTGTTGTGTTAGTTATGCCATTTATTATTTTGATGTTGATCGGTAGATAGCATCCCAATCATCTGTATTTGTATTTTTAAGCTCTTCTATCCTAGATATCATCATATCATAATACCCGACAAGTTCTGGTATACAACGCTTATTAAATTTAGCATGCTTTATAGATTCATCCCACTCTTTATTAATATAAGAATCTAAGAATGCTAAATGATTTGGATAGTTTTTAGCACTATTCAACACTGTGTATATTCTAACACCTTCTGATTTACCTTTAACTGCAATCTTATCTAGTTCGTAAAAGTTAAACTGATTCTCTAAACCTTTTTTAGTTTGCTCACCTACTAGTAATCCCACTTTATAGTTTTTAGTTTGACTCTCTAATCTTGCAGATAAATTAACAGCATCACCTAAACATGTATAATCAAATCGTTGATTTGATCCCATATTACCAACAACAACATCCCCGGTATTGATACCTATACCCATTTTAAGTTCAATATTTTTTTCTAGCAATTCTAGATTTAATTTATCTAAAAGATCGAACATCTGAAGAGCGCACTTTACAGTATTTAATTTATGATCTACATCATCTATAGGTGCATTCCAAAACGCCATTAAAGCATCACCTATAAATTTATCAACAGTACCGTTGTTATCGATAACACATCCCGTCATAGGTGTAAGATACTTGTTTATAAGATCAGTTAGTTCTTGAGGGTTAGATTTAAACTTTTCACTTAAAGTTGTAAAGTCTCTAAGATCACTGAAAAGAATAGATAACTCTCTAGTATCACCACCTAATTGTAGTTTATTAGGATTCTTTTGTAATAACTTAACAATAGATGGAGCTAAGTAATGCTCGAACTGATTTTTAATAAGTTTCTTTGTTTTATTTTCTTGTACAAACCTAACAAAGGTTGCTGCTGACCAAGTAGTAAATATGGTAAATAGCGGCCAAGTAAAATCGTATAGTTTATTTTGCTCAAATAATAAAGTACCGATCCATGGTAACGAGCAAACACTTATTACACAAAATGCTAGACTCGCAAAGTAAGGTAACCATAAAGCTCCGATAATTATTATAGAACATATACCAGCTGTAATTATTAATTCATGCATAAAAAATTGTAGGTTTCTTTCTAAGCGGCTCTCGTCTATAATCATTTGTAAAGTGTGACAATTTACTTCATGACCATAACTAATACCTGTTGAAGTAGCTATAGTATTAGCTAAACCTTCTCCAGTTATACCTATTATAGCTATTTTATCTTGCACAGCAGACCAATCTGCATCTTTAAAAGAAACCTTATCAAACTCATATTTAAAATTTACCCACACTCTAGAATTTTCATCTGTTAATATTGGATCAAAACCAGGCACTCTTATAGCCTCAACCCCCGCTTCACTTACTTTAGCTTGATAGGATTGTTCTCCGGAGAATAATCTTATAACTTCTAGAGGTATTGTTGGATAAGCTTCTCCCTTAATTTGAACAACTAGCGGCATTCTTCTCACGACACCATCTAACTCAGGAGCAGTAAGTATCATACCTACACCAGCAGCAACCTCCCCAAGCTCTTTTACAGGTCCTATAGCTTCAGGATAATCAAATAACCAACCATCTAAACTTTCTCCTATAGTAGCTAATCCTCTCGGTACTGGATCTCCTTTACCTTTTGTACTTGCTGATTGACCAATAATAACTGGTGCTTCGTTTAACAATTCTACAAGCTCTTGATCACCTCCCAATCTATCTTTTTCAGCAAATAAAATAGGTACTACTACTAATTGAGCTCCACTTTCATAAGCCTTTATTATACCTTGAGCAATAAGATCACGCTTCCATGGCCATTGACCATATTCATCTAAACTATCTTCATCTATTTCTATTATAGCAATATTTTCAGACTTAACCTTTTCTTGATTATCTTGATAATAATCTAAGCCTTTTAATCTTGCAGTTTCTATAAAGAAAGGATCGATAATACGCAAACAAGTCAATAGTATAGGTATTACTAAACATATAGCATAGTTTTTAACGTTAAAAATCTTCATTGTTGTTTTATATTAAATTGAACATTATTACCGGAATTAAATTTAGCGTTAATAATACTTCCTTTATTATCGTAATTTACAGTAACATTGCTACCATCTTCAACAATTAATGATATCATGTTATCCTTATCTTTAGAGAAGAATACATATCTACCATCTTTCATCTTTAAAAAAGTATTCATTATTTGCTTTTCCTTTCTTTTAATTTTTATATCATTAAAATCTTCTTTGCCATCTTCATTATCTCCTGCGTTATTATTATTTTCATTATTATCGTTATTGTTTTTCTTTTTAGGCTCGGCAGGACCATCTTGCTGTATAACTTGAGGAGGTGTAGGGGGTGCTATAGCTGTTGTTACTGTAGTTGCTTCATATGCTTGATTCAAAGTTACCGTACCACCTAACGTTGATACATCAATTGAACCGACATAACTTTTACCTGCCTCATCTGTTGAAGGTAGAAGTATAAAACTACTTGCCCCGTCCTCTTGAACGTTCATAGTAAAATCTGTACCTCTAACAGATACCGACGCAGTAGGTGATTTTATCTTTACATTTTTTCTAGAATTTTTAGCTATCTTACCTGATGAATATCTGATAGTACCTAACGCAGCTTTAAGAGATATTTTACCTGTTTTTTTCTCTGGGTTATAAACAAACTCATCAATTATAAGTTTAGAGTACTCAGTAACACTTACTTTAGTATCATCTACAAACTTTATATCAGCTCTACCTTTTAATGTTTGTATAAGGTCGCGCATTTCAACAGGAGTATCAACTTCTGTTAAAATCTTATCACCCTTACGAGTTATCTGAGCTGCTCTTGTTTGAGCAGTTACATTACCAACTTCAGCTAAGCTACTACTTAATAAGCAAACTAATACACTAAGGATTAACGAGGATTTGAGGCGGACCATCATGAGGAGGGCCTGATGGATTGGAGTAGTCATTAACTGGAGTAACTGAATTATCAGTTTGCTCTGGCATATATGTTGGATCAAACCCACCATCGGTTTGGTATATTTGATAGTTGTTTTCATTTCCAAGAATAGAAAGTTCTATGAATTGACTCTCAGAACCTACTTGTGATATTAATAAATTATTACTACTTCCGTAAACATCAACTAATTGTGAGTGACCAATTAAACCACCATGACCTTCTTGATAAGAACTAATAGTATTTAAAGACCCACCAATGTAGTAATCTGTAAAGGTATAAGAAGTATCAAACAGAAGTAACTCAACATCGTTGGTAGCGCCTTCTACGTTAAGATTAATAACTCCGTTATTAACTGAAGCCTTTTGAGAATCTTCCTGATTACCTGCAATTAATATATTATTAGAATCACCTGCTACAAAGGTATTTACAGTGTTTTGATCTCCTTCAAGAGCTAATATTACCTCATTAGCATCTCCCTCAACTTGAAGATTTACTTCTTCTTCGTTACCAACTGAATCAATATCTACTAAGTTTTGATTACCAATTGTTGCTACGTTAAATATAACTTCTTCACCTTCAATCCGTGACCGGTTTGTACCTTCACCTAATTTGTTTGCAGATCCAATTTGCGATATATTAAAAACACCTGCACTACCAATCTGGTCTAAGTAAATTTCATTACTACCAAAAACCAAGCCTGTAGAGGCAAGTATACTGAGAGAGAATACTTTTATTTTCATATTAATATTTAATGAAAATTTACCAATTTAATTGTCTTCCTGGGATGTATTTACAAACTTCCACATACCCTTTTCTTCGCCTTTTTTAACTATATTAATAATAGCTAAATCAATAGCAGCCCTAGTTGCTACAGAAACCATTTCATTTTTTGCAAATCCAAACTCTATTTCTAATGGATTAACTTCATTTTTAACATATTTAAAAACATCACTTCCTACTGATGCTGAATATATTGTCTTAGATACTGTTGAAGATATAAGTATTTCACTTGTTAACGTACTTACAAATCTTATTGAAACTGTAACTACATCTTTTCTATACTGCTCAGCTGTCCCTAAACCGAGATAAGAAGCGCCTATACCACCACTAACGTAATTAGTATCGTATCCAATAATTCCACCATGTATAAGTATCCCAGCAAAAAGCATTGGTTTAAGACCAGTGTCATTATCTGTAAAGTCTTCTCTAGTTTGTTGCACTACTGCACGTTCGCGCATTATACTATCTAACTGACCTCTTTCTAATACTTTAAACCAATCACCAGAATCTAATAAAGATTCAATTAACCACGATTCCGCCCCTTGAGTTACTGCAGAAGAAAAACTAGCATAATTATCTGACTGCTTTCGTTGCCCGGTTAAGTCTTTAAAATCAGATACACCTATATAAATAGGATCACCATCCAATACAGGTAGCTCATCTAGCTCTGTTTTTAAAGGCGTTGGTGCTATAGCTGGTGGTTCTTTTGTAACCTTTTTAAGATAACTACAACTACCTAATAGCAAAAAGGAGCTTATTAAGCTAGTTGTTAGAAGCAGTTTCATTAGCAGGAGGTTCCGGTAGTAAGAGAGATCCTATAGGAATTAATATAGTTGTAAGATTACCTTCTGTATCTGTCACAGTAAGGTTAATTTGATTTGCTAACTTATACCATGAAATAGTATTACCGTCTAAATCAAATGCTCCAGAATCGTTATTTGTATCTGCAAATAGTTGTTCTGTAACTTGCTTAGAAAGTTCTGAATAAATTCTTGACTGTAAATTAGTCATAAATACATTCAATGGAGTTCGCTGAGCAGCTAAATTAGCTTGAATCTGTAGAGATTTTATTTCGTCTCTAATAGTTTTCTTTCTAGCAGCGGAAATATTTTCTAAATTAATTTTATGTGAGCTATAACCGACACCATTAAATGATGGTGATTTAAATCTGAATGTTAATTGATCAGCTGCAGCTGATGTTATCATGAGTGCTATAAGTAATGCCTTCATATAGTTATTTATTTTTTCCGCGGGTATTATTCTGAGTTTTCTCCTCCGTAATAAGATTTATTTTCATTGTTAAGCGTATCATGTCATTATCTAGCATCCGTACCTTATCAATTAAGCCTATTAGCTTGCCTGTTGTCTCTTCAATAACTGGTTTAATCTCTGTTGTAACCCATTTCCATATATAATAGACAAAGTAACCTAACCCACAAGCAGCTATGATTGGGAAGCCATATTTACCGATTGCATCTATTACATTATCCATTAGTCTTTTCTAGAGTCCTCCTTACCATCTGCTGCAGATATTCTCTCTAAGTTAGGTTTTTTGTTAAAAGCTACTGACACAAGAGTATCAATTTTGACAATATCATTATTCATTGTATCTATTCTATTTACTAACCCGGTAATAAGATTGTCAAGACTTTTTATAGAGCCTGTTAGCTCTGTTAAAATAAATTTAAGTATTATAAATATAAAGAATCCTGCAATAAGGGCACCTGCAATAGGAAAGCCTACCTTTTCTACGACCTCTAAAAAATTATCCATTTTAATTATTTAGTGGATAATCAGCTTTACCTCTATATAATAATAGTAGTACCATGTCCCAACTAATATTACATCTGATCGGAGACTATCTTCTTCAGTCGGGATGGATGGCAGCAAATAAGGCTAAATGTCACTTTGCTGCGTTTATACACGCTTTAGTATATTCCTTACCGTTTTTACTGCTGCAGCCTTCTTTGAATGCTTGGCTTGTTATCTTCGGTACACATTTTATTATCGATAGATATAGCCTAGCTAAGCACGTTGCTAAGCTTAAGAACTTTCTCGCTCCTATAGGTCATTGGCCTCAAAACGGTGATTTATCTCATTTCGGTTATTGTAAGAAAACTCCTGATTTTCTTGCTATGTGGTTGCTAATTATTACGGATAATACCTTGCATTTGCTAATTAATTTCCTATCATTAAAATATCTATGAAGAATTGGGTAGCTTTATTTTCACAAACTGGAAGCGAGATCGTTGATCTCGCTTTACATTTCAATAGATGGCCGGATATTATTATTACTAACAATATAGATGATAATATACACCCGCTTATTCGATCGAGAATAACTCATACTGTTACTGAGGCAGAAGCAAAAACGCTTAGTATATTGGATGATGCTGCAACGCGTTATGATCTAATTACTTTGCATGGCTGGTTAAAGATAGTACCAGAAGATAAGTGTACTAAGTATGACATCTATAACGGACATCCAGGACTTATAACTGAGTATCCAGAGCTAAAGGGTAAAGATCCACAACAACGTTTCTTTAATGAGAAATATAAATACAATTATTACGGTAGTGTTGTACATAAAGTAGTACCTGAAGTTGATAGTGGTGAGATTGTATCAGAGTGTAGACGATTTAATACTATAACAAGCCTAGATCAAGCATTTGATAATTTGAGATCTACCTCTCTTACATCTTGGATTGATTTTTTAAATACTGATACTATAATAACAGTATGATAATTTCTTTTACTGGAGCGCAGAGTACTGGTAAAACTACGTTACTTAACTTAATTAAAGATTATAATCCTTATCTCGAATCGATTGATGAGGTTACTAGACGTATTAAACGTGAGTATAATTTACCTATTAATGAAGATGGTGGGGATATAACTCAAACTATGATTATGTCAGATCATATTGCTAACATATATAAAAAATACGATAATGATGTTGTGTTGGATAGATGTGCATTAGATGGTGTAGTATATACTCAATGGCTTCATAATAAAGGTAAGGTTAGTAAAGAAGTTTTACTTTGGGCTAAAAAGATATATAATACTTTAATTGATAAGTATGATGTAATATTTATTACTAGTCCTAACGATGTGCCGTTAGTTGATGATGGTGAGCGTTCTATAGATAAAGATTTTAGAGATGAAATTATAGATATTTTTAATATGTATATTGACGATATGAAGATCTATTCTAGGGAAGTTAATCTGTTTGTTGTTGAGGGTTCGATTGAAGAGCGTATGAAATATATTAAAAATGTACTTGAAGTACGGGGATTAGATATTAAAATAAAATAGTATTATGGCATTAAAAGAATTAGATAATAGTAATATTAATAAGCATCTCGGTCAGTCTTCTCAGTATAAGGCTACTTACGATCCTTCATTATTAGTA
>Ga0315322_10001871_pt1 | contig 16313 bp, 13 predicted proteins | sample M110021515metaG_FD_203461 | JGI IMG/M metagenome (GOLD analysis project Ga0315322, IMG submission 203461) | Ammonia-oxidizing marine archaeal communities from Monterey Bay, California, United States - M1 100m 21515 | ecosystem: Environmental > Aquatic > Marine > Intertidal zone | place: USA...
TCGTCGCGCTGGTGTGGCCTGCCCAATCATCATGCTAACCGCCATGGATGGTGAGGCAGATACAATTCTTGGGCTTGATTCTGGTGCCAATGATTATGTGTCGAAGCCGTTCCGCATGCCGGTCTTGCTGGCGCGCCTGCGTGCGCATTTGCGGCAGCATGAAGCGAGCGAGGACGCGGTTTTCACGATCAATCGGTTCGTGTTTAAGCCGGGCGGGAAGATTTTGGTGGATGAAGCCGCCAATAAAAAAGTGCATTTGACGGAGAAAGAAACCGCCATTCTCCGCTATCTATACCGCGCCGGTCGCAGGCCAGTGCCGCGGGAAACGCTTTTAAATGAAGTGTGGGGTTACAACCCCGGGGTGACGACGCATACCCTCGAAACGCACATCTATCGCCTCCGCCAAAAAATAGAAGCTGACCCTTCGAATTCGGAAATATTGGTAACAGAACCGGGGGGATACAAGCTTCAGCCGTGACAATGCGCACACTTATTGGTCAATTCTGCCATTGATTCATTTTGTCGCTAACGCCACTAATACAGTATCAGAGGGTTCTGTATGAATCGGCATGCTTTTAGCCGGACGGGGTGCAGCGGGTGAGCGACGCGTTTTCGATAATTTTTTGGGGCGTACGGGGCAGCATAGCGGCCCCTGGTCCTACGACGGCGCGTTATGGCGGAAATACGCCTTGCCTAGAAATTCGCTGTGGTGACCGAACGATTGTGATTGATGCTGGTACAGGCCTCCGCCCACTTGGCGGTAAGCTTGCAGGCGGAGGTAATGGCCAGGATCTGAATGTGTATTTCACCCATACGCACATGGATCATTTCGTCGGCCTGCCGTTTTTTGCCCCCGCCTACAATCCAACGAATAAAGTCAGTTTCTGGTCTGGCCACCTCCGCCCGGATCGCACCCTGCGTGAAGCCTGCGAACATCTGATGTCCAATCCGTTGTTCCCAGTACCGCCGGATGTATTTCAGGCCGAAGTCAGCTTCAATGATTTCGATTGCGGTGAGACGCTTCAGCCCTTCGGTGATGTGCGTTTGGTGACAGCGCCGCTGGACCATCCGGGCCGCTGCACCGGTTACCGCATTGAATATAACGGCAAAGCCATTGCTGTCGTGACGGACACAGCACATGTGCCGGGCAAGCCGAACGAAGGTGCGCTCAAGCTGATGGATAAGGCGGATATCGTTGTCTATGACGCGATGTTCACGGAAGAAGAATTCGCGGGCCGTCCCGATTGGGGCCATTCCACCTGGAATGAAGGCATCCGGTTGATGGAGATGGCGAATGCCAAGCAATTGGTGTTGTTCCACCATGACCCCGCTCGCACAGACGATGCCATGGACCAGATTGCAGCAGAAGCGGCGGCAGCGCGCCCCGGCACCATTGCCGCGATCGAAGGCGAGACGCTGACGCTTTGAGCAGCAGCGCATCTGGTCTGCCACTCTCCAAACGCCTGCGTCGCATGCGATTTCAGCTGGCGGATGCGCTCGGGCTTGGCCAATACGGCTGGTTTATCCCTTATCGCTACCGTGCCGGGTCACCTCCGCCATCAACGCCCTATCCAGAAGCGCCGTTTGATGCGGCGCGTCCTTTGATCCGGCAGAGCTTGGAGCAATCGGCCAGTTACAGCGCTCACTGGCCGTTGATGGACGGGCGCGACCCGCCGCCTGCGCCGCGCTTCAATCAGGATTGGTTCCCGGGGCTGGATGCAGCCCTCCTTTATGGGCTGGTTCGCGCACGGAAGCCCGCCCGTATCGTTGAGATTGGCAGCGGTCACTCCACCCGCTTCGCCGCCCGCGCCGTTGCGGATGAAGGGCTGCCCACCATCATTACGGCGATTGACCCGGCACCTAGAGCAGATATTGCGGGCTTGTCTGGCCGTGTCTCAATCCAACAGGTGACAATCCAGCAAGCAGGCGATACTGCGTTCAGGGACTTAGCTGCAGGGGACATGCTCTTCATCGATTCAAGTCATGTGCTGATGCCGGGCTCGGACGTGGATATTCTGTTCAACCGGGTCATGCCAATGCTGCCGAAGGGCGCTCTGGTTCATATCCACGATATCCTGCTGCCAGACCCCTATCCGGATGCATGGGAATGGCGCGGGTATAATGAGCAAAACGCTGTCTACGGCCTGATTGCATCCGGTGGATATCAGATCATTGCCTCCAGCCATTATGCCGAAACGCGTATGGCGGAGGATGTGAAAGCGCTAATGCCAGATCTGCCGCCAAAACCTGGCGGAGCTCACGCAACCAGCATCTGGCTAGAGAAGCGGTCACCCGCGATCACAGAGATCTGAAGTGCGGGATACTGGAACGTGCGCCCCAACCCATCCCCGCCTGATGCATAACATGTCCCATGCAACCGCCTATTAAAACACACACGCCTGATCACCAGCCCACGCTACCAGCGTGGAAGCGCTTGCCCGCATGGGCGATGACGCAAGTGCTCGGTGCGCCAGTTGGCAGGGCATTACCGGCAAGGGTGCGCGCCCGGATTGACGCGGCCCAGAATCGCAGCGAAATCCAAATCGGTTGGCTGCAATTGGGTGCAGTGATCGTGTTTGGAACACTCTACGCCCTGTCCCCGAAAACATCGCCGGATGGGGCGGGGTTTCAGCCAGCTGCGCTCGCACTCGGGGCGTATGCGCTGTTCACGGTATTGCGCCTTGCAATCGCCTACAAGCGACGCCTGCCGGGATGGTTGGTAGCGATTTCCGCCGTTTTTGATATGGGGCTGCTGCTTGGCATTATCTGGAGTTTCCATCTCCAGTATTAGCAACCGCCCTCATTCTACCTGAAAATTCCGACGCTGCTGTATGTGTTCATTTTTATCAGCCTACGCGCGCTTCGATTTGAAGCTTTGTATCTGATCCTAGCCGGTGCTGCTGCCGCGATTGGCTGGAGCGGCATGGTGGCCTATGCCGTCATGTGGGACGACGGCGGTATGATGGTCACCCGCGATTACATCTATTACATGACCAATAACGCGATCCTGATCGGTGCTGAGGTCGACAAAATCATCTCGATCCTGATGGTGACCATTGTTCTTGCCGTCGCAATCGCCCACGCCCGGCGCACCTTGGAACAAGCCGTGGCGGACGCCGCAGCGGCAGAGGATATGTCTCGGTTCCTGGCGCCAGAAGTGGTGGCGCAGGTGACCGAATCCGAAGCTCGTGCCGCACTGGTCCCGGCGGATATGTATGCGCTGTCGGAAGATCAGGGGTTTCAGGCGTCTAGCCCGGATGAGCATTTGCCAGCACGCGCTGTCGAAGGCGTGGCCAAGCCTATCGACCTGGTAGCTTTGTCAGCCTAAGCCGTGGCAGCATAGTCGCTTCCCCACGAAGGACTGCAGCCAATGCCCAAAACTCACCATATCCCCGCAAGCGGAAAGACCTGCCACTGGGGCGTGTTTGCCACCGATATTCCACCGGTCCTGGAAATTGATTCTGGCGATACAGTCGTCATTGAAGCGATTTCGGGCGCACCTGCTGTGCTGCCCGGCCCACCGTTCACCGTTCCCCCTTCATATGCAGACGTTCATGCCAATGTGAAACCACCCTTTGGGTCAGGTCATATTCTAACTGGCCCCGTGCATGTGCGCGGCGCGGAGCCCGGTGATGCGCTGGAGGTGCGGGTCAAGGATATTCAGATCGGCTGTGATTGGGGTTGGAACTACATCAAACCGCTCGCAGGCGCGCTTTATGAGGATTTCCACGAATACAAGCTGATCCATATCGCCCTTGATGGCGAGGCAATGACAGCGAAACTGCCCTGGGGTGTTGAACTACCGCTGGCACCGTTCTTCGGCGTGATGGGCACGGCGCCGCCAGCGGAATGGGGCATGCAGCGCTCCATCGAACCCCGTGCGTTTGGCGGGAATTTGGACTGTAAGGAACTTGGCGTCGGCGCGTCCATTACGTTCCCGGTATTTGTGGAGGGGGCTAACTTCTCCGCCGGTGATGGTCATGCGCGCCAGGGTGATGGTGAAGTTAATGTGACGGCGATTGAGGCCGCACTCACCGGCACATTCGAATTCCACTTGCACAAACAACGGAGCCTGGCCCTGCCGATTGCGGAAACCGATACCCATTACATTACCCTTGGCCTGGACCCGGATTTAGATCAGGCAGCGAAGCAGGCGCTGCGGGGGATGATTGATCTTGGCACGGAGAAAACCAACCTCAGCCGGGAGGAAGTGTATGCGCTGCTCAGCATCACAGGTGATCTGCGTGTTAGCCAGGTGGTCAACGGCGTTAAGGGTGCGCATGTGATGCTGGCAAAAGACCATCTGCACGGGAGCAAAGCATGAGCTATCTGCCAGAAATCAGTGAGGCGGATGCCACGGGCGAGCTCGCGCGGATTTACGCCGAAATCCGGCGCTGCTCCGGTGTGCCATATGTTTCAACACTCCAGCGCTTCCTGGCGACGATGCCCGGTGTGCTGGAATGGGGCTGGGCCGTCGTTAGCCCGGCAATGACATCTGGCAAAGCGCCGGAAGCTGCGTGGCGCGGGGCAGAGGCTGCCGCCCAACCACCCTTGCCGCCGTTCACGCCATCAGTGCTGCGACTGCTGGGCGTTGGCGACCAGGATGTTGAGACGATCCGCAATATCGCCGCCAATTTTGCACGCGTATCACCGGTTAACGTCATCACCGGCACTATGCTGGAGCCGCTGGCGACAGGGGCTGCGGCACCCAATGGGGCTGGCTATGGCGATGCTCAATGGCAGGCACCCGCGCCGCTCGCCGATATGCCGATGCTGCCAGCAATGGATGGATTGTCCGATGATTTGATCGCGGCCACTGAAACACTGATGGTGCCAATAGGCGGCGCGCCGTTCCTGCCAGCGCTCTATCGCCAGTTCGTGCGTTGGCCAGCATTCGCCGCATATCTCGCCGCTGTCATCCCGCCACGTCGGGCTGACCCTGCAGTGCAAGCGGCAGAAGCGCGGGCCATCGGCGGCATTGTCCAGGCGGGCCAAGACTTATATCGCGACCTACCGCCGCCACCGTCAGACCTACCACCGCCAGATGCCGAAACCGCCGCGTTGATCCATGAAGCAATCCAGCGATATCGCGGCACAAGCGCAGACATGATCTGCACCGGAAACGCGCTTCTACAGGCGCTTCCACCGGCAACTTGAACCCGTTTTGATTCAGCGGCAGGACGGTGTAAATTGCTTCAATAGTATGCACGCATCCGGGAGAAGAGCCATGGCATATACGCTTGATCAATTCGCTTCAGACTGCCGTACCGCTCTGCAGGCTGACCCTGGCCTTGGTGGCCAGAAGCAAGTCTGTGGTTTTGTTGAGAAAGCGCTCAATGACCAGGAATTCGTTGAAGCGCAGCTTGGCCAAGCTACGGAAGAACGTGCCGTGATCTACCAAGATGCGGACCTTGGCTTCTGCATTTGCGCCCATAGCTATACCGGCGAAAAGCAGGGTAATCCGCATGATCACGGCCCGACCTGGGCGATCTATGGCCAGGCCGTTGGTGAAACCAGCATGACTGATTGGAAGATCGTTAAGCAGCCAGCTGGCGATCAACCAGGTGAAGTCGTCAAGACAGACACCTATGTGATGAAGCCAGGCGACGCGCATCTTTACCCCGTCGGTGCCGTCCACGCGCCATATCGCGACGCGCCAACCAAGCTGATCCGTGTTGAAGGCGTCGACACCATGACGGTTAAGCGGACGCCGCTGAAAGCCGCTTCTTAAGCGGGTCTAAGCGACTAACTTCTATTTCTTTCAGCAGGCGTCCTCTCTCCCCTAGGGAGAAGGGGTGCCTGCTGCTAAGCATGTCTACCTGATTTTCCAATTGTCCCAGCAAAGCCGCCCCAAACCATGGCCGAACCGCCCATCATTGCGCTCCGCGGCGTGTCTCTCGGCTACGGTGCTAATCCACTGTTCGAGGATGTGGAACTGCAATTGCTGCCCGGTGAGCGGGCGACGCTGGTCGGCCGCAATGGCTGCGGCAAGACAACGGTCATGAAGTTGATGGCGGGTGTCATCCAACCGGATGCTGGCGAATTGTTTTTGCAGCCCGGCACGCGCGTTTCATACTTGCCGCAGGAACCGCGATTCGATGAAGGTGAGACGGCATGGGCGCATGTCGCCGCCGCTGACCCTGACGACCCCCCTGGCGACCATGAGATATCGGCGGCACTTGAGCGTGTTGGCATGCCGGGTGGGCGCATGACGACCGAACTTTCTGGCGGCGAGGCGCGCAAGGTCAGCCTGGCGCGGGCGCTGATCCGCCCGCCAGATGTGCTGCTGCTGGATGAGCCAACCAACCATCTGGACCTGCTGGCGATCCAAGCGCTTGAAGATTTTCTATTGAGCTTCGGCGGTGCCGTTCTGGTTATCAGCCATGATCGCGCCTTTCTGGATGCGATCACGCAGCGCCTGTTCTGGCTCGAGCGCGGCATTCTACGCACCGCGCAAAAACGGTTCCGCGAATATGAGGCCTGGGCCGAGAGCATTTATGAGGAAGAAGCCAGGCAGGCGGAACGGCTGGATACCAAACTAGCCCAGGAGAAACGCTGGCTGCTACGCGGTGTCACGGCCCGGCGGAAGCGCAATCAAGGTCGATTGGCCAGGCTTGATATTATGCGGGACCAACGATCAGCACTGATCGGCAAGCCCCGCCGGATTGATCTTCAGATTAGCGACGGCGAAGCCAAATCGCGAATGGCGATTGAAGCGAAGGATATTTCAGCTTCCGTCCCCGCACCGGACGGCAAGGGTAAGCGGGTGCTATTCAGCGATTTCTCAACGCGCATCCTTAAAGGCGAAAGGATTGGCATACTCGGCCCCAATGGGGCGGGGAAAACCACGCTGATCCGTATGTTGACCAAAGACCTGCCCGTAGACACTGGCAATGTCCGCATCGCTACAACCCTGAACGCAGCCTATTTCGACCAGAAGCGTGCGGGGCTTGATCCGGACGAATCGCTTTGGCGCACCATGTGCCCAGGCGGCGGTGACCAAGTGATGGTGCTAGATACGCCGCGCCATGTGGTCGGGTATTTGAAGGACTTTAATTTCGATGTGGACCAAGTGCGCGGCCCCGTCAGCACGCTGTCGGGTGGTGAGCGGAATCGGCTGCTCCTGGCGAAGCTGTTGGCTCGGCCAAGTGATCTTCTGGTGCTTGATGAGCCGACTAATGATCTCGATATGGACACGCTCGACCTGCTGGAAGATGCGCTTGGCGAATTCAAAGGCACGCTGATCGTCGTCAGCCATGACCGGGATTTTCTGGAACGCATGGTCGCCAGCATCATTGCGCTGGAAGGCGATGGCCAAGCGCGGGAGTTTGTTGGCGGCTACAAAGATTACGTCCGCCAGCGGGGCGATAAGCTTGGCCTGACAAAGTCAAAACCGGCTAAATCAGCGCCCGCTGCATCACCACCAAGGCCGCGCACAGAACGTGTTGGCCTGACGTTCAATGAGCAGCATGCTTTGGACGAATTGCCCAAGACCATCGCCAAGCTTGAGCAGGATGTTGGCCGGATTGAGGCGGCATTGGCCGAGCCTGACGCCTATTCCCGAGACCCGGATCGCTATCACAAGCTGACGGCCTTCCTGAAAAAAACCGAGGGTGAGCTTGAAGAGTCGGAGGAGCGGTGGTTGGCACTCGCGGAGAAAGCTGAAGCGCTGGAGAGTGCTGTTTGATCCGGCCCTACCCTTCACCGAACTTTGACGACCGCCCACCCGGCGCGACGACTGACGCCCTGATCCTTCACTACACCGGCATGGCGACGGGCGCGGAAGCTTTGGCCCGGCTTGCTGATGCTGAAGCCAAAGTCAGCGCGCATTATTGTGTAGATGAAGATGGCACTGTGTTCGCCATGGTGGATGAAGCGAAACGCGCCTGGCATGCGGGGCTTTCAAATTGGGCGGGGCGAAGCCGCTTGAACGATGTGTCTATTGGCATAGAAATCATCAATACCGGCCATGCCTGCGGCCTGAAGCCGTTTCCAGAGGCACAGATCGCCGCTGTTATCAGCCTTTCCCGGGAAATAATGGAACGTCACAGGATTATTCAGGCGCGCGTGCTTGCCCATAGCGATATCGCGCCGACACGGAAGTCAGACCCTGGCGAATTGTTCCCCTGGGCGGAATTAGCCCGCGCAGGCGTTGGATTATGGCCCGAAGCCGCGCGTTGCAATAGCTTCGGCCAGCGCCCGCCACTGATCACGGCGCAGCGCCTGCTGGCCCAATGGGGGTATGCGGTGGCGGAATCTGGCGCGCTTGATGTTGCAACGGCTTCAGCGACAGCCGCATTCCAGCGCCGCTTCCGGCCCCGGCGTGTGGATGGCGTGTTTGATGCTGAATGCGGTGAACTTCTAACGTCGCTGTTGGAGCAGTGCAGCCCTTCAGAAGCCAGCTAGTAATCCCACTTCAGGCGCGCGCCGACCTTCTGGGAGCCGTCTTGTTTGGACTCGCTCTCAACAGACAAATTGTCGAATAGCTCGACTTCCACCACGACCGCGCCAGCTGCCTTGCCGCCGCCCTGCCGCACGCCGACATAGATATCTTTGGTGAGATATTTGCCGGCTTCAACGGTAGGCGCCCCATCCTCGCCCACATCCACACGTAACGTATCGATGCCGAGGGCCTTGCGGACTTCAGCAACGGGGTCGAACCCACCACCGCCACTGGCAAGGCTTGCGACCGCTGCGGCGAGCTGCAGGGATTCCGTTGCGGTAAGTGCGCCAGCATTCTTGTTGAACAGCAACCGGGACAGAATTTCATCACGGGGCAGTTCTGGTGTGGATGACAGAATGAGTTCCGGTTTCGCCGCAGGCCCCAGAAGCTGAACCTTGGCGACGAAATCATTGCCCTCATATTCGGCGACAATATCAAGCAGCGGATCGACCTTGCCGCTGGCGTCCGGGCTCAATCGCACCTCGCCTTTGGTGATGTCGAGCCGCTTGCCGAGCAGGTCAAACGTACCGCGGCGCATGGTCAGCAGGCCGTTGATATCCGGCTGTGCTGCGGTTCCGCCGACACTAATATCCCCGCCCCATTCAGACTCGAGACCGCGTCCACGCACGAACGCTTTCCCTGGAATATTCACGGCAACATCTAAGTTGATAACCGGTCCGCCGCCTGCATCTTCATCACCAATTTCCCGGCCTTCCGGCATGTCGCCAATTTCAGTGACGTGTAGCTCTGGAATTTCAGCGGGGAGATTATCAATCAGCTCCACCTCAACCTTATCGGTCGTGATGCGGGCGACGACATTGATAAGCTTGGCACCACCTTCGGCTTTCAGTGATCCGCTAGCGCTTGCCGCAATGTCATCCCGGGCGACTAGGCGGGCATTGCTTAGGTTCGCGGTGAATTGGAACGGATAGCCTGCCGCTGCATCCAGCGTCGCTAAAGCTTCCGCCGAAATGCTGCCTGGGCCAGCTTGTGCGGTGAATGGGCGAAGCTCAATACGCGGCCCGTTGGCTGTGACGGCGATCTGGTCAAACTTCAATGTCGTGCCGAATTCTAGATGCTCATATCCGCCGGGGCCGAGTGCGATTTGGCCCTGCACATCCGGCGTGCCCATGGTTCCGCCAACGCGGATATCGATCATAGCGTCGCCTGTGATGCGGTGATCATCCAGCGGTGCCAATGCCAGGATCGGCTCAACCGACCCCTGCCATGCAACGGCCAAAGCCAGCCGGGACGCATCGTTGGGGAGTGGCGGGCCACCGGCACTTTGCGCAAGGCCAATTTCGCCCTTGATGGTCAGTGGTGTCGGGCCAAGACCTGCACCGCTGATGTCGATGGTCAATGCGCCAGGGGCTAAGCCGAACCGACCATCCACTTCCATTTCGGCGCCGCTTGGGTCATCAGCGGCGCGGATGCTGCTGGCCTTCAGGACAATGGCACCCTGGGGTGCCGCCAGTGTGCCGTCAATCTTGCCGGAGGCTGTCACTTGACCAAGGACCGGCAGGCTTGGGATGAATTTCTGCAACGCCCCCAGATCAGCGTTGGCTTCTCTCAAATCCAGGCTGATCCGCTCGACAGACATATCAACAGACGCGGTGAGCTTTATGGGCTTGGATTGAAGGTCGAGGCCCTTGACCGTCAGCCCGGCGCTGCTTTGTGAAACGAGGAGGCCAGGCTCTAGCCTGAACGGCGCTCCGGCAAACGCACCCTTGCCGCTCGCGAGTTCGAAGCGCGTGGTGCCGTTAGCGAGCGCCAACTTGCCTGCGATATCAGCCGACACGGCCTGACCGCTCGCTTTTCCTTTGACTTTGGCCGTCACGTCAGCACCACTCAGTGGCCCATCTAGTGTGACGACGGCTTCGGCAATGTCCGCGCCGTCCAGCTTCGCTTTTTCAACGGTCACTTCTGCCTTGATGGAGGAGGCACCATCTATGCCCCCATTTGCTTTCACCGTAATGCGCTTTGCTTCGATGCCAGCAGCAGAAAGGTTTTTGAGGTCCAGGTCAGCATCAATCTGCTGGCCGGACCTGCCCCCGGAAAGCTTGATGACACCGCCGCCCTCGCCTGCAGCTTGCTGACCAAACGCGCAGCCTGCCTCCTCAAGACTGGCGAGCGTTACCCGCACCGTTCCGTCAGCGATCGTCGTGTTGAGATTGACCGACAAATCGCCTGTCGCTTCCGCCCCTGGTCCGCTAACCCCGATGTCCTTCAGGTTGAGAGTCTGGCCTTTGAGGGCGAAGAGCGTCTTTACACCTAGCGGGCCGTAGGGTGAGGCAGCGGAAACATTGAGGCAGCCATTCGGGCCGGTCGTCAGGCCTTTTGCATCAGCCTGGATGTGGGCTGTCTGGAACGTCTGCCCGGCGGCAATAAGCGGCGCGAAGCTCAGGTCTGCTGCCACGGCCGGATCCGTTAGTTTGCCAGAGATTTTGATACCGCCAGAAAGGGCACCATCCACCGGAGCTTTAACAATCTGGGCGACTTTTCCGAGATCAGGCGCGCTCAGCTTCAGCGCGCTGTCGATGCCTTGCAGCCCCGGGCCAAGCGTTACCGCACCGGATAGTGCTGCACCAAGCGCGGTTGCGTTCAGCCCTTTGAGCTTTAACCCATCAGGCCCGAACCGGACATCGCCCGCCAGTTTACCTTGGCCATTCAGAGGTAGGCCGGATAGGGGTGCGAGTGCGGCCAGGTTCAGGGTATTCGCCGTGAACGCACCCTCAACGACGCCCGAAAGGTCAGCGCCGCCATCAAACCGTGCTTCTGCCAAGCCTGCGCCGGTAATTTGCGCCTTGATGGGCAGTCGTGTTGCATCGGCGTCATAGCGCCCGGATGCATCAATGACCCAACGACGGCGGCTAAGCTTGGTGAGCTGGGGATCGTCCAGCGTGATTTCCTTCAGCTCCAGCCGCGCGCTCCAGGGCGCGCCGAGCTGCGCAGCGGCAAGGTCAGGCGCTGTTTGAACCTTCAGCCAGACGTCACTGGCTGCAACGGCGTTCATGGCGGCCCGATTGGCAGTGATGGTCGCGGCAATTTGGGGCTTTTTGACCGTGCCCGTAACTTCTGCCGTCATAGCCGGATTTTTAAGTTCAAGGCCGGGCGCAAATGGCGTGATTTTACTGACATCGATGGCTTCAGTCCGCACGGTCGCGTTGACGGTGCCGGTATCTGGCTCAAACCGGCCCTGCACGGCGATGGCCGCCGATGCTGCCTTGGCAGTGAAGCGTTCGACGACAACGGCACCGGTTTCCGTTAGCCCGGCCGCTAGGTCGACGGCGAGTGTGTCGCCAATGGTTTCGCGCAAGTCGGCGGGTATCAGAACGGCTGGATGCAGGTCACCCTGGACCGTTTTTTGGATCGCATTGCCGGACCGGTTGAGCGTGATCGCAAGGTCCGCCAGCTTGGATGCGCCAGTCTTGCCGTCCAAGCGTCCTTTCCAGGCGGAAAGATCTCCCGCACCCGTCAGCACAGCCTGCACGCCATCCGGCAAACCAAGCAGATTTGTCGCGAGGCCGCCTGCCGGGTCATCGACCATCAGATCAATATCGAAATGATTGTCAGCAAGCCGGTAGCCGCCAGAAAGCTTCAAACTGCCGGGACCGTCTAATCGATCTACAACAATTTTCGCTTCCGCAGCACCAGATACATATCGTGCGTTGCCGTCCAGGCTTAGGCGTGCGGGCGTGCCAGCGACAGCTTCCGCAATCACAATTTCTTTGATGTTGAGACGCTGTAGTTCGACGGAGATCGGTGGCGGATCGAAAGGCTCGCTCGGTGCAGTATCCACTGGGGCGGGGTCAGAGGCCGGTTGGCGCGCCACCGTTACGCTGTCCGCCGCAAGGTTTTCGATCAAGACGGTGCGGGAAAAGAGCGCCATTGGACGCCACTGGAAGGCGGCGTTTTCAACTGTCAGCCAAGCGCCTTCCGGGTCTTGGACTTCGATTTTAGCAGCGGTCAACGCGCCAAACGGATCGCCCTCAAGGCCAGCAATGTGCACACCTGCTGCCTCTGCCTGGTTTGCGACGAGATTGCGCCCGCTATCGCTCGCCAACCAGTATCGCCCGCCAATCACCGCAACGGCGATGACTACGGCAAGCGCCAGCAGGATGACGCCGCACCGTTTCAGAACACGCAGCATCAGAATGCTTGTCCAATGCTGATGTAGAATTCAAACAGATTGTCCTGTTCGCGCGGGTTCAACGGCGCGGCGACATCCAGGCGGAGCGGACCAATGGGGGTGTAATATCTAAGGCCAAGCCCCGCGGCGAAACGGAAATCTGTGAAATCTGGGCTGGGGTCCTCGAAGGCAGACCCGCCGTCGATGAAAGGTACGATGCCAAAGTCGTTCGTGATCCGCCAGCGCATTTCAACGCCGAATTCCAGGGAAGAGCGCCCACCTTCAGGATCATTCCCAGCGTCGAGCGGACCTACGGACTGGAACTCGAACCCGCGGATCGAACCGCCGCCGCCTGCATAGAGTCTGCGGCTTGCAGGAATGCGGTCTCGTGCAGGCCCCAAAATGAAGGCTGCACGGCTGCGGGCGGCAGCAATCAGCGTCTTGTCGCCCATCAAGTCATGATAGACCGACCCGCCCATGGAAAACGTCGCGAGGAAATCTGTGTTGTCGAGCGTGATTGCAGCAGGCTCCAGCTTGAATTCGAGCTTGTAGCCTTTGGACGGGTCGAAAGGATCGTTGCTGCCATCGTAAAGGGCGATGAGTGGGAAAGCGACCACAACATTCTGGGTCTCTATGCCATTTTCCGACGTGTCCAACACTTCCAGCACGCCGGTTGCAGAGCCTTTCCAGCGCTTGCCAAACGGGCGACTAACGCCCGATTCGGCGGAGATTTTCTGTTCTTCGTAGGTGTCCGTTACCTCGCGCGCGATCTCGCCAGCAACATGAACCCGTTGATCCAGCCGTTTCCAGTTTGGCGCGGCAAGTTCTGTGCGAAAACTCTGCTCAATCTCGGCGGCTTTCAGCGTCGCGGTTAGGTCTTCGTCTGAGCCAAAAATATTGCGGTGAACCCACTCAATGTCGGCTCCGGCACCTTCCGTTGTTGAGTAATTCAGACCGAGTGAAATAGTGCGCGGTTTGCGTTCCTTTGCGACGACGGTGAGATCCAGCTCACCGGCTTCATCGGGCGCATCATCCCAATTGATCTGGATGCCATTGAACAGGCCGGTCTGGTAAAGGCGGCGACGGGCGGCATCGATCTCTGAGATATCAAACAGATCGCCTTGGTCCAAATTGGCGACCCGTTTGAGGTATTTTTCCTTGGTCCGGTCTACGCCCGCGATAAATGTCTGGCCGATATTGACCCGGGGGCCTTCATGGATGTCCAGCACGACTGTCAGCGTCTTTTCATCATGGTTCACGACTGCGCGACGCTTACCTTGTTTAGCGAGTGGGTAGCCGGATTGACCAAGCTTTCTGAGGATCACTGGTCCCGCTTCGACAATCTTCTCAGACTCGGCCGGCCCGCCGACCACGATGCCAAGCAGGCTTAGATCCTTAAAAAGGCCTGGCGCGTCCGGTTTGTCATAATCAATCCGGTATTGCCCGAGTTTGTACCGGGGGCCTGGGGCAATATCGAAGGTGATGGCGACGGGGGAGTTTGCAAAATCGATCTTCTGCTCGACCTTGTAGGCGTAATAACCTTCGGACTGCAACGCCTTTTGGAAGAGCGCCACATCGCTTTCGACCCGACGGATCAGCGCTGCGCGGCTGAGCGGCGGTTCAGCCACTTTCCGCTGTAAGATGGATAGATCGACGAGCTTCTTTTCCAGCTTCTTTTTGGGCGCATTATAGAAGACTTCGTAGGCGTACACTTTGGTTGGCGCTTGGTTACTGGCGGGCTTGTCTGATGGATCGCCGCATTCCACTTCCGGCGTGCCTTTTGGCTCTGGCTCCGGTTGTTGGGCCAGAAGCACGCGCGGCGGCGGCGCGGGTGCAGCCAGGGGTGCCTGGAATGCACTGCCTGGCTCTGAAGTTCGGCGCGCATCTAAGCCGTTTGCTACAGCCGATGTGACAAGCAGCGAAGCCCACAGACCAATTGCTAGGTGTGGAATCAGGCGCATGGGCGCTGGGGGTATCAGGCCTGTTCCGGAATCAAAATTGGCTTCAACGCCGCGCCAGCCTTAATCGCCTCAAACCCCTCGACAGCGCGGTCGAGCGGCAGAACTGGGTCCGCGAGCATCGATATATCAACGCGGCCCTCGCTCAAGAGTTCCACGGACATATCCCAATCTTGCCAAAGCCTGCGGCCATGCACGCCGTAGAGCGAGATGCCGGTGCGAAGAATGGCGTTGATATCCAGTGGGTGCGGATCTTTCGGCCCGGCGACCAGACGGATATCGCCCATGCGTTCAGTCGCTGCCAGCACGGCGTCCAAGCCGGAGGCTACGCCGGAATATTCGATGCCGACCTCCACCCCAAACCCGCCGGTTGCGTCTTTGGCAGCCTTGGCGACATCTGTTTTGGCGGGATCGATGATCAGATCAGCGCCCATCTGTTCGGCTAATTTCAGGCGCTTCAAGTTTGGGTCAGCCGCCAGCACACGGCGGGCACCAAGCGCACGAGATGCTGCGACAGTCATCAGGCCGATTGGCCCGCAGCCGTTCACCAGAACCGTCCGTCCAGAAACGCCGCGTTGCGCCATGCAGGAATGCACGGCAATGCCAAACGGCTCGATCATGGCGGCCAGATGATCATCCATACCGGCGGGTATGGGGCGGGCGATCTGTGCTGGAACGGCGACTCGGTCGGCAAATCCACCGTCAATGCTGATCCCCGGATAGCCCAGAAATTGGCAGAGGTGCGCGTCGCCCCGGCGGCAAAACCGGCATTCGCCGCAGAAGATGTGGCTTTCCAAGCTAACCCGGTCGCCAACTTTGATATGCGTGACGCCAGCGCCAAGCGCTTCCACGACACCGGTTGCTTCATGGCCAAGAATACGCGGCGGCACGACACGGGGCTGCATCCGTGGTGCCCAGTCATAGATTGCCATGTCTGTGCCACAGATACCGGCGGCGGAAACGCGGATTAGCGCTTCGCCAGGACCTGCCTCTGGTTCCGGCGCATCAATGACGCCGACACTGGCTTCCGCTTTCGCTAGTTTGGCGACGGCGCGCATGAGCTTTTGTCCTTCTGGCCTGACTTCGTCCTAGACGTTGTATACGTCCAACGGAATGTCTACCCGGTCGTTCAGGAATGTGATGTGCTTTTTGGCTATTTTAAGGCCGTCATCACCACGCTGCAGCACGTAGTCATAGCGCCCGCCGTGGCTGCGGGGGCCTTTGCGGTCTGCATATTGGTGGACGGTCCAGCTGCAGGTCACCTCAATTCGGTCCTGGTCTCCGCCCAAAATCAGCACATTGCCGATCACATGGGCGCTGCGCGGCATGGGCGCTGAGGCATAGGAATCCCGCGTGTTGATCCGATAAACGCGGTCATCCAGCCCAGCTTTGGTTGGGAAGTAGATCAGGAAAAGTTCGGCGTTCGGGTCTGTCGCGAGCGTGGTTTCGTTGATCCACGCCGGCATCAAATATTCTGCATCTTCAAGATAGAGATCGAGCCAGCTGTCAAACTTCCTGTTGTCCAACAGGTAAGCCTCACGAAAGATCAGTCGCTCGACTTCATATTGCAGGCGAATATCAGCGTCCGATACGGCGTTCATGGCTGCGACGCCATCAGCTCGGCCCAGCGGCGGTATTGCGCCACAAAAATCGTCTCTAAGTCCCAAGGCGTATTGCTGGCGACGGGGTTGATGTTGAGCAAGCGGGCATGTGCGTCCGGCCCTTTGATCTCCGTCGCTTGGCCGCGCTCGAACGGCGACCATTTGGCGAGTCTGCCGCCGAC
>Ga0315322_10001873_pt1 | contig 16302 bp, 18 predicted proteins | sample M110021515metaG_FD_203461 | JGI IMG/M metagenome (GOLD analysis project Ga0315322, IMG submission 203461) | Ammonia-oxidizing marine archaeal communities from Monterey Bay, California, United States - M1 100m 21515 | ecosystem: Environmental > Aquatic > Marine > Intertidal zone | place: USA...
CTTTTGCGCCTCTTCCCAAACCAAATCATCGAGAACACCATCCACAACTGGCGCAGTCATGACTTGAACCGCTCGAAAGCTTTTTGCCTCAACCGCTTGCTCCGCAAGCCCCTGCGCGACAATTGTCACTGGTAAGATTATCAACCCGATAAGACAAACCAACTCGCGAGCTAGCTTGACCGATAAAACCTTTATTTCTAACACGCCTGCAACTTCCAATAAATTTTAGTAGCTGATCAGTCGGCCACGAGACATAAAACTTGCACGGAATTAAGCAATTGATACAGAAAGTTTCAATTTGGAGTTGTTAGATGAAAAGACTCGTGAAAAATACAAAAGCCAGTCGTACCTACAAAGAAAAGGCAAACGATCAAAACCGCAGGATAAAAAAATCCTCCAGTGCCTCGGCTGGAATACTAAACTAGAGCCTAACCCTTTTTATCCCGGCGAGGCTCTAGCTATTCGAACTTTATAAAACGACCCTACAACTAATCGACATTCCAAGACGCAAGCAGCATCATCACATTCGTAGACTCGACTTTACGGATGCCCCGAACTCTCTGAGAATAACTGTCCCAACCATCTAAATTCTGCGGCTGATTCATTAACAACTCACCAATAGAATTTGCCCAGTTTACAGCTACGTGAGTTGCAGGGTTATTTCCAGACGCAATCGCTGCGGACAAATACGATACGCCCTGGTCGGCATTTGCACCTACGAAGTCTGTCCAAGCGCTGGCGTACGTTGCTGGATCTGACACCGACATCTGATAGACCATCGCAACGCGATTCGGGTCAAGAACTGCAGCCGGATCCCCGCCCACTCCAAGAAATTGCCCCATGACCTCAGACTCCACCTGCGAAACCTGCCCTATCTCGGAAATAAACGTCGCCCAGTCCGCAGACGTTAGATTTGCTTTAATGGTTTCACTCATGTCCTCAGGCGAATCATATACGACAAGGACGTTGTGAGTTGCTTGACTCTCTCCGTTCGCCATATATTGGTGCAGATAGACTCTACCGAGGTTATCCTGCGCATCAACTGACGCTTGCGCTTTATTTATTGCAGCTACAACCCCAGCCGGGTTGGAAACAATTAAATCGAAACTTTGAAACACAGCCTGGCCGAATGAAAGCTGGCAAAAGACCCCCAAAACTAGAACCAATGTTCCAATTAATTTTTTTTGCATCATCCTTCGCTCCTGTAATTATTGAAGATTTGTAGACTAGATCATATTTTTCTAGTCATCTTTGAAGTTAAACGGTATGCCTAGTGTTTGCAAGCACTTGGGATTTATCTGAGCACTGTGATAACGTCTAAAGGCTATATCTTTAAGCACCTTACATACTCAACTTGGAGAAATGATATGTCACGTATATTTTCGACTTTTCTTTTAACATTAGGTTTTGCGTTAAGTAGTGCATCCTTACACGCACAGATAGCGCTCGGATTCGACATAGAAGTAAGTGACCCAGCAAGATTGGTTGCTGCAATGGATAAGTACACTGAATCTCAAACCGGAGCGTCAATACCTGCGACTGCAATCCTTTCACAATATATCGCTAACGGTACATCGACTGCCACACACAACCTTGCCGTTTTTTACCCGTCTGTAGAAGGGATGGATGAGGCATTTTTAAGGAATGCACTCTCGGCGGACTGGAACGAATTTATTATGGAGTTTGGAGCGGCATCCGACACAGTACTTAACGTTATGTTTGAACCAACAGGACTGACTAATGGGAATACGGCCGCAATTTCGGGCGAACTCTACGCATCCCGATGGATTGTTGTGGATGTTACCGATGAGGCAGCTTTTGCTTCAGAGTGGCAGGAGCTTGTTGACTCAGACCCATCAGACTGGGACGTTAATGCCTCTCTATGGCGCATTATAGCCCCAGGAAATGCAACAGGAACTCATCTCGTGTCATACCAAGCAAACAATTTTTCTGAATTATTATCAGTAAGAAACTCTGAACGCCCTGGACTTGCGTCCTTTCAACGCGCCGTAACTGGCATATCGTCCGCCTACTCAATAAGCATGGTAAATACGGTTAAAACTTGGACAAACCCTTAACCGGACGACCAATAAACACTCAACTTTAAAAGGAGCAGTAAAAGATGGAACTATTTAATCATAGAGTTAACTTTAATCTTATTGCAGTAGCAAAAGCATGCGCTAAGCTCTCGATAGCGACCTTCACTGCAAGTGCTGTCGGCCTGCCTACGCTAGCCTTTGCAGATGACGAGAGTGACGTTATGGCAATTGTTTACCAATACGGCAACCTAGAAAACGATCTCGAGGCCCAGGCAGACTTGATGAGATCAGATCGTATTCATATTGCGAATGGGATGCGACAAACCAACGAAGCTAAAAATAGAACAACACAGGTAGCAACTCGAAAAGCCGAGGAAGCGATCAACGGTGGTAAAACTGAATTTGTAACGACCATCGAGAATCCAATCGTTTCGATTCACGGAGATGTTGCAATCGCCAGCTTTATGCAATGGTGGAACATATATCCTCATGGGGGCGGAGCGACAACAAGTAGCCCAGCATGGGTATCTCTGGTTTTGATAAAAGACGGCAGTAGTTGGCTAGTAAAGCACACACATCAATCACCCCTTCGCGGAAATTAATTGATCAATCATTCACAGCAAACCACAAAAGGTCTCGCTGCGAATTACTTTTATACAAATAAACCAATTAAGATATGGAGGCTAAGAAGATGAGCATTACAGCACCACTAACACTACAGCCGAGACAAGAACAGTCGGTCATGAACATCACTTCAATGGAAATCGGTGACGAGGAGAATGTAATTCACTTAGAGGCGACAATGGGGGCGTACGGAAAAGTCTATTCAACAATTCGATTTAGATTTAACGCCGATAGAAGTGGAGGCACTTATCAAGGACAGGGAAGAGGCTTCATAGACGAGAACACAATGGTCGCAGGAGCGGGAGTTGGAATTTGGCGAAGAGAGGGATCAAAAGCATATCTAGAGGAAGTCGTAACTATTAGCGACGGAACTCAAAACCTTCATAGAAGCACACTCGATATGCTTGCGAAGACTCTCGTCGTTGATGCATACATCCTGACGTAAGTCAGTCTATATAAAAATCATGGTGGCAGATCATCAATACCTGGCCTGCCACCACGATTTGTTATGGTTATCTCTTATTGAAAAAAATTAATGCCTTTTTATTGGAGTTACAAATGAGTGCAGAACTTAACAGGCAGACATACTTGGAATCAGGGCAAAAAGTCCGATTAAAAGCACTGTCTGGAGTAAATCATATAGACGCACTCCTCAACAAAAGAGAGGGCGTTCCTATTAAATGGGTAAGTGACCCGTTTCTTACAACAAAAGAATCAAATCAAGGAAAAAATATCATCTCGTTTAGCTTTCCAACCGGCAAAGAAAATTCTGCAGGCTATAGCTATCAAGACGACGTTGGAGAAATTACACCCGTTTCTTTCAGCAAACAACAACAAGAAGACATTCGTGCAGCTTTTAACGAAATAGAAAAATATATCAGTGTGAATTTTATTGAAGTTGCTGAGGGCGAAGAAACTGTTGGGACTATAAGACTTGGTATTAATACAATCACAGATGAGCAGGGAGTTTTCTTACCAGGGATCGTGGCCACTGCAGACCCTCCAAACGATGAACCCCGAGGAGGAGATATCTGGTTCAATAAGAACTTCGCTGGGTCTGATTTTTCAACTGGCCTGGTCGCCATGGCCGAAAGCTCAGATAAGGTCGGTTCCCAAACCCCTATTGGGGATTTAACCGTCATGTATCATGAAATATTTCACGCGTTAGGCGTTGAGCATCCCAACGACAATCCTGACATACCTTTCCCAGAAGAAAAAAATTCGCGAGAATACACGGTGATGGCCGGTGAATTTTCTATTGACGGCGCTTCAACGAAAGTTATTGACGGAAAAGAATATGCCATACCCTCAACCCCGATGGCTTACGACGTTGCGGCGCTACAATATTTATATGGGTCTAATACCGAACACAATAGTACAGACACAGCTTATACTTTTGACCCTGACCTTCCAGAAATCAAACTCATATGGGATGGAGGAGGAACGGACACACTTAATTTTTACAATTTTTCTGAAGGCAGCAACATAAATCTCTCAGCTGGCTCCTACAGCACAGTGCCTTTTAACGGCTGGAGACTAGAAAACAACTTCAGTATTGCCTTTGAAACTGATATCGAGAACGTTATTACAGGCAGTGGCGCAGATACAGTCACCGGAAACTCTCTCAACAATCAGCTAACAGGCGGAGCCGGAAGTGATGTTCTCGATGGTAAAGCAGGTATTGATCTTGCCATTTACACAACAGACTATAAAGACGCGAAACTGACAAAATTTGTCGACTACGCTACCTCTTCAGAGGTTATATCTCTAGCAAGCGCTTGGAATGTGGTTACGTCCAGCGACACCGATACCCTCAGAAATATCGAACGACTGAAGTTTAAAGATACTTATTTAGCACTAGACCTTGATGGAAACGCGGGCAAAACGATTAAGCTGCTATCCGCTATCCTAGGAAAAGAGGCTGCAACCGACAAAACTTACGTCGGTGCTGGGCTTCATGCGCTTGATAATGGCATGACATATGAGCAATTGATGTCCAGCGCCATGAGCTTTGTTTTTGGCCAATCTCCCATAGGCTCTTCTGTGGTGGACGTACTCTACACGAATCTAACCGGCCTAAAGGCTCCTCAATCGATCTTAGATGAATATGGACAAATGCTTGATTCAGGCACACTTTCATATAGTGATTTTGGACTGGCCGTTGCAGAACACTCCATGAACGCATCTAATATTGATTTTGTTGGCTTACAACAAAACGGCGTAGAATATGTGATTTAGGAGAGACATCAGATAGTGATCGAGTAATTAAATTGAAGGTAACGCTAGCAAAGAAAATGTGATAGGGTTTGGTCCATGAGGAATATTGCCTTACAAGTAACCCTAGCTAGCTGCTTCTCCATCATTGCCGCGTTAGGATTGAGCGCTGAACGTCAACGCATTGTTGTGGCGGAGCTTGGTCCTCAGGTTGGTGAGGCCGTCCCCGACTTCAAGCTTACTGATCAATTCGGTGAGACACAAACTCTAGATTCAGTGTCGGGGCCGAATGGCCTTATGCTTTTATTTCACCGTTCTGCCGACTGGTGACCCTACTGCAAAGCGCAGCTCGTGGAGCTGCAAGAACAATTAGACACCCTGCAACAGCGAGGCATTGGCGTCGCCGCTATCAGCTATGATACCGTCGATGTAGTTTCCGACTTTTCCGAGAGGAGAGGTATTACGTTCCCTCTTCTCGCGGATCCTGAGTCACGCGTTATAAAAAGTTTTGGCATTCTCAACACGGTCGCCGAAGAGGGTGTGGGAGATAAAGCTAATGATCCAGGTGTTCAAGCAGACGTTGCAAAATATGTTTCTGCGTTCGGTGCCAACAGCCTGATCGTAGGAACGCCTTATCCTGGCACATTTATTCTTAACAGGGACGGTATAGTGACTTCTCGGTTCTTTGAGGAGTTTTACCGGGAACGCAATACCACCTCTAATATCATGCTCAAAACTGGGGTCGGAGTCTCCCCAATTGCAGCAGTTAGGGGAGAAACAGCGCACCTTAGTTTTACTGCTTATCCCTCGAACACCTCTGTAACCGTAGGCACCCGTTTTTCTCTGGCTCTTGATGTCGCTCCTGGAGCTGGGATGCACGTCTATGCGCCAGGGGCTGAAGAGAAAGGTTATCGAGTCATAGGCTTCGAGCTTGACCCTACTGAGATTGCTCGAATTGAGCCCGTCAATTATCCTGAGTCCGAAATATATTTCTTTGAACCGCTTGATGAGCATGTCCCGATATATCAGTCACCCTTCACAATTCTCCAGGAGATTGTTATGAATGGAGATGAGCAAGCCGAGAGCGCGATGTCGACATTAGATGCGCTAACTTTTACAGGCACCCTCAACTATCAAGCCTGCGACGATGCGATATGCTTCTTACCGCAGTCGATCCCTGTATCTTTCACTGTCGACTTAGAAATGCCTGATCGCAAACGAGCGAATCAATAAAATAAAAGAGCATATCTAGTTTTTCTTTAAAACCCTCACTTAAGCTTTATCTTTATAGCCCCCGCGTTTGCGGATTCAACTTCAAAGCTCTTGATCACTCCATCGGCCTGCACCCCTCGTAAGGCAAACAGGACCTCATCACGAATTACTCCTGATCCAACTATTAAACGGAGATAGAGCCCCATGCCATTTCGCGCAGCGTCAACCTCAACACGCATCTTACCAAGGGCTTCTTCAACGCGTTCACCCTGATGCGCAATGTCTGCGGTAATAATAGAGCCATCATGTTGGGAGTCCAAACAATTATCGCATTTTGGACACCGACTTGTGCCCTCATCAATACTCATACCGCAATCTAAACAGATTTTCTGCATCCTTAAACACCAACGCGTATTTAATTGAAATCCTTGCGGAGACCTATGAAGCTTACAATAGCAAACGAGCACAAACTCAAATGTCAGCTTTTTTTGATGAACCCGAATTAATGTTTTGTTCTAACTCTCGTAATCTTGCCGCACGCAATATATTTGCAAACGCATAATTACCTTCATGACAGGCAAATTCATAAATCACACCATCCAATCTAGAAAAATGTGTTATCCCATGAATTTTACTCTCAAAAGTTCCCGGATCAGAGATAACGAACTCATACACCAAAGCCCCCTCTCCTTTCTTTGTAAATTTTTCTGTTAAGATCATATCCTCTGCAGAACCAATCGCTATCATCCTCATAAAAATGCTTGCCAACTTATCACTAAAGTTTTTTGTTTCAACAACAAGCACGTCGTCATCCCAACGCGCTGTTGAATTACCCGTCCATGTATCGATTTCATTGTGAGGACCAGGACGTGCTCCAAAGGGAATAATTCTCGGATCATTTCCGAGTTCCGAATACAGCACCACATAATCGTTGGTAACAACAATCTGGATATTATTATTGTAAGAGTTCGCTTTAATATAGGGACCAGTAGTTTGAGGAAAAAACAAACATCTTGAGGCTAAACTAAAGTCCTCTGGTCGATCACAACTTAGCGCGCCAAACGAAATCCGCACCGGCCTTAATACCGAGACGACATTATTAGTATTGCAACCATTTGCATGAGGTGGAGATAACTGGGTGGAAACCCCCTCTCGGATAGCAGGAATTCGTCCATCTTCAGGAAAAACAATAATTGAGGTTCGAGTATTTAGAAAACCATCTTCATAGTCAGACCAGAAGTCATTGTACGCTCCCGGGTTACTCGTCGGTGTTGCAATCACCCTATCTGAAAGATCCGCTTCCCGTCGCTCTCTTGCTTTCTCGGCCCCTAAAGTGTTTTTAATCTTTTCTTCCAGCTCAATCGAACTTAGAAACTCTCGGGTTCCAAATCGCTTAGGTCTCTCAAACGGCGTCGCATCGTTGAAATTCCAAAAGCCATTGATATCCGGGTTTCCAAACTCATCTCGTAAGAACAGATTCTCTTGCGAATACACCGTACCGATGACTAACAATACAACAATAAACAGAAAAAAAAACTTTTTCATATATTTAACTCATTGCAAGCTTCAAAATCGCATCAAATATCATCCAAAGATATTTTCTTACTTCTCACTTAATATGAAAGAAACGCACAATTACGCGAAAAAAAACTAAGGGCATTCATGAATAATAAATCTGAACGCCCTTCAATGATTCTTACGATATTTTTACAAACTTACTATTAATTGGAAGCAGACCAAGTTTTTACTTGCCCGAGCATATCCCTCGAAACAACGGTTCTGATTGAGGAAACTGATTCAACAAAGTCATCCCATCCAACCAGTTGACTATTTGTTCTTCCGAGAAGAGAGGGTAAATCATTAGCCCTCTGAGCTATTACGTGAGTCACGTTACTCGCACCATCTGCCAAAATTTCAGACAACCCACTAGCCACATCAAGATCATCATTTTTATTTGTTAGGGTCTGCCAAGCCGAAGCATACGTTGCGGGATCAGAAACGTTTAAATAGATCCAGTAATTCGCGGTGTTCGGAGATGTTACCTTTGATGGATCACCGCCAGAAATTCCTGTTGCTCTATACATAACCGAATCAATCTGGTCAGAAGCCATATTCAACTCGGCCAAAAAATTAGTCCAATCTTGCGACAATGCGTTCCTTGTAAAAGTTTGTTGCATCTCTTCCAAATTGGAAAAGCTCACTAAAAATGCGTGTGTGGCTGGGTTATCGCCATTTGCCATGTATTGATATAACGTCACTGACCCCGAAGCGGCTTGCCCGGTCGGCGAAGAGTAGAACTTGTCCATCGCTGCCACAACAGCCAGCGGATTCGAGGCGTTAATATCGTATTTAATACCGACCTGCGAAAGCGCAAGAGTTGAAAAAGAGAGAGACAAAAAAATAGCTACGTTAAGTCTAAGATTTAGCATGCATTACCTTCCTTATAAAAAATTAATCAGCGGCCTTAGAGTCTAATATTAAATATCCGTTGAAACTAGCTTACCATCAAGTATTTTTATACAAGCGGGAGCTTTTGAAAACTTTGAAAAGCTTCGACTTCCGGACTTTCGACTTCTTTATAGAAAGGTCTGCACTGCACAAGAAAAACTCTAATCTTCCTTGTTAGCCGAAATCTATAGTATCTTGGGGACATGAACAGGGTAAGGATCGTAAAAATCAGCTTGCTTGCGGCTGGAGGGCTCGTTTGCGGAATACTTTTGACGTTACGCACGACTGGGCTATCGCCAGGACACCCAAGTGCCAACGAATATCTCAATGCAGGTCGGTCAGCGAGACCCGGATTATGGCTTGCAGGAGAAGTTTTTCGTGAGCCAGTGAAGGATTGGGACTGGGTCAAAAAGTTCAGCGACCCGTTCAGCGAGAATGCGACCGAGCTTGAAACTCGCACGTGGTACGGCATCCCCCACTCCGTCACGATCCTGCTGGTCCCGCGCGGAGAAGAGCTCTACCTTCAATCAAGTGGACAAACTTTTAGACTAGAAAAGAAATTTCCATACGGAAAGGCATGGTGGCGCAATATTGAGCGCGATCCGCGCGTGCGCCTAAAGATTGATGGAAAGCTTTATGAAATGACAGCAGTGTTGATTCAAGATAAGGCTGAGGTAACACGATTACGCGGAGGACTAAGCCCAACTGTAAAAGAAACGGATGCCAACGGAAACGAATATATTACTGAAGAGTGGCATTATTGGCGTGTTTTTCAACGCAACATACCAGAGTATTGAACGATATTGAGAAAACTATCTCCGGTCCACAGGCTTGTCGCTCAAAGTGGTTTTTAAGGATAACTTCCTCCTTCACAACGCACACCTCAATCAGCCAACGATTTCAAGACCTATAGCCCTAATCGTCAAAGACGAGGTCTCCGTCTTTCTTTGTGATTCTCATTTGACGCACCAAAGACGGGACGTATTTCTCAGAATTGACTGTATCCACAGCGATGTAGTCGGCTTGAGCCGAGTCCTTAGTTAAAATAAGTTTAATGAAGCCTCTTCGAGTACAGTCGGTCCAAATCACCTCACGATTATGCTCGGAAACTAATCTGTCAATCGCCATCGCACCCTGTGGTCCGTAACTTTCAAAGTCACCGGGAGATGTGACACCGGTCGTGCCTAACTCGACGCCCATAGATTGATTTGCGTTATTGAAAAGCTCGCTCGCCCAAAACGCATGACTATCGCCGGTAAGGACAATTAAATCGTTAGCTCCAGATTCACGACAAAGGTCATACAATTTCTCTCGAGCCACTGGATATCCATCCCAGGTATCCAAGTATAGGGGAAGATCAAGCTCACCGAGCCGCGAGAGGTTGCTATACGAGTCAGGCAACGAATCTAGACTAGAAAAAACATCCCGTGCGAGTCGCCTGGCGACGTCTGGCACATGTGTTCTCGCCATTGGAATCTGATTCCCCAGTATCCGCCAAGCTTGACCCGAATTGACAGAATCTTTTAATTTAGCAGCCAAAAAACCTTCCATTTTACTTGATAACATTGTGCGATCGGGGTCTCCAAGAACCTCATCTAGAAATCGCTCTCGCTGCGAAAGATTCTCTATGCCCTTCAAATGGTCAGAATATGTTACCTGCAAGCTTCGGCCGGTGTGGCGTGTCTCAAGCGTTGTCATGGATGCCAGGTCCCCAAAAGAAAAATGTCTCCACAATTCCTCCCTTTGGCCGTCAGCTATTGGTTCGCGAATCGGCATCCATTCATAGAATGCTTGTAATGCGACCTCTCGGCGCTTATGCCACTCTCCTTCTTTTTCGGGCTGGTGATTTTGAGCACCACCTACCCAAGGATTATTTGCTGACTCGTGATCGTCCCACGTTACAATCAGAGGGTGCGATGCATGCATCAGGCGAGATGCTCGATCTGCCTTGTATTGGCCATGTCGTTGTCGATAATCAGCTAGACTTACGATCTCATGGCTCGGCGAATGTATCCGAGCGAGTAGCCCACCCTGTTCGGCCCCCCATCCCTCAGCACCGTACTCGTATATGTAATCCCCAAGGTGCACAACAAATTCAACGTCCTCATCAATAGCAATTTCTTCATACGCGTTGAAGTAACCAAATGGATAGTTTGAACAAGAAGCTACAGCTATTCCTAAGCGCTTAAGAGGGCCAACAGGCAGGGTTCGGGTCCTGCCTGGTCCTGAAGTTGTTCCTTCAGTCAAAAATCTATAGTAATAAGTTTCACCTGGTCTCAAGTTATTTACTTCGATCTTAACAGTATGGTCTGATGCACCGTCGGTGATCGACTCGCCCTGCTGGACAACATTATCGAAGTCGTCATCGATCGCCACTTGCCACTGGACAGAAACCCTGACGTTTGTGGTTATTCGGGTCCACAGAACTATTCCATCGTGAGTTGGATCTCCGCTTGCAATTCCATGCTCGAAGACCTTACTTATCTCTAAATCATTTAAAGCAGCGAGAACTTTCGCACACCAGGTAGACAGTAATGCTCCAGATCCAAGCCCGGCAGCGAGAGCTGCCTTGATGAATTTTCGACGAGGGTAAGAAGTGTTCATAATAAATCCTTTGTTTGACACTCGTAAGCACCAGTTGAAATTCTGTAAGTGCGCGTTTGCCCCGATCAACTTTGGAGAATTAACTACTTAGCAGCACCTCTATTTCTAGCACTTTATTCCAATCGCTCTTCTGCCACCCTTCTTTGACGCTACCCCTTTAAATTCAGTTTTTACAGCAGACGCAAAAATAGGTTTGGCATTGCTCACAACAAAATCTCTATTCTTATTTTGAGAGATATTATCTGGCTCCGTCGAGGCCATCGGTACGTCGCAAAGCGCACGGTAACAAACTCCATTAAATTCGATTGTATCACCCGAAAAAACCTTCTTTCGCTTTTGCGTTTCGACAGCGGTGTTCAAGATTACAAGACCTTTATCAATAACAGCTTTTGCCTCTCCTCCACTACCTACCAGACCCTCGAATTTCAAAATTTTATACAAGTCGATCGGTTGTTTTACTAACCTGACGATTTGTACTTCGCCGTCACCAATAAATGACGTTTTGGGTTTTGGACCTGACATATATTTCTCTCAAAAAAAAATGGATAAAGATTAAAGATCAAGAACTGTCTGACAATTTCTGAAGGATAAGTTCACAGTCACCTAATTCACTGACAACAAATAAGGAGTCGCCTGATATAGTTATTGAGAGACCTACTCCACGATCAATAATAGACCCGAGTGCTTCCACTTGCTCCCATTGGAACCGATGGAAAATAGCGTCCAAAATAGTAAGCTGTTTTTCATTCTGTTGCCACCAAGTCGGCGCCTTGCTGTTAAAGCTATAGATTTTTACTTCCTTCGAAAGCCGGCTTGCTTTTTTTATTCGATCTGGCGACGGCTCCCCAACATCGATCCAGAGCTCCAAGTTACCATCCAACGAATGAGCCCAAATGTCGGGTTCGTCTGTATCACTGAGCCCTTTGGAAAATACAAGTTGCTCTCGCACGTTCAAGCAAAAAGCCATTACCCGAACTGCCATTCTTTCTATCGTCTCAGATGGATGGCGTGCGATAGTCAGACTCAGCGAGTCGTAGACCTGACGATCCAAGTCGCTTAGCGAAACTGTCAACTTGTAAATAGTAGGCTTAATTGCCATCGCGACCAATCCTCTGTCTCATTATTTAGCCTCAGATCTAGTCGAGTGCTCAAGATGTGTTCGATGATCAGATTAAACCGAAGATCAAAAAAAAATGAAGTGTTGCGGCAACAATTACCAGAAGGTGAAAAAACTCGTGAAATCCAAATATTTCAGGACTGAGCACAGGAAATCTAATTCCATAAGCCACAGCGCCCAATGAGTATACGATTCCTCCACTTAGTAATAAAACAATTTCTTGCGCATTAAGAGCGAGTATCACAGCCGGCATAAATGGAAAAATGAAATATCCAATAAGTAAGAAAATAAACGCACGTATTAATCTGGGCATACTCTCTGACAAAACGAATACCAATATTCCAATCATAGAAGCCAACCAAACCGCTGTTAATAACTTTATTCCACTCTCGATTGGAAGCACTAATAAACAAATAGGAGTAAACGTACCCGCAAGCATTAAAAATATCGCCCCGTGATCAAACTTACGAAGAAGTTTCTTTTTCTCAGTCGTTAGGTTCTTTCGGTGATACAAAGCGCTGAATCCAAACATTGATAAAAGTCCAAATGAATAAGTAATAGTTGCGACTAACTCAAGTTTATTTGTTGATTTAACAACGAGCGAAATAGAAGCAAAAATTGAGACGAAGAACATAATCTGATGCGAAAAACCGCGAAACCGTGGCTGTGAAAGCAATTGATTCATGTAACTAAATCCTTTCTTACTAATTAAAATGAAAGCACGTCTAAGATTATGGTTTTTGGACTTAAATATACCTCATGAACAGGCCTCTGTTTCTCGGAGTCAGTTCATTATTGACGTCTAAGTCAACTGGATACTTTGCGCGTTGGTATAAGCGCCTTTTCTACGCCGATTTCACTTTCAACAAAATAGTGTTCTAAAAGGGAAATACAACAACGCGATGCAATGCGAATAATTATCATTATCATTAAAATGCTGATATATTTCATGTCAAAACCTAAACAGAGAAGAAACTTCAAAATACATGAATACACTCGTACTCAAATTTATAGCTGCCGCTTATGTATTAATAACATATAACGCAGCAGGACAAGAGGCATGCCCCCAGCAAGATCCTTCGACCAAAAAAGCATACTTCCCGCTTGATTCCCGCGAAATGAAAGAAAAATTTCCTCAAATAAGAGAGTCTCTTCCAACCCTCAGGGAATTTGGAGATGAACAAATAATGCGCATAATGAATTCTATGGGAAGCGATTACTACTGGGAATATGAGACTGCCAATGAACAAGCATCAGAAGGCATTTTGATATTGGCTCATGGAGTGAATGACTTCGCCGATCAAATTCTATTCAATGACGTAGAACCGTTGACTAAAAACTATACAACAAGTATCGCATTTGGTATGAGCATGATGACGTCAAGGCACATATCCTGTGCGTTAATCCAAATGCAAGAAAAAGAAATAGATGTCATCCATATAATACCGCTAACAGAAAGTCCATATAATACTCTAATCAGGCAATGGCGTTATGCTTTTGGCTTAGAACCTAAATACACCTATGCAGATATTGGGATTATTGATAACGCGAAAGTTAATTTTTTAGAGCCAATCAATGACCATATTTATGCGCGTGAAATTGTTTATGAACACGCCATGGAAATCAGTAAAGATCCTCAGCAAGAAACAGTAATTATTGTTGCACACGGGCCCATCGATACTGCTGATAATGCGAAACAACTGCAAATCATGCAAAATATTGCAAAACATGTACAGGGAAAAGGTAATTTTCATAGCGTCTTCCCATTAAGCCTACAAGACGACGCAGATCCGAACACACGATCAGAAAATGTCATGCGTTTTCGAAATCTAGTAGAACAAAATTCAGCTGATAGCAGACGAACCTTGGTAGTGACCGACCTAATGAGCAGTGAGGGAATTCAATCACGCGTCAAAAAAGATCTTGATGGTTTGGATTATGCTTTTAACGAGAAAGGGATAGTTAGTCATCCTCTGTTCATCGAATGGGTCAAAGATACAGCCAGGGGATTGGATTAAATATCTAAAAAAGCCCGTAAAAGCTATTATCGAAACGACAAAATCATTGAGTCTATTGACCAAGCCTAAATCTGAGTTTTCCGTTTTAAGTGTACAACCAGTCGAACACGTTCAGAAAATGACATCCTGCAGGGGATTTCGAACCCCTGTTGCTACGCTTTTTTCACCCTGATTTACTTATCATTACAAAGCAGCAGAAGGTCATAGAGGGGGTGCAAAACAATATGACAAGATGAATTAGAACGCAGTTTTTAATTTCAAGTTGGTATTTCCCCCTGCCACCTCCGACTCTCACCGAATCGATTACTTCCATTGACTTTGTAGGTTAGAGAGCCTACCGTCTTAAAAAATAATAAACATTAGGAATGACTAATGCGCAAACTATCCGCAACAGTTATATCGTCCATTCTAGCGTTTACATTATGCAACACTATGAATGCTCAGCAGGCTACTGCTTTTGCCGAGCTTGACGGCTCAACACTAACTCTACCAGCATTGAAATTCGGTGAAAAAGTTTATAAGAATTTAAAACTCGAATATATTGGGGAGCTTGAGTTCGCATATAAAAGTCATTCTGAAGAAAATATCTCAAGTCAAAAAACAAATTCAATATTTGATGGGGAAAAAATTACAATAAACTTATTGAAGAGCGGAGAGAACATATACTCAAACGTAATTCTGATTCCTAATTCAAATAACCGATTTAGCGCACAATCCGCAAACGTACCGCTTTTGACCGAGAACTTATCTACTCTAAATAGGGACACGTCAACCTGGATCGCATACAAAGAAATACGCAATCCGGAAATAAAAAAGGGCAACAAAAATAATTTTAATCAAGGCGACAGCACATACAACGCCATTACCTACTTAGATATTGATCTAGACGGAGATGATGACATATTTGTCGGAACACTCTGGTGGGAGACTCCATACCTTCAAGAAAATGTAAAAAAGATCCCAGCAGAAATTTACATAAATAATGGAGACGGATCCTACACGTATGATGTATCGATGTTAAGTGGAACCATTCCTAGTTTTGTTCATCCGAGGAAAGCAATTGTCGCTGACTTTAATAGCGACTTGCGCCCAGATATATTTGTCGTAGACCATGGTTTTGATGCGTCACCTTTTCCTGGGGAAAGCCCTTGGCTTATACTGTCTAATATCGACGGAACTTATTCAACTCACTATCTTGATCAGCACCTAGGTTTCTATCACAGCGCATCAGCTGGAGATCTTGATGGAGATGGAGACATCGATCTATTCGTTACTGGCTTTAGCTTATTGATTTTACTCAACGATGGAAATGGAAATTTTATTGATGGCACGAACACATTTCCTGAGCCACTATCAGGTATTGGAACGCTTTTTACTTCTGAGATTTATGATGTTAACCATGATGGTTCCCCAGATATCCTTGCCGCCTGCGAGTGTTTAAAAGACAGCGCAGCGAAAATCTGGTTAGGCCCTACTTATACTGAAATAATTAATGTTAGGAGAAATGAGCCATTTACAACAATCGTCGATATATTACCTGTCGATCTAGACGGCGATAAAGATATTGAAATTCTCCTCTCTCTCACGGGTTCTGGAAGTAGAAATTACCAGGGCGCAATGATAGAGCTGGCAACTCTGAGCGCAGAAGACAATTCGCTTTCGTATGAAACCTTATACGAAGAAGATGCATTAGACTCGAATTTATGGGTCTTTTGGCTGAAAGCAATCGATCATGACGGAGACGGCGACCTAGATATCTTGTCTGATAACAAATCGCAGGGACTAGTTCTAGAACAGTATGACAGCGGATCTTTTCGTTTGATCAATGGAAACCAAAAAAATTGGTAAGCAAAACAGATCCCACCTAGACGGTGCCGCAGTGCCTAATCATGGCTCACATCTGCGCCCAAAAGAAGAAAGCATTTAAGTGTGCTTATGAAAAATATTGGGCTTAAATTGGTCAAGTAAAAGACACAAAACCTTCTAAAACCTTCTGCCTGCCCCCTTAAAAACCTAAGCCATTGAT
>Ga0315322_10001878_pt1 | contig 16287 bp, 16 predicted proteins | sample M110021515metaG_FD_203461 | JGI IMG/M metagenome (GOLD analysis project Ga0315322, IMG submission 203461) | Ammonia-oxidizing marine archaeal communities from Monterey Bay, California, United States - M1 100m 21515 | ecosystem: Environmental > Aquatic > Marine > Intertidal zone | place: USA...
CGCAACCTGTCGAGGATTGCGAATGGCGGGATAGACGGGACTCGAACCCGCGACCTCCGGCGTGACAGGCCGGCGCTCTAACCAACTGAGCTACTACCCCAAATCGCGAAGGACAGATAAAAACGACCACGGCTAAATAAGTCAAGATACAACGAGTCTTTGAGTTCTTTTGTCAGTGATGAATGAGTTGTAGAAAAAAAAACGTAAAAATAATTTGTGATAAGTTTTGAGGTGCGCTTTGTTGGACAACCTTTTTCTCATGACTAAACTAAAATCTATGTGTGCACACGATCTTCTTGGCGGGAGTTCGGTTTGCAGTAAGGGCAAGTCATTAGCAAAAGGATTTACAGTAGAAAAGGTTCTGCTGGACCTTGAATTTGGTGGGATGAGGAACATGGCCTTCTAGTAGGCTAACACGGAGAGAGGGTTCCTCTTTGGAGTTATACTTTATAGCTTCATGATCATTTTCTTTTTTCCTGCTTTTTACTTCAGGTAAAGAAAACGGAGGCTCTTACTCTCTCCCTTTTTTCCGATGCCCGTAGGTACGAATAAACAGATGAAAGAACAAAGATGATGATAGAAAAGAATAAAAAAAGATTAGTAAGCCGGTCCCTCGAAAGCGTGATCGATAGGCAGTATAAATTGGTGGGAGTTCAATTGGAGTGGTCGGTTGAGAAGCTAACTTTAGGAGTTCTCAAGGAGATGGCATCTAGTCCAGGCTCACTTCGCGAACAATCTTTCACCCCTTTTGTTTTGCGTCATGGATCCTGAAAAGTCAGCAATGCAAAAGCATCATTCGAAAATTGAGCTTACACCTCAATTGGAACTGTTTGATTCGACTGAATATAGTCCTGCGCAAAGTCGCTCTTGGCTGATCCTTGATCCGGACGGGAAGCCGGACCGCAGAGCCATGGAAACTTTGCATGACAAAGCAAGGGAGGATGAAAAATATAATGATCAAAGGGAATTGGCCCGTTATCTTTCCGGTACTCCTCATCAAAAACTGGACTTTTTATTGAGTGATTTTGAAGCCACTCTTGCTCTCGATGGGCTTTGGGGGGGGACACGGGTGATCATGGCTTCGCTTGATAATTTTCCCGCCAACCATGATTTACGCTACACGCTTCATTACCTCCATATGGAAATGGATAATTTGGGGGTTGCCGCCTATTGGCTCAAGGAAGCGATCCGTGTAGAGGGGTTGATCAAACCAAAGCGGAAAAGAAAAGGGAACGGGTCCGCAAAGAAAAAAGGGAATGCAAAAATACCTAGCTTTGTGGATCGGAGACCACCCCGCTCAATTAACTACTTTTTTTATGCCTGCCCGTTTACTTGGGGGGAAGAAAAATTGGATGACGACGAATGGGACGATGATTATTTGTGACTCATTCCATGGTAGGCTCTTCAGCCAACCCCACCAAGTATTCATCGACTCTTTGCATTAAATCGGCATAGCTCGCGGGATCTTGAGCAAAGGATTCAATGGCTAAGGGAGGGTGTTCTTTCTTAGACCGCGGTAAATGAAAGCTCTTGCGACTTGTTTGGGTTGAGTAGGTGATTTCGGGGCCAAGTGATGGGTCCTTTGGTTCGAATACCATGATTGCTCCGTCTCGTTTCATCAAAAAAAGTTATAATGACTTTGGAGAAGAAATCAAAAAAAGCCTAACTTGGAGGAACTAAAACAAAGTCCCTTGTCTTTCTGAGAAGGGTTTTTGGAGCTCAGGAGAATCGTTCTTAGTGGAGTTTACCTGTTTGCTGACTTGGTAGTGATGCATTTGGGGCCCCTTGCGTAAAAGAATTTTTTCGAGATGTACATTTGATGATGCGGGGTCTAGCCAAATCTCCCAATCAGATTCTTGGAGAATGACGGGCATTCTGTGATGCAAGGAAAGGAGGTCTGGGTGAGCACTTTGAGTCAGGATAGCAAAGGCGTCTTCAGGGGGATGACTTCCGGGTCTTACACTCCAAATGCCAGCCATGGCAAAAGTTTCATGATCGGGCAGATGAATAAAATGGGGATATTTTTGTGTCTCCTGAACTTCCCACTCGTAAAAACCGTCGGCTGGAACGAGACAACGCCTCTTTTTGAATGATTCACGAAAGGTCGGTTTTTCTGCGACTGTTTCCGAACGAGCGTTTATGGAGAAGCCTCCATGATTTTCTTGGCTTCGAGCGGATGGATGTCCCCATACCATCGCATTCCATCCGACTGTGCCGTTGCGTACCGAGAGGGTGGGGTGGACTTGCCCGGGAGCTCTGTTCAGACTTGGATACCCTGGTTTTGGCTCGTTTTTGGTCAGTTTACTAAAGCGGCTTTGGCCCGGTTTTTTCCATGAATATCTTCCGCACATATCAGTTGCATGGCTTAGTGAGCGAAGAAAATCATACTATTTTTTCTGCCCGGGCAAATGGCTTAGGGAGGCATCCGGGCGAGACCGTTCATCATCTTCGTCCACTTGATAAAGCTTATGGAGTTGAAACCCCGCCCGGTAAGGGGCTCCCCGCTCCTTTACCCAATTATTGATGGAGCGAAGAATGTCTGGGTCACGGGCCTTTGACCATTCCGGGTGTAGCCAAACAGGGCTTCCTTGTGAATCAAGGGAGAGGGCCTCCGTCCACTTGTTCATGCTGTCGTTTTCTTCGATGATCATCTTGAATTCATCGGCTTGATCGAGGCATTCCTCGATGGGCATGGCGTTCCATTTCGGACTGAGAGTGACCCAGTCCATCTCTCCCTGGATGGCATAGGCACCACAAGTTTCCAAGTGCACGGGCAGGCTGCGGTTTCTGAGTTGGTAGGCGAGGTCGTGCAAATTGTGAATGGCAGGTTCACCTCCGGTAATGACCACAATTTCGCAACCCGATGAAAAGGCTTCTTCTGCTAATTCTTCGGGTTCGATCCGATCGACATTCTCGGGTAGATGGTCAGGATGCCAAGTGCCGGCGGAGTCGCACCATGGGCAATGAACGGGGCAACCGTGCAAGCGTATGAAAAAGGCGGACTTACCTAAGTGGACACCTTCACCTTGCCACGAGTGAAAGCGCTCGTAGACGGGGAGGGGCTTCATTCGCCGTTGGTTGGTTGGTAAGTGGCGGAGTTTTTAGAGTCCTCTTCAAGATGGATAGCTTGCAGCTTTACCCGGCCACTAGTCCTTTCGGAAACAAGCGGGTTGAAGGTATTGAAGAGAAACTTTGCGATTCCTTCGCAGGAGGCACTCTTAACCCAAGTGACTTTGAGTAATCCCTCTTCGTTGAGTGCTTCTAAGTCTTTCTTGCGGGGGTCGTCCTGACAAAGCACGGTTCCGTGGTCAAGATGCTCATCGATCCAATCCTCAATAAAATGAAGTTCACCGAAATCAATCACGAAGCCGTTGTCGTCCAGACTGCTTGCTTCGAAGGTCAGGGTGATCGCCCAGCTATGCCCATGCAGGCGGGAGCAACGACCTCCGTGCAGGGGTTGGCGGTGCGAAAGAGGGATGTCCCGATAGGTTTTGCTACAGGTGATCATGTTCTTGAATTAGCCATTATATTCCGTCGGGTCGAAAACTTTTGCGAGCTCAAAGGCTTCCTTTCTTTCGACACAGGTACCGCATTTCCCGCAATGTTTATCCATGCCCGCATAACAGGACCAGGTCATTTCCAATGGGGTTCCGAGTTCGGCACCTAGCTTGACTAAATCGGCCTTGGTTTTATCCACAAAAGGGCGGTACAGGCGTAAGTCTTCCCAATCAGCCAATCCAAGTGCTTTTTCCATGGCCTCGGCGAATTCCGGTCGGCAGTCCGGGTAAATGAAGTGATCCCCCGCATGGGCTGCGTAGGCTATCGTATCGAACCCAGACGAAAGAGCATAGCCTCCGGCAAGAGCCAGCAAAATCATGTTCCGGTTCGGCACTACAGTCGCTTTCATTGACTCCTCAGCATAATGGCCCTGAGGTAACTCAACTGAATCGTCAGTGAGGGAACTCCCCTTGAGCAAATCTCCCAAGTCAGGCAAAGAGAGGCTTTTCCTCGGAAGGTTCATCTTTTTGGCCAAGGCCGCCCCGTGAGCGAGTTCCTTGGCATGCCTTTGCCCATAGTCGATCGAAAGCAAGCGGACTTCAGCTCCTTCAGACAGAAGGTGAGACACGAGAACAGTCGAGTCCAATCCCCCAGAAAAGAGCACGACCGCCTTCATTTGATTGTCATGGTTGAAAAGTTCACAAGGGGATCATACTAGTTTTTATGGCCTCCAAGGTCGAACTTGAAACTTACTTATTATCCAGTCGGGGAAACACCTTGCGGTGGAGTCGATAGATTCTTTCCAATTCCTCGATCGGGGCGGGGTGGTCATCGACCCGGAGATCGCGGAAGCGAGTAATAATTGGCTGAAGTTCATTTGATACTCGCTTGTTTGTCTGCCATCGTAACCATCGCATACATGGTGGTATCTATTCGCAACAAGCTGAAATAATCCTTGGCATTCCATTGATCGAGTAGTTGTATTGGGAAATGATCAAGAAACTCAGATCAATGGCAACCATCCCAAAGTGGATTATCTTTGTTGGCATTGTCGGTTCAACTTGGTTTTTTGGGCAAGAGGTTTGGTTTCTCAGCTTTGGGGGAATGGAATGGGATGCTTCTTGGCATTGGGTTTTCATCACCACTTTCATTGTCGCATTCTTATTTTATGGGTTACTCTTTGGTTTGAAGGGTAACAAGATTGATTCGGATAAATAATCCTTGGCATCCGTTAATAGGATAGTTGGATAGGTTTATGCGGTTATCCAAATTATCTCTCGTTTTATTCCTTTCGTTTTTCTTGTCATCCTTTTGCTGGGCGGAGAAATTTAAGAGCCTCAAATTTAAGGATTACAAGAATGTTCAAGTTGTCGTTGAAGCCATAAACCCAAATTCTGTTGGAATTACAGAAGATAAAGTTTTGGTAGCAACTAAATTGAGGTTAATGAGAAATGGCTTAAAAGTTGTTCCTCGCACACAAGGGCGGTATTTATATGTAACTATAAGTGTAATGGATGTGAAAGTTGGTGGTAGAACACAAGGTTCTGCCGTGAGTTTTGATGCAGGCATTACAAGACTAGTTAATATTCCTTCAATAGGGCCTATAATGATTACTGAATCCTTAACTGAGGCAGAAGGCATGTCTGTCTTGCCACGAGGCGATTACGAAAGTTTTTTGAAAGACCTTAATGAATGTTTAGACAGGCTCATCCTCAATTATCTTGAATCGAATCTTGAGTAATTGTTCGTAATTACCCTTAACAATCCTTGACAAAACCCCCTTGAGATAGGGCATTCTGGCTATGTAAGGGTTACTTGTATCAAAGCAAATAATATCGTAATCGGTCATTTAGTCCTCCATATCCTCATCCCTCTCGTACGATTAGAAGAGCCGCTGATTGCCTACCTCTTTTGTCTCCGCCCGCTTTTTGTCCAGCCCGAAGCGACTCAATCATCCGCTCGCCCAAGGTTCCGTTCGTATCCTCGAAAGCAAGAGCCATGGCTTTCGTCACCTCCGGACCAGTGAGCAAATTTCCTTGTACGGCATAATCAAGGCCAGTTTGTCCTCCCGCCCAGTCCATGCATTTTTTGCCCGTGTGGAGGGACGCGTTCCCCTCCAGTCCAATGACCGCGACTTGGCGGTGAGCGCGCCTGGGGTCGGCATTTGTCATGAGGTGGGTCACTTCTGCAGGTGTACTTCCTCTGATTAGTAATTCCAAACCGATTGGACCGTACCTAACATTTCCCAAGGCTTGACTTGCAATGGCTCCGACTCCCGCCTTGGCATATGGTACCGCACTTCCAACAGCAATGAACTTCGATTGAACAGGCACGCCGAGTTCCCCCGTCAATGGATCGCGGGCCACAATCGAAAAGGTGGCTATCGTGGGTGTAGGAGGCTTCCCTTCCGCGAAAAAAAAGGAAGCATGGCAAAAAGAAAAAGCTCATGAGTCGGAGGTCCATTCGCCTTGACCCTAAGGCGAAAACGCTTAGTTTTAATCACTTTGCTAAAGGCAAAACTCTTGGGAGCCGGCGTAGCTCAGTTGGTAGAGCAGAAGACTCTTAATCTTTTGGTCGTGGGTTCGAATCCCTCCGCCGGTACCAAAGACCTCCCAAAGTTTTCCTTCTGCCTCATTGCAACTGGAAAGAACCGACGATTTGCCTAAAGGCGGGTTCCGTTTTTCCCAAGTCATCCTCCGAGCTTTGGCAGCAGATAAAAACGGTCTTACCTTGCTTTCTTAGACAGAAGAATTCGAAGATATGTGGAACTTTCTGGCCAAGAAAGGTAATGTCGGTTTTGTTGCGCAATCCTTCCAAAGGCCCAGAATTTCCCTCTACGGTGATTTTGCTAAAATTGAGTTCCCCCACCTTACTTATTGGCATTTCGTCTTCTACGGCGGACGCCATTTCACGGGAGAGTTCAGTGGCGAATTCGATCAGGGTTTCGTCCTCCTCAAAATCATAAAAGCAGATCATGACAGTCCCGTCACCCGGGCTTTCGATATTTATGAACTTGGTTTTCAACTCGAATACTTCTTCCTCGGTGATTTTCCAGTTCCCAGGATATAGGAACGAAAGGCTGTCTTTGGAATAGGATTGAGGGGAGTCGACATCCGCCATTTTTTCACAAGCTGAGAAAAACGGGAGAAGAAGGAGGATAAGCACGAGAGCATGATTTTTCATAAAAACGAACCCTACTAGACGCAGTTGGCTAGGGAAAGGGTGAAAGTCGAGTTGTTTCAGTTGTTCCTGATGCTTCTTTTGCTTGGGCTCCCATGGGACTGAAGTTTGTGTATTGATTAAGAATTTTAATGTTTTAGTGTTATTATCTGATGACTGACGAATCCAATGCCCTTTAACCCGGCTCGATCCCGCCGTTAGCACGCGTGGAAACCTGGGCTTCCGCCTCAGTCTCCGAGCGGTCTCCAATTAAAAAGGTGGAGTGATCGGAACCGTAAGGAGTCCCGGGTTTCGAACGGATCCTACTTCTCGAGGCGGGTGATGCGTTCTTCGGAAAAGGGATGGGAGCGCAACATTTTGTCGAGGGCGTTGCTATCTCCTTCGTTTTCCATGAAGCGCCGCAGTACCTTGATCCCTGCGTCCGGATCATAGCCCGCTTTTTCTGCATAATCGCTTCCTTTGGCGTCCGCCTCGTATTCGTCCCCTTGGCCGAAGGGGGCGCTTATCATGAGTCCCGCATTTGCACCGGTAACTACGATGTCCCCGAAACCTCCAGCAACATGGAGGGTCTTGGCTTTGTGGTCGCAATGGCCACAAGTTTGGTGGGCGATTTCGTGACCGAGAACCCAAGCCAATTCGTCATCGCTTTGGAGAGATTTGATCATTCCTGTGGTTAGGTACAGGTACCCACCCACGGAAGCAAATGCATTGATATCCTTCTCCTTGATTAGATAGAGAGAAAAATCATCATCCAGTTGGTTGGCTTTACTCAATTTCTCCAAAACCCTGCGTGCATTTTTTAACCTTTTATCATTGGAGATTACGTTTACCTCCTCGCATAAATCTTCATGAAAGCGTTTACCAGCTTTGACTTGCCAACCCTCTTCTACTGGAAGCATATCGATGGCTAACTTTTGAGCAGTGTTAGCAGCTCCGAAAGCAAGATCGACAAGGGTCTTGGGGGCGTCTTCCTTTCCCTGCTCGAATTCCTCAAGTAACTTAGTGTACTCAACCAAGATAGGAATGCCATCCTGCAAGAGAATATCATCGAGAGGTTTTTCGATGGTTTCAACGGTTGAGCTTTGTTCTTGGGACTTTTCCACTTCGGAACTTTCCTGGTTTTCAGCGCATCCGGAAAGCAGGATAAGGACAAAAGAAAAAATGAGACTATTTTTCATGGATTAATTACTATCCGAACAATTCACCCGAGGGAAGAGGAAAGCGTACAATCGAAGGGCTCCCGGTTGATTGGTGAGTGAGTTCCTCCATCGGCCCCATTGTGATCATTGCCAGGTAGGGTTTTAGCTAATAGTCGGCTATCCCATTCCCCCGCTTGACTGCACGGGGTGTGCGTGTTTGGGTGCAGGGATGGCGACGCCCACACAGAAGTTCTTCGTCTCGGACGACGGGAAGAAAAAACTGACTCTCGGACTAACCGAGCTTCAGGCGGAGATTAATGCGGGCAAGCACAGCAGGGAATCCTTGGCTTGGACGGAAGGAATGGATGAATGGCTCCCGCTGGGAGATACCTTTTGGGAGAAACATGGAATCCGCTTCAAGGGTGATTCCGACAACAGTCTTCAACCCGGCTCGACGTTCGGCAACCACCGCATCGTGCGTTTGCTCGGCCGGGGCGGGATGGGCGAGGTGTATGAGGTAACGGATGAGGCCGGCACCAGTTGGGCACTGAAGGTTTTGTCCGTAGATATGATGGACAAGCCAGGTGCAGTGGAGCGATTTCGCAGGGAGGCTCTCGTTATGTCCGAGATGGACCATCCTGGCATCGTGAAGGTCGATCGTACCGGTGAGAGCGACGGGCGGCACTGGTTGCGTATGGAAATGGCAGAAGGCCGGGAAGTCGCGGGGAAAAGAGCGATCACCTTACAGGATTACATGGAAGCGAGTGAGGGTCGCCTTTCCGAAACGGAAACCAAGAAACTTTTGCAATCCCTTTTGACCAGTCTCGAGTACGCCCACGGTCGTGGTCTCGTTCATCGGGACCTGAAGCCCGCGAACGTTCTTTTCTTCGGAGACGAGCCCAAGATCGCGGACTTCGGCCTCGTCGATGCAGCGGGAGCGGAATGGATGGAGACACAGGTAAAAAACAGTATGGTGGCCTCCATGATGGAGGAAACTTTACTGGACTCGGATACTGGTTCCACAGGATCTCGTTCCCGTGCCTTGATGGGCACCTTTGCCTACATGAGCCCCGAGCAAAAGGAAGGTCGGGAGGCCGATGCCCGGAGCGACCTTTACGCCATTGGGCTCATGGCCCGCGAGGCGATTACGGGAGTGAAATCGCTTGGGATGGAACGACCCACCGAGATGGCCGATGGCATTCATCCCGGATGGGACGATTGGGTGCGCCAGGCGGTGGCAAACGATGCTGAACGGAGATTTCAATCGGCTGGCGCGATGCGGACCGGTCTTACCTTCCCGAAGGAAAAAAAGTCAGGTAGTCGGACTCCTCTGATTGCCCTCGGTCTTGTCGCAGTTGCCGTCGCGTTTTATTTCGTAATCGGAAACCCATTTGCCGAGAATCCGAATGCGGGCGAAAAGGAAACGTCCCGTGGCCAAGGGGAAACAGAGGTCAAGGAAGTTTTGCCTGACAAACAAAAGCCTGAGGATAATCTCATTGGTCTTGATCCTGGTGAGAGCGGTCTTCGGATTGCGATCGACCCGCCTGAAGCGCCTGCCGAGATTTGGTTGGCCGGTCAAGCCGAAGGTGCGGTAACCGATGGCAAAAAATCCATTGATGAGCTTTTGCCGGGAAACGAAGAATTGATCGTCAAGGCTCCCGGTTATCAGGATTACTCGGTTCTCCTGCGATTGAAGGAAGGATGGAATAGTCATCGCGTAGGTCTGGTAGCCTTGCGCGGAGGCTTAATCGTACGCTCCGATCCAGGAGTCAAGGTAGTTGTGCTTGGGCCGAATGGACGGGAGTTCGACCTTGGCGTGACGGACCGCTTCGGGACGATTGTGTCCGAGGGTATACTCGCCGTCGGCACCTACGAGGTGCGCTTGAGCAAGCCACTGCGAATACCTGTTTCGCGAAAAATAAGGCTAATGGAGGGTAAGGCGGTTACATTGGACGAGCCCCTTGTTTCCGTTCCCGGAAAGCTGTCGGTTGGGGCAAGTCAGGCTGACGTTATGGTCCATCTGGACGGTGTTTTCAAAGGAGTTGCTCCGCTTGAGATAGACCCTGTGCCCACCGAGGTGGACATTGAATTGACGGCCCGTTTAAAAGGCTGCCGTGACTTGATCAAAATTGTCCGACTAAAGGCCGATGGTCATCAATCCATTCAATTCGGTTCATTGGTCAAGGAGTCGGGTAGCCTGGTCGTGAAAGTCAGGGCGGACATAGCTGGGGATTCGGCCACCAAGGTATTTCTGGAAGACATGGATGTAACCGCCAAGGCGAAGCGTGATTCCACTGGTTCGTTCGCCTTGCAAAAGCTGAGCGTGGGTTCGCGCATCATCAAGGTTTCTCACCCAGACTACCATCCGTGGTCCGAAACTATTTTAGTTAGAGACGAGGAAACTGCCTCGGTTGTTTCTGAGCTATTTCCCATGGACGCCAAAGTTCAAGTACAAGTTAGAAGCGAGAAGCCACTTGGTCGTCTTTTGACGGATTGTACCTTGCGGATTGATGGTCGGAAAATTCAGGGAACTGAGGGGCTTTATAAGCTTCCCTCAGAAAAGAATATTGAAATCGAGTTTTCGGCAAAAGGGCATGTTTCCACGCAATTTAAGCGGAGGTTCTCGGCAAACTCGAAAAATTTCTTGAATGTCGAGCTGAAGGTGGTGAGTGACCCGATCAAGGCTTCAAATCTTTCCGCATTCGGATCGAAGGATGTTGAAAAATCAGCTTTAGCTCAAATACTCCCAGAGCAAATCCTTGACTCAAGGGGCCAAAAGGTTTCCCGGGACATATTGGCGGGTAAGATAATCGGCTTTTACTTCTCTGCCCACTGGTGCCCACCATGTCGGACCTTTACCCCCAAATTGGTCAAGTTTCGCAACGAGAACAGCAAGGATTTTGAGGTCGTGTTCGTGAGCTCAGACCGAAGCCCAGCGGCTCAAATGGCCTACATGATGGAAACGGGAATGAAATGGTATACTCTTCCCCATCGCTCCATTGAGGCAAATGCGCTTGCCAAAAAATTCGAAATCAGAGGGATTCCTGCCTTGATCATCGTTTCGCCAAACGGTGAAACCATTACCAAAAACGGGCGTGGAGAAATAAACGACAACTCGGGCGGAGTCATCAAGGATTGGTTGAGTCATAACCACAATACATTCGGAGGGGCACAGGCCAAGCAACCTCAAGAAAAGAGCTTGAAGGATGTTATTAATGGAATTGACAGCTTGCTTGACGATATTGAGGAAGGAAATTGACGATAAAACTCAATGGGGTGTCGGTCTTCCACGTTGGAAACAGCAAATCGGGCAATCGAAGCGCTTCCGGTTGATTGGTGAGTGTGTTCCTCGATCGGCCCCATTGTGATCATTGCCAGGTAGGTTTTTAGCTAATAGTCGGCTATCCCATTCCCCTGCTTGACTGCACGGGGCGTGCGTGTTTGGGTGCAGGGATGGCGACGCCTCAACGGAAATTTTTCGTCTCGGATGACGGGAAGGAAAAGCTGACTCTCGAACAAACCGAGCTTCAGGCGGAGATTAATGCGGGCAAGCACAGCAGGGAATCCTTGGCTTGGACGGAAGGAATGGATAAATGGATTCCGCTGGGCGATACCTCTTGGGAGAAACATGGAATCCGGTTCAAGGGCGATTCCGACGACAGTCTTCAGCCCGGCTCGACGTTCGGCAAGCACCGCATCGTGCGTTTGCTCGGCCGGGGCGGGATGGGCCAGGTGTATGAGGTCGAGCATGAACTTACGGGAGAGCGTCATGCCTTGAAGTTACTAAGTGCCGAGGTAATGGAAGTGCCCGGTGCGCTGGAGCGTTTTCAATGTGAGGCCAAGGTGATGGCCCGACTCAAGCATTCGGGCATCGTGCGGGTCGACTTTGCGGATGAGGACGAGGGTCGTCATTGGTTGCGCATGGAATTGATGCCCGGACGCGAGGTGGAGGGTAAGCGGGTGATCACGCTGGAGGAATACGTGGAAGCCAAGGGTGGCCGATTACCCGAGTCCGAGGTGAAGAAGCTTACGGAGGAAATGCTCGAAGCCCTCGGTCATGCCCACGATCAAGGTCTCGTGCATCGTGACCTGAAGCCCGCGAACGTACTGCTCGATGGCGAACGACTTAAGATTGCTGATTTCGGTCTGGTCAATGCGGCGGGCGCTGACTGGATGGATACGCAGGTTCGAAGCACGGTGATCAATCAGGACGAGGAGGATACCCTGATTGACGATGGTTCGGGAACGGGTTCGCGCTCGCGTGCAATCATGGGAACCTATGCCTTCATGAGCCCCGAGCAAAAGAAGGGGCAACCCGCGGATGCCCGGAGCGATTTGTATGCGGTCGGCCTGATGGTTTTTCGGATGCTCACGGGGGAAGAGACACCCGGCATGGAGCGTGCCAGTGAACTGGGTCTGGGTTTGGACACAGGTTGGGATGCATGGTTGATCAGGGCTTTGAAAGGTCGGTCTGCCGACCGGTTTCCCTCCGCCGGTGATATGAAAACGGCTTTGTCTTTTGAGGAAGCAACGGTTGCTCCTGTCCCGGAAGTCAAACCGCAGGTGTCTGATCGCCAAGCTCCGCTCGGTCGGTCATCGCCGGCAAACCGAGAAATCGACTTTTCTTCCGGCCCCATTTATCAAGCTGAAGAAAACTTAGAGGAACCTTTTACGATCCGCGATCTTGGGTTGAAGATGCTGTGGGTGGAACCTGGAGTTTTCGAGATGGGGAGTCCGAAAGGATTTTTTGCAGGAGAAAAAGGTCGTTCTTTCGACGAGACTCAATGTCGAGTGACGTTCATCAAAGGATTCTACTTGGGCCAGCACGAGGTTACGCAGTCTCAATGGGGACAGGTGATGGGGTGCAATCCAAGCGAGTTCAAGGGAGCGGAGCGGCCGGTGGAACAGGTGTCGTGGCATGATGCGGTTGCTTTTTGCGAGAAGCTCACGGAGATTGAGAGGAGCGCGGGCAGGTTGCCTGTGGGCATGGCGTACCAGTTGCCGACGGAAGCCCAATGGGAGTATGCCTGCCGGGCGGGAACGCGGAGCGCTTATTCCTTTGGGGAGAGCCTAAGCTCTTTGCGGTCGAACATTTCGGGTGGACCCGGAGAGACTACGAAGGTCGGTATGTATCCGGCCAACCCATGGGGCTTTCACGACATGCACGGGAATGTTTGGGAGTGGTGTGCGGATTGGTACGGGGGCTACCCGGTTGGTGCCTTGCGTGACCCGATTGGTCCGACGGACGGTTCCTACCGCGTTCGTCGCGGCGGTTCATGGCTCAGCACGGCGGGCAACGCTCGTTGCGCGAGTCGGAGTGGGGACGACCCTACAGACAGTAGCAGCAATCTTGGCTTCCGCCTCAGTCTCCGACCGCTCAGCCAGTAAGCCACGGATGTGGCGATAGAAACAAGGGGCTGAGCGAGTTGCGGGAAGAACGGAGTCTCGATAAGCATGCGGTTCACTTGAGGTGATCGGGTGGATTGCCGCGTCGGGTTTCAAAAAAACCCTTCTCGTAATGACATAGACATTGGCCCGAGGGGGTAGCCGGGGATAAGCCGATGGAAGCGAAGCCTTCGCGAGGTTAACGCTTCGTGTTGTACCGCAAATTGATCGGTGTTGGAAAAAAGGTGGAGTTTTCCCTTGAAGGTCTTGTATAAGAAGTGAACTGCATGACGACAAAACTCAAAGGGGCGTGGGTCACCCACGTCGGAAACAAGAAGCCGGACAACGAGGATTCCGTTTTTTTCGGCAAGGCCTGCGTGTGTGGACGATCCATGAATGAGCCGGAAGCCGTGGAACTCGATGGGACACATTGGCTGCTTGGCGTGGCCGATGGGGTGGGCGGACACAATGCCGGGGAGACGGCAAGCAGGCTTTGCTCGGAGGCGGCCATTGGAATGGAGGAAGTCAGCCGGGCAACGGTGGATTCTCTTCTCCAGAACTTGAACAAGGAGATTTTCGACAAGTCCGTAGAAGATGAAACTCTTAGTGGAATGGGTACTACGGTGGCGGGCGTGGCCTTGGGAGGCGGAGGCTTGTTTGCTTTTAATGTGGGGGATTCTCGGGTCTATCGGTTTCATGCCGAAAGGGGGCTCGAAAGGGTTACCCTTGACGATTCCTTGCTTGAGCGAGGGGACGCGAAAACCGGAACGCCTATGCCGTTTGCCCCTTCCAATGTGATCACGCAGGCCTTGGGCGGGCGCAAAACGTTCAAGGAAATAACGCCCAATCTCTATGACTTGGAGACAGGCGAAGAAGTCCTTTATCTCGTTTGCTCGGATGGGCTCAATGACATGGTGGAGGATGTTCGGATGGAGGAGATTCTTCGCGAGACCGATGCTTCAAGCAATCTTGAGAAGGCTACGGGTGCCTTGCTTGCCGCCGCTTTGGACGGGGGAGGGCGCGATAATGTGAGCATCGTTTTGGCTGCCTATTCCCCGGAGAATTTTGCCGGCGCGTCAAAGGGCGGTAGCTGGCTGAGCCGCCTGTTCGGCCGGACCCAACGATGAGCGGTTCCTACGAGTACAAGGTGGGGCGGGGCAAGGATTGCCAATTGATCGTGAACAACCCCTTCGTGTCCCGGGATCATGCCCGTATCCGCTGGAACGGGACGGAGTGGGTTTTGCAGGACATGGGGAGCGCCAACGGAACCTTCCTGAATGATTCGGAAGAAGCCCTTCCTTCCGGTTCCGAGTACCCTTTGAACAAGGGTGACATCGTTCATTTTTCCCGTCATTACAAATTGACGACCGATCTCCTTTTTAAACGGCTTAAGGATGGAGTGAGTGAGGATTCCGACGGTCAAATGAGCGTTTTCGAAGCCACGGCTGGCGTAATCCGCATAGGCCGGGCGCCGGAGAATGATGTCGTGTTGTCTCAATTGAGCGTGAGCCGTTTTCATGCGGAAATTCACATCCGCCCCGATGGAACGCGGGAGCTCAAGGATCTGGGAGGAAAGGGTGGCACTTTCGTCAACGACCTCCAAGTCCTTGGCGATACCGTTCCCATATCAAAGGACGACCGACTGGAGGTGGGCGGGGTTTCGGTATGTATCCAGTTTAGCTCGAAACCGGGCGGGAAAACCGTGGTTGGTCGTCAGCAGGAAGGCATCTATTTGCAATCCGTCAACTTGGGGTACCGGGTAAAGGACCGGCAGACGGGCAAGCCACGCGATTTGCTCAGGGACTTGAGCCTATCGGTGTTCCCTGGTGAGTTTGTCGGATTGATGGGACCTTCGGGTTGTGGGAAGACCACCTTCATGACCTCGGTTAATGGGTGCGAGAATTTCACTTCTGGATCGGTCTACTACAATGGAATTGACCTGGCCTCCAACCTTTCCCGGTTTGCGCCACAGATCGGATATGTTCCGCAGGATGATATCATGCACCCCGAGCTAACTGTGCGCGAAGTCCTTTTTTACACGGCTCGCCTCAAGTTGCTCAGGGATGTCACTGATTCCGATGTTCAGGCCAAAATCGAGTCGGTTTGTCGGGACCTAGGACTCATGTCTGTTCTGGATACTTTGGTCGGCACCCCCGAGCAAAAGACCCTATCGGGTGGACAGAAGAAACGGGTCAACCTGGCTATGGAATTGCTCACCGATCCAAAGATTCTCTTTTTGGATGAGCCGACCTCCGGCCTTTCTTCGGCTGATACGGTGAACGTAATGAAACTGCTCCGCAAGATGGCCGACGACCGGGGGATCGCCATCGTCATTACCATTCACCAGCCATCCACCACCGTATACAAGTTGATGGACAGCGTGATCTACCTGAAGGCGGGGCGCCTCTGTTATTACGGGGCAGCCTTTCCGGGATCTATCAAGTATTTCGTTCCGGACGAAGATCCTGCCCAGGCTGGTCCTGACGCAGTAATGCAAAAATTGGATCTTGGAAATGAGAAATCAATGGAATCCGAATACCGGAAATCCCCAGCGTTTCAAGAACTGGTCAAGAGGAGAGCGGAAGTGTTGGGCCGCGAGAAACACGGAAGCGGTTCTCTCAAGTCCCGGCGCGTTCCCGCCCTTGTTCAATTACCCGGGCTTTTGAAGCGCTACCTGACCTGCAAGTGGAGGGATAAGGGGTCTCTGGTTATTCTTCTGGCTCAAGCTCCTTTGATCGGACTCTTGATTGGTTGGATCTTCCGAGAGGGTTCCTTGAATCCGGCCCTTTTTCTGCTCGTTTTCGTTTCCCTTTGGTTTGGTACCAATAATTCGGCCAAGGAACTCGTTGGAGAACGAAGTATATTTAGGAGGGAGAAAAGAAGTGGCCTTTCGGCCTTCGGCTATTTGGGTTCGAAGCTCATCGTCCAAGCCACTCTGACCTTCGTTCAATGTGCCCTGCTTATTGCTACGAGTTCCGTCTTCATAGATTTTACTTTCTCCTTTCCAGTTGCCTTGGGAACCTGTTGGTTGACCTCTTTAGTGGGGATTTCGGCTGGGCTTTGCGTAAGTGCTTGGTCCAAGACA
>Ga0315322_10001887_pt1 | contig 16254 bp, 15 predicted proteins | sample M110021515metaG_FD_203461 | JGI IMG/M metagenome (GOLD analysis project Ga0315322, IMG submission 203461) | Ammonia-oxidizing marine archaeal communities from Monterey Bay, California, United States - M1 100m 21515 | ecosystem: Environmental > Aquatic > Marine > Intertidal zone | place: USA...
TCCCGTTCCGGGACCACCCGTCAGGATGGAAACTTTCGAAGCCAGGCTTTGCTTGATTCCGACCGTTTGGGCCTCGGCAAATCCGAACCCTGCCTTGTCCTGCGCCCATTCCACCGCCTTGTCGATTATGATGGGAGGAAGGGATGACGGTGAGCGGAGGAGGGTGAGGAGAGATTGAGCGAGGGTTTGCTCGGCCCGGTTGGCGGTCGGGAGCTGAACCCAGTCGGGCTCGGTCGTCACCAAATCGGCATTGGAGAGCAGGGCGTCGATCCGCGCCTCGACCTCGTTCGCATCGGTTTCCAAGAGATTCGTTGAGTTCAAAGCCAAATCCCGCCGTTCTGCATGAGTGTGCCCGGCATCCTCCGCTTCCTGCATGGTGTGCAATATTCCTGCCTCGATTCTCTCCGGTCCGTTGTTCGATAGGCCAAGGTTCAGCGCGATCTTGTCTGCGGTCTTGAATCCAATCCCCTTGACGTCGCGGATGATCCGGTAGGGGTCGTTTTCGAGGACGGTCTTCGCCTCGTTTCCGTATTTACGAACCAAACGCAAGCACAGGGCGTCCGTCACTCCATAGGTTTGGAGGAACATCATGACTTCACGAATTGCCTTTTGTTCTTCCCAGGCCTGCTTGATGCTCTTGACCCTTTTTTTTCCGATGCCTTCGACTTCGTGCAATCGGGAGGATTCTTCGGAAATGATGCGTAGGGTATCCGCGCCAAAGTGATCGACGATCTTATTGGCATAGGTTTTTCCTATTCCGTGGATCAAGCCGCTTGCGAGATACTTTCTTATCCCGTACGCAGAGGCAGGGAGCTTGCTCTCGAATTTGACGAAAGAGAATTGCCTGCCGTGCTTGGGGTGGTTGGTCCAGGATCCAATCAGGAGCAAGGTCTCGCCACATTGGACTTTGGGAGCTTTCCCCACCACGGCCACTTCCGCGCTCTTGTCATTTCCCCTGAGTTTGCCAATCAGGAACCCGTTTTCCTCATTGTAGAACGTAATCCGCTCGAGTACGCCCTCGAGGGAGTCCGTTCCCGCTGCGTCTGTTGAATTATTGGGCAATATCAGACTTGGTCGTGAGGTGATTGGTCACCGTTTAGCCTAATTGCATACCAGTCAATCTTACGGGTGAAATACATTGCCGCCGCCAAAGTCGCAAACAGTCCGATGCTACCCATCAGCAAAGCGTAGCTTTCCAGTTGCAGGGTTACGTATAGGTATCCGTAGAGAATGGCTAGGAGCACACCAACTGTCATGCCTAGTTTCGCGCTTCGTAGAATGGCTTGAGCATACCCTGAGATAAGTATGATTACTCCAGCAGTGGAAATTCCATAGGCTAGGTCGAACCCAAAATGTTCTGACAAGGAGAGCAAGAGGAGATAGAAGACCAGTACGGCGAACCCTACCAGTAGGTATTGAATCGGATGAACTCTGGCTTTTTGCAGAATCTCGGAAAAGAAGAATGCGGCAAAGGCAAAGCCAAGAAAGAGCAGGGCGTACTTGGCCATGCGGTTGGTTTTTTGGTAAACGTCGGTTGAAAGATAGAAGCGAATGCCGAAGGCGGAATCTCCTAAGATATTTTGGGGACCTGCCAAGCCTCGAGCTGGATCTCCTGGCATGGATCGATAAGAATCTTCCCAACCATTTTCCAGTTCGTTTTTGCTTGGGGCGCTTCCGGTCCAAGCTTGGGGGATGGCCCTGTTCAGGTGCAGTATGCGCCAAGTCGCGTCAAACCCGTCCTCGTTCATGTTTTTATTCAAGGGCAGAAAGGCGCCGTCGAAGCTTGGTGAAGCCCAAGGGGAGGCGATTTGGACGGAAGTTGTCTTGCCCAATGGAGAGAAGGCCAAAGTCGAGCTGCCGTCCAAGTGCAGGTCGATCATGAATTCGGATGATGCGTTCGTTTCACCAAGGTTGAGCTTCGCTTTGATTCCGCTACTCACGACGTCTTGAGTTGGTAAACCGGGTAGTGCTTCCAGGGTTTTGTCCGCGAAGGTTATGCTTGTGGATTCTCTTATGCCCCGTACGTCATTGATTCCGATGCACAACCAAGCTTTTTCCTTGAGGATGTCTTCCTCCGGTATTTTGGCAATGTCCCAGTCCGGGCTTTCGAAAGTGCCGCTTATGCGAAGATGGGACTTGTAAACCACGCTCTCGTAGATTCCGCGATAACGAGTCTCCGGATCGACGGTTCCGTTGATTTCAAGTGTTTCCGGAAGGAAATGAAGGTAGCGAATTTCCCGCGTCGTCCTAGTCTTTTGGTTGGACTGATTCGTGACCTCGACGTAGTAGGGGACGGTAATGATCGGTCCGACAACCGTTTGGTCCAAGCCCCATTTGGAGCTTATTTCCTCGGTTACCTCTTCTCTTCGTTCCTCCCGTTCATGAATAATGAAGAAGAGCGGAATCGTAAGAACGAGCAACCCTAAGACAAGTAGGGTGATTACGATCAATTTGATGGTTATTGAACTGCCGGAGGAAGGTTTTTCAGGTGGTTGGGAGATTGGTCCGTTCATAATGCAATTTTTGTTATCTGGTTCGGTTAAAGGCGCTTATCAAGGCAAGAAGACCACTTTTCTCGATGCTTGAATCGATTCCACATCCATAGGCCGTTCTTCCGGATTTTGTTTGCAGTTGCACGAAGGCCGCCGACTCGGTTGCCGAGCCTTTTCCGATCGACTGCTGGCGGTAGTCGGTCAGTTTGAAATCCTTGACTCCCTCGTTTTCGAGGGCGTGTACGAATGCGTTGATCGGACCGTTGCCCTGACCCTCGATGGATTTGCTTTCGCCCTCCATTTCAATCGTGGCACGGCATGAAATTTCTTCTGACGATCCTTCGATTTTGTTTGTTTGGTAACCGACGAGCTTGAGTGGAGAGTCCTTTTCCAGAAATTCGGCTTTGAAGGTTTCGTAAATCTCTCCAGCCGCAAGCTCACGGGATTCCGAATCCGCCTTGTCATTAACGAGGAAACCGACTTCAGGATGCATTGGTTTTGGCAGTTCGAGCCCGAATTCACGTGAGAGCACGTAGGCGACTCCGCCTTTGCCGCTCTGGCTGTTGATTCGGATAATCGCTTCGTAGGACCGGCCGAGGTCCCTCGGGTCAATCGAAAGGTAGGGGACTTGCCAAGGGGTATCGTCCGAATCGCCCTCCTTCTCGCGATGGTCCATTCCTTTCTTGATCGCATCCTGGTGAGAGCCGGAAAAAGCGGTGAAAACAAGATCTCCCCCATAGGGATGTCTCTCATGAACAGTCATTCCTGTCGTGCGTTCGTAGGTTTCCCTGATTTGGTCCAAATTACTGAAGTCGAGCCCAGGGTGAAGTCCCTGAGAGTACATGTTCAATGCGACGGTTACGATGTCCAGGTTTCCGGTTCGTTCACCATTTCCGAACAAGGTTCCTTCGACCCGATTTGCTCCTGCAAGGAGGCCGAGTTCGGTTGCCGCAGTTCCGGTTCCCCGGTCGTTGTGGGTATGCAGACTGATGATCGCCTTGTCCCTCTCCTTGAGGTTTTGGCAAAACCATTCGATTTGATCGGCATGAACGTTTGGAGTGAAGAGTTCTACGGTAGCCGGCAGATTCAGGATGATCGGGTTTTCCTCGGTCGGTTCCCATGCTTCCATAACCGCTTCGCATACCTCCAGGGCATAATCGACTTCAGTATCGGAAAAACTTTCGGGAGAGTATTCCAAGCGGACATCGGTGCCGTCGAGTTCGGGCAGTAAGTCGCGGATGAGTTTCACGCCATCCACTGCGATTTGCTTGATTTGATCCTTGGACATTCCAAAAGTAACTTTTCTTTGCAGCGGGGATGTCGAATTGTAAACGTGAACGATTGCTTTTTTCGCCCCCTTGAGACTTTCGAAACTCCTCTTGATCAAATGTTCGCGCGCTTGAGTGAGAACTTGCAAGGCGACGTCGTCAGGTACGAGGTTCTCATCAATAAGCTTGCGGGCGAAGTCGAACTCCGTCTGGGCGGCAGATGGAAACCCGACTTCGATTTCCTTAAACCCGATTTCGACAAGCAGTTTGAATAGTTCGAGCTTTTCCTTAATCCCCATGGGAATGGGCAAGGCTTGGTTGCCATCTCTCAAGTCTACGCTGCACCAATGGGGGACTTGCTCAATTGTGCGGGCGGGCCAAGTTCGCTCTGCGAAATCAATGGTTCCCCAAGGTTTGTATTTTGTTATCGGGCTTTTTTGCATGAGTACCCATTACCATTAGAGAATCCTTATCCTTATGGAAAGCTGAAATCCTTCGAGACAGGACTCTTCAAGGCTTTCCGCGTTCGGTTTCTGTTTTCATGAAATAGTTGGTTGTTGCGAATGCATCGGGGATGAATATGCTAATTCGTTCCTATGAATGAAGAGCAAACGGAGGATCTGCGGAACCTTGCAGGCAAGACCATTGCCGTTGGGGTTTCCGGTTCGATCGCGGCCTATAAGTCGGCTGACTTGGTTAGCGAGCTCAGGCGCGCTGGCGCTGAGGTGTTTGTCGTGATGACTGAATCTGCGACGAGATTTATTTCCAGCCTGACTTTGGGGACTCTATCCAGAAACCCCGTCCTTGTTTCCATGTGGGAAGAGGAGAGGGGCTGGCAACCAGGGCATATCGAGTTGGCGGACAGGGCGGACGTCTTGCTCGTGGCTCCCGCAACCGCCAATCAAATTGGCAATTATGCCAATGGATGCGCCCCGGACGTTCTCTCGTCGATTTATCTGGCGACCCGAGCCCAAGTGGTTCTGGCTCCTGCCATGAACGGGAAAATGTACCAACATCCCGCCACCGAAGAGAATTTATCCAAACTGCGTGGTCATGGAGTCACCATCATAGAGCCCGAGACGGGCGAGCTTGCGTGCGGATACGAAGGGGTGGGGCGGATGGCTTCGATCGAGACTGTTTTACGGGCGGTCAACGATTGCTTGAGCGGTAACCCGTAACCCTTGACCTAAAAAAAAAGACTCCCCGAAGGGAGTCTTTCAGGAAATTTCTTGTCTGAATAAGTTTTATGCGGCGTCCGGCAAATCTTGTAGGGAACCTTGCTTTCTCTTCACTCGCTTCAACCTGGCCCTTCGACGGAGCCCCCGATCAAGTTTTTCGATCAAGTCATCTATTGACTTGTATATATTGTCGCTTGAACTGGAAATGGTGATGGTTGACCCCTTGAGCTCCAAATGACCCTTTGCCGTATATTCATTTTCGTGTGACGACGACTTGGAATCATGTACAAGTTCCACTCGCGCTCGTATGATCTTCTCCTCATGTTTGAAAATCTTTTCCATCTTTTCGTTGACGATATTCTTAAGCGCCTGTGATAGATCAAGATGCAGTCCAGAGATAATCAAGTTATTGTTCATATATGTATTTTTTTTGGTTTGACTGTATTTCGATGCATTGAAGCATCCACAAGACTTAACAAAGCGCGCCCACGCACGCTTTTCCAATTTTGTTTCGACTTTTTTTATGAATTAATCAGATGAACCCATTCTTTTCAGCTCCATCCCCTGACGCAGGGAAACAAGACATCGCTCCGTTGGTCAACCCCGCCGAGTTGGATGAGTGGGTGATATACCAGGACGAATCGATTGTCGTCCTTAACAAACCGGGTTGGTTGGTCTGTCATCCTTCGAAGAACGGGCCGTGGTCGAGTTTGGTCGGGGCGGTTCGTGAACGTTTTCAATTGGAGCAAGTTTATCTTGCCGGCAGGTTGGACAGGGAAACAAGCGGAGTTGTTCTTCTGGCTAAGGAGGAAAGTGCTGGAAAGCATTGGCAAAAAGCTCTCGAGCAAAAGAAGGTGAAGAGGAGTTATTGGGCAATTTTAGTGGGGGAGTTGGCTGATTGCGCTCAAGTTTCAGGTTTTTTGGGGAAGGATCCGGATAGTCCGGTTTTCGTTAAGCAAAGAGTCACCGCCAATAGCCGAAAGTCAAAAAGGGCGCAGAGCGCTTTCTTTCCCTTGTTTTCTGCCAACGGATATACCTTGTGCGCCGTCGTTACGAAAACCGGCAGAAAGCATCAGATCCGGGTGCATGCCCAGTCCTTGGGGCTGCCTTTGGTCGGAGAAAAGCTTTATGGCATTGATGAAGAGTATTACCTGGAGTTTTGCAGAGCCGGTTGGCGGGAAGAGTGGATTGAGACCCTTGGGATGAAGCGACAGGCTTTGCACGCGCGGACCTTTGGCTTTGTAGAGAGCGAACCGACGTTTGTTGCTTCCCTTGCGGCAGATTTTCAATCCTTTCTCGTTGAGCGTATGGGGATGGATGCGCAGGCATTGGAATATGCTGAAAAGAAAGCCAAAGAGTGGACCGACATTCAATTCAGGGGAGAATAGAGTTGTGCCAAGACGGCTAAATCGGTAATCGGTTTTGGGAAGTTATGTCTACGCCCCATGTTAATCCGTTGGATGCCTTAAAAGGAGGTTTTCGAAAAGCCTGTGTCAAGCGCTTGGTTGGGGATGAATCGGGTGCCGTTGAGGTTCTGAGGGACGAAATACCCAAATTGGTCGTTGCTTGGGCCAAGTCAACCAGCTTGGAAGCTGCTGAGAAAAAAGCGAAATTAAAAGAGCTTTTTGACGACGAATCCAGTCGCGCTGAAGAACTTGCCGTGGCTTTCGATCTATTTGCCGGGAGGTTTGAAACCAGAGTGGCGACCATCGTTCGGGACGAATTGAGCAAGGTTGCCGGAAGGCTTGAGGCACTCACGGGGAAGCTCGATGAAGCATCCCGCCAAATCCCTGCTGAAGTTGTTTCGAGCGATGATGGTGATTCGAATGAAGCGCAATTTGACAGTGCGGAGGAAAACCGGGAAACGGATTCCGAGGATTCCGTTGAAGCGGATGAACTGGATCCACCCAGAGGCATAGGTTTGAGGTTCGATGAGATCGAGCAAATGATCGATGAGGTTTTGGAGACGGATGATTCGTGATAATTTGTTTGCCAAGACAATGTTTTAATTGCCAAAAGGTACTAATAAGAATGCACTAGCATAAAATCCCCTTTTTTACCCAAATGACTGATAATATTGACGAACCTGAAGCGGAGGAAGTGAATCCTCCATCTGACACCTCTTCCTCTGCAGATGGAAAAAAGAGAAAAATGTACGTTGGCTTGGATTTAGGCACTTTGCTCTCGTGCGTTGTAACCAAGTTGACCAAACCGGGTTCCGACGACGTACCCGGAGAACTCATACCCACCGTAGTGGGATATCCCGAAGACGGTATCCTCGCTGGAATACTTCCGGGGAATTCTTCTATGCTCCATGGTGAAGAGGCCATGGCCAACCAATTGCACCTTCGTCTCGTTCATCCCCTCAGCGATGGAGTGGTTCAGGACGTCGATGCAACCAAGTCGTTTTTGAATTACCTCCGTGAGAAAATTGATCCCGAGAGAAAGCGTGAAGTCCTTTGCGTAGTCGGGATTCCTGCCGAGGCTGATACTGAGGCTAAGGAGAATCTCAAGAAAGCTGCGACGGGGGCATTCGATGGGGTACTATTTATTCCCGAACCTTTTTTGGCGGCTTTGGGGATGAGGGATGAGGAGCAAGTCGGAAATCCGGACTATAAGGATCCGGTTAGTAATTCCCTGTTTGTGGACATTGGAGCAGGCACCACTGACTTTTGTATTGTCCAAGGTTACTTTCCCAAGCCCGAGGACTTGATGAGCATACCCTTTGCCGGTAATGAGGTAGACGTCATTTTGGATCAGGCGATTAGGGAAGCCTATCCTGAAGTTGAAGTTCCCTTGTCCATGATTCGTGACTTCAAGGAATCTTATTCTTACGTTGGTGAGAGCGAGTCGGGAGTCAGGGTCAAAGTACCCGTGGAGGGGAAGCCTCGTAAGATTGAGGTAGGCAAACAGGTTGGAGGGGCCTGCAACCAATTGCTTGAGGAGGTTTTCGAGACGATCAAGAAGGTGATTGCCGTGGCTTCTCCCGAGTCGGTTTTTTCTCTCCTTCAGAACATCGTTCTGACCGGGGGAGGAAGTCGCATAAGAAATATCGATCAAGAATTGCAGAGGCTTCTTCTGGATGAGGGGTATGAAGATCCCGAAGTGCGCATTTCCGCTCGCGAAGTAAAGCCATTTGTCGCTATCGGAGCCATGAAGGTTGCCAAGGCCGCCCGGGAAGACCAATGGGTGCGCTTGTAAGGCCCCCCAAGGGGGTTTGTTAAAGGATTCCGTGGAGGGTTTGCGAAACCCTCGCTATGGTTGATTTGAGGTGATTATCAATCGTTTCCATTTCCTGCTCGTTCTTGTCACCGAAAAGTATCTTCCAACCTTCCAATTCTGAGTGTTCTTGTTGCGTCTCCTCGGAATGCCTGTTCAGTCCCATTACCCCAATTGAGCAGATGATGGCGTCAGCTACCTGAATCGCGGCGGCGAGGTGTTGATGGGTTTCCGCTCGTGACGGTTCGTTGTGCCAATGGATTGCCTCCACTATCTCGTCTGAAATGTGGTGATTCCAAAGATAGTAGGCTCCGATTTTTGCATGATCCCAACCAACGATCTTTTTCTCCATGAGCAGGAAGTCTCCACTTCGCTCCTGCTTGTTTTGGTATATTTCTTCAAAGAGTACGGGAAAAGTAATGGCAAGGATGAGTTTGCCCAGGTTGTGGAGAAGACCAGCAACGTAATCCGCTTCCTCTTCAAACTGTTGATCCGTCATGGATAGAATTTCTCTAGTCAGAATCGCGGTCCCAATGCTGTGCCGCCAATAATCCGTCCAGGGGAAGGTTTGAGAGTTTTTGCCCAAGTCCATTATCTCCTCAATTACGGGCGTGGCTGAGATGAGTTCTCTGATCCGGTTCAATCCGAGGAAAATGGATGCTTCCTCTACTCCGGTGATTCTTTTTTCATCCTTGCTCCCGAAAAAAATTGAATTCACAAGATCAAGCACGCGGGTCGTCAACGAAGGGTCCAGGCGAATTACTTCGGCAATTTGAGCGACAAAACTATCCTCTGAGTCGAGCAAGTCGCTCAAGGTTTCGTTGATGCTTTTGAGCGAAGCTAACTTGGGGCACTGATTGATTCGCTCAATCAGCAGGAAATCGGAAAGAGGTTTGGGGGTCTCAGGGCTTCCGTGACGATCGATCTTTGAATCGTCACTTCCCATAATGAGTCCAGAAAAGGATTAGGCGATGTCGAATATTACGGCATCGGGACGTAAGGAAGTGAGGTTTTTCTCTTCCTGTACGCATAGATCGAAGTAGTTCAATGCATTGGCGCATGACTTCGATTCCTTCGCCAATACGAGAGTCTCTCCCGAAGAGGAGAGGAACTTGACCGAGCCATCCGCTCTTTTTTCGAGAAAAACCTGGCAGTCCTTGTTTCTCTCGGCAAAGGAGGCAATTTGGGGGTCCTCAAGTAGCGAGGCATGCAAGGCTTTTGCGTTCATGCTCGTTTTCTCAACCGGAGTGGCAGAGGCACTGTTGAGTTCATCGGAAAAGGAGCTCTTCCCGAGAGAATCGATCTCGGAATCAGAGGTTAGGGTATTCGAAATTCCTTGAATGAAGTTCTTTCCAACTGAAACGAGGCCGCTTGCGATAATAGGATCCATGAAAGCATGGAAGCAATTCCCTTGCCAAAAATACTACATGAACCTTAACCAATTGCGTTTGACGAGGTGTTCGGCAATTTGGATGGCGTTTAAGGCGGCCCCTTTCCAAAGTTGATCTCCTACGACCCAAATCGCCAATCCGTGCTTTAATGCGTGGTCCACTCTGATCCTGCCCACGCCGCAAACTTCCTTTTCAGTATAATTGATAGGCATTGGATACCTGAGAGCGTTCGGGAGATCCCAGAGTTCAACCCCAGAGAAATCTTCAAGCGCCTCTTTGGCGTCAGGGACGTTTACGGGTGCTTCGAATTCGGCATTGATCGAGATCGAATGGGCTCGGTAAACGGGCACGCGAACGCAGGTGCAGGATACCTTGAGTTGGGGTTGACCAAGGATTTTCCGGCTTTCGTTGCTCATTTTCAACTCTTCCTTGGTGTATCCGTCTTCCCGGAAATCATCGATATGGGGAATGAGGTTATAGGCGATGGGATGCGGGAAAATCGAATCGGGGTTGGGTTCATGTGGCTCTTCGGCCAGAACCGTCTTTGTTTGATCGTTCAATTCCGCTACTCCTGCAGCGCCTGCACCGGAAACGGCCTGGTAGGTCGATGCAATGAATCTTTTCAGCCCAAAGCGCTTGTGTAGCGGATAAAGCCCCATGAGCGCGACGGCAGTGGAGCAATTTGGGTTTGCGATTATGCCTCGATGAGTCTCCAGAGCATCACCGTTGATTTCGGGTATGACCAAGGGGACGTCGGCATCCATCCGAAAGGCTGAGCTGTTGTCTATGACTACGCAGCCCTGCCTTCTGGCAATTTCTGCAAATTCAAGCGAACTTTGCGATCCGGAGCTAAAGATCGCCATGTCCAGACCGTTGAATGCTTCGGCTGAGGTTTCCCGAACGGTTTCGAGGTTGCCACAAGCTTGAATCTCTCGGCCTGCAGATCTTGCTGATGCGAGAAGGCGAGCCTCGGTAACGGGGAATTCTCTATTTTCGAGCAGACGAATAATTTCTTGGCCAACGGCGCCCGTTGCCCCTACGATTCCAATACGATATTTTTTCAATGGATTTAGATTTTTTGTATTCCGAGTATGCGGGAGTTTGCAGTTCCTTGGGTTTGAACGTGGCTGATCATGTTTTGATAGCTTCCGTAGAACATCAAAGGATCAACCATTTTCAATATGGGAAAAGCGGTAAAGCTTACGTTATGTCAAGTTCTAAGAATCCCCCCTCTTGCATCGAAGGTTCCTTGGGCACTCCTTGGGGCTTGCATGAGGTATGCGAGAAAATCGGAGATGGAGATCAACTGGGAACGGTTTTCGAGGGGAGGGAGTCAATTGGCTTGAGGTTCTGGGAGTGCGATGCAGAGAAGATGGCGAAAAACCTCATTACCACTAGAATCCTTCGATTACGCGGTTTGCAGGAGGGGGTAAATAGCGGAGGTGATGTCGATACTTACGATCGATACGTGTATATTCATGGCACCAATCATGAGGACAGACTGGGCTCCCCCTCGAGTTCAGGTTGTCTGCAGTTGGGAAATCAGGACGTATTGGAAGTTTTTGAAAGGATTCCGGAGGGGACGCATCTATATGTCTCCCTCAAGGGTGAGCGCCCCCGCTCGTGATGCCCCGAAGGCATTCTTCCGGTTTCGTTCATTTTGTCCGGAAGTATTCAATCAAATGCTGTAGTTTGCCCCGCCTTTTTTCTTTTGTTCCGTGAGGAATCCGACTTTCTCGACCACTTCACTTGCCAACTCATCCTCGTTCGTAGTGATGCAGATTGTATCAGTTTGGAGAGATTTGATGGTTGAGGTTAGCGCATCCTGTTCGAAACCCGCGGAATCGGAATCGTAGATCAGGCAAGAAAAATTGATTTGCCTAAGCTGAATGAGCGCGTCGTCCAATTTTTCAGTTTCAATGGCTTGGTATCCTTGGTTCTTCAGCAAGTTGGACAGGCAGGTTCTCATATGGTCGTCTTCAAGATGAATGAGGATTGGGATTCCTCTCTTGTCCCGAATCAAATCGATTATTTTTTCGACTTGAATCGGCTTGCGCAAAAAAGCGTAACTTCCAAGGGCTACGGCTTGCTCTTCCAGTTCGGGGACGGAGTACGCGCTGAAGAATATAAATTTTGATTGGGTTTGCTTACTGTCTCTGATCTTTGCCAAAACCTGGATTCCATTTAGTTCAGGCATTTGCACGTCCATGAGAACGAAGTCATATTCATTTTCAAGACACTTGCCCAAAGCCTCTTCGCCGTTCACTGCCTGCTCTGCGGAAAACCCTTCTTCTTCCAATATGTCGAGCATGGTTGATCTGATTGCGGGGTGATCATCGACCACTAGGATGCTTGTTTTCTTCATATGCTTGTGAGTTCTGCTGAGTTTTTAACTGTTGTAGTTTGTTCTGTCGTTGGATTTTCTTCGGGTAAAATAATTTCGATGATCGAACCTTGGTTCTCTTTGCTTTTAGCCGTTATCGTGCCACCATGTCTCGTTACCAATTCCCTGCATAGTGAGAGCCCCAGTCCAACACCGTCCTTCTTTTTTGTGAAAAGAGGGTCGAAAACTTTTTTGATGTCTTTTTGCTTAATTCCAATCCCTTGGTCGGAAACTGAAATCAAAACTTGGCCGTTATCAAGTTTACTGGCAACGAGAGCGATTTTGCCTCCTTCCGGCATGGCTTGAATGGCATTGAGGAAAAGATTGCACAAAACCTGCCTGAACAAAATGCGATCCAAGTTTACTTTGAAGAATTGAGGTTCAAAGCTTAACGCAAGGTGTACGTTGCCCGTTATATTGGAGTAGGTCATTGCTTCCCTGGCAAGTTCGCGCAAGTCCGTGGGTTGCCTCCTGAGGGTCTCGCCTTTTGTTATTTCCAGTAGTCTTTGTATGACGTCGTCTGATCTGGATAGCTCCCTGTCGATTACTTCCAAATAATGGGAAGTCTTGCTGTCACCGTTGTTCTTTAGCCTAAGAAAATAGGTCGAGTTTCGAATGGCGGCCATTGGGTTTCGCAATTCGTGCGCAATGTTTGAGGAAACCAGTCCGACGCTGGCGAGTTTCTCTTGTTTGCCCAGCCGATCTCTTGTTTCGATTAATTCTTGGGTCGCGCGTTCCCTCTCCTTGATTTCGGCAAGCAATTTTACATTGGTCAAGGTTAGCTCTTTGGTCCTATCTTCAACCCTCTCCTCCATTTCCTGATGGGCGATGAGTAGTTGTTGGTTTGTCTCATTAATGGAATCAAGCATATCATTGAACAGATCCGTAAGCTTTCCGAATTCATCCATGCTCATTTTCTTTGCTCGTAGATTGTAGTTCTTTTCGCTTGAGATTTTTTCTGCTACCCGAGTCAATTCCTTAAGCGGGCGGGTCAGAGAGTTTTGATACCATACAATCACGAAAAGGATGGCGATTATGATAAAGATCCAGGATGTAAGGGCAACTTGCTTGAGTTTTTCCTTTTTGTAGACCAAGTGCGATAGCGATCGGTCCAAAACGACCCAACCGATCAATTTGCCCTCACCCTCAGATCTGATGGGTCTTATGATTCGAAGAACCGAATCAAGCCAGATTTCACTAGGGGAAAAGCTGTCGGGGGCAGGCTCTGTATTTTCCTTTCTGGTCGAGCAAAGTAGTTCGATGGATTTTCCGTTTTTTTTATCTTCTTCGTTCTGAATCCAAATGCACACGGAGTTAATTTGAGGGTTTTTGGTGATTCCCTCGATTTCCTCCGTTGCGGTGGCCAAGTCATCAAACACCAATGGGACATAAATGCTTTGGGCAATATTCTCGGCAAAGGTTACGGAATCGTTGAAGATGAATTCTTTGGTTGAGGAAAGTTCACCCCTGAAAAAGATAACGGCTGCTATGGTGGGGAGCACCAAAGTCGCGATGATGGTGGAAAGTAAGAATTTTGCCCGGAAAGACCATGGTTTTCCTTTGGTTTTCATGTTCAGGCAAAAGAAAATTGAGCGGATTCCTGGAAAACGCAAGAAATTAGCTCATTCCTGAGCTGTATTGCATAATCTTTAAGCCTGGACTCAGTGCTTTATGATCTCGATTGCCTTGGAGAGAATCTGCTCCGGGCTCGAATCCAAGTGACTCTCAAGCTTGACGCGGATGAACTCTCTGAATTCTTTCTCGTCAAGATGATCCGATTTTCTAGCCCCCAATCCCTCGGGTGTTTTGGAGGTTCCCTCCTTGGATCCATCTCCCCCGGATTCTCGAGAGCGGTTGAGGATATCTTCGGCAATGATTTCCTTTGCATTGAATAGAGCAATTTCCTCAGTGGCACTGGAAATCTCTTTTTTCAAGCTTTCGACAGAAGGGCTGTCCTCCCACGAGAGAACCTTGATTTTCGTTTGGCATCTATTTGACAGGATGCTGCTTGCATCACTCTCCGTCGTCGTATGGACGGGTTTGGTGAAGACGAATATATTGCTGTTTTGGTAAAGGCCGGATCGTAGAAGGATTTCGAGCGACGGGCAAAACCTCGATTCGAAATCGTGAGAGGGGAAGGCGTCCGAAAGGATTTCGGAATCAGATTCCGGACCAATGAAAGTAATGCAGGTTCTAGAGTCGGACTTTTTTCTGTTATACCTGCTGATTGCATCGGGCAGATTGAGGTTTTCCAAACAGGAAATAGGGAAGACTGATTGGGTGCGATCTTGGGGTATGATCTTCATAATAGGGTAGTCTTACTATGATTGCATGTGCCTGATAGTCAAACCTCAAAGAAATCTCAACAGATTTGAGCGGCTCTTTGTTCGAGCTTGTCCGGGAAATAGAATCGAGAGCAAACCTGGTTTAGGTTATGTTTTCCGAAATTCAGTCTGGTTCGCCAGGAATTCGGGGAGTGTTTTCTCAATGACTTCAAAAAGGTTTCGATCCACCGAGACCGCGGGTAACTTGCTTAACTCGGTTTGAGAGTGTGTGCCCGTTGCGACGAGGAGACACTCCATTCCAACCCCTGAAGCCGTTGCGTGATCGTATGGAGAATCTCCTATATATAGCGCTTCATCGGCGCTGACGCCAATCTTCTCCAAGGCGTAATGACTAAGTCGTGAGTCCGGCTTCTTCCAGTCTGTATCATTTGCTCCAAGGGTGAAGGAGAGCAATTCGGAGAAGTTCAAGTGGTCGCATGCGGCCCGGGCATGAGGGCCGTACTTATTGGTAAGGACGGCTGTTTTCAGTCCATGTTTTTTGCAAGCTTCAAGAATCTCCCGAGAACCGGGAAGAGCTCTCAGCCCGTTGAACATCTCTTCTTCGAAAATTGGCCTGAGAATTTGAACTGCCTCCTCGGCTCGCTCCGCTCCAATTAGTTTGGTCATGGTAGCTTCGGAGGCTCCGCCTACAGATCGCTTGACCTTCTCAAAGCTGGGTTCAGGAAATCCCATTTGGGTAAGTACCCTGGCAAAGGCTCGGTGGATAGCTTCAAATTGATCGAGAAGCGTTCCGTCCAGGTCAAACAAGATTGCTCGTATTGGCATTGTCCTTTGAATAGATATAAGTTGTGATCAGAATTTTAATTCGCGAAACATGTCAGACAAAGAAAGCCCAATGAAGAAGCAAGGAGATTTCGCGAATTCTTGTGTTCGTTTTTCTCGTGACGCCGATATGGGAATTTGTGAACTGACGGGAAACTGGTCGTTGCTGGAAGGGGATGCCCGTCGAGTCTACGCCAAATGGCAGGCATTTCTGTCCGCGAACCCGACGATTAGCGTGTTTCGGTTTGTTGTCCGGAATGTCGAGTGTTGGGATTCTTCGTTAGTCATATTCGTCAAGCGTTGTTGTAGGGAATTGTCTGAATCCAAGAAGGAAGCCGACTGTTCCCAATTGCCTGAGGGTATCGTTACCCTTATCCGGTTGAGCCAGGGCAGGAGATCCAATAAGTCGAAAAGCGAATTTAATTGGAATGCTGGGATCGACCTTTTGGAAACAGGAATCTCACGGTTTAGGGAAGGCGTGGTTGCTTTAGTGCTCTTTTGGGGTGAGTGGGTCGGCGCTTTTTTTCTCATGTTTACCGGGAAGTCGAACATGCGGATAAGAGACTTGTTCAACGCTTGCAGAAACTGCGGGGCATCCGCCCTGCCCATTGTCACTTTGGTTAGCTTTCTTACCGGACTGACCATGGCTTTTGTGGGTAGTGTTCAGTTGGAAAAATTCAACGCCAAGATTTACGTGGCCGATTTGGTTTCTCTTGCCATGGTAAGGGAAATGGGCGCATTGATGGTCGCAATTGTCATGGCGGGAAGGACGGGGGCTGCTTTTGCTGCCGAACTTGGAAGTATGAAGCTAAACGAGGAAATTGACTCATTGAAAACATTCGGGGTTTCGCCTATGCAGTTTCTTGTTCTTCCAAGAACCATAGGGCTTTTGCTCATGACTCCCCTGCTTACCCTTTACGCTGACGTTGTTGGAATACTGGGCGGGCTTACGGTGGGTACCCAAGTAATGGATTTCTCCGTTCTACATTATTTTGACCAGACTCAAACCGCGCTCAAGAGCATGTGGGAGGTCTATTCCGGCTTGATCAAGAGTTTGGCCTTTGGATTGATTATCGGTTTGGTAGGTTGCTTCAAGGGGTTGAGGAGTGGCAAGGACTCGGCTTCTCTAGGTCGGGCCGTTACCTCTGCAGTGGTTACGAGCATTACCTTGATCGTGGTCTGTGATGCTCTGTTTGAAATCGTTTTTAGCTACCTG
>Ga0315322_10001890_pt1 | contig 16244 bp, 15 predicted proteins | sample M110021515metaG_FD_203461 | JGI IMG/M metagenome (GOLD analysis project Ga0315322, IMG submission 203461) | Ammonia-oxidizing marine archaeal communities from Monterey Bay, California, United States - M1 100m 21515 | ecosystem: Environmental > Aquatic > Marine > Intertidal zone | place: USA...
TTTTTAATAATGACCCTTTGGCACCAAGGGGTATCCCATTTCTTTTTAAGACGTACTCAGACAATGTCATGCTTTGAATTCCCTGTTAAACCCTACTCAACTGTAACCGACTTAGCCAAATTACGAGGCTGATCGACATCCGTTCCCCGCAGCACCGCAACATGATAAGCCAGTAATTGCAGCGGTATTACATAGGCAACCGGTGCGATCACAGGGTCCAACTCCGGTAAATACACGGTGTGTAAATCGTCAGATTCACTAAACGCGGCTTGCCGATCGGTAATCACAAACAATTTACCGCCACGCGCCTGAACTTCCTGCAAATTTGACTTCACTTTTTCCAGCAAATCATCATTGGGCGCAACACAGACCACCGGCATCTGCTCATCTACCAGTGCCAATGGGCCGTGTTTAAGCTCACCGGCGGGATAGCCTTCGGCGTGGATATAAGAGATTTCCTTGAGCTTCAAGGCACCTTCCATGGCAATCGGGTAATGAGCGCCTCGACCTAAAAACAGGGCATGGTCTTTATCAACAAAAAACTCGGCTAGCGTTTTCAAAGCGGGTTCAACCGTCAAGACCTGCTCCAAAGTGGCAGGTAAACTATGCAGGAGTTGAACTAGTTGACTTTCATTCACCAATCCAGATGGCCGATTTCTCCCAAGGGTGATCGCTAGCATCAAAAGATCAACTAGTTGGGTGGTAAATGCCTTGGTCGAGGCGACTCCAATCTCCGTGCCGGCTTCAGTCATCAAGGCCAAATCAGATTCCCTGACAAGAGAACTATTGGGCACGTTACAGATACACAGGGTGGCCAGGTAGCCAAGCTCATTGGCCTGGCGCAATGCGGCCAGGGTGTCAGCGGTCTCACCGGACTGGGAAAGACTAACGAACAGCGTATTGTCCATCAGTGCGACTGTTCGATAACGAATCTCGCTGGCAATCTCGACTTGGCAAGGAATGCCGACTATTTCCTCGATCCAGTAACGCGCCACCTGGCCACTGTAATAACTGGTCCCGCAGGCAACAATCTGCACCGCCTGGACCTGGGAGAATAACTGCGTCTCTTCAACGCCAAAAATATTTGGCAGAATACGGTCTGCTCCCAATCGGCCCTGCAAGGTATGTGCTATCGCCACTGGCTGTTCATAAATCTCCTTGAGCATGTAATGACGGAAATTGCCTTTATCCGTAGCATCCGTTCGATCATCTAATTTGACGGTACGACTGGCGACAGATTGTTCGCTCTGCCCGAAAATAGAGATTTCCGCAGCAGACAATTCAACAATTTCTCCCTCCTGCAGATAAATAAACCGATCTGTTACGGGCCTGAGCGCCTGCGGGTCTGATGCCAGGAAATTCTCTCCAATACCGACACCGACAACCAGCGGACTGCCCGAGCGAGCGCCCACTAAACGGTCCGGGTAATCCAGGTGCTGCACAGCAATCGCATAAGCGCCTTCAACCTGGGCTAAAGCGGCAATCACGCCTTCTCTGAAGTTGCCAGCACGATCGACTTCTCTGGCAACAAGATGCGCAAGGACCTCGGTATCGGTTTCCGAAACAAAGTGATAACCATCCCGGCCCAATTGACTACGGAGCGCTTCGTGATTCTCAATAATACCATTATGGACCAGCGCGACTTTATCACCCGACGCATGCGGATGGGCATTGGATTCAGTGGGCTTCCCATGGGTGGCCCAGCGGGTATGCGCGATACCAATATTGCCCTGGGGCTGACCGGCATGACAAAGATCCGCCAACACCCTTACCTTACCGCAGCTCCTGAATCGAACCAGACTGCCCTGGCCATCCAGCAGCGACAAGCCGGCTGAATCATAGCCGCGATACTCTAACCGTTGCAGGCCTTCCAACAGGATATCCAGCACATTACGCTGGGTAGCTGCACCAACAATTCCACACATAACTCCGTCTTCCTCTGGAAATTTTTCAGGTTTTACCCAGACTTTTTATCAGGATTTGTTTCAGACTCTTTCTCAGGTCTTTGCCAATCAGGGATGTTCCGCTGCCGGCCACGGCCGACGGCCAGATGATCGGCCGGGACATCGGTGGTAATGGTTGACCCAGCGGCAATGGTAACGCCTTCCGCCAGGCTGACTGGTGCTACCAGGGCCGTATTTGAGCCAACAAAAACGCCATCACCTATTTTCGTCTGCCATTTGTTAACGCCATCATAATTACAGGTAATGGTGCCGGCGCCAATATTCACATTTTCACCGATCTGGCTGTCACCAAGATAACTCAGGTGCGATGCCTTGCTACCCGGCCCTAGCGTCGACTTTTTCATCTCAACAAAATTACCCACTGCTGCCGCATTCTGCATGTACGAACCGGGTCTTAGGCGAGCAAAAGGTCCAACGCTGCAGTTTTGCGATACCACTGCACCATCAATAACTGAATTGGCTTTAATAACCGTTCCGTTACCGATCCGGCTGTCCTTGATAATACAGTTCGGACCAATCTGCACGGCATCACCAATGACCACATTTCCCTCAAATAGCACATTGATATCAACCCGGACATCCCGACCAAAGCTGACCTCACCACGGACATCAAACCGAGCAGGATCGATGATATGAACCCCATCAGCCATAAATGTCTCTGCCTGGGACTGCTGGAAAGATCTTTCCAGCTTAGCCAGCTGCACAAAATCGTTTACTCCGGTTACTTCGGCTTCATCATTGGCCATGAGAGTCTCTACTTTATAATCCTGGGTCGCCGCAATTTTGATGATATCGGTTAACAGATATTCCTGCTGCTGATTTTTATTGTCCAGTTGCCCTAACCAGGGTTCTATCAACCCAGCTCCGCACAGCATAACACCGGAATTGATTTCCTGAATTTCACGGGTCGCCGCATCGGCATCTTTCTCTTCAACAATCGCGTTTACCTGGCCTTTTTTGTTGCGCTGGATTCGCCCATAGCCGGTCGGATCATCCAACTTCACGGTCAAGACCAGGAGATCAGCCTCTGTTATCAACATCTCAGACAGGGTGGCCGTCCTTATCAATGGCGCGTCACCTAATAGGATCAGCACCGGACCATCTCCGGAAAAAAAAGGTGCCGCCTGCATCACGGCGTGGCCAGTACCGAGCCGATCAGATTGAACGACCCAGTTAATATGATCCCTGTCAGCAAAAGCATCCTGAAGCTCAGTGCCTTCCGGGCCTACAACCACATGAATCCGCTTTGGTTGCAGTAACTCAGCCGTGTCCAGAATATGCCCGAGCAGGGGTTTACCTGCCAGAGTCTGGAGCACTTTGGGTTGACTGGATTTCATCCGGGTACCCTTGCCCGCGGCAAGAATACACACTTCGAGCGGTTTAACCATAACGCAGAGTCTACCCTATAAACGAAACGACGAGATAATTCTCTCCAATTGGAGGCGGCCTGATTCAGCGAGCGACACAAACCAAAAAAAAACGGCCAAAGCCGTTTTTTATTTACAACAGATCCAACCCTTAACTTCGATTCTTCTGCTCACGGTATTTACGTACCGTACGAAGCATGGCAGCCTGTTCCTGCAGGTCAGCAGTCACCCGGGCAAAATCAACCTCGGCCTTCTGATCTCCTAAGGCCTGCTGGGCCTTTTTTTCCGCTTCAGCAGCAGCCAGCTCATCAATATCATCAGCACGTATGGCCGTATCAGCCAGAATCGTAATCTGGGTTGGCTGGATTTCTATATAGCCGCCAGAAGCGAAGAAAATTTCTTCTTCGCCGCCTTCAAGTACCAATCGGACGGGACCACGTTTCACACCCGTCAATAACGGCGCATGACCAGGGTAAATACCCAGTTCACCAATCGTTCCAGTAGCAGAAATTCGTTCTACCAGGCCTGAAAATATTTCCTGTTCAGCACTGACAATACTACACAATATGGTAGATGCCATAGTTCTTCCTTATAGTGTCTTGGCTTTTTCTATGGCCTGTTCAATATTGCCTACCATACTGAAGGCCGCTTCTGGAAGATCATCATAATCGCCGTCTAGAATACCTTTAAAACTGCGAATGGTATCTGAAAGAGACACATAAACACCCGGCTGGCCGGTAAATACTTCCGCCACGTGCATCGGCTGGGAAAAGAACTGACTGATTTTCCTGGCACGATAAACCGTTAACTTATCTTCTTCAGACAATTCATCCATGCCTAAGATAGCAATAATGTCTTTAAGCTCCTTGTACTTCTGCAGCACGCCCTGGACACCCTGGGCTACATTATAATGTTCTTCGCCGACGACCAGCGGATCAAGCTGGCGTGAAGTAGAATCCAGTGGGTCAACCGCCGGGTAAATACCCAGAGAAGCAATATCCCGTGAAAGTGTCACGGTTGAATCCAAGTGAGCAAATGTCGTTGCTGGAGAGGGGTCGGTCAGGTCATCTGCTGGCACATAAACCGCCTGTACAGATGTGATCGAACCATCCTTGGTGGTGGTAATACGTTCCTGTAGCACGCCCATTTCCTCGGCAAGTGTCGGCTGGTATCCTACAGCAGAAGGCATCCGGCCCAGTAGCGCTGATACTTCAGTTCCGGCCAGGGTATAACGATAGATATTGTCAATAAAAAGTAGCACATCCTTACCATCATCACGAAATTTTTCAGCCATGGTCAAACCAGACAAGGCGACTCGAAGACGGTTTCCTGGAGGCTCGTTCATCTGACCGAACACCATTGAAATCTTATCGAGTACCCCTGCATCCTGCATCTCGTGATAAAAATCATTACCTTCACGCGTTCTTTCACCGACACCAGCAAATACAGACAGGCCGCTATGTTCTTTAGCAATATTATTAATCAGCTCAAGCATGGTAACGGTTTTACCCACACCGGCACCTCCAAACAAACCAACCTTACCGCCTTTGGCAAACGGGCAAATGAGGTCAATCACCTTCACACCCGTTTCCAGCAGATCCCGGCTACCTGCCTGTTCTTCATACGATGGTGGGTCCCGATGAATCGGCAACCGATCCTTCTCGCCAATAGGGCCCTTTCTATCGATGGGATTACCGAGAACATCCATAATTCGACCCAGGGTCTCTTCACCAACAGGTACTGATATGGGTGCGTTAGTATTGTTCACCTCCAAGCCACGGCTGACACCATCAGAACTACCCATAGCAATGGTTCTGACCACGCCATCACCGAGTTGTTGCTGGACCTCCAGCGTCAGGTCTCGGCTGGGAACAACCAAGGCCTCATAGACACTGGGTACTTCATCCCGCGGAAATTCCACATCGATGACCGCACCGATTATCTGAACAATTCGTCCACTACCCATTATTATATCCTCTCTTTCTTCTGCGCTTGGCTTAAACCGCTGCTGCGCCACTAACGATTTCTGAAATTTCCTGTGTGATCGCTGCTTGTCTGGCATTATTCATAATCAGCTCAAGTTCATCGATCAATTCACCGGCATTATCGGTCGCACTTTTCATTGCTATCATCTTCGCAGCCTGTTCACAGGCAACATTTTCGACGACGGCCTGATAAACCTGCGATTCCAAATAACGGGTTATCAAACCTTCTATGAGCTGTCGTGCATCTGGCTCATAGATGTAATCCCAACGGTGCCCCAGACTTTCATCCTGTGAAGGATCAAGCGGTACCAACTGCTCTATGGTCGGTGTCTGGGTCATGGTGTTAACGAATACGTTATTCGACAGGAAAATCTTATCCACTTTACCGGCCTCAAACGCGTCCAGCATGACCTTGATACTACCTACCAGGTCTTCTACCGATGGCGCTTCGCTAATATGCTGGGTCGCAGCAAGAACATTCCCACCATAGTTGCGAAAAAACTGAATACCCTTATTACCAATCAAGCAAAGGTCAGCTTCAACACCCTGATCAGACCATCGCTTCATATCAAGGATGGTGGCCTTAAGCAGATTAACGTTCAATCCACCACATAGACCTTTATCAGTGGTCACTACAATGTAACCAACCCTTTTTACTTCTCGCTCGACCATAAACTGATGCCGATATTCGGCGGCAGCATTGGCAATATGGCTGATCACGGCTCTAATTTGTTCAGAATAGGGACGTCCTCGGGACATCCTGTCCTGAGCCTTACGCATTTTACTCGCCGCGACCATCTGCATAGCGCTGGTAATTTTCTGCGTATTCTTAATACTGCCTATCTGTTTACGAAGTTCTTTGGCGTTTGCCATGCTGGCCTCAGTTAATCTTAAACGTGGAGATATTTACCAGGATTGTGTCTTCTTAAAGGCTTCCAATGCGCTTTTCATGGTCTCAACCACCTCGTCGCTATAAACACCCTCGAGATTCACCTGCTCCATGAAGTCGTTGTATTCCGCCTTCATAAAACTGAGTAAGGCCGCTTCATAATCGAGCACTTTTTCGACCGGCACATCCGCCAAATACCGCTCATTTGCAGCAAATAACACGATACCCATTTCAGCAACGGTCATCGGTGCATATTGCTTTTGCTTCATTAACTCATTAATACGCTCACCATGTTCTAACTGACGGCGAGTCGCCTCATCAAGGTCAGATGCAAACTGTGAGAAAGCCGCCAGGTCCCGGTACTGTGCCAGGGCCAGCTTAATACCACCGGAAATCTTAGACATAAACTTAACCTGGGCATCACCCCCCACTCGGGAGACTGATATACCAGGGTTCATAGCAGGACGTTCACCCGCGTTAAATTTATCCGACTCGAGGAAAATCTGGCCATCGGTAATTGAAATAACATTGGTAGGAACGAATGCAGAAACATCTCCTGCCTGAGTTTCGATGATCGGTAATGCTGTCAATGAACCGGTTTTACCCTTCACTGCACCATTGGTGTATTCCTCAACATAGGCCTCGTTTACTCTAGCTGCTCGCTCAAGCAATCTTGAGTGCAGGTAGAAAACATCACCAGGATAAGCTTCTCGTCCTGGTGGCCGACGCAGCAGCAATGATATCTGCCGATAAGCCCAGGCCTGCTTGGTCAAGTCATCATAAATAATCAGGGCATCTTCACCCGTATCACGGAAATACTCACCCATGGTGCAACCTGAATAGGCTGCAATGTACTGCATGGTCGCTGGGTCCGCTGCACCGGCTGCCACTACGATGGTATTGGCCATGGCATCGTGTTCTTCCAGGGTACGTACAACATTGGCGATTGATGACAATTTCTGACCAATAGCGACATAAACACACTTAATGCCGGATGCCTGCTGGTTAATAATGGTATCAATGGCGATCGCTGTTTTACCCGTCTGGCGGTCACCAATAATAAGTTCTCGCTGACCCCGGCCAACTGGAATCATGGAGTCAATGCATTTCAGACCCGTCTGGACCGGTTGATTAACGTGCTGTCTATCAATAACACCCGGCGCTACCTTTTCAACAGGTGCTGTCTGGGAAGCATTGATAGGTCCTTTACCGTCGATCGGATTCCCGAGGGCATCAACCACTCTGCCCAATAACTCAGGTCCCGTCGGCACCTCCAGAATCCGGCCAGTACAACGCGCTGTTTGACCTTCTTTAAGAGATTTATAATCACCCAGGACCACAGCCCCGACTGAGTCTCTTTCCAGGTTCAACGCGAATCCGAATAGATTACCCGGGAATTCAATCATCTCGCCATTCTGCACATCAGCCAGACCATGGATACGAACAATACCGTCTGACACACTGACGATGGTTCCTTCGTTTGTTGCTTCAGATGTCACATCGAGACGCGTAATGCGTTGCTTGATAATGTCACTGATTTCAGAAGGGTTCAGTTGTTGCATTTTCTGTACCTCAAATTTTCAATTTTAATTGAGCAAGCCTGCTAGTTTCTGTAACTTGCCACGCACCGAATCATCGATGACCGTATCTTCAGCACGGACCACAATACCGCCAAGCAATTCGGTTTCCAATTCGGTTTCTAATACCACTTCTCGTTGTAACTTTCGCGTCAGCGCGGCAGAAATAATGGTTTGTTGTTCTTCGGAAACCTCAAACGCACTACTTATTTTCACGTCCATCGTCTTTTCGTGATTAGCCTTTAATAACTCAAATAACTCAGCTATGGACGGCAGTAGTGCAATCCGGTCATAGTCTGAAAGTGCCATGACAAAATTCTGCCCCGCCTGATCTAGCTCCTCATCAAGAAAATCGATTAACAGGGCTGCCTCATCAGTCGCCGATAGTACTGGATTATCCAAACAGGCACTCATCACGGGTTCTGAGCTTACAGCAGCCAGCAAACCCAACATACGCGACCATTTCTGTAGACCCTCTTCAGCATCCAGAGCACAGGAAAAAGCCGCTCTGGCATAAGGACGAGCTATGGTGGCGAGTTCAGCTTCAGCCATATCAGTCTCCTAGAGCTCAGCTGCCAGTTTAGTCAACATGGCATCATGTTGACTGCGATCAATACTGCTTTGAAGGATCTTTTCTGCACCGGTTAAGGCCAACTCACTGACTTTCTGACGCAGTTCTTCCCTTGCTCGGTTGATTTCCAGGTCAATATCGCTCTGGGCTCCCTGAACAATTTTTTCAGCCTCTTCTTTAGCCTGAGCCTTTGCTTCCTCAACAATCTGGTTTGCTCTATTTCGAGCCTGATTAATCAGGTCGTTAGCTTCCAATTTTGCAGCCTCGAGCTCATTGCCAACAGCTTCATTTGCCTGCTGCAACTGTTGTTCAGCCTTTGAGGCATTTTCCAACCCTGCCGCTATCAGCTTCTGACGATCTCTGAGGACCTGGGTCAGGGGTGGCCAAACATACTTCATACAAAACCAGACGAAGATTACGAATGAGACCATCTGGCCAATCATTGTTAAATTAATGTTCATGCATCACCTCTCAGGATTCACAGTCCGTTATTATAAAGGGCCGCCTGTAAAAATGAGGTAAAGACCAATACCCAGACAAATAATGGGAATGGCTTCAATCAATGCCAATACAATAAAGAGCTGAATCCTTAACATCGGCAGCAATTCCGGCTGTCTGGCAACGCCTTCCAGAAATTTTCCTCCCAGAGAACCGATACCCACGCCACTACCAATGGCGCCGAGCCCCATCATTATCGCGCCCGCCATGTACACCAAAGATGTTTCCATTTTTTTACCTTTTAGCTAGTTAAAATTAATGTTCTGCCGTCTCACTGGCTTGAGTGAGATAGACAATCGTTAGAATCATGAAGATAAATGCTTGTAACGAAATAATCAGAATATGAAAAATTGCCCAGGGAACTGACAGAGCAAACTGAACCGTGGCAGGTAACAGGGCAATCAGGATAAAGATCATTTCTCCAGCATACATGTTGCCGAATAGTCTCAGCCCATGCGATAACGGCTTCGCAAACAGGTCCACGACCTCTAAAATAAAATTAAACCAATACATGGACCAGTGAGGAATAGGATGAGTGACCAATCCTTTACCAAAGCCGATGGGTCCTTTCATCTTAAAATTATAGTAAATAACCAATATAAACACGCCTAAAGACATGCCCATGGTAGCGTTGGGATCGGTGGTTGAAACCACCTTGAAATATTCCACTCCAGCAAGATGAGCTGCCTGGGGAATTAAGTCGACGGGAATTAAATCCATGAAGTTCATGAAAAACACCCAGACCAAAATGGTCAACGCTAATGGACCAATCAGTGCATTGGGTCTAGAACCAAATACCTCGGTGACCGTATCTTCAACAAATTCTACAGCCATCTCACAAAGGTTCTGCAAACCTCCTGGGACACCTGTGGTTGCCTTTCTGGCGGCAAAAGCAAATAGCGCTATAAAAAGTATACCCAGGCCAACTGACCATATGAGGGTATCGACATGAATCGCCATAAAACCCATCTCTGCGATATCAGCCGGTCCATGGGCAAAACCCCAGTGACCATCGGCAAACTGACCGTACGTCAAGTTTGTTAAGTGGTGCTGAATATATTCCTGGGATGTAATGGTCTCGCTGCTTGCCATTGTTCTTTCTATATTCCTTCTTTCACCTTAATTGTGACTGACACTCCACACCGAGAGTGACGCATCCCTATACCCTATTCACCTGATTCCGGAGGTTTTACCTGAAGCAGAACTAACCAACTCAAGTAACCCACTACCACACCAGAGAAAAACCATCCAAGCACCACCTGAGTAAATACCCAGAACACCATGACGAACAACATTCCGGTGACCAGGAATTTAATAATTTCAGTGTTCCTGAGAAGCGCTTCACTGACTAATAACCCTGCTCTCTGGAGCTTGTACATCTGCCAGTAATACGGCAATACCGCTATCAACACACCCAAACTAAAAGACATGCCTGAGTCGCAGTCATACAAGGCAATACCCAAGCCAATCGAGCCTAAAATCCCGCATTGCGCCACGCTTACTGTAGAGGCCAAATGCTCCTTCCTGGGATCACTCCGAATTTTGCGCTTCACTTTAAAACCGGCCGTCTTCGAGCGATGGCAAGTATAGAGACTAACGATTAGCCATTCAACTCAGACAGGGCAAAAATCCACTCTTTAAGTGGATTTTTTTATAGTTATGCCTTTTTTAAAGGCTCTGAGTGATATCTAACCGTCCAAAGGACCAAAACGCGACAGTATTCCATCGAGTTCATCAAGGCTGTTGTAATCGATTACTAACTGACCAGCGCCATTTTTTCGCTGCTTTAAGGAAACTCCCTGGCCTAATTTCTGCGACAATTGATTTTCCAAATGTCTGATATCTGCCGATTTTGACTGGTTTGGCTCTACCTTGGATTTCTCTGGGAAATTTAGCTGCTTAACCAGCGCTTCTGCCTGCCGCACAGTTAATCGCTTAGCCACGATCTGACGCGCTGCCTGTGCCTGCAGTTCCTGCTCCAGGCCTAGTAGTGCCCTTGCATGACCCATATCAATCTGTTCCGTCAACAAAAGCTCGGCAGCAAATTGACCCAATCCAGCCAACCTGACCGAATTGCTGACCGCAGTTCGACTTTTACCCACCGCCTCAGCAGCCTGCTGATGAGTTAAATCAAATTCCATTATTAACCGCTGCAAAGCCAATGCTTCTTCCATCGCATTTAAATTTTCACGCTGGATATTTTCAATCAGCGATACAGCTAACTGGGACTGCGAGTCAACCTGCCTGACAATCGCAGGGATATCTTGCTTACCAGCTAGCTGAGAGGCACGCCAACGACGTTCGCCAGCCACTATTTCAAATGAATTCTGGCCAGTGGCGGTTACTATGATTGGCTGCATTACCCCGTGCACACCGATAGAGGCAGCCAATTCCTGCAGTTTTTCCTCATCAAACTGGGTACGAGGTTGAAACCGCCCAGGTTTAATCCACTCAACGGGAAGCTGCTTGAGCCCCAAACCCGATAAATCACCGCTATTGTTGTCACCCTCCGACCCACCTGCAAGACGGCCGGCCTTTTCTGATCGAACCTGGCTCGGACCAAGCAACGCATCTAACCCTCTGCCTAAACCCCTTTTTTTCTCTGCCATTTTTTAACTCTCTTGCCGTGTTTTAACCCGATGCCAATTCGCTAACGGGTCACCAACGAATCACTTAATCATCACCCGAGCTAACCTGGGTCGGTTCCAATCTTCTTAACACTTCTCCTGCCAGGGCCAGGTAAGCCTGTGATCCTGAGGATCTCGAATCATAGTAATACACGGGTAAGCCGTAACTTGGCGCTTCCGCCAAGCGCACGTTTCTTGGTACAACAGTCCGATAAAGCCTGTCACCAAAATATTCACTCAATTGAGCAGATACATCTTTTGTCAGGCTATTGCGGGAATCATACATGGTGCGAATAATTCCCTCTATTCTTAAGTTAGGATTTAGTTGTTCTTTAACCCTGGCCACGGTACCCATTAACGCTGTTAAACCTTCCAGCGCATAATATTCACACTGCATCGGTATAATTACTCCCTGGGCTGCCACCAACGCATTTAAAGTCAGTAAATTCAATGAAGGCGGGCAATCAATGAACACATAGTCAAATTCAGACTCAAGACCAGACAAAGCATCTTTTAATCGATTCTCACGATTGTCCATATCCAATAATTCAATTTCGGCCGCGGTTAAATCCGAATTAGAACCCAGCAGAAAAAACCCTGTGTCATCATTTTTGTGGGCGATATCTATAATAGGTTCATCAAACACCAGCACATCATAAACAGATTCAACCAGTTCATCCTTGCTGACACCGCTCCCCATGGTGGCGTTGCCTTGTGGGTCGAGATCAATCAATAAAACCCGGCGACGCATGGTGGCCAACGATGCCGCTAAATTAACTGAAGTGGTTGTTTTACCAACGCCTCCTTTTTGATTAGCCACAGCAATTATTTTCATAACCCGCTACTCTCTATCATCGGTGCCACGTTTTGCCGTTCGCTTCCATGGCTAAGCTGAAACGACTTAGTTTGAATCTAAGTCATCGCTGACACAACCGGCCACATTCGGAATTTCTAGAATCAACAAGCCTCTATCCGAATTAACGAAAGGTACCGTTAAAGACTGATACCTGAATTTGTAATCAACAGCAGACAGACTGCTATTGAGATCTTCATCGAAGCCGCTCACCATGGCTAGGATACTACCAGATGGTTTAAGCAAGTGATCCAGCGCTGGATATATTTCCAATGGTTGTTTGAACGCCCTGCAAACGACCTGGTCAAACTTCCTGTCCCGCAAAGACTCGGCTCGGCATTGCAAAATCTCTACGTTGTCTAACCCTAACTCTATTTTCACTTGAGTCAGAAATCGAGTCTTCTTCCCGTTCGAATCAAGCAGCAGAAAATGTTTCTCGGGAAAGTTTAAAGCCAGTGGAATTCCTGGCAAACCAGCCCCACTACCGACATCAATCACCTCTGAACCAGTCACGTAAGGTCCCAGCGCAAGCGAGTCCAGCAAGTGTTTACTGACCATCTCATCAAGAGTCCTGATGGCGGTAAGATTAAAACGCTTATTCCAACGTTGCATTAACGCAAGGTATTGATTCAATGCCTGGGTAAATTCTGGACAAGATCGAAAACCAGCCTGGCTTCGAGTCAACTCCGCTAAACCAGAATCTAATAGGGTGGATTCACTCACCCGGTTGCTGCAGTCTGCTGAAATTCGCTACGTCGCTTTAAGTGAACCAGCAGCAAAGATAGCGCTGCCGGCGTTACGCCTGAAATCCTGCTCGCCTGACCAAGATTCTCTGGTCTTACCTGTTGTAACTTCTGCTTCACTTCATTCGACAGACCATGAATCAGCGAATAATCCAGATCTACTGGTATTTTAAGGGCATGCTGTCCGCGGATCCGTTCAATATCCTGTTGTTGCCGTGCTATATAGCCTCGATACTTAATGTCAATCTCAACTTGCTCAGCAGCGACAGCATCATATCCTGTATTTCCATTCGCCATCAGTAACGACTGAATATCAACTCCGGGTCTTTTCAGCAATTCTGCCAGATGGTATTCCCGCCCCAGGGGTTCTTCCAAAAGCGCATCGATGGCGCTATTGCCAGGAAACACTACTGTTTTAGCCAGCTCAGTATCCAGCTCATCAATCTCCTGAAGTTTATTGAGATAACTGTCCCACTTATCGTTATCAACCAAACCAAGCTTTCTACCCATTTCGGTAAGACGCCGGTCTGCATTGTCCTGCCGCAAAATAAGGCGGTATTCAGCGCGACTGGTAAACATCCGATAAGGCTCCAAAGTACCAAGCGTTATCAAATCATCGACCAGGACACCGATATAAGCCTGGTCTCGCCCGGGTGACCAGGCTTCTTTCGACTGACTCAGCAGCGCTGCATTGATACCGGCCAGCAATCCCTGCGCTGCAGCTTCCTCATAGCCGGTAGTACCATTAATCTGGCCTGCAAAAAACAAATTCCCAATCGGCTTGGTTTCCAAAGTCGATTTCAACCCCCTGGGTTCAAAAAAATCATACTCTATAGCATACCCTGGTCGGGAAATATGGGCATTTTCAAACCCTTTTATGGAGTGTATGAGGTCAACCTGAACATCATACGGCAAGCTGGTAGAGATACCATTTGGATAAAGCTCTGTTGTGTTCAAACCTTCCGGTTCAACAAAAATCTGGTGCGCACTTTTATCTGCAAAACGCATAACCTTATCTTCGATGGAGGGACAATAGCGAGGTCCAACCCCATCGATAACCCCTGAATAAAGCGGCGAACGCTGCAGACCAGCACGAATCACATCATGCGTTGTTTCATTTGTATGGGTGATATAGCAGGGTCTCTGCTCAGGGTGCACAGTAGCATCTGACCAAAATGACATGACCGGTCGTGGTGTATCACCAGGTTGTTCTTCGAGCACACTAAAATCAACACTTCTACCATCGATTCTTGGTGGCGTACCAGTCTTCAGGCGACCCACCTCAAAAGGCAGCTCCCTAAGCCGTTCAGACAATTTATTAGAGGCGCCATCACCAGCTCTACCACCACTGTGCTGATTCAAGCCAACGTGAATGATACCGCCAAGAAAGGTTCCTACCGTCAGGATCACTGCATCGGCTCTAAATTGCTGGTCCATCTGGGTAACCACGCCAACAACACGATCATTTTCAATAATTAAATCCGCTACGGACTGTTGAAATAGCTTGAGATTCTCCTGATGCTCAAGCTTCTGGCGAATAAATGCCTTATACAACTGTCGATCAGTCTGCGCCCTGGTAGCCCGGACCGCGGGTCCTTTCCTGCCATTTAATACCCTGAAATGAATTCCTGCTGCGTCCGCAGCCTGCGCCATGACTCCACCTAACGCATCTATTTCTTTAACCAGATGACTTTTACCAATACCACCAATTGCAGGATTACAGGACATCTGCCCCAGTGTTTCAATATTCTGGGTAATCAACAGGGTTTTGGCGTTCATACGAGCAGCCGCAAGTGCTGCTTCGGTACCGGCATGTCCTCCACCTACCACTATGACGTCGAATCGGGTCATGCCTACTTAAATTCCTCATCCACAACTATCATGGAAACTTCCTTTCGTTTTTTTCTGCGCTAGTTATCAGTATATCACTGCAGCTTCGTTAATCCGGATTTACTTACCAATACAAAATCCGGAAAAAATCTTGCCCAACAATTCATCACTTCGCAATTTACCAGTAATTTCACCTAATGCATCCTGCGCGCATTTGAGTTCCTCAGCCATCAACTCACCGGCACTTTCCTCAGTCAATCTCTGAAATGCCAATTGCAAGTGTTCACTGGCCAGTTGTAACGCTGACAGATGTCTCCTGCGCGCAGAAAACAACCCATCAGAATGTATGTCCAACCCAAGCTTTTCTTTTAAGACTGCCATCATCGCTGGTAATCCCTGGCCCGTTTTAGTCGAAAAATAAACTGTATCAGGCTCTGGAGGGATCCCCTGCAAACGATTTGAATCAAGTAAATCAACTTTATTGAGTATCACTACTAACGGCTTATCTATATCGACACCTTTGAATAAGGCCCGTCTGAGGTTATTTAGCCTGGAATGCATCAAGGTGCTTAGGGTGTCTGCCGAAACTACCTGGTCCTGGCCAATCTCTGCAGGCCAGTCAACAAGCCATAATACTGCATCTGCCTGCTCTATGGATTGGACCGTCCGTCGAATACCCTCTCTTTCAATGGGATCACTGCTATCCCTTATGCCAGCAGTATCCAACACCCTGATCGGTATACCATCTAAAACAATATTTTCCTTAATTACATCTCTAGTGGTGCCGGGTATCTCAGTTACGATTGAAGTTTCCTGGCCAGATAACAAATTCATCATACTGGATTTACCCGCGTTGGCTTCTCCTACCAGCACTAGCTGCAAGCCCTCCTGCAGAATCACCCCCTGCTTTGCGTTACTGAGTATAGAGATGACCTCAGCCATCATTTCCTCAAGCTGATCAGTTAAGTTCTGATCAGCAAGAAAATCCTCTTCCTCTTCCGGAAAATCTATAGACGCTTCAACAAAAATTCGCAAGTGCGTAACCTTTGCAACCAGGTCATTTATCTTCTCGGAGAAAGCTCCTTGTAGCGATTTAACGGCATTTCGAGCGGCTGCCTCACTGGCACTATCAATCAAGTCAGCGACCGCTTCAGCCTGGGTAAGATCAATTTTGTTATTAAGAAATGCGCGCTCTGTAAATTCACCCGGTCGAGCCTGTCTCGCCCCAAGCTCAATACATCGTTGCATTAACATGGCCATCACTACCGGACCGCCGTGACCGTGTAACTCCAGCACATCTTCTCCAGTAAAAGAGGCTGGGCCTTGAAAATAGATAACCA
>Ga0315322_10001892_pt1 | contig 16238 bp, 14 predicted proteins | sample M110021515metaG_FD_203461 | JGI IMG/M metagenome (GOLD analysis project Ga0315322, IMG submission 203461) | Ammonia-oxidizing marine archaeal communities from Monterey Bay, California, United States - M1 100m 21515 | ecosystem: Environmental > Aquatic > Marine > Intertidal zone | place: USA...
CGAGTCGTTGTGAAACGGTGACTGCTCTGCGAGCTGCCTCTTCAGGGCATTCCCGTGTTCGCCCCCACCAGCCTGATTCCGTGATTGAGGGGTCGGGCGTACAGAGCATTTGGCTTGAAGCTGCGTGCTCAATGATCTTGCTGCGTGTCATACCCGGGCCACCTTGCTTTGCATTTGGTCCAAAACCCCGATAGATTCCCCCCTCTTCAAACACGTCATCCCACACGTGCACATGGTTGCCTGTGCGATCATGAATTGCGCGTGTGGTTTGCAGTGCTCGCAAAACGGGACTGGTGACCAGCATGCCGAACTCAAGTGTTTGAATCCATTGTGCCAGAAACTGCGACTGTAGCCGCCCCACCGCAGTCAGTGGTGGATCTTCGACGCGACTGTAGGCCGGCCTCGCATTGTTCTGACTCTCAGCGTGGCGTATCAGATAAAGAAACATGATTCGAAATATCCAATTCGCCAATCACCTAAGGGCTCGTGAATACGCACAGCCAAATGAATCCTGCCAATGAAGCACTCAAATGCCTCTTCAGTCCGCAAACCACAAAGATTCAGCAGATGAGCAAGAACACCGTAGGCTCACCCGCCCAGCGTCATCTGGCACGGCGTACGAATCTGGTCCGGATATAATCAATCATCATCCACTCGATGACAACGAGAATGACAGGTACAAGGAACAGCACACACTGGGCGACTTTCTCATCCTTGAGCCAATTGTCGCCAGCACGGTTCAACGCTGAAATCACAGCTAGAACGAAAGATCCATTCAGGTAGAGCAAAACACAGGTAAACAGCGCAGACCCCATCCCGATGGCGCAGCCCGCTGTCGCGACTCCTAGTTCATCAGAGCGATGTTTGTTCATAGGCTCGCATTCATGGGCATTACTTGACTCAGGGCGATGGTAACAGCAAGTCCGACCAACGACAGCACCATCAACAACGGCGTCCAACTCCGCAACGACTCTCCCTCGGTCAGACCACCCATTTTGGTGAACACCCAAAATCCGCTGTCATTCATCCAGCTTCCCATCAACGACCCTGTGCCTACAGCAGTAGCAACGTAGACCATGTTGTAATCAGGCTTCGCATCGCCAATGATTGCGGACATCATGCCTGCACCCACGATCATCGCAACGGTGCTGCTTCCTTGAGCAACCTTTAGAACAGCCGCTATGCCCCATCCGAGCAGCAAGAGCGAAACGCCGGACGCTCCGGCGTCTGAAAAGTAATCTTTAATCGTATTACTGATGTGCGTGTCCTGCAGCATTGCCCCGAAAGCTCCGCCGGCAGCCGTGATCAGAATGATCACTCCACCGCTCATCAGGGACTCTTCAACATCTTCGCTGAGACTGCGCCAAGACAGGGATCTGACATATTTCAGTGTCAACATGGAGACGATGGCAGCTAACATCAACGCAAAATTCGCATTGCTCCAAAGAGACAAGCTATTCGAGATCTCACGCTTTGAGGTATTCCAGTCATGTTTCACAATCACGCTGGGATACGCATCTTCTAACAACGCCCGGTTCATTCTTCGTCGATCAACGGGCTTCATTCGCAGTTGATTCGCACCGAGCTTCGACTTTGATACATCAGACAGAGCAACTCCCAAAAACGCTCGCTCATCGTAAAGATCATCATCAAGCAGCACCTGATTGAGCAGTTCTACTTGACGTTCTTTCTCAGCAGGGGTCTTGGCGGGCGATGCAAGTTCGTCACGTTCATTCTCTGATAATTGATCACTACCAATCACACGTCCAGCAGGAGTATCGGGGTCGGCACCGACGAACATGGTGGCCAACTGCCCGAAATCTTGAATGTCCTGGACCATCAATCGTGCTTTGTCTTCGCGATCAGCCAAGGTCATTGCCAGCGTCCCTGCTCCGATAAGGACGACAGGCAAGAGCACTGGTAACAAAGATAACCAAAGCGATGGCAACTGTTCCTCAGAAAGTGCCTGATGCTTTTCTTCCTTTGCGCCAAGCGGTCGCATCTCAACCGGCATGACACGGTCAGCAATGTAAGAATAAGTCAAACCAACGATCGCTGCAGGCACCGCGACCATGGTCCCCACAAGCATCATCATGCCTATGTCGACGCCCAAAATAGCAGAGACAAGCAGCGGGCCGGGGGTCGGCGGGACGAGCGTGTGAGTGATCGCTCCGCCAGTAGCAATGGCCATCAAATAACGTAAATAATTTTTATTGGTACGTCGGTATAAACTTCGGGCGAGTGGAACAAGCAGATAAAAGACCGTGTCAAAGAACACAGGAATCGCAAGAACGAAACCACTCAGCATCAAACCGAACGAGGCTTTCTTTTCACCCGTGACATTGATCGCACTGCGAACAATACGATCAGCCGCGCCACTATCGAGCATGCACTTACCAATGATTGCCGCCATCGCAATCACGATACCGATTCCACCTGCCGCACCACCAAACCCCTGCACCACGGCGGCCATCCTCGAACCCGCATCCTCACCATCAACAAGTCCAACACCAAGACTCACAATCAGAGCCGAAATGATCAAAGCCATGAATGCATTGAGCTTTAACCCAATGATCATCCCCAAGACCGACACGATCCCAATGACCAACAAAACGACGGGAGCATACCCATTGGCCAAACCACCGCTGCCGATCACTGCTGGCGGCGCGGCACCTGAAGCGGCAACCTGAGAGGTATCACCTGGATCAACCACTGCTGTGGACGTATCGGATCCGCCCACAGATGCATTTACGTCAGCCGCTGCTGTGTTGCTTGGCTGCTGAGATGTGGCATCGGGCTGCTGAGATGTGGCATCGGGCTGCTGAGATGTGGTGGCTGTTTGCGCCACCGCATCCTGCGGCATTGCACAAACACCGCTGTTGCTAAACGCCAGTGACACCAGAGCGAGACCAATAACAACAAGTAAACTTCGCATCCTAAACCTCAAATGGGGCTTCAAAGACCATCGGAAGATCGCATCCACGATGCGGTCGCCACTCTTCAGCGGCCAACCAACCATTTGCGATTCAAAAATCGAACTGCCAGTGTCGCAATACACATTTTATTGCGGAACGCCGGTGCCGCGATCTGGAAGAAAAGTTTAATCGTTTGCCCGCCCTCTGTGTGCTATGAACGGCCGGTTTTCAGGCAACTCGGTTCGAGCAGCTCTCCGTGCAACATTTCGCGGGAAAGCATTATTTCGCAGGAAAACGCGGCTTCAACAACGCAAACCGCCGTGAGAGAAAGCGGCAAAAGAACGGGACAGCTGAAATCCAGCCCATCATGGCCAATTCCAGTCCAAAAAGAGGGTCGTTTTTACACGCTATCTGACTCGGCCAATCGCTGCTTTCTTAAGTTAGCGCTTACCTTTTCCAGCAACTGGCGATCCTCGGCGTTCAGAGATTTGATTCCCTCACCGTGCAACCGGTTCAAAATCTCGTCAACACGCTGGGCATCAACCGCTTCCCCGTGTTCCACGCGATGTGCATGCCGAACGCGCCGCACTTCCCGCCAACGACTTACGCGGCCAGCCACGATGCTCCAAACACTACGCCGAATTTCCTGTTGCTGATCGCGTCTCGGCACGTCAAGCCCCTCCAATATCTGCGACGTGTCAGACCAACGCGACGAAACCCATAGCAACACGGACAAACACATCAACAGTGACCAACCTGCACCAGCGATGTCTTGTCCTGTGCTCATCAGCCAGATCCCCAAACCCAACGTGCAGAATGCAACACTATCAATCAGCAACCTCAGAACCTTGACCTGCCCCACGACGCCAAGTCTGCTGCCGAATAAAGAAACGCATGCCGCTAACATTTGTCGCCCCAAAGTACGAGGCAACGGACACATTTGCCCAATCGCCTGCACAAAGCAGAGCCAACTCGCAGTCCGCCAAACTGATTCGACTTCACCCAAACCAATGCTTGGCAACTGCCAAATAGGATCAGAGGGCACCTCCATGATCGGGACTTGGAATCCACCGTCCACCAACCTGAAAAAGCAACCCAACAAAACCGAACCCATTAAAGCTGAAACACCGGTAACAAACGCAACCCGCGCATGCCAACGTTGTGGCACTGTCTCAATTCCCAGCACCCCAATCGTCACACTCCGTATGCGATGCCCGCTCCCCCACGCAACGACAGAGTAAGCCAGTGACTGCACCAACCACCCCGACACCCATGCCAAACTCGCAAACAGGGCAACTGTTGGTAAATCTGCGTTCCCTGGCTGTCGTGTCACATTAACAACCACACCGATCAATACTGCTAACGCAAGAAAAACGCTGTAAGAGAGACTGAGCGAAAACCTCCGTGTCCGTAACAATGGCAACGCAAATCGGTCAACGTCATGCCCAACGAAAACATCGCCTCTTGTGCTCTCCGGAGGGGCGTGACCGAGCGGCATGGGGCTAAACAGAGAAGAATGAGAGTCAAAACAGCAGAAAAACCGACATCAGCGATACGCACCGGCCAGCCACACGGTTCAAACCTACACCCAGAACCACACTCACACGGAGGCGAATGACGGTCAAACACGGACCGCTTACCCCACGACTGATAAGACACGAAAAAAACCCGGGCAAAACCCAGGTTTTCTTGCACTCGACCAAAGGCAAATCACCTCAAGTCAATCCGTGAAACTGACAGGAAACTCAACCAGCAATTCGCAACTGAGGCCGGGCACCAGCCGACAATATCTCACGAAGCCGTTCAAATTCTTCCGCATCGGTGAAGTGAATGGTGATTTTACCCCGTCCGCGGGCCGAACTCTTGATCTCGACCTTGGTCCCGAAAACCATCCGCATTTCCTGCTGCATGGCTTCGATATGCGGCGAAATCTGGCGCCGTTTCTGGCGGGTTGCATTCACAACCTTCTTGCCGGATTCCACATCTTCCTCAGATTTGAGCAATTCAGAAACGAAGCCTTCGGTTGCCCGAACACTCCAGCGTTCCTCAATAATCTTCGATGCAGTCCGAACCTGAATTGGCTCATCACCAATTGGCAGCAAAGCCCTTGCATGGCCAGCACTCAACTCACCCAGAGCAAGCAAATCGAGGATTTGCTGAGGCAACTCCAACAGACGCATTAAGTTTGCGATGGTGCTACGATCGATACTGAGACGGCGCGCGAGATCATCTTGCTTGCATTTATGTTCTTGTATGTAGCGACGGAATGACATCGCTTTTTCGATCGGATTGAGATCCTTTCGCTGCAGGTTTTCAATGATCGCCAATTCTGCAACCAGTCGATCATCAGCCACGCGGACTTCGGCCCGAATATTTTTCAGACCGGCATGAATCGTCGCTCTCAGCCGTCTCTCGCCACTAATGAGCTGATAGCGGCCATCAACCACGCGCACCAAGATTGGCTGCAACTGTTGATGATTTTTTATACTTTCCGCAAGGGAAGCGATTTCGTCATGATTGAATTCACGACGAGGCTGAAATGGATTATTTTCAATCGAATCAACCGCCAGCTCGAGTGTTTCCACCCCACTGCCAGCTTCACCTTCGATTGGGTTACCTTCACCATCCAGCGGCGTCCCGAGCAACGCAGCCAGCCCCTTGCCTAAACGCCGATCTTTTGTTGTTGCAGTACTAGTCACGCTGAAGCACCTCCATGCACAATTGGGTATATGCGTACGCTCCGCGTGAACGGGGCGCGTATCCAAACACAGGTTGGCCATGACTCGGAGCTTCGCTAAGCGAAACATCACGTGGCACGACGCTATCAAACACGATGTCTCCGAAGAAATCTCTTACTTCTTCATCAACCTCGCGTGTAAGTTCCAGGGTGGGATCGTACATCGTCAAAAGGATCCCACCGAAAGTGAGCCGACCATCGGTTGCGATAATCACGCGTTTGATAGTCTGGATCAACTGAGTTAGCCCCTCCATTGCGAAATACTCGCACTGGATTGGCATCAAAACCTCAGTACTTGCTGCCAAGGCCGTCTGGGTCAAGTCCCCCACACTCGGCGGGCAGTCAATCAAAATGAATTCGTATTGTTCCATCGCCTCATCTAAATGGCGACGCACACGACCGGACTCCCGGTCCCCTCCCTCTGCCAACTTATCAATATCATGGAACGTTCGGCTTCCCGGCACCATCGACAGGCCGTCCCAGCCCGTCTCGGCAATGCTAGCGTTCAATGACTGCTCATTCACTAAAGCATGGCCCTCGGTCGGCTGCAAACCCAGCGAGGTTGTCGCATTGCATTGCGGATCCATGTCCAGGAGCAGCGTACGCTGTCCAGACAGGGCGAGGGCAGCAGAGAGATTAACGGCAGTGGTTGTCTTACCCACGCCTCCCTTCTGGTTAACCACGCAAAGGATCCTTCCCACGAGGACTGCTCTCGTATGTGAAAGCGAACAAACACCGACTCACCGTGAGTCGTTCCATGTCGGGAAACTAGGAAAATTCTGGTTGGTGAAACAAGACTGGTTTCACAAGAAACTGACCTTGACATCAAAAATGTCCGCAAAACACGGTTATCGCCTCATCACAGTCGCCCGAACATCAGCAAATTTCGCTCGCGAAGCCGCGACAAACACCCCAGCAGAGGTGCGGCAGAGCCTTGGTGTGCAAGGAACAAGCCAGCGGCTTGCTGCATGCAGAGGAGGAAACCATGCACCGATGGGGATAGAGGGGTCACAGGCCCAAGATCACAGGATCTGGATCACAGGATCTGGATCACAGGATCTGGATCACAGGATCTGGATCACAGGATCTGGATCACAGGATCTGGATCACAGGATCTGGATCACAGGATCGGCCCCGCGACTATCACGCATTGTCGTCCCAATTCCCGAATTCACTCGGTGGCCAGAGTGGAGAATTGGAGATTCAGTGGACCGTTCCGTTAGGCGAGCGGATTAAAAGTGAGACCACTGAGCAGTTTGGGGTAGAAGTAGGTACTTTTCGCTGGCATCCGTTCTTTCAGCAAGCTGATCGCTTCAACGTGCTCGAGCTTCGCGGGCATTACCAAGGCTGCCAGCGTGTACGGCTCGTCGCTATCGCTTTCAGCCTGGCTACCCTCACCACGCACACCGTCCAACAATTCGCTGACTTCGTGGACGTAAGTCGGTTTTGGATGTCCTTGGCAGCCCAGCAGATCGTCGATCACGAGGCGATGCAACAGACTGACCCCCAATCCACGCCAATCTTCACTTTGAGTGGCGGCCAACTCTGCAATACGCGACTGGGCTCCCTCGAGGGCCTTGCACAGCACCCATTTTCCGTCGGTGACTGCGTAAAGACCAAGAATGCTCTGATCATCAGCGGTTTCCATCGTCGCCCAGGCCTGATTGGCAGCATCCAGCCCACCGTCGACAACTTCACATTCGAATGTCCCAGCAAGCTTCTCAATGATCTCGCTGGAACTGAAGCTTGGAGTCCCGCGCAGCAGACGGTGTGTGGGAAGCACAATCATGCCGGGATCGCTCATACCGACAAGCATCGTCATTACATAGTTGGCAGGATGATCCTCTGAGATACCTCCCGTCTCCTGAATCACTTGATCACGATAGTTGCAGGCAGTCTCGTAACGATGGTGCCCATCAGCGACGAACATCGGGCGGTCTTCCATCAATTCGCTAACACGTGCAGCCACTGCTTCATCCGTCACCGGCCATAGAATGTGTTTGACTCCCAAATGATCGGTTGACTCGATCGGTGTTACGCCTTCGGTTGCAGCATCCAACAAGGTGATGACATCGTTGGTTGGATCGGGGTACAAGCCAAAGATTTGGCTGTTGTTTTGCTTGGTAGCTGTCGTCAGCTTCAAACGATCAACTTTCGCCTTCGGGTGGGTCTCCTCGTGCGGATAGATATTGCCTTCTCCGAACGGCTGCAAACGTACCCGCCCCATGAAGCCTCGCCGATTGACCAGTTGTCCCTCGTGCTCAAATTGCTGGTGATACACGTAGTAAGCAGGCTTTTCTTCACGCATCAATACGCCTTCGCTCTTCCATTGCTCGACAAACTTTGCGGCACGTTGATATTTCTGGTCCGCGTCATCTCCTGGCTCCTGCCGATTGAGAATGATACGGATGACGTTCGCTGCATGCCTCTTATAGAGTTCGTCTTGCAGCTGGGGGTCAATCACGTCATAGGGTGGGGCGATCACATCCGAAAGACTTCCGACATGTTCAAGATTGTAGCGCAGTGCGGCAAACGGGGTAGTCTGTGGCATTTTTAAGGGGCAATCAATTTTGATTCAAGATTTACTTCAGGACTTACGACGGAGTCAGATGTTAGAGCAAATCGAGCATCGCGCGCAGTAGTGGTGAAAATCGTTGATCAACACTGCTGGCAGACAACCGCGGGCCGGCAAGTTGCACCTGCGTTGCTCAGTCATCCGCTGCAACGCAGGCATGTTCAACGATCCCGGAGCAGCCGCTGCGGCAGGAGATTTCCATTAAAAAACCCGACTACCATCACGGTAGCCGGGTTCAAAACTCATCACCACGCTGGCCCTACCAAACGTTGCGTTTGAGGCCCAACACGATCAGCCTAATAGCGGTAGTGCTCTGGCTTGTAAGGCCCCTCGACAGGAATACCGAGGTACTCTGCCTGCTCGTCACTTAGCACAGTCAACTTGACTCCGAGTTGATCAAGGTGGAGTCGAGCAACTTCCTCGTCCAGTTTCTTCGGCAACATGTGTACTTTAACGGCGTAATCATCAGTATCGCGGCTATTCCAGAGCTCCATTTGAGCGAGCACTTGGTTTGTGAATGAAGTGCTCATTACGAAGCTTGGATGGCCAGTTGCGCAACCCAAGTTCACCAAGCGTCCTTTGGCAAGGATAATCACGCTACGCTCGGTGTCCTTGAACGTATAGCGATCAACGGCTCCGATTTCAGCAGCCTTGATCTCGTCCTTGGAGACAGCACCGTCAGCCACCTGCTGCTCCAACCACGCTACGTCGATTTCAGTATCGAAGTGCCCGATGTTGCAAAGGATTGCATCGTTGGGCATCTGCTCAATGTGCTTGCCGAGAATGATGTCTTTGTTGCCCGTGGTGGTCACGAACAGCCGCCCCTCTTTACAGGCGTCTTCCATGGTGACCACTTCATAGCCTTCCATCGCAGCCTGCAGAGCGTTGATCGGATCGATCTCAGTCACGATGACGCGGCAACCATAGCTTTTCAGGCTCGCAGCGCAACCTTTTCCGACATCTCCGTAACCACATACAACTGCGACCTTTCCGGCCAACATGACATCAGTTGCCCGTTTGACGCCGTCAGCAAGTGACTCGCGGCAACCATACAAGTTGTCAAACTTACTTTTCGTTGCACTGTCATTGACGTTGATTGATGGAACTTGCAGTGCCCCGGACTTGTTCAGCACTTCCAAGCGATGAATACCAGCAGTAGTTTCTTCGCTGATCCCGTAGATATTGGCAAGCAGTTCGGGGAAGCGATCGTGCACCATGGCGGTCAGGTCACCCCCATCGTCAAGAATCATGTTCAAAGGCTTACCCGATGGGAACATCAGGGTCTGCTCGATACACCAGTCGAACTCTTCATCTGTTTCGCCCTTCCAAGCGTAAACAGGCACGCCAGCCGCAGCGACGGCAGCCGCAGCGTGATCTTGAGTACTGAAGATATTGCAGCTACTCCAAGTCACCTCAGCACCCAACTCGATCAAGGTCTCGATGAGCACTGCTGTTTGGATGGTCATGTGCAAGCATCCAGCGATGCGAGCACCTTTAAGCGGCTTGCTTTCACTGTACTTCGCTCGAAGTGCCATGAGTCCTGGCATTTCGTTCTCAGCGAGATCAATCTCTTTTCGACCGAACTCGGCCAAGCCGATGTCTTTGACTTTGTATGGAAGCCTGTCTGTTGCGACTTGCGACACGTTTTTTCTCTCTCTCAAAGGTTGTGAATGAACATGGCACGTTCGAGGGGCCAAGAACCCAACACGGGGACTCCCGCTGGTTCGCAATCCCCCGCACGCCCGGTAGGGGTGGAGAGTACCTAGAAGGCCTGCACAGGCCTTCTCCATCTCCATCTTTATGATAGACGGGTTTCAAGGTTTTCGCAGGGGGTAAACTTGCGGGACGAAACCGCGTTTTTCTGGCTAATCTCTGGAGATTCCAGCCCCACTGACGCGCTTCGGCTGCCAGCGGGTAAAGAGGGGGCAGAATTGCCCCTGATTTAGCAAGCTAATCACGATGGCCATTCTGCGACAATTTGACAGAAGTTTCATCGCAAAAGCATTTGGAAAACCTCCGCACCCCAACGGATCACCGCGATAAACCGTTGCACTGAAAAACAGCGATCACGAGGACGCCTGCAACAAAGGCAACGCAGTTCCCGCAAACTGACAGATCAATGCATTTGACTTCGTTCCGCGTTCTGATTCCACACCGCTTGCCGTGTCGACGCTATTCGCACCACTTTCTGTAATCGCTGCAGCAACATTCTCGGGATTCAAACCACCAGCGAGTGTCCACCGAACGTCGCGGCATCGCTGCGCCCATTCTCGAATCACACCCCAGTCGAGGATCTTGCCCGTGCCACCGTGGTGTTTCCCACCATCGGCATCGAGTAACAGGTGAGTCCCCAACGATGCCCACGGCGTCACGCGGGTTTCAATCTCCTCCACTGCCAACGCTCCCACCGGCAACTTGATCGCTCTGATCAGCTTTTTGATACCGGCGTCTTGCAACCTGCTCACCACCTCTGGCCGCTCATCACCATGCAACTGGATAGCATCCAGCCCAAGATACTCAGACACTTGCAGCATGTTTTCTACCGAAGAATTGACAAATACGCCTATCCGGGTCAGCCCCAGATCCTCAGCCTTGCTTGCAAGTTCAGCAGTCAACGGCTGCTGAGGATCAACAAAACGACAGCTTGTCGGGTAAAAATTCAGTCCAATCGCATCCGCGCCACTCTTGAACACTGCCTCAATTTGGGCAATCTCTCGAACACCGCAAATCTTGATGTGGAACATGAACACAAACTCTTCGAAATGGACTGGTCGAAAACAGCGATAATATCCGATAAATGGCCAGAGCGGACCGTTCGACGCAGGAACTCGCGGAGTAAAACATGATTGCCAAATCTCGCCATATGGCAGCCCATGATTTCCTGCTCGTACTTCTTTCTGCAGCGGTCCTCTCGTTGATGCTTTGGCCCCCTGCCCCGGCAGTCCGCGAAATAGAAATCCGCCTCAACGACGGTAGCACTCAAGCCTACCAACTCGCTGCTGGAGACCCCAAGCTAGCAAATCTTGCACAGAAGCTACAGCATTGGTCCACACCGAAACCTAGCGCGAAATTGGCAATCAGTAAATGGCAAGCCGAATTGGGGAGCTTGTACGCAAACCGCACGGCTCCACGAGTGACGCAACAGCCAAAAAGAATCCTTCCTGTGTCCTATTATCCCGACGATGCAGAAAAACGAGCTACAGCCGTTCGCGAGGCAGCAGAACTTAAGCAGCAGCACATCTACTGGCTTGAATTCCAGCGACAAGCAGAGAGAGTCACCCAAGCAGAAAAGCAGCGGCAGGAACAAATGCTTGAATTGCGTTCAAACCCCGCCATCACCATTGGCGATCTCCAGCCCGGCCCCTACCCACCGCAAGCCCTGCTGTACTCGTCGATCATCGGTCTTTGCGCGTCAATGCTTTTCGGAGCCTGGAATTACATGGTTCCATCGATTCAGCTCGTGAAGCAAGCTTCGGGCTCTGCCAAAGCTCACCCTGCAAGCTCCAAACCCACTGAAACACCCTTGATGAGTACGGCAACTCAACCTGCGCAATTCCAAGTCATGCTTCCAGCAAAATGGCTAAAAGTGCATCAACCACTCGGGGTGTGGATTCGTCAAGCGGCATACCTAATGCTAATCGTTTCAGTCGTGCTTGTGGCGTCCAGTTCGGCGGTCAGTCCGCAATCGGGATGGCGTGGTTTTCCAGCCCGCGTGCTTTGGGGTGAAAATTTTTCAAACTCACCGTCTCCTATCAAGAGCAACTCAACAAAACCCATGTTGCGAATGCCGAAGGGTGCCACGAGCATGCTGCTACCACTTGACCAGCATATCTAATCGTTGCAGCATTTCTTGACTTAGACGCTGATGCACATCGCTGAGTTTCCGCTCGAACTCAAAAATTTCTTCTACCAATCAGCTCGGCACCCTCTGATTTGCGAGCGCATCTTGCACTTGCTGCCAGCCTTCGACCAGATACTGCGTTGCAAACGCTACGCCTCGAATCCACATTGCCAACAACATGGCAAATAGCGATAGGACGAACGGTCTACGCGTCGGTAAAGCTTCTGGGATTGCTTGGGCACAAATCGAGGAACAACATCCATGTCTCTCCTTCGATCAATGGCGATCCAACTCACAGAAGGAAACCCGAATGGACCTGAATAGATACCGAAGCGCTCGCACGTTTCATGATCTGTGATCGAAACCGGGAGGAGTTTGCAAGCGCACCGAACGAATCTGAATTCACTGACGATGTAAAAACCAAGCTCTGGGATCCTGCTATCAATCGTGGTCGCTGGGATTACGAAGTCACGGTGTGCACGATCACAAGGAACGAAAATCGGGCGGCCCCAACCCTGCCCCTCGGGCCTGAACAAACGGGCGAGAACCTGAATCACAGCGCCAGTTTTGTATACGCCAGTATCGTGTGCGGCAGTGTTGCACGCGACAGTCGCTGGGGTTTACCTGTGGCTTGCTGCAACCTCATCCCCGCGACTTAAAACGAGATCAGCTGACGGTTGCAACGACACATCTCACCGGCATCGTCCAGATCGCCAACTCGACTTTCTGCTGCATCTTCAACCCTGCATTTTCGACGAGGCGGACCACATCAATCGGCTGACAGTCAACGATGTGCGGAAAGTGCTCATGCATCCAGACATAAGTTTTCTCCAATCCACTAGGGTTATCGCCCTCTTGAACCGTTGCCATCGAAACGACTCCAAGCCTTCCGCCTGGCTTCAACACGCGTGCAACCTCTGCCAACACGACAGGTATGTCCTCCAAGGGAAATAGTTCCAACGTAAAACTGGCAAAGACCGCATCAAACGTGTTGTCTTCGTAGGGAAGCTTTCTCGCATCTCCCACAGACAAATCGATGCGTTCTGCGAATCCTTTGGAGGTCAACTTTTTTGTCGCGACCTCAAGCATACCGGTAGAAACATCGATCCCCGAAACACTTCCAGAATCTCCAACCGCCGTTGCGAGATGAATCATCGTGTTACCGGTTCCATACCCAATTTCCAGCACACACTCGCCCGGTTGAACGTCTAAAGCCTGCTCACCCGTTTCACGAGCCTTATGCTCACCAGCATCAGAGATCAAATCATAGGCGTGACTGATACGATCATAAAACGATTGATTCGTAACAGGAGTTGAGTTGGACATTGTTGAAACCTATCGTGCGAAATGCCTGGAGTCTAAGAGTGGTACATAAATGGAGGAATTCAATCATGACAACTCGCTGTCAATCCTCTCATGCTCTGCTCAAGTTTGTAATGGACAGCGATAGAATTCACCAGCCACGCAGTGAATTGACTGAAAAATTGCCGCGGACTGAAGCATTCCACGCCACATGGCAGCGTATCAACGCTTCGAGAGTGCGCGGTGCCCGTATGCTTGGTGGGCATCCTCCCAGAGAATCGTCCCCCCTACCCTGCTCTCGCCTCGAATCCCACCTGCCCCAGAGAATCGGATTTCTAAGGTATCGGCTCGCAAGAAGTCGGCAATGCTGAATCCGAAGCAATTTCAGCAGGTGGCACCGCGTCATCTCGCTGGCTTACCAGAGCTTCCGCGTCTCGCTTGATTCCCTTCAACATGGTCGGAAAGACGAAACTATGCAGCGGCAACACAGAGTACCAATACGCGAGGCCGAACAGCCCGCGGGGACGAAATTTGGCAATTTGTCTGACTCGACAGCGACCATTGGGCATTCCCTCAACATGAAACTCCAGCTCGGCCTGCCCCGGCAACTTCATCTCGGCGCGCAACCGCAAGAGTTCCCTCGGGTGGTGTCCATTGACTCGCCAAAAATCAACCGCTTCGCCGTATCTGATCTCGGTTGGGTGCCTTCGCCCCCGACGCAGACCTGGGCCACCAACGAGCTTGTCCATCCAACCCCTGAGCGACCACAACCAATCAGCGCCCCAGTATCCATACTTACCACCAATTCGGCAGATCGCTTGAAACGTGTCTGCCCCACATGCATTGACCTCAGTACAACGCTCGTCGCGCAAGGTGGTGCCACCTGACCACGAAGGATCTCCGGGCATTTCACCAGCAGTAGACCAACGCGTCTCAATCTCACCCGCTGCCAATTTTCCCAAGGCAGCATGGATCGCCGCTTTGACTCCCATCAATGACCCCGGCATCAATTCCGCAGCAACGTCATTACGGCAAACGGTACGGTTTCTCAGACCTTCAGCCAGTGGGCGGGCAATACTCGCGTTCACAGGAGTGACCCAGGAAATCCAACCAGAACTTAATCTCGGTGTCAGTACGGGCACTGGTATTATCAGCCGTCTCGTAAGTCCATTGGCAACCGCCATGACTTGCATCATTTCTCGATAAGTCAGGATATCCGCTCCTCCAACATCGATCACACGTCCCACCGTCGCAGGCACATTGAGACACTGCACCAGATATCGCAGGACATCACGAATCGCGATAGGTTGCGTCTCCACTTTGACCCATTTGGGCGTGATCATGATCGGTAAGCGATCAACTAGGTATCGCAATATCTCGAATGATGCCGACCCCGATCCAATGATCATTGCGGCACGGAAAACGGTTGCGGGAATTTCACTCGATTGCAGTATTTCAGCAACTGCGCGGCGGCTGCGCAGGTGCTTACTCAGGTCCGGCCCCATCTCACCAAGTCCGCCAAGATAGATAATTCGTTTGCAGCCTGATCCAGCGAGCCCCTGAAGGAAGTTCTTGGCCAATTCACGATCCCGTGCATCGTAATCGTCTCCGGCGCTGATCATCGCATGCACCAAATAATACGCGGCATTCACTCCGGCAGCAGCTTCTCTTATTCGCTCTTCATCATCCAGTGAACCTTGAATGATTTTCAAATTGGGATGATCGTGATAACTAAGGTCAGCCATCTTTTCGGGACTGCGTACAAGGCACCGAACCTCCACCCCTTCCTCGAGCAAACGTGGAACCAAGCGGCCTCCCACATATCCTGTCGCGCCGCAGACGAGCACTTTCGAGACATTCACTTTGTTCACCTTTCCCGCCAATTAACTGGTCTCTCTCACTAATCCCCAATGCGTACATTGTCACTGCCTGTCCACAAGCTCGGAGGAAAAACGCATTTCCGCTGAATAAATGACGCTTTTTGAAGACCCAAGCGACTGGCAGCGACTCCACCCCAGACACCGGCAGTCCACCGAGATGCACAACGAGCACATTTGCGGACCCTACGAACGCAACCATGATTGCCGCAGCCGCAATTGGAAACTGGATCCTAAAGCCAAATCAGCTTTCTCAAGTCACTGTGTCTGATCATCGTTTGATGAAGATTGTGCCGGCCATGACCCACTTCTCGTACGCGCAAGCTTTCCAACACGCACATGAGCAAAAGCGTCAGGCCAGAAACTGGCTCACGTCAACCATTTTGCTCCAGCTCGTTGCGATCACACATCAAATTCTTGGAGCGTGGCTTGGCAAGTATTTTCAAATGCGACCCGCATTTTTCTTTCCCGTGGCAGTAACTGCGTGCATGCAGCAGTGGCCCAGTAATCGCCGTGCATGCATACGCTATTGCACGATTCGCCATGAGCATGGTCTGACAAAATCTTATGCATATCATCAAGTGACAGTGGTAAAGAACTTTGGACCGCGTCCTGAATCGCATCAGCACGCAAATCGGCAGACTCATGCACACGCCTCCCACGCAACAAGTTCGGAGCCCTGTTATCGTAATGTGCATCCGCCGCAATCTCCAAACCAGACATCGCCGCACACTGCAATCGATTCGTATGGAAAAGCAACCCATCACAGGGGGAACGAGCTTCAACACGGCTGTTCGACACTTCCAAGGAAATGACTTCTCCGGCGGCATCAGCCAACATGAGTAAACCGCCACCTGACCTAGGCTGCCCCTTGATAATCTGGATGGCTTCGTCGACATTTCTAGCTTCTGCAAGTACACGAGAAATCAACATTGTGATCGTCGGCCCAGCCGAAATGGGATCAGTCACATAAGCATAATTGCACGTCACC
>Ga0315322_10001896_pt1 | contig 16224 bp, 14 predicted proteins | sample M110021515metaG_FD_203461 | JGI IMG/M metagenome (GOLD analysis project Ga0315322, IMG submission 203461) | Ammonia-oxidizing marine archaeal communities from Monterey Bay, California, United States - M1 100m 21515 | ecosystem: Environmental > Aquatic > Marine > Intertidal zone | place: USA...
CCTGCTCGTTCGCGTATTACCATTTCCATCTTTGCGAGATTAGGAGGTGCAACAACCCCACTGACCGTTGCTCGTTGAAGATCATGCTTAGGCGGGTCCATGGCGATGAACATTGAAAGCCCTAGGTCGTCAGGGTTGGGTTCGGCATCGACTCTGGGCCCCAGTGCTATGCCATGGGCGGAAGAAAACAAATCATGATTCTTGTCAATAAACATGATGTCTTCAAACTTTGTAATAGACCAGTATCGCCCGGTTTCTGGTAAGTCGTTGAGATGAACGGGGTCTTCTTCTCGCAGACGTTTGAAAAAGTCCCAATGCGCATCCCGTTCGAAGAATCGCCCGTCAACCATGTTGATTTCTTCAATAGGGATAGCATAGGCATCCTCGGGTAGCGGCGGTGGTTCGCGCGAGAAAATGGCACTAACGGGTGGTTTTTCTGTCTTCTGTTCTGGTTGTTCGCTCATTGCTGTTTGGCCTCCCTCTTGGAGATCAATGTGAATATTTAGGAAAGATGACAGGGAGTATAAACCACACTGTTCCGAAGAACAGTCATGTGTGGTGCTTGCTAATGACCATTCAAATTTAAGGTAAGCTGATTTGGTGATTCTTTTTGATGGTTAAAGTTACTTCACGAAAGGCAACGCTGCGCCCTCTGGTAATGCAACGTCGAATCCATTCAACGTCATGGAAACCATGGTATAGAAACCGGCTAAAGCAATGAGCTCGGTCACACCGGTTTCACCAAACTTCGAGACCGCCGCTACATAAGTTTCCTCACTGAGTTCGTGACTCTGGTGAAGCTCATTTGCGATGCGCCAGGAAAGCCTGTCGCCTTCATCTGAGAAGTCAGGCACTTCACCAGCCTGGATAGCATGAATGACGTCATTGGGAACCCCGGCTTTTCTAGCCATGGGTTCATGGGCGAACCATTCGAACTGCGCTTTCCAGAATGCCCCTGTGACCAGGATCGTGAGTTCTATGTAGCGCCGGTCGACAGACGACTTAAACCGAAAATATCCGGCCAAGTTCACCAGTAAACGACCCATTTCGGGTGTTCTCAACCACATATCAAAGGGGCCACCAATGTGTCCGTTCTGGGGCCTGACAGGGCGGTTGGCGATGATCTCATCAAAGAGATCACGCTGCTCCGGGGTCAATTCTGCTACTGTTTTTCTTGTAAGTCTGGTCATGGTTAGGTTCTCCGAATACCAAAATTGTGGTCACATGATAATGGTAGCGTCTATTTAGAAACAGGCGAATGGCTTTAGAAGTTTTTCATATTCCCCCCGCTCAACACCAATAAAGTGCGACGCTTTTAGTTTTGAGTTCAAATACCACTCGACCATAATTAAATTGGGCACCCACGCTAGCCATGCTACTGCCTGAAAAGCTTCCGAAGGATCAACATTAAAAGCGCTAAACAAGCCCATACTAAAGGTTTGGTACGACGCGCCAGAAAATTCGACTGTTTGAGGAGTGGAAAAACAAAAAATGCTAGCGGCAAGGATCTTTTCCAGGTCAGTCGCAGCCAGATTGTTAGAGTTTGACCTAGAGGGCTGATAACGATATGAATTCCACTAGTGATCTCCTCAATAGATATTATAAATCGTATTTCCTGAAAGCCAGTGATGTATTGTTAGTCCAGGGAGCGAGCTGAGGTAAAGTAATAAGATGAACACAAACGAAATCCAACAAATACCGCTGGTCATTGGGGTTACCGGTCACCGAGACCTGGTTGATGCAGAAATTCCAGGCGTGCGCGCCCGTATCGAAGCGCTTTTCTCCTTGCTCAAAAACAATTTCCCCGACCTGCCTCTTTTAGTCTTGACAGGTTTGGCAGAAGGCGCTGATAGATTGGTTGTCGAGGTGGCGGCAGAGTTCGACTCCGGTATCGTTAATGTGCTTCCTATGCCCAAGTCCTTGTACGAGCTTGACTTTCGAGATGAAAGTTTGGGGGGAGTTTAGTCGTCTTGAAGCGCGTTATCGTACGATAGAATTGCCATTGCTGACGCAATCCCGCGCCGAGGATGTAGCGTTGCAAGGGCGCCAGCGCGATTTGCAGTATGAGCGCCTGGGTTCGTTTCTGGCGGCTCATAGTCACATCTTACTGGCACTTTGGGATGGAAAATATAACCGAGCTGTCGGCGGAACGGGTCAGGTTGTCGATTTTCATCAACGCGATGTCAGTGCGCTGGCTGACGGGCAAGCCAGATCGCGGTTAGACATTAGTGACGATGAAAGTGATTTGGTTTATCACGTGGTCTGCTCACGGGAGTCTTCTGGACGACCAAATGACGTGCTCGAGCCTTGTACGGCAAGTTGGTTTACCCGTAACGACATGACGCCGCGAGTCGCCGTTCTTCCTCAGCGATATGTTGACGTATTCGAGAGTGTACAGATGTTTAATCGCGATTCGCGGGCGCTACCGAGTGACACCTCACATTTCGATCTTGATCCCGTGGATGTTCCAAAAAATGCGGCTGAAGCCTGCGGCGCCATTCGACAGGTTTACGGCATGAGCGATACGCTTTCCTCTCGCTATCAAAAGCGTGTTTTGTGGGCATTAAGAACGACCTTACTGTCAACCGTTCTTGCTGGGTTGTGCTTTATTGTCTACGCGGACTTTAGTGGTCAAGGTAATTTTATCTGGGGTTATTTCCTTGTTGTTGGATTGGCTTTGGGTAGCTATTGGCTGGCACAGGGGCTTGATTGGCAGCGCCGCTATCTGGATTATCGAGTGCTTGCTGAAGGTTTGCGTGTTCAGTTCTATTGGGCCCTAGGTGGTGTCGAAATGGAAACCAGAGTCGTTACAGTCACGATAGTTTTTTTCAAGGGCGAGATTTACAGCTCGGTTGGATCCGCAATGTTATGCGGGTCATTGGTTTACACGTTGATGCGGGCTTTAAGCCGACGGGGGATGAACTTGCAGCCACAATAATGGGGTGGGTAGGTAGTGATAACTCAGGTCAGTTGGGTTACTACCGGCGCAAGGCTGGAGACAAGTTAAGTAAACACAAGCAAACTGGCTGGGTGACGACAGCGACTTTTATGTTGGGGCTGGTGGCGGCTGCGTTGCTAGCGTTTGGCTCCGACTACCTGCATGGCAGTACGAGTAACTGGCTGGTTGCAATAATGGGCCTTTTGCCAATAGTTGCCGCATCGCGCCAGAATTACGCGCACCGGTTAGCCGAGCGAGAATTGGCGGCACAATATAACCATATGCTGAACGTGTTTGAGAATGCACATCGATTGTTAAGACAAACCGAGAGTGCGGCGGAACAGCAGTCAATTCTTCGTGATTTGGGAGACGCAGCATTGAATGAAAATGCGCAATGGGTGTTAAGACAGCGAGAACGGCCGCTGCCGGGCAGTGAAGCAGCGGCCTAAGGAAAAGACAAGAACAAAGCGAATCAGAAGGCGAGGATACAAATCTTAAATCGCATTTATCCCGGATTTCAAAATGCCTGAATAGCCAATGATCGACTGTCTTGCCAGCGGCCGGGTTGCGTCGTCCGAAGATCGATCATCACTCAGAAGCTACTTGTGAACGATGCCCTTGTGCAGTCGGTGTCGGCGAGCATCTTATTTGTCTGGCAAGTGGTGCTGATCTGGGAACATCTTCAGTTTATTGTGGTCATAATATGATATAACGTAACATAAATATCGATGGTGGGCGCAAATGACCGCTGAAAAAAACCGTGTGCTTCAAGTCGAAGATCTTGAATTTCACTACGATCAACCGCTGATCAATATCGCAAGTTTTGACGTTGCCAGACACGAATGTGTTGGTCTGATTGGACCCTCAGGCTGCGGTAAAACGACCTTTATACACTTGATAGCGGGTCTGCTTCAGCCTATCAGGGGGCATGTCCAAATCAATGGCGTGGATTTGTCGCAACTCAGTGAGCGGGAAACTGATCGCCTTCGCGGGCGGTATATGGGCGTCGTGTTTCAGCGTTTACATCTGATCCCCTCAGTTAGTGTCATAGATAATCTCTTATTAGCGCAGCGGTTTTCCCGTACCAAGGTAGATCGGTCTTATGCGGTGAACCTTCTCGAGGAATTGGGAATAGCCGCTCTGAAAGAGAAGAAACCGAGCCAACTCAGTCAGGGGCAGGCGCAGAGAGTAGCTATTGCAAGGTCGCTGGCGCATAGGCCCGCGCTGGTAGTTGCTGATGAGCCTACCTCTGCGCTTGACGATGGTAATGCCGCGGATGCGATGCGCCTGATGCGCACCTTAACGGCGCATGCTGATGCGGGTCTCGTCATTGTGACTCATGACCAGAGAGTTCGTCGCGAGGTAGATCGTGTTGTTAATCTTGGAGATGTAGCATGAGCTTGCTTCGGCTTGCGCTCGCTAATTTGTTCGCTTCTTGGCTCACGTCTGTCGTGAACGTGCTGTTACTTGCGCTGGGGACAGCGAGTATTGCGATTCTTTTGCTCGCCAATGCGCAGCTTTCGTCAGCACTCTCTAGGAACGCGGCAGGAATTGATTTGGTGATCGGTGCGAAAGGGAGTCCCTTGCAGCTTGTGCTCGCTGGTGTTTATCACGCAGATGTACCACCGGGCAACATTTCTTCGGCAGAGATAGAGAGGTGGCAGGGGCACCCGAGAATAGCTTCAGCAATCCCCTTGTCGCTGGGCGACAGTTTTCGGGGGTTTCGTGTTATCGGCACCGTCCCGGAATTTGCCTCGCTTTACGATGCGCAGATCGCCGATGGACGTATCTGGCGACGTCCATTTGAGGCCGTCATTGGGTCGCGAATGGCGGCGGTCACCGGTTTGGCAGTGGGTGACAGCTTCGCGGGTGTGCACGGGCTGTCGGACGATGGCGAGCGTCACGAAGAATCCCGTTATCAAATTGTCGGTGTGTTTGAGTCAACCAACACCGTTCTTGATGGCCTGATTGTGACCTCGACAGAAAGTGTGTGGTTGATGCACAGTCGCCATGCGGCTGAAAGCGCGCCTCATCAGGATGGGGTAGCATCTCATGATCACGAAGCGGTACAGCATGACCATGAGGCCAAGGCTCACGCCCATGAAGCGAAGCAGCAAGAGCGTGATCAGGGGCAACTTCACAATAGCGTCATACGCCATGGCGATGATATTACGTTATTGCTGATTGAATTTTCCTCGCCCATCGCGGCATTGACCTTGCCGAGAGAAATCAATGCTGAAACAAACCTCCAGGCGGCGTCTCCACCCTATGAAATCACTCGGCTGTTGCAGATTGTCGGTGTTGGACTTAATTGGCTAAACGCTTTTGCAGGGAGCTTGGTAATTGGCGCAGCCCTGTCAATTTTTGCCGCGCTCTATGCGTCGTTGCGTGCTCGACGTCATGATCTAGCAGTCATGAGATGTCTGGGGGCCACGAGAGGCGAATTATTTAATTTACTGTTTGTAGAGGGCTTGTTGCTGACTATTGCCGGTATTGGGGTTGGACTGGCCTTCGCGCATGGCGGCATCGAACTGCTAAGTGTTTGGTGGGGCAAGGGGCAGGCCATTTCTGTTAGTGGATGGATCTGGGCAGAGAGCGAGTATGTCCTTGTTGTCGGCTTGCTGTTAGCCGGTGCGGTCGCAGCCATGTTGCCGGCCTGGCAGGCTTACAGTGCTGATGTGGCGCGCACGCTTTCTGCGCCTTGAGGAGGTGAAGATGCAACACAACAGTATTAAGGCAATTTTTTATGCGTTATTGCTTAGCGTCTGCTTGCAGGCGTCTTCGCAAGATTCAGATGGGCTAGATACCCCCGTGCAGTCCAATAACCAGCAGGTCTATCAATTCGAGATTCTCTCCGAAGTAGGTTATACCGACGAAAATGGGCGGCGAATTATCGATGTGATCGAGGGCTATCAGGTTAATCTTGCACTAGCTGTCGAGACCGATCAGGGCCAGCCTGTTATTGGGCTTGAAGCCGTGTTTACTCTGTCAGGCAGCAGCTTTCTTATTGCGCCCGGCCAATTAGCGAGTCGCACCAGCACCGACGAAAGCGGTATTCTCGAATTCGGCATCATGGCAGGAAGAAAGGGCATGGACGAACTGACGGTCTCTTTCGGTGCGAATGAGGCCTCGGTTTACCTTAATATCATCAGCCTTTCTAGAAACAATTTTCCTGTCGGACCAACACAAGAGGTCGACCTTAGTTGGCCCGAGCTGATGCAAACAAAGCTTGATTTTGTGGATGGTGATTTGGAAATTAGTTTTCCAAAGCGTGTTCAAGAGCGGCAGGGCGAGAGGGTTAAGATCTGGGGTTTCATGATGCCGCTGAACGCAGATTTGCAACAGAAACATTTCCTGGTGACGTCGAGTCCGCCGCATTGTTTTTTTGATATCCCTGGGGGGCCCGCAGGTGTCGTTGAAGTTTTTGCCGATCAGGGCGTCGAGGCCTCTTGGGAGCCCGTCCTGCTCCAGGGCACGTTAGCATTGATCAGTGATGGTAGTGCCGGCGTAATCTACCAGCTTAAACAGGCTGTACTTATCGAACACTGAAAGAACGAGACGCTCGCACTGATAGGTGTGTATCTAGAGGCGTTGGTGAAGTCAGCTGGCCCACCATTGTGTTATGTTATATCATTAACGTTCAGGAAAGCGATAGGTGGAGAACATGTCTGTACATGCATTACAAACGACCAAAAAAGCCTTGCAGCAAGCGGAGTCGTATTGCAAAAGTCGTGGGTCACGATTGACAGAAAAACGGCGACAGGTGCTCACTGGATTACTGGATTCTAAAAAAGCACTCTCCGCATATGAACTCGCTGACTACTGCCGTGAAGAGTTGGGCTATCAATTGCCTGTGATGTCGGTGTATCGCATCTTGGAATTTCTTGGCGAAGAAGACCTGGTCCATCGCCTGAGTCTTGCTAAAAAATATGTCGCCTGTGCGCATATTGCTTGTAAGCACGACCATGAAATTCCTCAGTTCCTGATTTGCACGAATTGCTCGGGTGTTCAGGAAGTCAGTATTGATGCCAAATTGATTCAATCGTTGAATAAGTCGGTGACCGATGCTGGGTTTCATCTGACCAGCCAGCAACTTGAGTTCGATTGCCTGTGCGGGGATTGTGTTGATTAAACTGAAGGTAAATGGGAGTCAAGGGGCCTTAAATGGAGCGAGCCTGGTTCTCGATAAAGCATCCATAAGCCTCTCTGTTGTTTGTGCAATACACTGTTTGCTGCTGCCTTTGGCGTTGGTGCTAATTCCCTCTATGGCGGTGCTGCCGATAGCCGATGAGCGCTTTCACCAGCTTTTAGTGGTACTAGTATTGCCTACGAGTCTCTTTGCGTTGACGATTGGATGCCGACGCCACCGACAATGGCGCGTCATGGTTTGTGGTGCCCTTGGGCTGACGGTCTTGCTTTTAACGGTGCTTGCTGGTCACGAGATGCTCGGTGAATTTGGTGAAAAATCACTCACTTTGCTGGGCGCCATCTTGGTAGCTATTAGCCATATAATTAATTTTAGGCAGTGCAAGACAACAAAATGCAAGCACTGATCATTCTTGCTCATGGCTGAGCCTCTCTCGGGTATTGCCACTAACATCATTACGGGTTTTCTGGGTGCAGGTAAATCTACGGCGATTCTGGACCTGATTTCAAACAAACCCAATGATGAAAATTGGGCAATCCTGGTTAACGAATTTGGTGAAGTAGGCATAGATGGTGGCCTGCTCTCGGCAAATCATTCTGAAAAGGTGCATATCCGGGAAGTTCCAGGTGGGTGTATGTGCTGCTCGGCTGGTTTGCCGATGCTCATGGCAATGAATATGCTGCTCGCCAGAGCGAGACCCCAACGCCTCATTATAGAGCCTACAGGTTTGGGGCATCCCTCAGAGGTGATGAATGTCCTGTCCAGTGAACATTATCGTGACGTCTTGGATATCCACTCGACGGTGACGCTGGTTGACGCGCGAAAAATCACCGATCCGCGCTACACTAATCATGCCACCTTTAACGAGCAGCTTGAGATGGGTGACGTCATTGCCGCCAGTAAATCAGATCTGTATGGCCCCGCTGATTTTGATGACCTGCGTTCGTACCTCGCTCAAAAAAATTGGTTGGAACAACGGACACTTGCCAGGGTCGTCGATGGCAAGCTTGATCTCGAATGGCTTGACCAAAAAAGCAAATCATGGGGTGAAGGCAAGCAACCGCCGTTCGCAGGTTCGCCTCTGCCCTCGAGCGAAACGGACCATAGAGAGTTCCCTCCAGAAGGTTACATCAGGCTGAGCAACCAAGCAGAGGGTTTTGCGTCGCATGGCTGGATCTTTCGGCCTGAAACGACCTTCAACGAAAAAGAGATCGCGGCGCTGCTATGCAATAGCAAGGCAGATAGAATAAAAGCGTTGTTGCTGACCGACGCGGGTGCGTTCGGCTATAATTTTTCGGGTGACGCGGTTCAGCGGGTGCCGCTGAACGCGCTAAACGACAGTCGTATTGAGGTAATCGCGGCTGGAGAGTTTCCAGCCGCAGAGTTTGAAGCGGAGCTACTGGCGGCCTGCGACCTTCAATAACGGTAGCGTAGGCCAATCAGATAGCTACGACCTGACTCGGGTGCAAAGTTCTTTAATCGGGATGTGTGGTTTCGGATTTCCTCGTCAGTTAGGTTGTTAGCCTTCAGAAAAAGTTTCAGACTTCCGGCGCTGCCTAAATCCCAGTGATAGTCGCTATAAAGTGATACCTCGTCGTAGCCCTCTGTTGAATATTCGAATTCACCGGTATCTTTCTGGTCACTAACCTTGTTGAGGTGAACATGTAAGGTCCAGCTTGGGCCATAAAACTCGACTTTTGTGCCGATCTTGTTTGCGGGAATGAGCGGAATATTTCCACCAGCATCGAACTCTGCGTTTACGCTGTCACCAAATAGCGACCAGTTAACGCCCAACCGTTCTGACTCAAAGACATTGACATTTACTCGAGCCTCGATCCCTCGAAACTCGGCATCGCTTGCTAAGTGTTGTGCGATCAGTTGCTCTTCGAATTCTTCACCTGTCACACTCAAGAAAATATAATCGTCGATCTGATTCATATAGGCACTTATTTCGCCAGTAATGCGGCCCGTGTGATAGCGATAACCAAGCTCCAGATTGTTTGATGTTTCTGTATCTAGATTCGGGTTGCCAATTTCAAGCAGGTTAGTTGCTGCATGCAGTACCAGGTCTTCGTTGTCGAGGACACGGTTACAGGTGCTGTTGTTGACATTCGAAAATAACTCTTCGACAGACGGCGAACGGGAGGCCCGTGTAAGGCCGAGGAATGCATTAGATTCACCGTTAATTTTATACAGCAAACTGCCACTGGTGCTGAATTGCGACTCATCGCTGTCGCACTGGCCTGTCTCTACCTTGTTCGCGTCGTATCGGAAACCGAGTTCTAAGTTAAATCGTTCAGCATCATATTGTTCAAAACCAAAAATGCCGAGGTTCTGAATATCTGACTCAGGAATAAAAGCTTCCTCGCCGATAGCGCTGAATTCGTTATCGGTAAACTGAAGGCCATAGACTCCAGACCAAGCACCAGTTGCGCGTCTGTTGAATGTTACGCGGCCCTCGTAACCTTCGTTACTATAAACGGTGCCAACGACTTGTCCGCCTTCCTCGAAGTATTCGATCTCATCGTGGGCATAGTCGGTATAGGCCAAAGAGGCTCGGACGGACTCAATGAAGCCTTTAGAAAAGCCGATTCCAGCTCGAAGATCGTGGCGGGTTTGCTCGATATCGAGACGCACAAACTCGACTTCTTCGCCGTGTCCGTGCTCGTCCTCATGCCCTTCTTCGGCATGCTCATCTTCATGCCCCCCCTCACCGTGCTCACCGTCTTCATCGTGGTGTTCCTCTTCTTCGTCACCATGTGCATGCGTATGCGAGCCTGGTGGTAAACCATACTTGTTGTTCAACTTACTGGTAGAAAACCCAATAAAACCACGCTCGCCGATAAATGAAACACCTATAGAGCCGCTATCTGATTCACTGTCTGAGTTGCCAATGAATCCCTTCGTATTTGGAAATGCCTCTTCATCACCGTGATCATCTTCCTCATGGCTTTCGTCGTCGTGGTGTTCTTCTTCTTCATGTTCCCCCTCGTGTGCGTGAGCAAGCGCCTCAAGTGCCTCTACGGCGGCTTCGTCGATCGCAAAACCTGGGATTTCAACGGTATCGCTGCTTCGCTGAAAGCCCTCAAGGTGAAACGCGAAGTTCCCGGTGCCAGCATCAAGACGAAACATTGTTCTATCGCCACTCGTGTTGTCGTTGTAAGTGTGTTCAACGATGACGGCTGGCTTGCTGGGAATGGTCTCCGGGATACGTCTGTCGATAACGTTAATCACGCCGCCGATGGCTCCGCTGCCGTAAAGTAAGCTGGCTGGGCCTCTAATGATTTCAATTCGATTGGCAAAGCTGACCTCGACACCTTCTGCGTGGTCAGGGCTTTGGTTTGAGACATCAGTGGTACCTACGCCATTTTGCAGGACGCCGATGCGATTGCCGGTATGACCTCGAATGATAGGGTGTCCCACACCGGAACCGAAGGAGGCGCTATTAATACCAATTTCGCCTTTAAGCGTTTCCCCGAGGGTATCCGCGATTTCTTCCAGCAGTGCTTCGCCCGTCAGAACGTTGATGGGTTGCATGGTTTCAGCAGCCGTTGTTTTAAAGGGTGCGGTAACGACGACCTCTTCCATGTATTGGTGGTGTGCATCCCGGTGGTCCTCAGTCGGGTCTGAGTGCGCGAGGCCTGACGACAATAAAAAAGCGGCCACGATTGCGTGCCGCAAGGCGGCGTAAGGTTGTTTCTTTTCGATCACGGGTTGGTCCTTATGTTGATATAGGGTGGATCACGTATTTTTATAGAGATGATATAACATAACATTTAAAGATGGGAAGTCCAACTTGTTGATCGCTTTTCAGATCGAAGCTCGTGGACGTAGGATGATCGTCGGCTAGAAAGTGCTTTATCGTGAAAACGTAAATTGGTGGTGTTGTGAAATGGGCTGTGTTTCGAACGATTTTGTCTTGATGCGCTTAGTGGAGCGATAGGTCCGCTGGTCTTTCTGGCGTCCAACCTACTTCACGAAGCGTCGAGACAGAACAGAATGCAGGGTTTTCTGGAGTCGAGTCTCGGCGGCGCTCTACGCTTCAGGCCTAGGCCGTTTGTGCCAGGATTAGCATCATTATTAAGAATCCCGGCGCGGAAATTGTCAGAGCACGAAGGCTCACTAAAGCGAATAATAGCCGGGGGAGGGTCGGATGTTCAAACAGCATTTATCCCGGGTTTAAAAAGTATCTTGTCACCCTTCAAGGTTCATTTAAGGATAGGTGGGTAACGCCTGCTTTTCGAAGAACCATTGATCCATCTTGGCCGAAAGAAACGGCATATCTTCCATCAGGTTTCGTCGCTGCCAAAAAGTGAGGCAACAAGGAGTCGCAGGTATTATCAGCGCGCCTGCTAACATGAGTGCGATGGGCAATTCTGGAAGCTTATCGCTAATGCTTGCAAACAATGATGGCAACTCGATAGCCTGATACAGTGAGTCGCCGAGAATAAACAACCATACTAAAACAAGCACTACATCGAGTGCGATAGAACGCCAATTTATTTTATGCTGACTAACTTTGCATCGCGCTGGTAAAGGTATTCATATCAAAGTAATCCCGCCAAACGCGAATCTTACCGCCTTGAATTTCGAACACGCCAACACAAGGCAGGTCAACATCACCATTGCTGGTTTTAGTTTTGTCTAATCGTTCGCAGAAGACCACGCCATCCACTTCCGCAATGTTCAGGATTTCCCAATCGGTATCTGTCCATGTTGAGAGAAAATTTTGGATAAAAACCTTTACGGAATCTTTTCCCGCCACCGGTGCCATCGGCATATTGTGATACACACCATCGTCGGTGAAGTACTCTGCTAACTCGGCCGGGTCACGACGAGACCAGGCTTCACAAAATTGTTCGATGACTTGTAGATTACTCATGCTCATTCAACTCGGTTTTGAGTCACAAACTTGAAAAAAGCTTTGTGGAATAATGATTTCGATGCTTCCTGATAGGGCTCGGAGGAGAGGAAGTTTAAACCGCATTTATCCTGAATTTCAAAAGTATCTCGATTTTTTTGCGAAAAGAAGTCCGTGGGGTCCTTTTTCGGTACAGGATGGTTAATGTCTGAATAGCCATTGGGTCTAGTGCCAGCCCTGACAGTGGTTCGAGTAGCGATTCAGTAGCGATATATCTTTAGTGTAAAAATCTAGATCAGTCGGTGATACAATTTTTTGTATATTGGTCCCCATAGCCTTGAGGGCTTTCCGCTTTTCATTTCTGTATTGTCTGCTGCTTCCGCAAGCCAGCTGAGGAGCTGACTGCCTGACCATCTAAAGGGTTCCGGTTCCCATTTCCCTGCATTGTCGTTCACCCAGGCAAGGTGGGTGATATCGGAATCATTGCCAAGAACCAGGTCTGCCAACATTCGAGCTGCCAGGTTTGAAGCGCCTACTCCTTCTCCGGTATAACCACCCGCTGCGCCGATGCCAGTAGATTTGTCGAAGCTCACGCAAGGCTTCCAATGTCGATTAACACCCATAAGACCACCCCAGCGATTGGTGATCTTGTACCCATCTAGCATTGGGAAGAGCCCCCGCAGGACCGCTTCCACCTTATCCAGGTCAGGGTCATCGGCAGGGATCACAGCCTTGCGCTTACTGCCAAAGTAATATCCGCCGCGCCCGCCAAACGCAAATCGATCGTCCATGGTTCGTTGACCGTAGATTACATTGCGGCGTTCATCGCCGAAGGTTTCTCGTTTTCTTAAACCAATCTCTTCCCAGATAGTATCTGGAAGAGGTTCTGTGGCCACCATCATTGAATACAGTGGAATCAGTTTTCTTTCCTGCCCCTTGATAGAGTCGGTGTAACCTTCAGTTGCGCGAAGTATTTTGCCCGCCTTAACTTCACCTCGCAGGGTCACCAATTTACTGGGTGTGATTTCTATTACCGGAGTTTGTTCGTAGATCTTGATGCCTTTGCTACGCAGAACTTCACCAAGTCCTCGAACCAGGCGAGCAGGGTGGATCGCGGCGCAATGAGGTGTGTAAATGGCCCCATGGTTGGGTGTCATATTGAGGCGCTGCCGGGACGCATCCTCATCCAGCCAGACAAAATCATCTTCGGTAAAACCAAGCCTATAATAGTGTTCTATATCTGCTTTGTAATCCTCAACATCAAATGGTCGTGTGGCGATAGTTAAAGTGCCACCCTTTGCGAAATGGCAATCGATGTTCTCTGCCTGGCAAACTCGCCCGATTTCATCGACGGTATCCTCCATCGCACGAGCAATGGCCATTCCTTCACTTTGGGTGTTGGGATCCGAGAGTCGATCAGTCAGGTCCTGTGACCAACCCATGCACCAGCCGCCGTTGCGGCCGCTCGCACCGAAGCCAATGGTGTTAGACTCGAAGACGGCTATATCCAGATTTGGGTTGGAGCGATTGAGATAGTACGCCGTCCACATGCCTGTAAAACCGGCGCCGACGATTGCGATATCGACATCCGTGGGAAGCGGCCCTGGTTCCTCGCACTGGAGTTCGTCTAATGAGTCAAACCAGAAACTGCCGTTGTCTATTGGGTTTCGATCTGAATCAGTACTCATAATGAGTTTCTACCCTATTTTGTACGCCGCGCCATGTTTCTGTTGGAGACTCTAGCCCTGAAACTGTTTCAGGGTGGTAGGCGCGATGGCTTTATTAAAAGTCAGGCTGCAGAGGGTGAGAAGTTTAAACCTCATTTATCCCGAATTTCAAAATTATCTTGATTGGGGGATTTTGCGATAACAAGTCTGTGAGGTCGGAAGTCTTGTGTATCGCTCTTCTCTCCGCGCTCAGGTGTTCGACCAACGCAGGGGAAAAGCGACAAGCACAAAGCTGGCATGTGGGTAAGGGTATTACCAGTATGCGCCATCATACAGTCCTGTTGAAAATTCCCACCTCCTGCAGGACCGTGTCGCCCGTTAAGCTTTTACCTCCAGCACCATATTAGCCGCATTCGAGCTTGCCCGACGTACCTTGGTGAACCCAGCTTGCTCCAGTACCCTCGTCAACCTGGCCTGACCCGCTTGGGCTCCCAGCTGAAGACCCACTTCTTGCGCTTTGGAGGTTGGTACACAGACCAGCGTGGAAAAACTGTAATACGTCGAACTCATTGGGTTTTTTTCTAAATTAGCCTGAAGTGAGTCCTCTGCCATAGGCTCAACAAGCATCAAGGTTGCATCATCTCCAAGCACCTCGAAAATTCGAGTGGCGGCACCAACAGGATCTCCCATGTCATGCAACGCGTCGAATATACAGGCGAAGTCATATTGATTGTCGGGCATTTCTTTCGCGGCGCTTTCAAAAAACTGCACGTTGCTCACACCCTCGGCTTTTGCATTATTAGTAGCCGCTTCGACCGACGGCGCATGAAAATCAAAACCATGAAACGTCGCGTTGGGGAATGCTTTGGCCATCATGATAGTCGAAGTGCCATGTCCACAGCCTATGTCTGCTACCTTGCCACCAGCGATCAATTTTTGTTCTACCCCTGAGAGTGACGGAATCCAGTGTTCCAAAATGTTGGCTTCATAACCTGGCCTAAAGAACCTATCGGTTCCACAAAAACAACACTGGTCGTGATCTCCCCATGCGCGCCCCTGTCCTGATTTAAATGTTTCTAACGCAGTCTCGTGAGTTGCGTATTGAGAAACGATCGCCTGAAAGAAACCCTGCATGCAGGTCGGCTGTCCCTCACGAGCAAAAACCGCCGCTTGCGCAGTGCTCATATCAAACGTCTCATCACCCGGGTGATAATTCACATAACCATGTCCAGCGTTGGCCGACAAAAATTCCTGAAGGTAACGTTCATCAAGAGTGGTCTCCTTGGCCAATTGTGCAATAGTTACAGGGCCCAGTTCATCCAAAGCGCGATACACGCCAGCTTGATCGCCAATGTAGGCCAGTAGTACGCCAAGTGCACCAGCGGCGTCACCGCCGACTTTTGCGGCTAAGCTCTCTAGTTCTTCCATTTCTGCGCTCATATATTCGCTCCTATGAATTTTGTTAAGGGTCGCGCCAATTAGAAGATACAGTACGAAAACAAACTTCTGCAACAAAAGTTCGATATTCGCCGAAGGATAGGAAGTTGAGACCATATAAAAGTTTTCGCGCTGATGATTTTGCATTGCGAGTTGTTCACTTCTTTGCGGGCTTTGTGTTTGAAGAGAGACATTCCCTCTTGTTTCCTGAAAAGAAGATAGTGCTTAGTAAGTTGTTAAAGACACCATCTTTCTCTGTTTTATCCAACATTTCTGTGAATAAAGACATCGTAAAATAAGATTTGTTCGCGTTGTATATTCCTGTTTTAACTAGCGGAAAATTCTGGGGTTAAAGATGTGATATCAGGAAAAGTTGATCGATATCAATGCTCTTCTGACATGTAGAGGTAACATTCTTACGTTTTTCGTAATCTACATAGTTGAGTGTTTCTGTGGGCATAGAAAAAGTTTTGGTGGACCAGATTACATCAAGAATAAACGTTTCTGAGGGATTGCTCGCAGGACTGGACGAATCTGCAGCAGTAGAGCTCTTGGTGGAAATGTTTGCTCGTGGTCATTGGATTAATTCGGAGACAATTTTTTCTGAAGCAATTAAATATGAATGGACGCGAAAACACGCCAGGCAACTAGCAGATGTGACCCAAAAAGTCGTATTAGGTAAAGCTCCGCATATTACGCACAAGAATTGTTGGAGGCGTCATTTTTTCGACATCGTCGAAGCCCAGGTTTGAACATAGCAAATTGTGGTTCAACGGAGGATAAGACGTTTAAACCGCGTGTTGGTGATCAATAAACTACGTGGGCACGCCAGAAGAACTGGGCAAGAATATCGGCGATGACCTCGTTTAAGGCAAAGTGACGCTACCGTTGATCCTCGCTGTGATGCTATGGCGTGCCTGCAGGGTTCTAGCTGCAGCCCTATGTCTGTGGGTTTCCAGCTTTAGGAGTCTGGCTGTTAGCTCTGATTCTGGTCACATTCCGTTACATTAGTGCACATTGGCTCCAATCCCCGTTTACAAGACACCTTTACAATCTCCTCCCATAAACCAAACAGGTTAACGGGTGAACAACATGTACAAGACTATTCTGGCTTTCTTACTCATCGCACTGACTACAGGCTGCTCTACTTACAGCGGCACACAGTCTACTGCTG
>Ga0315322_10001898_pt1 | contig 16221 bp, 15 predicted proteins | sample M110021515metaG_FD_203461 | JGI IMG/M metagenome (GOLD analysis project Ga0315322, IMG submission 203461) | Ammonia-oxidizing marine archaeal communities from Monterey Bay, California, United States - M1 100m 21515 | ecosystem: Environmental > Aquatic > Marine > Intertidal zone | place: USA...
CACGGCTAGAAATCCTCCCATGGCTTCCATTGTAATCGGATTCATCCCTGCTGCTGCTAAACCAGTAATCCGACTTCTTCCATATCTAAGTCGGAATCCTCCTGGTTGATTTGGTTCCCCAAATACTGGTCTCCCTGCAATAACGTCTTCCATATATCTTCTAATAGGGGCGATTTGTCTTGGTTTGAAAGATTCCATATTTTTCTCATTGCTTTTATTTTTATTTGCGAATTGAGCTATGAATTCCCATCCTTGAATTTTCATTCTTTCAGTATGTTTCTGAACTTTTGGCGCTTTAAGACACAAACCTTCTCCGATTACCAGCATCACTCCTCCGCGAATCCTTGTTCGATAAGATCCATTGGAATTAACAATATTTCTCACTTCTTTATATCCTGAACATTCTATTTTTTCGGTTTCTTCACCATTTACCATTACGGGGCATGCTCTCATTATTGTTTCAATTTCTTCAGGTGGTGGCTTATACTGTAACCCTACTCGATATAGCCCAAATTCTTCTTTAACTCGCTCAACTTCTTGAGTTGTTGGAATGTATCTATTTAATCCTAATTCTCTCCTTACCATGTCTCCAATAAGTACGCCTAGAGCCTGAGCAGTCCCTCCTGCTGCTCTAATAGGTCCACAAAAATCAATCGATAGAAATTCGGTTCCATCTGCATTGTTTAATATTCTGACATCTCCTATCCCATCTAATGGTGCGACTAGAACTGCTTCTGTAAGAACCGCTAAACCCACTCTAATTCCACAATCTATTGATTTTTGCATATCTAATGTTTGTTCATTCATTTTCCTAGCAACATCTACTGCAATTTGTATAGAGGCACTTTCTCTGTCGGTTGTATTAAGTAATTGTCTTAAATCATCTTCAATTTTCATACCATCTAGATAGTCTTCCAACAGTTTTTCTGTTCTACTGGCTAAATCAGATGCCCGAGGGATTTCAACAATATTTTCAAAATCTAATCCTTTAGATTTCGCATCCGTCGCAATTTGATAAACAGCCTCCGTATGTTCCTCTAACCAAGATTCGTATGAATTCTGCTCTTGTTCTATCCGGCTATAATCGATTATCAAATTTTTACTAATCTTCTCTCCGATATACTCACCCCCTGTCGCTCAATATTCTCTCAACGATACCGGCCGCACAAGAACATTCAGTGTAAACAATGTCAGTTCGAGTATTTTAATGTGACAACATTCATTCGATTCCCTTCCGCCGCAGATAAGAGGAAGTAGTATGTCGACAAGTGTAAATGATGCAAAATCACGCTTAATAGAAAAAGTTCGAGAGTTGGCTTACCTACATTCTCCAGATGAACTATTCACCTTAGCCAGTGGTAGGGAAAGTCCTCACTTCTTTGACATGAAACCAGTGATGATGGACCCCGAGAGTGCGCATCTTCTAGGTGTCCTAATACATTCAAAAATCGAAACACTCGATTCAATCGATGCAATCGGGGGTTTGGAATTAGGAGCTGTACCTTTGACAGGAATCGCCATAGCAAAGGCACCTAAAGGGTCCGAAATCCGAGGTTTCATGGTTCGTAAAGAAGCTAAAGGTAGAGGAGGTAGAAAAACAGGAAATCCGCCAGGCATAGAAGGGGCGAGCCTAACTAGAGGCGATCGAGTAATACTGCTGGAAGATGTAACAACAACTGGCGGGTCCGCTCTTAAAGCATCAGAAAGATTAACAGAAATGGGTTGTCAAGTGGTCGCTTGTATAACAATTCTTGATAGACAGGAAGGGGGGATAGATGCCTTCAACCAAGCAGGTATTTCATTAATTCCTTTGCTTCTACGTTCTGATATCACAGGTGAGTAAATGAGCCAACATCAAATCGATTCAGAAAACCTACCTTATCTTCCAGAAAAATTACCTAGAAAAGAATATGTTAGTGTTAATGATTATTTTTCTTTAGACATAAGGTCTGGAAAAATAATAGATGTTTCAGAATATCCCGAAATGAGAAAACCATCCTACAAGATTAGAGTTGATTTCGGACCAATAATAGGGGAATTATCTAGTTCCGCACAGATTACTAACTATTCTAGAAGTGAACTAATTGGGCGTTTAGTCGTTGGAGCAATTAATCTTGGAGATAAAACATTACCTGGAGGTTTTGTTTCTCAATTCTTAATCTTAGGAGCACTTGACCCAGATGGTTCAGTTAATCTTCTCGAATTACCGAAAAGTGTGTTACTAGGATCTACAATAGCCTAATTACTTATTTTCCCTATTTGTGGACATAACATAGACCAGTCTTCCTAAATTCAATTCTTCCACATTTTTTCCCATTTAGGATGTCTATGTGGCTACAGTAACCATCTGAAAGAATTTCTTCTTCTAATTGAACGGTTTTTTCGATATCTTTTTCTAGTGACAAAATATCCTTTTTCTGTGCCTCCAACTTAGTTTTTTTCTTCTTTGCTATGATTTTATTTTCCTTTATATCTTGATTTTCCTGAAAACATTTATTGCATAGTAAAAGTGGATTTTTCTCTTTTTTCTCATTCGTCAGTGAGCCTCCAATCCCTCCGCCTAAGTCTATGAGGCCAGCGCCACCTCCTTCGGCTATGGCGACAAGTGCTATCACACCAACGCCCACTACAACAGTCCCTACTGCTACTTTCCCGAGAGTTTTAGCATAGGTTTCCACAGGGTCCGACCCTATAGTTTGACAATCAGTACAAATATGCGCCCAACATCCTCCGTTTTGACAATTCCAAGCTAAGGATTTATTTTTTGTTAAACATTTATCACATGTACCTTTATTCAAAGATTTTTCAGGGTCGCTGGATAACATTGCAATTATTCCTCCAAGCCCTAAAATGGCTCCTAAACCCGTCATAATGATGCCTCCGCCCCCCATCATCATAACCGAGAAAACCAATACTCCTAATCCAGAAAGTCTCCTAATTGTCATTTTTCGCTTGACATCTTCTTCAGTTAGTGTTTGGTCATCAATTAGTCTATTTGATTCAGAATCATATGTCCGTGCTTTGGGTTTTATTCCATTTAGAAGATCTAATTCTCCTGCGTCGAACCAGAATGTGGGGCAATTTTCACAGGAATCAATTATGACTTTTTTAGGAGGCGATGCGTCAATCAAACTTAATTTCTTTCCTACATCTTCAGGGATGTCTAATTCAATTTCCTTCATTTCAGTAGAACAAATGGGACAATCGCAACCACTTCCTAGATATGATTCGTCGTTCATTTTATCTAATTCGTTTCCGTTTGAGATGACTAATTCCATTGATTTCGCAGCAACTGCCACTCCCCAACAGCCTTTGCAAATTAGCAAATCTACGCCATCTACCTGCGTACTTGTTTCTATGTATAGCCCCAATTTACATCGGGGGCAATTATACTCACTAAGTTCGCTCATGATACTCTCATGTAATATCTGGCACATTAGTATTGTCACGGCACTAGACCATCATCCTCTTGAATACGACTTACTTCCGAGAGTTATGACTTTAGTGCAAATGTCGACAACTTTAGGCGAAATACAAATCGAACTTTATACCTCAGAATGCCCGGATACAACTGGAAACTTTCTGAAATTAGTGGATTCTGGGTTTTATAATGGATTACATTTTCATAGAATCATTAAAGATTTTATGATTCAAGGAGGTTGCCCCAAATCAAAGGATCCAGATAGTCGTGCAGCGGGGACAGGAGGGCCAGGGTGGCAAATACCTTGTGAATCATCAGCACTCGCGAAGGCGCATGATCGTCCAGGGCTCTTTTCAATGGCTAATGCAGGAAAGAACACCGGAGGTTCCCAATTTTTCCTAACTACGGTCCCTACTCCTTGGCTTAATGGAAATCATGCTGTATTTGGAGAAGTTGTAAAGGGAATGGATGTAGTCAAGCAAATAGAGTCTCAGCCAACAGATTTCCGCGATAAACCAGAAACTCCTATGCAAATAATCTCTGTTCAAAGACTCTAATTTTTAATTTCTATAAGACATTAATCAATACACTGCACTTCTTTACCGTAAGTTTATTAATAAGTTATTAACTAGATTATTTATGGCCAAACACCGTGCAGGCGATCGTCGTATACTAAGCATAAGTATACCAGAAGATTTAGCTAAAAAATTAGATAAAAAAGTTGGTAAAGGACAGAATGACGGGCGTTCCGCAACAATATCAAAAATGATTGAGAATGCACTTTTTTCTGAAAGAAATCCTCAACCATACGAGCCCAAGGGCGAATCTAAAATCGCGCGTGGTAAAAAAGATTCCATGCGAATTGAGAAAGATACTATGGGAGAAGTAGAAGTTCCTTCTGATCGCTATTATGGCGCTCAGACTGCTCGTTCATTGATTAATTTCAATATTGGAGAAGATACAATGCCGCATGCAATGATACGCGCTTTTGGAATTCTTAAGAAATCTGCAGCAGAGACGAATGTAGAATTAAATGAATTAGATTCTAAAATAGGTGCATTAATTTCTTCTGCCTGTGAGGAAGTAATTGCCGGTAGTTTAAATCAGCATTTTCCTTTGCGTATCTGGCAGACTGGTTCTGGCACACAAACTAACATGAATGCCAACGAAGTAATTGCAAACCGTGCTATAGAGTTAACAAACGGTCGTTTAGGAAGCAAAACTCCTGTACATCCAAATGACCATGTCAATAGAGCTCAATCTAGTAATGATACATTTCCAACAGCAATGCATATTGCTGCTGCCGAAGAAATCCAACATCGCTTAATTCCTGCTATCATGACTCTTAGGAATTCTTTAGAACTTAAATCAAAAGAATTTTCAAATATAGTAAAGATTGGTAGAACACATTTAATGGATGCAGTACCATTGACTTTAGGTCAAGAATTTAGTGCATATGTTTCAATGTTAAATTCTGATATTTCTCGTATAGAAAATTCCCAGCAGGATCTTTTAGAACTTGCACTTGGAGGTACTGCTGTTGGAACAGGCCTCAATACTCATCCCGATTTTGCAGAAAAAGTGGCTGAAAAAATAGCAACTTATACATCCCTAGACTTCGTCAGTGCAGAAAACAAATTCGCTCAATTAGGAGCCCACGACGCAATTGTTGCAACTTCTGGGGCACTGAATACTCTTTCTGCATCTTTAATGAAAATAGCTAATGATATTCGTTGGATGGGGTCAGGCCCTAGGTGTGGATTTGGTGAATTATCTCTTCCAGCGAATGAACCAGGCTCTAGTATAATGCCCGGTAAAGTTAATCCCACTCAGGCAGAAGCAATGACAATGGTTTGCTGCCAAGTAATGGGCAATAATACCGCGATATCAATAGGGGGGAGTCAAGGTAATTTTGAATTAAATGTGTATAAACCAATGATGATTCATAATCTTCTTCACAGCATTAGGATACTTTCTGACACCTGTATCTCCTTTTCAGAGAAATGTGTTGATGGCTTAGAAGCGAACAAGAAAAGGATTTCTCAGCATCTGGAGAACTCGTTAATGCTTGTTACAGCCTTAAACCCCCACATAGGATATGATAATGCTGCAAAAATTGCAAAAAATGCACATGATAACAATTTAACTTTGAGAGAAAGTGCCTTAGATCTCAAATTATTAGATAATCAACAATTTGATAATTGGGTCAAACCTGAAGAAATGATTGGACCTAATAAGAAGTAAAAAGTCAGGCGGATATACCGAATAGGTGGGAGCTAGCAGTGGGTTCTGAACATTGGGGGATCATTACCCTCTGCTAACTCCGCAGGGTCCCAAGTTTGTAGGTACCATAAGGTTCCTACTCCCCTGGGGTAGATGACTCGGAGACTTCATGCTCTCTCTTCGTCCTTTTCCGAGTATCAAGAATCTCTTCTTTCAACCCGTGTTCGCTTTTTTCCCTAGCTCTCACTAGTTATTTCCACGTCTCAGTACTGTTCCTCCACGGTTTCCCGCTCTTGTTCTCAATGTGTTTCCATTCTGTTTCTTTTCCCCTTTCTTGCGTCCGGTTTTTTTCATCTTCATTTTCCCAACATACGCGCCTCAAGTTTGTTCCATCTCTGGTTCTCTCTCTTCGCTCGTGTACCTCTTCGGGATAGTTTTGTATTTCGGTTATGTTTTCCCCGTTACCGGTTCGGTGTTGTTTTCCATACTTCCTCTGTGAGTTCTTTCCCTTTCCTTTCGTCCAGTTCTTTCCCATCTCAGTTCTCCCGTCGTCTCTGCGTCCACAGACGCTTCGACTGTTCCTCGGATCTCTTTCGATATCCGATTTTACTGCTCCTTTTTGGAGCTCGGTTTTTGTGGCCCGCGGGTCGTGAATTAACACGCCCACACTCCTCCACTGGAGCAGCAAAGTTCTCAGGGTCGGCTGCGGCCCTTAAACCTTTCCCTAACAGACCCGCAGTCCACCGGAAACAGGGGTCTTTCAACGTTAATTTCCACTGTAATAAATTACTTACGAAGTTCCCTCAATCGTTTTTTTAACAAATCTCTTTTCTCTTGATCTTGCATCATTTCACTAACTTCTTCCAGTCTCCTAAATACAACATCCGGTTCTAGAAGCATAACTTTTCCCTTCTCATCGGATAAAGCAATTTTCCCATTAATATATCTTATTAATCTGACTCTAGAATCATGATATATTTTATATTTAGTATCACCATTATCCTCATCTAAAATATAGATATTATTTTTATTGGTAGTAGTGGATGCCCATATTGAGTTCTCAATTTTTATTAAACAATCAATTTTTTTAACGAAGTTTCTTTCCCAGTTTTTTGATGAGATAATCGTTCCATTGTCATTCCCTACACACCAATAATGGTTATTTCTTAGAATCGAACTTATCGGATATTCTTCAAATCTCATTATATTTATTTCGCCGTTGTTAACTTCTGTAATCGTCCCATTACTATGTCCGAGTAAGAGACCCAATTCAGTTTCAATACCCATTGTAACAGGGCTATTATCTTTAATTTCTTTATGAGATAACACATAATCACTATCTACAAATAAACAACCGCATCTCGGCCTTCCGATGCCTAAAGCTAGATTATTATCCGATAGTCCAATGAACCACGGCTTTTCTTCAAAAATAATTTTTTTGATTAATTTTGAATTTTTATCAAACTTGAGTAAGGTTGTTTCCGTATAATCCTGAACTTCTATTTCATATAGTGAAGAAGTCACCCATATTGAATCATTATCAATTTTAATAAAATCACTAGATCCTCCTATATCTACTGTCCATTCTATTTCTCCAGTTTCAATTTTCATTGCATGTAATTCTGCAGAAGCAGTAAAATAAATCCTGTCGCTTATTTCCATATCTGAAATAGGCCCATCTACATCACATTGCCATTCTTCATGCCCATTTTCAATATTCCAAGAAGCTATTCTCCCTTCTTTCGAACCCGAAATCAACATATTATTATGAAGAACTAGGCATGTACATTCACTACCCAAATCTCTGACAAAAGATGCAATCTCCTCTAGTGAACGGTTCTGCATCATAATTCCTAATCCTTTCTATGCTTTGTTGCTTTCGTAACTATATTCATAATTCATATAAAAATTCTACTTTATCTTGAAGATACTTAACAAAATCATCTGGAGAAGGGTAATTTCCAGTTGCCTCTTTAATTAATTCAGAGGGTTCAATGATACTTCCACGAGAATGCACATTTTTTCGCATCCATTCCAGCAAGGGGGTAAATTCTCCTCTTCTTATTTGCTCATCATGATCTGGTAATTCTTTTCTGGCGGCAGTTAGTAATTGAGCTGAATATAAATTACCAAGTGTATATGTAGGGAAATATCCAAATGCTCCAAATGACCAATGTATATCTTGAAGTACCCCTAATGTTCTATTTGGTGATCTAATTCCTAAAAATTCTTCATACATGTCGTCCCATGCATCCGGAAGATCATCTACTTCAATTTCCCCGGAAATGAGTTTTTTCTCAATCTCATATCGTATCATGATATGGAGATTATACGTGGCCTCATCTGCTTCGACTCGAATCAAACTTGGCTCAACAAAATTTACCGAACGCCACAAGTCTTCTGCAGAAACACCTTTCATTTGTTCAGGAAAGTATTCTTTCCAAATTGGTAATGCCCATTCACAGAATTCTCTCGATCGGCCTATTTGATTTTCCCATAACCTGCTTTGACTTTCATGAACTCCCAAGCCATTTGCTGAACCCGTTGGTTGAAAATCCAGGTGTCGTGGTCTCCCTTGCTCGTATAGGCCATGTCCCGTTTCATGCATTGAACCATATAACGATCCGAAAGGATCTTTTTCGTCGTATCTAGTTGTCCATCTTACATCATCTGGGTTTGGACCACCGCAGAAAGGATGAGTTGATGCATCTCTTCTGCCTGCCTTAAAATCAAACCCAATTGCTTCAGAAATAGATTGTGATAGTCCCTCTTGTCCTTCCTTACTCCAAGTATTGTTATGCACCCAAGACATATCTGGTTTCATCCCACTTTGGATTACTCTTTTCACGAGTGGAGCCACATTTTCCCTTAAACCTGCAAAAAGTGGGTCCACTCGTGAAACAGTCAATCCGGATTCATATAAATCCAGAAGTGCATCGTATCTTACTTCTTCATAACCTAGATAATCTGCTTTTTTTCTCGACATCTCGACCATTTTAACTAGGTCATCTCTGAAAATTGAGAAATCATTTTCTGCTCTTGCCCGAGTCCAAGAAATTTGTGATTTTGACTTATGCATTGCCATTTCTGCTACGAAGTCAGTTGGTAATTTTGTAGCCTTATCATAAGAATCTCTAGCCAATCTAATATTTCCTCTCTTTATCTCATCTAAATCGTCTTTTTGCTCTAATATTTCTAACAATTCACCAATTCTCGCCTCAGTTAATTTTTCATGACCTGTCTTTGAAATCCAAGAAAGTTGTTCAGCTCTTAATGCGGCAGCTTTTGGAGGCATCAAAACTTCTTGATCCCACCCTAATAAACCTCCAATTTGACTAACTAAATCTATGTCTTTCAATCTCGCTAATAGTTCTTCATAAGGTTCCATAACTTATCGGAATCAATACTCTAAATCAAACCCTTTGATTAGACATTCTCAAATTTATTAGATTAAATTACATCTAATAGTTATATGCCAAACCATTCTCTAAGAATTAATCCTATTGCAAAAGAAATACTAGTTACTACAATTAAAATACCAGTCATTTCTGTAAATCTTTTCTTGAAAGAATGGTCTTGAGCTACAGATACATAAAAATTGAATAAAGCAATTATTAACAAACCAATGATTAAGGTAATACAAAGTGCTTGAATATGTGGTTCAAGTCCTAGTACTATACTACTTGAATCATCCAACAAAAGATAAGGCATGACTAGGAGCATAACTGTGAGTATATAGGCTAATCCTGTAAATATTGCCGCTTTAATCGGAGACCGTTCAGAAGACTCCTCCTTAGTTGCTAAAAATTCGGACGCAGCCATGCTAAATGATGCAGCAATCCCAGTAACTAATCCTGCTAATGCAACCACTCTTAATTCTTGAAATGCAAAAGTAAGTCCTGCAAGAGCTCCTGTTAGTTCTACTAGGGCGTCAGAAAGTCCTAATATGATACTACTTAGATAATTTAAAGCATCTTCTTCCAATAATGAAAGTAGTTTTTCTTCATGTTCATCTTCTTCTTCAGCAATATTATTTAGTCCCAAATCTCTATATTCACTTGCAGCACTTTGTTCGATTTTTTCCATAAGCTTTAGAGAAAAAGTAAGTCCGAAGAAGATTGAAGTCAGTACATGTAATGACACCCTTATTTTTGATGGTTTAACGTCAACTTCCGTACTCTTTCTTAAAATATTATAATGATTAATTTCTTGTTCTGCGATTTGCTCTAGTATCCTCTTATTGTTCATATTTTTTTGTTTTTTAGCCAGTTTTTTGTATACTTCGGCTTCAGTTATTTCCATTTTTTGAAGTCTAACCAAACTCCTCCTTCTTTCACTGTCCATGTTGTTTGTCCTGATACTGAAGTTATTCAACTAATCTACTATTGTAGCTATATTTCTATTAAAATATTTTTTTATAACTTACAAACGGTAATGGAAAACACTCATCAGTGATATAAATGACGCGAGTTATATGGTTAAGAGGTCGTTGTCTCTATGCTTAGCGTTATTGCTTCTTACACCAGTGTTGTCAGGTTGTTTTGGCGATAATGAATCCGAGACAATGGCTGAAAATTCTCATTGGTTACCTGATGTAGAAGACAGATCTAATTTACAATATCGTACTGATGATGTATTTAGCAGAGTCTCTATCAATGGTTCATATGAGATAGGTGGAGTAAAGTCAATTTATGTTGCGGTAACAACAATTACTTCCAGCGATGGCGGTGCAGGAATTACTGGAGATGCTGAAGTACATCTCGGATTATGGTTGCCGATTATAGATGGATGTGACTATGATTCGGCGGAAATCACTGAAAATTGTCAAGTTCCAATAATTGCTGAAATAGGCCCATATTATGATGATGGAGATGTAGATGCATTAACGCCAGCTGATAGACTAGGGCGTTTTTTGATTGAAAATTATGTTCCTCATGGATATGGTGTGGCTCAAATTAGTGTATTTGGAACTGGTGAAAGTAACCACTGCATGGATTTGATGGGTACTGATGAACAAAGAGGGATACATGCTGCAGTTGAGTATTTGGGATCAGCTCCATTTTCCAACGGAGCAGTTGGTATAATTGGTAAGTCATATGACGGTTCAACACCTTGGGAGGCTGCAGCTATGGGTTCTGAATATTTGAAAACAATAATTCCTATGTCGGGACTTATTGGAGCTCATGACTTGATGTGGAGAAATGGTAGCATGGAAGCCAGAGGGGCGATAATGCATAATGGCGTTTATGGGAGTTTCGGATTAGATGGAGATCTTGAAGATGCAGAAAATGCCTGTGAAGGCTACTTAGAAGGTTATTATGCAGGTCCCGCCGCGTATCTCTCTGGAGATAATTTAGCCTGGCTGGGAAGCGATTATTGGTCAGAACGTACTTTCCTCGATAGAGCTTTAGAGAATTATAACGGATCTATCTATATCATCCATGGTATGCAAGATTGGAATGTTGACCCACATATGGCATTTCCAACACATAATATATTTCGTGATGCAGGTTTTGATGTAAAGGGCCTATATGGGCAATGGGGACATGACTATCCAGATAGACAAAGTGGCCATGAGGGGCTATCAAGTGGCAGAGGTGCCGAAGCCTTTCCATTCACTCTTAGATGGGATTGGGCAGATGATTTACTAGAGTGGTTTGACTATTATCTCAAAGATATTGGCCCAGAACCAAGATTAATTGCTGAAATTCAGGATAATATTGGAGGTTGGAGAGTGGAGCAAACATATCCTCCATTAGACTCAGATTTGTTGAAGTACGATATGGACGATTGTAATATTATCGGAGGTGGAGAAACTATAACCTCTAGTTCTCAATTATCGATTGAATGCCCATTCTTCGAGAACGAAACTAGAATTATAGGCACTCCTACTTTTCATGTAGAGGCCACCATATCCTTACTTTCAACCAGTGGTCACCTTTTCGTTGAAATGATCCAAGCAAGTAATGGCATGCATTTGGGCCATGCTGTGATGGATTTAAGATTCCATAATGGGGGTAAAGATGGAGAAACACTTTCGCCTGGTGAAACAGTTATTGCCAAAATGGAATTCTTTGGAATGGATGTAGTGATACCAGAAGGAGACGGTATTAATCTGATAATTACTCAAACTGGAGAAGATTATATCCCAAGTCCCGTTTCTACGATGGCTGTCACTTTAGGATTAGGTACTAGCAGTGTTTTAACGCTACCAATATCTGAAAAAAATTGTGATAACTTATTCCTCCCCCCTATGCAAGAGCAATACCCTCAATGCATGACTATATCCTCAGGACAATAATCCGAACTCTTGATGCCAGTTACAGGTCCCGGATAACTCATGGCGGCTAGTGATGCGAGGGTCAACGTCGCAGTTTCAGACCGTATAATGATACATCTTTGGGAACAAGACCATCAAGCCGATCACTATCTTGTTTCATTTGAAATGACTCGTCCAGGAATTGCAGAAGTTTGCGCATTACATTTACCCAATGTTTCAAGGACGATGCGTGAATTAGTGAATAATGGCTTAGTTTCAGAACATACTAGAGTGGTTAGAGGTGAAGAAAGACGTCAAAAGACATGGCAATTAACAGAAGAAGGCCGTGTTGAATCTAGAAAAAGAATCGAAAAACTTCGTTCAACTAATGTTCTAATTAGAGATAAAAAAGGTAAATTATTAGAAATTAGGGCCGATGAAGTATCTTTAAGGTTACAAACTGGGCTAACTCTGCTACAAGTTTTAATGCATGCACAACATGAAGGGGTTCTGAATTTTGGAGATATCCGATTCGGTGCAATTGTACGTTCAGAAGAGAAAAATAATAATCCGGGTTCAATTTCTTTATTGTCAGGCGCTCATTCAACATATCATGTAAGACCTCCTGAAACAAGGAATGTACATGGGCGTTCGTTAGAGAAAAAATTAATAGATGACTGGTATAAATCCGAGATTCCTATGTTTGTTTTATCCGGTATTGCGGGTTGTGGTAAGACGACTTTAACTTCCTTTTGGATAGACAGTATGATTTTATCAGGACAAGATATTCATGCCATGTATTATCCATGTCAGCCATGGGATTCTTCGCTTGGTATTGCAACAAGTTTACTTCATAGAATAGGGATAGGTTCGGATGATAAATTATCCGATCCATACGGCGTTTTAGAGTCATTACCTCTAAAACCAGGGGCAGCTTTTAACATTGATTTATTTCGTAGAAGATTAGTAGCGCATTTATTAGATGAAAAGAAAATATTACCTGTAAAACCATCAAATTTATTTGTAATTTTAGATGATGTTCACAACATTGGACCAGAAGGAACCCATCTTTTTGGAGCGTTATTACAAATCGCAGAAGCGACATCAATGAGGTTATTCCTAATTTCACGAACAAATCTTGCATTCTATGACCGTAGAGACGTTCATACCAGAGGCAAAGTAGAAGAATTAATTTTGACTGGATTAACTTTGGAAGAGATTGTAGATTGGTTGGATAAATTGAACCTCCCTAATGATGCCCCCGTTGAAGAAATTTATGCAGCCACAGGAGGGCACCCTCTTGCTGTAGAATTATTAGAAATATACGGAAATACGTTGCATCGAGATTGGTTGAGGTTCCTTGATGAAGAAATACTAGATGTTTTACCTAATGATCATAGGGAATTATTAGCCTTCTTGGCTGTTGCTGAAAAGCCAGTGCCATGGGAAACCTTAGCTAAGGTTTCAAAATTTAATGGGAACCCTCCAACTAGTTTACTAGAACGTGGTTTAATGTTAGAACTAGAAGATGGAATGTGGCTCCATGAGGCATTAAGGTCGCGATTATTAAGAGAAGTAGGGACATCTCTCGAAAAAAGGTCAGCTAAAATTAATCAGAGATATGATTAATCCATATATTTGCCTAACCATTGATCAAAAACAGGTTTAGGCATTGCCCCTGTTTTTTGATCTACTGGTTTACCGTTGTGAAATAATACTAATGCAGGAATTCCCCTAAAACCAAATTTACCCATAGAAAGAGGATTCATGTCAGTATTTACTTTAGCTATCGTGATATCTTTTTCTGCAGCAATTTGATTTAGAATTGGCGCAATCATCTTACAAGGTCCGCACCAGGGCGCCCAAAAGTCAACTAGGACCCATTCACTACTACTTGTTGCCATATCAAACTCAGCGTCACTAACATCTACAACCCGTCCCATACCTTCACCAATAAACTCGACTTCTTACTCACCCTAATAATAATTTGTTATTTTTAATCATAATTATCATAGTAACTATTGAGTACCTTCGGCTCTTCGTATTAATTAGAGGACATATTACATGGAGATAACACCTAGTATACTCACTGCAAATTTTTGTGAATTAGGAAAAGTAATCGATGATGCTATCTCTTCCGGTATTCAATGGATTCATTTGGATGTAATGGATGGAAATTGGGTAGTAAATAAGACCATAACTTTTGGTCCTGCTTTAATTAAAAGTATTCGTCAACATGTAGGTCCAGATATATTTCTAGATTGCCACCTTATGGTTACAAATGCTGAAGAAAACTGGGAACAATATGTAGATGCCGGGGTAGATTTAGTTATTTTTCATGTGGAAGCGGTAGATAATATCCCCGAATTAATAAAAAATCTTCATTCAAGAGGATGTCAAGCAGGTGCGGTACTCAATCCAGATACTCCCTCTTCGGCAATATTGCCTTATTTACCGGATCTCGATCTCGTGCTCGTAATGAGCGTAGTACCTGGAAAAGGAGGGCAGTCTTTTTTATCGGGAATGGAATCTAAGGTTCGCGAATTTAGGTTAGCAATAGATTCTCAAAAATCCTCTGGAGGGCGTTCTACAAAATTAATGATTGATGGAGGAATTAAACATCATAATGCGGCATTAGTCAAGAGTTGGGGTATAGATATAGCAGTAGTTGGAAGTGGCTTGATTAATAATACTGGAACAATTGAAGAGAACTTACGAAAAATTAATTCAATGCTTTAATTTGAAACAATCTTTCAGCCATGTTCAAAGAGGGCGGACCTCATAGACGGTACATGGTTACCGAGGCGTGGATGGTTTCAAAAGTTCTCGAGATTGTTCCAGATGCCGTTGTTGAGGCCACTGATTTACATGGTAGTGGCGACCATTTCCATGTTCGAATCATCTCTAAATCATACGACGGAGTTCGGCCATTGCAAAGACAGAAACCAATCCTCAATCATTTTAAGCCATACATTGCTCAGAATATAGTACATGCATTGGACTTGAAATGCATGACTCCTGAACAAGCAGAATCCACTCTAGATACTGCTTTCGATCCTCACTCTGAGAAAAAAACAGAATTCTTTGGAGTGCATATTCGTCGAGAAAATAAGGAGTGAATAAAATGAGTTTTAATTGGACAGCAGATGAATTACAAGAAATAGTAGACAACAACCCAATTGTATTGTTTATGAAAGGAACGCCCGAGCAACCACGTTGTGGATTTAGTAATAGGGCTGCCATGGTTCTTGGTCAGTTGGAAGATAAATGGGCTAGTGTAGATGTGACATCGGACCCTCGAGCTATTCCTTCAATTTGCACATGGTCTGATTTCCCAACAATGCCTCAGATTTTTATCAATGGCGAGTTAATAGGCGGCTCAGATATCGCCATGGAAATGTATGAAAGTGGTGAACTTCAACAGATGATTTCCGATGGAAAGTCAGATTAAGGTGCGTTAAATGTCGGTTGATGAAGACCGAAAAAATATGCTGATTGCCTTATTTGGCTCTACTCTAATATCATTCGCCCCGTTGCTTTATCAATATTCAGATACGAATCCTGTTACAGGCGCTTTTTTCCGTATGAGTTACGCTCTACCTTTTTTGGCATTAATAATTTTCTTTTCAAAATCTAAAGACACTCGTAGCCGAAGATCAAGATTTTTGACATTTTATGCCGGCCTAATAATTTCTTTAGATTTTATAGGGTATCATACCGCAATTGATTATATAGGGACTGGTATTGCTACAATGATAGGCAATTCTCAAGTTATAATTGTCACTTTAGTTAGTTGGAAACTTCTTGGGGAAAAGCCGAATAAATCTATTATCTTCGCATTACCGGTAGTAATCTTAGGATTAGTCCTAATTTCCGGTATTTGGGATGATGAACCCTATGGTGAAAATCCTCTCCGCGGAGTTATAGCGGGTATTTTTGCAGCAATATTTTATTCATCTTTTTTGCTTCTTTACAGATATTCTAACCGAGAAATGGCCCCTGCTCAAAATCTTCAATTTGATGCCACAGCAGGTGCCTCAATTGGATTACTTTTCATCGGTTTGATGCCTTTAACTTCTATAGGAATTCAACCTATTGATTTTCAACCAACATTTCCGAGCCATGGTTGGCTAATTTTTCTAGCCATTTTTTGTCAAGTGTTAGGGTGGACAGCGATCACTTTCGCTCTTCCTCGTTTACCGGGTGCGAAGACTTCTTTTGCAGTTCTTTTACAACCAGTATTAACAATAATATGGGGTTTACTCCTTCTTCAAGAACAACCCTCATTTCGACAGTCTACTGGGATATTATTGATATT
>Ga0315322_10001899_pt1 | contig 16219 bp, 18 predicted proteins | sample M110021515metaG_FD_203461 | JGI IMG/M metagenome (GOLD analysis project Ga0315322, IMG submission 203461) | Ammonia-oxidizing marine archaeal communities from Monterey Bay, California, United States - M1 100m 21515 | ecosystem: Environmental > Aquatic > Marine > Intertidal zone | place: USA...
GAAATGGATATCGCTGGTGTTGATATGCTCGAATCTCGAGATGGACCATTGGTTCTCGAAGTTAATTCAAGCCCCGGCCTTGAGGGGATAGAGGGCGCATCTGGAGTAAATGTAGCCGGTGCAGTAGCACGCCATCTGAACAATTCACTAGAAGCCCGACGTTCACATGATAGAATAGAAACGGAAATCGCTCTGTTAAGTGAATTAGATGAACAGTTCCTAACCGAGTAGAGTCTTCTTCTCGGCATTTTTCTCACCACCAACAAACCCTCGTCAATAGGCTTGTCTCAGTCGAAGCATTCAAGTCGTGATAGAGGTACTTGGGCTCGCCCGTTAGGGCAGGGATGCACCCGTCGTTAGCGACGGAGAGAGGCGAGGGAGTTGACTGAAAGTTCTGAAAATACAGGAGAGTACGATAGTTTACGGGCTATCGAGGGGCGGTTCGATACGCTCTCCAGATTCGGCGTTAGTAGTGGCCCACAGCTCCCCTCTAGACTACACCGTTTGTCTGCACTCCCTTGGTTCCAATGCTGGGAAGGTCAGTTGCGAACTGAAAAGAAATCAAAGCACACAATTCGCGCCTACACTGTAGCCGCTCGTGATTTCTCAACAACTTCACTTCCTAATGAAGAGGTAATTGATTGGGATTCTATTCAACAGATTACAGTCTCTGAATTCTTTTCTCGTGCGAATCCAAATTTTGGAAGAGTTGATGCTTGGTTAAACAATATTGGAGAATTACGACCTTCGACAATTAATGCAAGGATTGCTGCAGTATCACATTTATTGAAGTGGTTTGGTTATTCTGTTCCTGAATGGGTACAAAGACCGACTCGAAGAAAATCTCTGCCTCGTCCATTAGGTCGTTCAGAGGTTGTTAAATTGCGAACTGCTGCTATGAGAGTTGAAGATCCATTAGCTCATCCGATTGTGACTACCATACTAGATACCGGACTCAGAATCTCAGAATTATGCAACTTGGATGTTGACGATATTGATTATGATGACTTATCTGCATTAGTAATCGGAGGAAAAGGAGAGAAAGATCGTACAGTTCTCTTCACTAATGCTACAATTGAGGCTCTAGAGTCTTGGACTCCTATTCGCAGAATGAGAGCCCATCTTTTCGATGATATTGATTCAGATAGGGCGCTTTTCCTCTCTAGTCGAGGTCGTCGAATTAATCCACGTTCAATTCAGAAAATGATTGACAGGCTTGCCGATGAGGCCGATATCCCACGTTCGCGCCTCTCTCCTCATACTCTACGTCACACATTTGCTACAGGATTATTGGAACGTGGCGCAGATCTTGTTACCATTCAGAGATTATTGGGTCATGCCAGCATAGCAACTACCAGAGTCTACCTAGAGATTAGTGACCAAACTCTACGTGAGATTTACCATAGGGCTCAGAATTTGCCAGAAATTACAGAATTCGAAGTTGATTCAGCAGTTCTCGAGGAAATAGAGACCGAGATGGAAGAACCCCTAGTCCTACAAAATGATTGATTCCGATTTCATTTACGTGCTGGATTCTTCTTATTTTCTCTCTTGTCAACAATTTCTGGCCCCTGCCACTCTCGATCCGCTGCTACAATATTCCCTTCATGGCCGGGCAATGGACAATACTTGCCAGCTCGACAACGACTACAGTTGTCCTTTGGCGGAATCTCAACCACTTTGGTCAGGCGTCCGTACTTCCTGCGTGGCACAAACGGTAGTCGATATTGACGGGTCTTAGCCATTCGCACAGACACGTAATGTTCAATCGGACGTTCGGTTGGCATAGAGTGTGGAATTAGGTACTCTTGGCGTTGACCCAAGCCGCACGGTTCTATGGGCACAGGTTACCGATGGTAGGCCAAAGATGTCAATTGATGGTGAACTTCGATTACGACCAGACGGTATTTCTGGCAATGAATCGCTCTATCTCGGCGATGTTGGAAGAGCCGCTCTACGATCCTTAGGTCCTGCAGACCCTCCCTTCTTTGACGATCCTCCCGGTTATGATGAACAGAAATGGATCTTATCGACAAGTTCAGGTGATGTATCAATGATTATCGCGTCGAAATCATACTGGGGATTTGGATTGCTAGACAAGTGTTTCCTAAATCGAATTGAGATGACAGGCCCCCTTTCATTACGGGCAAGAATCACTCTTGATATCGCTGCGAGTCTCGGACGTAATCCTTGGGAGCCCACTTTCCAGCGATTATTTAGAAAGGCTACAGGCTCTGAAATGAGTGAGCATAAAGATGCCTGGCAAGGACTCATTGAATATGCCCGTGATGAAATGAATGAAGAAATCCAAACGGTTAGCCAGCGCCTTTCTCAACTGAAAGGAAAGGATAGTGAAATTGAGGGGATTCTCAGCAAAGTGTCAGAATCACTCGATGAAGCTCGTGCTGCACTTACCGATCACAATGCACCAGCAGTAGAACGTGCTATTGGAAGAGCAATTCAAGCCTTAGTTGAGGCGGACCCTTCCACTGAGATTCGCTCTTCAGAATTTGCCGCCTCAGTAAATAGGGATGCCACGTGGTGGAATGAGGTTCCGAAGAGCGATGAAGTAGAAGCTTCGCACTTATTGGAAGATGATGTTCCTCTGGTTGATATGACCGAAGAAGAATAATCAGATGATTCCTGACAAAACATCTGACATCCATGTCCAAACGCCATGGTGTTGAAGATAAATTACGATCGAAAATCCAAAGCAGGCAGCATAAATCATGCCGCGTGTAATTTGAATTGCATCCTCTGACTCTTCGTCGAAGTATCGGATTAATCCAGCAGCCTGCTGGATACCGCTGCCCTTCTTCTCCTTAGCCATCGGGCCGTCGCACCTACCTGCACTATTTCAACGCGGCGAAACAGGAATGAATAGCAATATTATCTGTTTTCGCTGTACTGCTTAGATATTTTCAAGGGTCTAGAGTTTCAATTAGAACACAGCCGCCTTCTAATTCAACAATACTAGACGCCGCATCCATCGCTGCATTAATTCCTGCAGTCATCAGAATCTCCCGGCGAGTTCCTGCAGAGGTTTGGAAAATCAAACGGTGTGAAAGTAATTCAAGAACATCTCGATCAACTACCTGCCATACCCACTCATCTTCATCCACTGTGATTAGGGCCTCGACTGGGGCCAGAGGCCCTTGTTCACGACCGTTCTGACGAGCGCGTTCGACCAATCCGAGCAACTTTCGCTTTGCTTCATTCTGATTGGTAGTTTTCGGTTCTGTTGATTTTCTTGCTATTCTCCTTCGTAGACCTGACATGTGCATCCCATGCGGCAAACACCGCAAACCGTGAGCGCTTAGTTGAAGGTTTAACCATTTACGAAAATGTTCAGCGAAAAATTGCTTATTCCTAGGGTAATTCGCAAAGCGAGAGTCCCGTTCGTTTGATGTCTTAGGTTCTTGACGATACCTCGTGCGTGAGAAGGTCGACTGGGTCGGAGCTGCTGGTAGTAGCTTGTTGAGAAAGGCTGTTAGATGCTGGCGCGATGACTCAGATTTGTGGTTTGAACATGCATATGATAGACTACCTGAGACTGTTAGAGTAAACCCCTTATCTCCTGATTCGGAATGGGTTGAAAACTGGCTTGAATCAATAGGCTGTACGCCTATTAGTTGGTTTAATGGAGTGGGCTCAGCATGGGAAATGCCCTTTGACAGAGGTAAGGCAGAAGGTGAGACAAAGAAGCTCTTAGCCGCCCTTCATGTAACCGGTCGTTTGACTCGTCAAGAAGCAGTTTCGATGCTGCCCGTAATCGCTCTAGATGCACAGCCAGGTGAAGTCACACTAGATATGTGTGCAAGCCCAGGTTCTAAAACCACTCAAATAGCCGAGCATTTGGATGATTTAGGAGTAGTTGTTGCAAATGAAGTAGTCCGCGGAAGGGTGAATCTATTAGTTTCTAATCTTCAAAGACATAGATCTCAAACGGCAATCGTAGTCAATCATGATGCACGTCATTTCCCTAATGTTCCTGAGTCTGGATATGATAGAATTCTAGTCGATGCCCCATGTACTGGTACAGGTACCACAAGAAAGAATCCTGACGTATGGAGAAGATGGAAACCCAATAGTGGTCGCTCAATGCAAAAGTTGCAGATTGACATACTTGATAGAGCAGTAAAACTGACCAAACCGGGTGGTCGAATTGTCTATTCTACTTGTTCATTAGACCCACTTGAGAATGAAGCAGTTGTGGCTGAAATATTGCGAAGATTTCCATATTTATCTCTTTCATCAGCCCACCATGCAATACCCAATATAATAGCATCAGAGGGATTTAGAGATTGGCCAATCCTCGATGATGATGGTTCAATCATAGAGAATGAAGAGGTGAAAGAGAGTTTCTTGCCACCGACTGAAGTAAAAATTGCTGAGCAACTTTCGTTGTGTATGAGAGTCTGGAACGATCAATCACAAGGAGGGGGCTTCTTCCTTGCCGTTATCGAAAAATCGGATTCGTTTCAAAAAAAGAAAATCGAAATTCAAGAAACCCTGTCTTCAGATGATTCACCAATCGACAAAGAAACGGTACCTCAACCAATCAATGAAAATCAATTAGAGATGTTATCTCAACATTTAGGCAATGTCCCAGATAATCTCTGGGTCAGGGGAAGAAAAGTTCTCTGGGCCACCCCTGAGGCAAGTATGATTTGGAATTCAGAGCGAAGTCGTAGGGGTGGAAGAACTCGAATCCCAGGTCAACGATGGCGGCCACTTAGTGTAGTTCATCTTGGCCAAGAGGTGGCCCATTTACGCAAGGGTGAGTTTGAGAGAATTGTGGGTTCTGCAGCTGGGAAATTAGCCGAAACAATCGAAATGGGGGTAGTTGAGATTTCTGCCGAATGTATTGATTCGCTTCTAGCAGGAAATGAACCTAAACCTGAAGAAGTTTCATCTGAAATTTCTCAGATACGAGGCAACCTGTTACTTAGAGACACATCAGATGGAACTACCATCCCAGTATGGATTGGAGGACGGGTTACTCTGATGTTACGTACCTCAGAGCATATTGTTATGTGCGCACTAAGAGGAGTAATTTTTCCTTCAAAGTCAGAAGAAGAGTGAACATTCGCTCAACAAATCTTCATTATTACAGGTGAATGTTCAATAACCAACTTTTCTAAGACCCATTTCCCGAGGCTTTGTTATGCTTGATGAGACGGACCGAGGAATCATTGAGGTACTTGAGAAAGATGCTCGAACTTCATTGCGCAGGATTGCTGAAGAAGTTGGAGTTTCACTAGGTACTGTAAGTAATCGTGTCCATAAATTGGAAGACTCAGGTATCATCAAAGGATATCGAGTAATCCTTGATTCGGATAATGTAGGTTGGGGACTGACTGTTGTAATCGGACTTCGTATAGAGAAAGGACGATTGATTGAGATTCAAGAGAAAATCGCAGTCGATTCGCGAGTATATGGTGTGTATGATGTGACTGGCGATTATGATTCTATGATAATCGCAAAAGCTAGAGATCGAAGTGATTTAGATGATCTATCAAAGAATGTTCTATCGATGGATGGCATATTGAGATCCGTAACTCATCTTGTACTAAATACCGTGAAGGAGGATCCTACTTCTTTCCCGAAGTAGGCATTATTCTTCTTCTGAATATGATTTAATCAGTGGTAGTAGAGAATTAGCATAAGGCGCTAATGATTCTACAGTTCTACCTTCTGGTTTCATTACCTTCAATAGAATCGTTCTGAGCTCTTCATCAACTTTCACATCCATAGATTGTAGCCGGTCACGCAGTGTAGTCTGTAGGCGACCTCCTGTACGATCCCAATCCATCAATAGAATCAACGGAGGTCCTCCATCAACGACATTCCGGGTTCCGTATTTCTCGTGAAAGTAGGCAACCAATCGAGATCTATCCCAACCTCGATTTATCTTTTCAATGACTCCTGAAAATCCTAGTGCTCGTAAGGCGATATCATCCTTTTTCCCTTCAACTAGAATAGGACATCCTGAACCACCGTCGAGGATATCTCGATTTCTTTTCTGAGATTTAGCCATAGCCTTAGCGGCTTTATCAAAACGAACTGCTCTGTCAGCCGGACCAGCAGATTTGGCTCTATCCCAGTGCCAATCATTTTTTCCCATGTCTAATCCTCTATTAATTTTTGAATGATGGCTATTTTGTTTCCACGTAGTTTGATAGTTTTACGTCGTTTACTGTGACCTACTACAATACTAATGTCTGTTTTCTTCATACCAATTTCTCTTGCTAGTAGTTCCATCAATTCTACATTGGCTGCACCATCAACTGGAGGTGATCTGACAGCAATTTTCAATCGTCCTCTCCATGGCTCTAATCCAATGATTTCAGAACGTTTAGAACTAGGTTGAACATCTATTTCAACCAAGGTATAACCTTCCGATTCCCTAGCCCAATTAGGTTCCATTTGAACCTCTCTAGGGTAGGCTGCGTTTGAAGTCATTTCTAACTCACTCTAACCCCATCAGACAATTGTTGCTTACCTCACACTTATGAGGGGTCTTCGCCGCGCTACAAATGGAGATTGCTGTGGGTTCCATCACTCCTCTATTCGATGTTCTTTGGAGCGAGTTTGTGCTATGGTCTGCGTTGGTGGGTGCAATCACCTTTGGATGGCTCTACCACCATTCATTCTTTTATCGATCTGAGGAAGGAGTAGACAATAATGTCGACAATCTCAAAGTTGGAGTTTTTCCAAAGCATTACGATAATCTGAAACTTGAGGTCACATGGACATTAGTACCATTCGTGCTTATTGTTTATCTTGCATTCATCTCATGGGCACCCCTAGACAACATCTGGTCTGCAGCGAATGCAGAAGACGGATATTTCGGAGATGAGTGTGAATCTGGTGAATCTTCAAACTTATATTGGGATTCAACTGATGAAGTATACAGGGCTGAATGCTATCACGTATTTGGTATAACTGGATTTCAGTGGTCGTGGGAATTTGATTGCTACAATTTAGATGAAGATCTCTGTGCGCACGGTATTGTGGACATAGAGGGAAATGACAAACCTCACCTTTCTATCAAGGCTGGTGAAGCGTATCTTACTAGAATGACCTCAACTGACGTAACTCATGCTCCGTGGTTCGTATCTCATGGTATTAAGGAAGATATCCATTATGGTGAGATAACGAGTCAATGGGTGTTAGCAGACGACGTGGAAGATTTTCTTCTGCTATGCACTGAGTATTGTGGGGATAATCATGCCTACATGATTGCAGGGGTTAGCGTTCACGCTTAAGAGGTGTTTATTTGCAAAAGAAAACATTTGTCACACGTACTATGGTGACTCTAATATTAATCTCAATCGCTATGGTTGTATCGCCAGCGGTTAACTCACTTCCGGGTGGTATAGGTGGTGACTCAATCCAGACTGCAGGGTGCAACTGTCACGGAGGAGCTGATGCAGGAGTTACTCCAACGATTTCAGGACTTCCTTCTGAGTATAATGCATCCGAAACATATTCCTTGACAATTTCAATGACCGGGGGTCCTGCAGAAGGTGGAGTCAATTCAGGTGGATTCAATCTCTGGACTTCAGGCGGAGAATTCACAGTCCAAGACGCTACTGTTCAAACACGTTCACCTAATGAGATTACACACACAGAGGCGGGTAATGATTTCCGAACATGGTCTGTTGAATGGGTTGCCCCAAATCATGGGAGAGATGTAGACTTCATTCTACACACAAATTCAGTAAATGGTGATGGAACCCAGTCTGACGATGATGACTGGAATCGTCTAGATATGTCGGTTGCGGGTTCACTAGGACCAGGTCTTGAACCAGCAGATCCATTCAAGGTTCTTGGAATTCTCATCATAATTTCCATCATAATGCTTGCTACAACTCTACTGTATGGATTCTACCGCACCAATCCTGAAACCTTTGATTGGGAGCACCTATCTCCATATGTGGTTGAGTGGTTAACTAGTACTGATCACAAGAAGATTGGAACTCTGTATTTTGTTGCCAGTCTATTCTTCCTTGGACTAGGAGGTATAATGGCAATGATGATACGAATTCAACTTGCAGCTCCTGGAATGAACTTCATCTCTCAAGACCAGTATAACCAATTCTTCACTCTTCACGGTACCACTATGATTTTCTTAGCAGCAATGCCGATGATTAATGGATTTGCAAACTGGATTGTACCTCTACAAATTGGCGCTCCAGATTTGGCCCTTCCTCGAATTAATGCCCTTTCATTCTGGTTGCAACCATTCGCTGCAATACTAATCTTCACTGGTGTTTTCACAAGTCAAGGTGCAGATACAGGTTGGACCGGATATGCACCTTACATAGTCTCTAGTGGAGCTCATCATGGTGTAACTATGTGGGTCGCTGGACAGATTATGTTAGTTGCTTCATCAACTCTAACAGGAATAAATTTTCTCACTACGATTGCAGTAATGCGTGCAGAGGGTATGGGGTGGATGCAAATGCCACTTTTCACTTGGTCAATCCTTGTTGCCAACTTATGTCTCTTCCTTTCAATTCCAGCATTCGGAATTGGTCTAATCCAAGTTTATCTTGATAGAACAATATCGACTGCTTTCTATGACATTGCAGCAGGAGGCGACCCCTTGCTTTGGAGTCACTTGTTCTGGTACTTCGGTCATCCTGAAGTGTATGTAGTGATTATCCCAGCATTTGGTGTAATTTCTGAAGTCATTGCAACTTCAGCTCGTCGTTCAATCTTTGGATACCGTTCGATGATTTATGCAATGGCTGGGATTGCAGTCTTGTCATTCATTGTTTACGGACACCATATGTTCACATCAGGCATGTCTCCAACGCTAAGATTCGTAACTATGCTAACTACGATGTTAGTAGCAGTTCCAACCGGAATCAAGGTTTTCAATTGGTTGAAGACAATGCATGGGGGTTCTCTTGTATATCGCACGCATACTCTGTGGGCCCTCGGATTCCTAGTGACTTTCACCTTAGGAGGGATATCTGGTATGTTCTTCCCAGCTATTGCCATGGATGTCCACTTGCATGAGACTTACTTCGTAGTTGCACACTTCCATTATGTATTAGTCGGAGGGACAGTATTCGGATTCTATTCGGCAATCTATTATTGGTATCCAAAGATGACTGGTAGAATGATGGATGAGCGTTTAGGTACACTTCACTTCCTAACCGGCTTCATATCCTACAATGGTATATTCTGGCCTATGCACCGCCTTGGTGTTGTTGGAATGGCTAGAAGGCAACACACTTACTTCATCAGCACCGATGATTTCACTGCACTACCTGAGTGGGCTGCAGATTGGAATATGTTCATTTCAGTCTGTGCCTTCATATTCTTCTTCTCTAACTTCTTCCTTGTTGCCAATATGATCCTCACTTTAGTTCGAGGCGAAAAGGCACCAGCAGACCCGTGGGGCGGCTGGTCGTTCGAATGGATGACCTCATCTCCACCACCAACACCATCATTTGACTGGCACAATCTTCCCGTTCTCAAGGATGCGAACGAACATATTGCGAATGAACCTAGCAGATTTGGAGCCTGGTTTAATCGACTGATGGTTCCTGAAGACGAAGAGGAGGTGAGCCATTGAGCGACGATCACGACCACCATCCAAGTCCATGGGGTCCACATGACTGGAGTCATGGCGCACCACACAACTCATTTGCGCCATTATTCCTTTCAATGGGTGTAGCAATTTTCCTGTATTTCTTAGCCGAAGCATGGAGTTATGGAACCTATCACCCAGGTTATATTCCGGCAATACTACTAGGTCTAGCCATTGTTGGGTTTTCTATATTCATCTGGTGGAGACAGGATATTTCTTTCGATGGTTCATACGAGCCTCTAGCTACTGGAGCTCCATTCAGAAAGGTTCAGATTCGCAAGGTAGCAATGTGGGTCTTCTTGATGTCTGAAATGATGGTTTTCACATCTTTGTTCAGTACTTACATGCGCTACAGACAAGGAATAAAGAATTGTGAGACACTGTTCCTTGAAGGAGAGTGGATCGATGGGACAGTTGTAACTTGCTTTGAGCCTGCAAGTCATCTAATTGCCAGCTCATTTTGGCATATTGCACCCGGTGCAATCAACACTTTTGCTCTGATTATCTCTTCATTCACAATCGTGCAGGCACTTCGATATGCAAAGATGCCAAATTTAGATGAAGAGGTTCGTCGAAAGAAGGTATATCGATATCTTGGAAGCACATGGTGTCTAGCAGTTCTGTTCTTAACTCTGAAAATGATTGAGTGGTTTATTGGATTCTATGTTCCGGAAATTGATCTTGGATTCATACATATTCACGAACATGACATAGTTTCTCTAGTGAATGAAGGTTACACGATAAATGCAGATCATTACCAGCATCATAACTATGTAATCGATGATCATACTTTGCATGCATATGAATTGGCTGGCCACGATATTAGTAATTTAGAGCATTATTCAAATGGTGCTCATATGACTGCGAATATTCGGGTCTCAGCGTCCTTATTCTATGTGACTACTGGAACCCACGGTGCTCACGTTGCTGGTGGAATCATTGGACTTAGCTACATGACTTACAAGGCTTGGAAGGGCCTCTACACTCCACAGAATGCTGTATCAATAGAGTACTTCGGACTTTACTGGCACTTTGTTGACTTGGTTTGGGTACTGGTATTCCCATTCTTCTATCTATATTGAGGTGATTAAAAATGGCACATTACAAGATATTCGGGCAAGACCCATACTGGATGAACTTCTTTGGACTAATGTTTCTGACTTTAATTGAGGTAGCAGCAGTTGGTCTTAATCTCCAACCTACCGCCGAAAGTCTTGGAGGAGACTGGGACGAAAAGAAACTGACATGGACAATTCTTTGGGCAATTGGTATTCCAAAATTCATCATGATTGCAGCAATCTTCATGCATTTGTATGGTGATAAGGATTCAAAGATTCTAACCTTAACAGCATTATTCCCCGCTTTCTTCATCATCATCATGGTTCTCTTCGTGGGGCTAACACATCCAGATGCTGTTACTGGCCTACCCGCTTGGTGTAGACCCGGAACTTACAATATATGATAGAGAATTCACTCTTCATTGACCGAATAGGTTCATCAAAAAGAGCCGACACGACAACTCACTGCAGACGTCGCTTAGCCTGGTATAGCGCCGGATTTGAAATCCGGTGTCCCTTGGACTCGGGAGTTCAAATCTCTCCGTCTGCGCCACTTTACTCATTGGGAATCGAGGTTGCGCCTCGTACTGTCAGTTGATCATCGTGATACTGCATAGTAGCAGGAGTAGTAATCACAGCCTCCCCGTCCACTCCAATAATCAGAGGCGACTCAGTAGAGGTGGAGATTTCGAATTTCTTGGCATTCTCCATGGTGATGCCCCACTTACCGACATGATTCCCCTTCTTCACAGGACCCATTAACATCAGCATCCGTAGTTTCGACAGACCCCATGCCATCACCAAGGAGCAATGCCCCTGAGTAGGCCTAGCTCCGGGGGCGACATTGTAGCCTCCACCGAAGGTCTGACACTGGCTCAGACAGAATAGGCCTGAGAGATCGACATTGGTCGGCTCATCCCCATCAATTCTGTACTCGCCTGTCTGCTTCTTCCAAGAGATAATTGCCTTAATACCGAGGAGGTCATACTTGATTGACCCTCGGATTCTCTTGAACTGGCCCTCATCCTTCATTCGATTGACTGCCGAGGTGACGCCGCCGTCGCACTCGAGAAAACTCCAGCGGACTAGATTGCCAGGAGTCTCGGGCTCGCCGTTACATGCGCGAGGAATCGGAGCAGCCTTGGAGGGGTGATCGGGTGTTGGTGGCCCCTCTACTCTTAGTGAACCTACCCTGCGATCCGTTCCACTGGCTAGAATATCGACAGCGCCTTGCAAACCTGGAAACTTCTTTCCTTTTGGAATTGGAATACCATGCGCTCTGGCGTAGTCGTTTCCAGTTCCTATGGGAAGAATACCCATGACCTTGCTTGAACCACGCAGGCCAGATGCAACCTCATGCACGGTTCCGTCTCCACCTACAGCCACCACAAGTTCGTGATTATCATCAATCAATCCCTCAGCGATATCCATAGCATGTCCGGGAGCCTCAGTCTGGTGCAGATCCACATCGAACCCGGAGTTTACTAGGGCCTGCTCAAAATCGTCCCACTGCTTGAGAGATAAGCCATCTCGGGCGTTTGGATTGAGGATGCACGCGATGCGGGTCATGTGGCTCTCAGGACCGGTTTTCGACTTGAATCCTCGCGAATGGAGGAATCAAGTGTGATGGTGCATTCGCGAGGTCAGAGAAGCATGGACGATGAGGCACAATTCATGCAGCGAGCCATGGAGTTGGCTGAGCGTGGTCGCCACCGAGTTATGCCTAACCCGTTAGTTGGATGTGTGCTAGTTAAGGATGGAGAAATCATTGCTGAAGGGTGGCATGACCACTTAGGTGGTTTGCATGCAGAACAAATGGCAATTGCCGATGCTGAGGCAAAGGGCGTCCCCACCCAAGGCTCTACAGCCTATGTTACATTGGAACCCTGCAATCACTTTGGAAGAACTCCACCTTGCACTGAGGCCTTACTTTGGGCGGGAGTCAAGAGGGTTGTAATCGGTGCAGATGATCCCAATCCAACAGTCCGTGGAGATGGTTCTGCGGCCTTGATGAAATCAGAGGTTGAGGTTGAATCAGGGCTTCTGGCTGAGGAATGCAGTGCTCAGATGGGTGAATTCATGCATTGGTGCGAAAATATGCGCCCGGAAGTTCTACTGAAGGCAGCAATAGATGCGAATGGCCGAGTAGATTGCGATCCCAATGAGCCCGCTCAGCGCTTTTCTTCGGCCGAATCATTGGAGATAGTCCATGCACTTCGGGCGGATTCAATGGCGATTATAGTTGGAGTTGACACGATTGTCCGAGATGACCCGTCTTTGACGGTACGCGGGCCGGACATCGGGCCACGAACCCCACCAACACGCGTTATCATTGATCCTAGTGGTAGAGCTCCTGCAGATTGTAAATTGCTGAACGATGGCAAGGCACCTACACTACTGATTCACGCCGAACCGTTCGAATTACCTGATTCGGACGCAGAACACGTCTCGCGCGCAGTTCTAGCAGCAGATGATGGTGAAATACCAATCGCGCGCATTCTGGATTTCCTTGGCGATAGGGGAATCCAATCGCTTCTGGTTGAAGGTGGTCCAAACACGTGGAGGAGATTCTTGGCGGCTGGTCTAGTGGACAGAGCACACTTATGCCAGTCACCGGTTGAATTGAGTGGAAAAGGAACGGTATTCTCCCAATCTGAATTGATTGCCGCTGGTCTGAAACATTTCAGAGAAATTGTAGTCAGCGGAGACAAGATTAGTCATTGGAGGCGAGAGAATTAGCCAGTCTTCTGTTACCGAGATTGACTCGGAGCAGACTTGGTTGCAACGGTTTCTTGCAAATCCACTAGTCAAGTCATTCATTGCCTACTCGATCTTTCGAGCCTTCTACGGAATGGGCATTCTAATTGTGACCTATTTCATTGCCACTAGTGAGAATAACCCATGGTGGTATTCAGTAATTTTCCTAGCATTCTCTATGGTGTTCTCAAGACTACTATTCCGCTGGATAAAGAAACGTCGCGCTGCTAAAGATTCCAGTGTTTAGTGTATAATCTCTGATTAATAGAGCGATGAGGCAATAAATTAGAGACCAAATCGGTCACTATGAAACCCTACCTTGAGCACCTAAACATGACTTCGACCGATGTCGATGAATCAGTCCGCTTTCTTCTGACTGCGATGCCTGAATTACGTATCAGGGGAGGAGGAGAAGGCGAGAAAGCGAGACGCTGGGTTCATGTTGGTACAGATGATTCCTATCTTTGTATTGAGGATAGAGGAGCTACTGAAAAAGGACCACATCAACCATATATCCACCCTGGAGTGAATCATTTGGGCTTCGTGGTTGAGGATGCAGCAGAAGTTGCTCGGCGCTTGAGAAATGCTGGATATAGAGAAGGCTCAACTTATCTCGACCATCCATTTAGGCATCGATACTACTTCTTTGACCACGATGATAATGAGTATGAGTTTGTCCAATATCTTAGCGATAATCCTGCAGAAATGAACCAATACGATTCCTAGATTCGTTCACTAACCTGAACTATTCATCCTGTCATATTCAAATAGGTCATGCAATCGCGCCCGCCCATGGATTTGTTTGCCTTCTCCCTAGTTCTCGCCCCGCTAATTGTGATCATCGATCCACCTGCTTCGATTGCTCTCTTTCTCGGCATGGGTCATGATTTAGACAAAAAGGAACTACAATCAGTTGCTACTCGAGCCTGTGTCTTTGCAAGTCTTGTATTGCTCACTTTCTTAGTGGCTGGAGAAGGTCTACTCGGACATCTAGGTGTTGAGTTATACAGCCTTCGAGTTGCTGGAGGACTGATGCTTGGTATAGTTGGAATGAATATGCTAAAAGAAGGTCAGAAACCCTCTAGAAAAGTCATCCCAGTTTCGACAGGAGGGGAGATAGAAGTAAACGATTCAGTTGATTTTGGTTTAGTCCCTCTCGGTATGCCAATGTTAGCAGGTCCTGGTTCAATTACGCTTGTAATTCTCATGGGAACTACATATGGTATCGCGACCGTCTCCTTGGCAATTTTCATTGTGATGGCACTATCTCTGTCTATGTTTTTCATTGCCTCAAGTATGAAAAATTCAATTGGAGAAAATAGTACTAGAGTCATTACCCGTGTAATGGGTTTACTAATTGTCACAACCGCAGTCCAATACTTCTTCGATGGTATGGAAATGTGGATGATTACATTGTAGATTGTGGTGGGCGATACAGGATTCGAACCCGTGTCCTAGCGTCCGAAGCGCCAGATGATATCCAGACTACACCAATCGCCCAGCCGATGACGACAGCCCACCCATTTTCAATGCGACGGGTGGCAGACAACTAGTAACCTAGCTAGTGAACGGTGCACTTTGATGGGTGCAGTCAGCACTGGATTCCAACCTCTGTCAATTATTTGATTGGCTAATTCAGACCAAGAAACTCCCATTACAATTGGATCTAAAGATTCGTTTGAATTATTGTCGAATATAGTAGGGTCAGTTGGAAGAAGCGTACACAGCGAGCCCGTGTCATCAATTGTTTTAGCAGCAGAACAGGCTCTAAGCAACAATTGAACGCCATCATCTGATTTCCATGCATTACGCCCATATGGGGGGTCAAATGCAAATACAGCCCCACTAATTTTACCCCATACATCTGGAATCATCCCAACTCCTGTGACTTGAACATCCCATGCTGCAGATTTTTCACTTCTGCTTGCCCATTGCAAATTCTCTTCTGTTCCACTAACCATTCTGGGGTCTAGGTCCGAAGCGAGTACATTCAGGCCACTCAAAACACCTTCAATAGCTATCCCGCCAGTTCCACAGAACGGATCAATGATTGTAGTTGGAGTAAAATCAGTACGATGACCTAGTGAAATTAGTAATCGAGCTAATCTAGGTTCAAGGGATACTGGTTGGAAGAATGGCCTTTCCATCGGTCGCCGACCTCCATAGTCTGCCCGTTTCCATTCTTTTTCTCTTAGCCCCCAGATAATTACAGGTTCAGAATTTCCTAGAGGGTCGGGGTGATTAGAAGGATCTTCGTTCCCTGCCAGAATAACAACAATTTCGTGTTCTGGTGAATCTAGATTGACAGTATTATTTTCACTACTAATTCTCCCACCCGAATCTTGTGCGATTGCAGATTTTGAAATATCCGAAACACCAGTCCCGAGAGTACGTGTTCGGATAGCAAAACTACCTTTTGGCAGATTCTCAGTAGCCCATTTAGCGATTTTTTCGCCAATTTCTTCAACAGATAATGCAGCAGAGTATTCAGCATTGAGAAGAACATCATCAATGAGAGCAGAACGTAAGAGACGAATCATAGCATTAGGAGAGTCCAATTCCGTGACAACTACCCTTGGATGGATGAAGCCAACCGGCCCTACCAGAGCCTCGGCCTCAGAGCGAAATAAGGCTGGATGCCAGCCGCTTCCGATAAGGGTCAATGCAGTCAATGCGATTCCTCCGTTGCTCCGGCGCGCGACTTCAACCCTAAAGGACTCGACTCATACCACTCGATAACGCGCGCGAGGGGGGAAGTAGTCTGGGCTGTAATTTACGTGACTTAGCAACCGCT
>Ga0315322_10001901_pt1 | contig 16198 bp, 9 predicted proteins | sample M110021515metaG_FD_203461 | JGI IMG/M metagenome (GOLD analysis project Ga0315322, IMG submission 203461) | Ammonia-oxidizing marine archaeal communities from Monterey Bay, California, United States - M1 100m 21515 | ecosystem: Environmental > Aquatic > Marine > Intertidal zone | place: USA...
TCAGGTGCGGAAAAAATACCTACAGACAGAGGTAGTATGTGCTGTGCATGGCATACCAACGGTTTGGTAGACCCAATTTCAATTCTATTGACTCACCCGAAAATGTTCGTAATAGGCGGCAGGCATGATTTGGTTACACGTCCAATTCTAGGATTTTGGGCTCGGAAGTTTGCAGTCCAACCAGTGGTGAGAAAGGCCGAATTATTGCGCGGGGGATGTTCCGAAGAAGAAGCAGTCTATCTTAACGGGCGTTCATTATTAAATTTGGCAACAGGCATTTCGCATGGTTTTGCCTGCGCGCTATTCCCTGAAGGAACAAGCCATTCAGAAAGTCATCTAATCAGAATAAAAACCGGCCCATTTAGAACAGTTTTGGCCGCTGCTGCGCATGCAAAAGCAATAGGTGCTCCAAGCCCGGTTCTCATTCCAACCGGTCTACATTTCAGGACTGGGCACCTTTTTAGAACAGATTGCTGGGTTGAATATGGTGACCCGATAGAACTACTCGGGGATAAATTGCCAGAAGAATTGGTTCAAGCTGTGAAAAATGGCGACTGGATGGAGCCACCTTCTGAAATGGTAATCGCTTTACGAGACGCGTTAGAGGAAAAATTAGCTCCAATGACTCCGAATAGAGACACTCACAGCGAGGTTTTCCGCGACGGAGTAATCGCTCACGCCCAAAGTCGAATTGAAAGCGGAACTGGGCTAACCTGGCGCGAAGAAGTGCTTGCTGTAAGGGCACTTAAAACCAAATCATCTTCGGCAGAAGTTAAGGAAATAGCTACTAAAATTGGAGATACTTTGCACAGTGTTCGTTTGGATGGAAGAGATATTAATTCAAATTGCGATGGGCTTAGGGGGTTTTCACCAAAAGGTGTACTTACCGATCTAGCCAAACTAATCCCAATGCTCATTCTTCTTCCAACGATACTAGTCGGAATAGGCCCCCAGGTAGCAGGGGGCAGATTACTAGGAGATAACACAGACGAGGGCCTCGACGCAAGGTCCTCTTACCATTTCTTATTCGGTATGTTTGGCTCACTAATTTGGTGGCCACTCCTCTCGACAATAATCACAATATTATCTGTAATTTATAGTTCAGAATTGAACTTGGAGCTCGGCTTAGAGTGGATGGCCTTAATCGGCGATGAAACATGGCAACAAACAGTTTCAGTAATTTCACTTTGGGCCACACTAATTATTCTATTCTGGCTATCAGGCATCGCCTTTGCAAAAGGGTGGGACCCAATTTCTGATTCGGCAAAATGGTTTAGGCGTAGGAAAAACAACTCCAAAGTAAGTGAAAATTTGGTAAAATTACGCGAATTGCTAAAGTGAACGGTTCAAGTTAGTTGACCGTCTCGGCTACACTATGTCGCCCGTGGATGCAGAGGGGCTGGTGCGCTCATGGCTTGCCAGTGAAAGGATAGAAATTCGGGAACAAGAAGACGAGCGTGCTCATCTTCATTTGCTAGTAAAATACCCTCAAGGGAAAAACGGGCACATGTTTGCCATCATCATCCCCAAGGGCCGGGATTTGTTGGCAATATCTTCGATGACAAGAGTCGATGCAGGCCAGCAGAATTCGATGGCTAAACTAATGAAAGACGATGATGAAGAATGGAAGTCGTGGATTCATGAATGTAGAATGCAATTGATTGCCTCTGGCGTTGACTGGGGAATTCATCTAGGCCATTCAGGAAATCAAAGAATAGGGCCACTTCAAGCATTCAATGTTAGTGAGCCGGTTTGGTTTGATGGCTTATCTAAAAATGAAATGATGCAGAATCTACGGAGGCTTTGGCTTGCAAAACTCGGCATTATTCATGATATAAAATACACCTTTGGAACAGGCTCGGGTAAGCCAGGCCCAGTTGACGATTGGAAAAATAAGCAAGATTCTAAAGCGCGCGAAACACCATCTCAACCAAAGGAAATCCATCCTGACGAATCTATGTCTTTTGGTGAAGGATTTGATCCTTCAGATTGGATATAATCTCCTCTTTATCCCAAACTGTTTCTATGACCTGAAAGGGGCGCGGTTAAGTATGAGTGATGCGGCGTTGAATTGTCGTTAGGAAGGTGCTCACATGGGACAAAAAATGAAGTCAATCAGCCTTGCAGCAATAATGCTGCTCTCAACATTATCAGCAATTTTAGTAGCAGCGCCTGCCGCGGCAACTCAAGTTGTGATTACAGAAGCAATACAAGTCGTTGACGGAGGCGGCCAATCAGACCGTATGTCCGCAGTATCTTCAGACTCTGAAGGAAACGTTCACGTAGTCTGGAGCCGTTCTAATCAACACCTATACTACTCTATGATATCCCCACGCGGTGAAACTCTAATCGATGCCACACAGGTTACAGGTTCGGGACTTCACAAAATCTACCACCCTGACATGGTAATCGACGATAACGACATCGTCCATATTACATGGGCCGACCATTCAGGCCAACACAAGATCATGTACACCGCCCTACAACCATTCGAAACCGAAATGGACGGCTCCGTGTCTGACGATAATTCACTAACTGCAATCGATGATACCATCATCGCACAGCACATCAACAACCGTGATTGGCCAGCAATCGATGTAGACAGCAAAGGCAATATCCACATTGTATGGCAAGATAACTATGACTCCTTGGATATGTTTTTCCAACAACCACAGATTTACTACAAGATGCTACAGCCGGATTACAGCGTACAAACCGTAATCATACTCTTCGATGAAACCCTTCTAACTCCTATAATTGGACACAAGGGCCATCCAGATATTGTAGTTGATGCAAACGATTTCGTTCAAATCGCATGGGATGATACTCGCGGCGGTAAGGTGGAATTAGTATTCGTAGTCGATACATCAGGTTCCATGTACTCTGAGTGGGCTGACGTCTGTACTGTTATTTACGGTGGTAATTTCCAATCCGGTGGCAGTTTCACAGGCATTAAACCGATGCTTGAAGAAGGCAACATGACCGTTTATGAGACCATTTATGGTCTTGGTAACACACTACCTGGTGCTGCTAGTACAGGCAATTGTGCTGGACATAATATGAACTCCGGGCCTCGAAGTACCCCGTTGGGACAAGTGCCAAATGACGACACCGGCGGATTAAGAACCCTGCCGGGTACTGTGTACAACGGCGCAACGTACTCTGGGTACTCTGGCGAAGACTGGGGCCCCGGGTCAAACTGGGCTTGTCTTTCATGGAAAGACGCAGTAGGCAACGTTCCAGGAAACCCCCCAACCTCCTCCGACCACCGTTGGAATCCTAATGCAACAAAGATTGTCTTACCTATTTCTGATGAAGGTCCAAAGGACGGAGACCCAAGCCAACAAGCAGATGACACATCGTCAATCAATGAAGCCCACGACAACTGCCTCAATGCAGGGGTAGTGCCAGTCGGACTATACGGACAATCATATGGCGGAGCAGGTAACATCGAATCACACATGCGTGATCTTGTACAGTGTCCTAACGGAGTAGTATCAACTGCAACCCGAAACTGCCCAGGAAACTCACTCCGTTCAACAGATGCTGGCGGACAAGCTTACGAGTTCCCTTCAGGGACCGGAGGTGCAAGTCAAATGCAACTTCTAGTCGAAGCAATGGTTTACATCTCCACCAATAACTCTCGTGAAATTTTCATGACAGTCTTAGACCCATACGGTAAGATGGATAACGACCCTCAGTGGTCCGCTGGAGATTCAGGCCACACCACTGTTGGCAACGGCTATGCTGAAGACACAGGCCGTGGAAGCGAAGGCCATCTTGTTGTCGTAAACGACACTCGTGTCACAATCGATGACGCATTTTCATTGCATCCATCAATCAGCGTTGACATGCAAGGAAATACACACCTCGCATGGATGGACGGTCGTGATTATGGATTCGAGAAGAATGTTCCTTACGAAGTATACTACACAAAACTGCGCCTACAAGGGGCAGGAGAGTGGGATGGAGTGCCAAACGGGCTTTCCACTTATGCAATTAAGAGAATCGAAGATACACCAATTTCTGAAGTCGAAGGATGGCAACAGATGCCACAAGGCAGCAGTCAGAACTCTGCTTATCCTGCAATACTAACCGATCCCCAAAACAACATTCACATAGCGTGGCTTGATTTTGGTAATGGAAGTGCTGGCGAAGAAATACGCTACACCAGATTGAATGCTACAGACAACACCGGTCCCGGAGAAACAGCATTGGATTCATGGAATTCAACAGCGGTAACCTCGTGGCAATCATTCAAACTTGGTCCGAACCAATTATCGAAACCGTCCCTGGGGCAACCTCCTGCTTTCGCTAACGACCTTGGAAGCGGAGCTCATATTGCTTGGTCAGATACAAACAAGTGTTCTGATGAAAGCAACGGTGGACCTTGGACAATCTGTTACTCACATGTATTGACTGGACAGGTTGATGTCGAATTCGATGATGGCGAGACTTATTATCACGTAATTGAGCCAGGCGAGCAAACAATCTACAATCTAACAATCAATAACACCACACCTGGTCCGAAAGATTTGGTTGCAGATACATATAATTTGAACATAACAGGGATGCCAGAAAACTGGACCGCCAATCTGTATTTCTCAAACAACCATACTGCAATTTTTGCAGATACACCAATCTTCCTAGAGGGTGGCGAAATGGCACGTATGTACTTGAGAGTAAAGGCCCCTTCGATATACCAAGCCGATGAAGACCAACTGGCTGAAATTATAGTTTCTGCGATATCACTCAAGGATCCAGCAATTCGCTCTGAAAGGTTGACATTGACACTGATGGACGTTGTTCACGGAATTGATTTGGATACGAGCCATCGTATGGCCGATGTTGAACAAGGACAAACAGCAATATTCTCGATTACTATTACTAATACTGGAAACGTTCACGATTCATATGCGTTCTACGACCCAAATAGTTTGGAAGGTCAGCAAGAGTGGCTACTTCCATTTGGCTGGCAGGTAGATTTCCCAATGCAAGTTTCTCTTGACCCTGGGCAATCAGTAACAAAGAATCTAGAAATTTCAGTACCAACCAGTCAAGACCCTGGAACATTCGTAATATATGTCAAGGGTTGGTCTGAAGGCGAACCATTGAAGTCATTAGAAAAAGGAACATATGACGTACTAGAATTATGGATAAACGTATCAATTCGTTCGATAGGAAACATCGTATTCGAAATATTTGATACTAGTGAAGTGATTCTACCATCTCCAAATTCGGGCGCCCCTTCATGTGCTGAATACGATATTAACGTAATCAAAAATTACGAAGCAGGCTACCTTCAATTCACCACACCGGGAGCCCCTGAAGCCAAACCGGATGAGGTCGATATGAATACTTGGAGACAGGACCATTGGACTGTAGAATTGGATTTCTCAAACGCCCCTGGGCCAAGAGATGCTTCTGATCAAAACAGCCCAAGATTATGGCCGATAGAAACCACCTACACCGTAGGGGTATCTGTGTGCGCTCCAGTTAATGCTAATGCAGGCCTAGGGCCGGCAGTAACAATCAAGGCCCACCTCGAAGGCTATCCGCGTGTTGCAGATTCTGTTATTTTGTCAACTAATGTAATCCATGTATTCTCATTGGTAGCAGATGCTGAGACTACAGACCTCTCTACCAACCCCGGCGAAACTTGGATAATTCCTACTACTGTAACAAATACAGGAAATGGGCCAGATAGATACGACCTACGACTTGGGCGTGTTCAAGACGAATTCGGAATTGCAGTATTGTGGGACATCGATATCCCCCGAAGCCTGTTAACAGAATTATCTCGTGATACTTCTCAAACCGTTGACCTGACAATAAACATCCCTCAGCAGGTCCCTGCTGGAGATTATATTGTAGTAATTCAAGCATTCAGTGAAGAAGATTATCCCGATGACTCGGGCCACAGAACTCGTCTCCGAGATGAGATTACATTCCAAGTAACTGTGAACGAATTCTATGACATGCAAATCACCATGGATCCTAGCGTTGAAAACGACGTTAAGACAAGCGCGCCGGGAAGAATTGTAGAATTTGTAGTGAATATCACTAACGCAGGAAACGTTCCTGACACACCTTCACTGCATAACCATACATCTTCCAAAGATGGTTCCACTGGCAATGTAATTTGGAACACATTACCTGGAATGGGCGCTCTATCTGAATGGAGTGTCGATTGGAAGATGGTCAACTACGTAGGTAGTGATTTAATCGTTGAAACCGAATGTATTGTTACAACTTCAACGGCAGATGAATTCCCTGAAGATGTATGCATATACATGAACGATATCGATGAATGGCGTCTACCCGAAATGGAACCATATTCCACCCACACAATGATTGCTACAGTACATATTGCAACTGGAGCAAAACTTGACACCCGTTTAATTGGCCTCAAGGTTACCAGTATGGCGGGCGATATGGAGAACGATGGAGACTATGATGATAGCCCTGAGTGGGCCGGAGATCTACTAGATAGTAACGAGCTCATCGTTACCTTGCGTCTTCGTGCTCCGAACTTGGTAATCGAATCTGTATCTGTTTCTGAGACCAGCAACGAGGTCGATAAGACCATCGCAGTGCGAGTCATTCTACAGAATACAGGGAATGTACACGCCACTAATATCGAAATAATCCTTTGTGAATTTGGTGACGCTGACGATGAAGTTCTCCAGGATATCCGCAAGAATGGTTGTCCAGAAGAGTCTATCGTAATGCGTACAACTGTTGGCGCATTACTTGCTCCTGATGCGAGTGAAGATGCCCAAGAGGTTGAATTGTACCTATTGTATCCTGTTTCAGCAGGTTCACACGATGTTGTAGTGGTTGTAGATCCAGAAAACAATATCGTAGAAGTAAGCGAATCAGATAACATTCGTGTTGTATCCGATGAACTTTCTAGCGATTCTCCAATGCTCGATGTAGCTGGCGAAATAATCAGTGATTGGGCTCTTCCATTCGGTGTATTGGTTCTAACCTTCTCACTATTCGGTGTTCTATACCTTGTAGGTCGTGGACGCAGAGCAGATGTGAAGAACCGCTTAGCAGAGCAGAGCAGTTTGGTTTCGGTCTTAGAAGACGAGATGTAACCTAGAATATTCTAGACGTAAAAAGCATTGACCTCATTGGTTTATGGGGTCAATGCCTAATGCTGCCCACCAAGGTAATTCTATGGTTTGCGAAGCAGCAATGAATTGGCCCGACCGTTCAGCCAGTTGGCGTACCATTCTTGACCGAACTTCATCCATTAGCCTTTCACTTGCCTCAGCACCTAGTTGCAATTCACGTGCAAATTCTTTGAAGTTAAATTTGGAACGCGGCGATTCAAGGATATTGTGAACCATCAATCGTTGTTCATATGATTCGAAATCAGAATCAACAGTTGTCGAAACCCTTTGTTTAATTTGTTGATGAAGAGCAATCAAGGCATCGCGCTCAGCATCAATTTTTTCAATCGCTTCAGAAATGGCCGATAGATGGTGAGCCCCCTCTCCAACTCCAATTTTCTTCCTACCACTCACCAATTCAGCAACTTTGACGATGTTTCCATTCAGTTGGTTTGAGAGTTTTAGCGGGCCCCCTGCCGGAAGAATCCTCTGATTGCATTGGAATAGGTCGGGACCAAGGTCAATTCGAATCGAGATAGCCTGTTGTACCGAATAGATATTCTTAGGTGGCCCGCCTTTATTGCTAGCAGCTTTCATCTTAACAACAAAGCCAGCATCTTCGAGTAACCTAAGATGCTTCATGACAGCTTGTTGTGAAATACCAATTTGGTCGGCTAGTTGCAAAGGGTAGTGGGGCTCTCGAACTAATCGTTCAAGAATAGCCCTACGGGCCTTGTTTTGCAGAATAGCGAGCGCCTGGTCGAGGTTAGCCATGACTTCACAACCATTGGTTACCTACCATCGGTTACCTATGAACTCGTCGGAAGAGTGCTTAAGCCTCATCCCAGTTCTTCCACGAGTCGTCCTTTGGCAGGTTTTCAGGTGTGTGAATACTTGCCTTGTTGATAGAGCCGCCAACTTTGGTGGCCGTAGAAGTGCGAATTCTGGTATCAGCATCTGCAAACGGCCCAGGAACCGATTTATCTCCCTCTTCCAGTATTGGCACTTCTCCTCGTATCAATTTATACAACTCATCAGTGGTGGGAATTTCATTATTAGGTGATAATCCATCATTTAGCGGAGTCATTGCAGTAACAATATGGTCTTGAGAGATATGAACTCTGTTTTCCCGCCCTCTATTTATTGACATCAATATCCAGCCCAGCGGGACTAACATAAATCCAACACAACATAGCCCACCAGTAATCAATACAGTAGGATCTGTTAGCATTTTCGTAACAACAGCATCACCATTGGTGAATAATAATGGATTCTCACAACCGTCATCCGGTTCACAAGAAATCGAGACCAAAATTTCAGATGTTTCTTCAATATCGAGTTTGGTTACAGTAACGAAATCAACGTCAGTTTCTTCTTGGAAGTCGGTCCGACAGTCATCAGAAACAACCTTTCCAGCAGTGCCATTTTCGATATAATTGAATGCAACGTCGTAGTCACTATCACTTTCTTCAACATTTACAACCCAACATCCCGGTTCAAGAGTTACAGTATTTATTTCTCCAAATTCAGCAGTATGTTCCGAAGTCTCTCTTGGGTCATAGAAATTACTCAAGTGATCTGCCGTTAATGCCAACGAAAGTGAGCCACAAAGCGCCAATACGATCCCTGCGATTAGAATCCACTTTGGCCAAGGCGACGTGGGTGTGGCGGCTTGCATCAAATCGCCTAAGAGGGCATGAGACTTCAAGCAAGCGGCTCAAGAGAGCCCCATTTCTTCTAATTTTTCAGGAAGATATGTGTCTGTTACGAAGTCAAGACCATATTTTGCAAGCGATTGCTGTTCAGCCTTCATTCCTATTTCAAGCATCATATTAATCTGGTCTTGCCACCAGCCATCAGCAAATCTAGGGTCAGATAATTCAGCATTCAATGCTTCAATATCCTTCTTCGAAAGGTCATCTGAAGGTAAGTCATATGCGAGAATATCGTCTGATGTAATTCCGAGGTATGAAGCAGAAGGCGTAGCCAAATATTCGGAAATATGTGCTGTTTTAATTGCTCCATAAGCGATTGAAGCGAATATACGGAACGACCACGGGTCGCCATCGAGGAATACTACTACTGGTAAATTCCACTCTTCATTCATGCGTTTGATAATTCTGCGAGTTGATCTAGCCGGCTGGCCTTTTAGATGTATTAGGCCACAATTATGTTCTTCATCGAAACCATTCTCAACCAATCTGTCAAACATACCACCTGTCTCAATAGCCATCAAGAATTTGACATCATGATTCTTCAACTGAATTTTCTCAATTTCAACATTGTAAGGTAAACCGTATCCTGAATCGCCAACATCATCTCGCGCGTTGATAGTCATCCACTGGCCACGCCTATTCAATTCCATGAGTGTAATATCTCCAATCATCCTAGCGCCATCTTCTTCAGGTCTAAGTTTGAAATCTTCTCTCAGACAAGAAGTGACAACTTCGAGGTCTTCTGCTAAATTATTTGATTCGTTTTGACCCCCGAACTTTCCTAATCCCCAACCTTCTGAAATGTAATACATTTCTCTCAAAGTTGATGATTTTCCAGCCTCTATCATCTGTTCAATAAATTCCACTACATGTAGTGCCCGAAGAAGATTTTTTGCAGAACCTAAGCTTGTAGCATCACGGGTCGAACGCTTCTTTCCGTATTTGTAGACGCCAAGTTTTTTGTCGAAAGCAATATTGGTTTTTGCTCGAACCGGCAAAGTCATAGTTGGTGGCTCACCCTTTACAATTCGATCATACATTTCTTCGACAACCAAATGGAGTCGCTGTTTTGTCAATTCAGGATCGTTTACCCGTGCCATCAGACATCACCTCCAAACAGAGTTGTTTGACCAGCGTCACCTTCAACCACGCCCGGTTCAAATGAATCTTCAACACCTTCATTCTCTGGAACTTCTAAACCCGCTTGGTCAAGAATTTCCTCTTGTCTTCGAATTTCTTCGAGCATCTTTTCATCGAGTTTAGTTGCCCCAATAACATCCTGGCTTCCTCTGAAAAAGATATCAGTTTCAGTCCAATCACCCTTTTCCAAATTCGAAAGAGAATATCTGATAGTTGTATTTTCCCCGGGGCCTAGAGTTTCAATCTTCCAACCCCAAATACCCATTGCTTCTTTACGTCCTCCGCGTTCATTTCCAACCATTTCAGCATCAGATTTCTCTGGCCAGTTGACCAGTATGGAATAACTTCTAGCCCTCGATGTATAATTGAAGAGGGTAATCAAAATGTCAGTTTGCTTTGTATCTTTATTCCAGACTGTACTTTCATTACAGATTACAGCACTCATAATTTTCGTAATCGAGCCAGATAAATCAGGGACCGGCCTGTCAAGAATGGATGCCGATTTTTCTGCAATCGCAGGCAAAATATCATTGATCAATTCGAATTTTTCACGAGTTTTAGCCATTTTCTTCTTCTTTTCAAGGTGCTTCCTTAGCCCACGCCCCATTTCTAGCATGGCCTTCCGAGTTTCCTCGAAGACGAATTCATTATCCGAAAGAGCTTCTTTTGCTTCGGATGTAAATTGAACATTGGTGCTGGCAAGATGGACAAGCATTGCAGCAGGCCCTTTAGGAACTCCCCTTCCTCCTGCTTGCTCCAGCCCATACTGCCTCCAATCTACACTTTCAATCGCTTTAGTCAGTAAGCAACCACCTTGTTGATACATCAAAGGGACGCGATTAGCGAAGCGCAAAACTTCAACAGGCTTGTCTGAAGCCATTCCGTCTCCAAAGATCAATCCAACTTCCACTTGGAAAGGGTTACCGTGACTAACCGACGGCGCGCGCGTCATTGTTGTAATATATTTTGAATCGATAGTTTTGGATAACCCCTTTTTGATTAACATCTCTTCAATAGGCGAGAGACAATTGGTAGGCGGACTTAGTAATTTTACAACTTTACCCGCAACATCTCTCTCACCTTGAAACGCCTCTAATAGGGCCCGTACATCATCCGGTTTCATTGATTTTGGCTTAGTAGATACGTCCAATTCTGCCGCTTCACACAATTCCTTTGCGGCTCTCATAGATACCCCCGAGAAGTTTTGGCGAAGAAATACGGTTAACCTTGAGTCACTGGATTCTCTGCACATTCTCTGTAATTGCCCGAGCTCAATTCCATGAGGGTGAGGCTTAATCGCGTCTACCTTTCTTGGTAACCTTTCAGTGACTCTGGGCCAATGGTATCTTTCACCATCGGGGTCAATAAATGTGATTTCCGCATGAGGGTTAACTATACTCGTCATACGGAGATATTGGAATACGGATTGACGCCCTCGTTGATATTTCCCCTTCATCATATTTGTGACTCTTACACCATGTTCCTTCAATGTCAGATCTTCATTTTCCCAAATAATTCTGGTTTGTTCACTCTTTACAGCCTTGTTTTTACGTGTATCTAAACCAATTTTGACACTGACAGCAGTGGGCTCCCCGGCAACCTTTGACAAGACATGCGTCGGTTTACCAGTAGTTAGTTGTGAATACATTACAACACCGGTAATTCCAATTCCTTGTTGACCACGACTTTGGCGTATTGCATGGAACCTTGACCCGAATAATAGTTGGCCAAAAACCTTCTCAATACTCTTCTGGGGAATCCCTGGTCCGTTATCTTCAGTGGTCAGTTCAAGAATATCTTTTTTAGTATCAACCTTTGAAATTTTGACACAGATATTAGGAAGGATTCTTGCTTCTTCGCAAGCATCTAGTGAATTATCAACCCCTTCTTTCACAGCAGTGATTATTGAACGCGGTAGAGAATCAAATCCAAGGAAGTGTTTATTCTTTTCAAAAAATTCCGATATTGCGATTTGTTTCTGATTTTTTGCCATTTTTTCTGCAATGCCGGACACGAGTCTCACTCCCCCATGGTTCTCCTCAGTCCTAATGACTTCGGGCCTTGAGCGACCTAAGCCCATCGCCCAAGGTTCTTGAATGATAGCGTTCAATTTGGCGAATCAAGCGCAATATGGGCAAGAGTGATTCGACGCAAGTAGACAATTATCCATACTGTGAGTAGAACCGAGAGAGAAATAGCAGCCCAATAGGTCCAATCCCTTCCTTCATTCATAGCAACGGAGAGATCGGCCGCCTTAGACCCCCAGTATGCATAAAGCGCTCCCGGTACAAGCATTCCAATATTTCCAACAAGGTAATCTCTCCATTTAACATCTGTCAGCCCATATCCATAATTTAGTACAGCATATGGGATAATTAGGCTAACACGAGTAAGTAAAACACACCGCAAACCATCTTCACTTACGGCTTTCTTTAGGGCATTTAGAGTGGGTTTACCATCCATTTTTTTACTAACTCGGGCATACAGGTATTTCTTGGTTAACCAGAATGGCAAAATAGCGCCTAGACAGGCGCCTACGAAAGCAATCGCCCATCCCCACCAAAACCCAAATAGAACACCCGAGATAAATTTATGAAGGCTTGCTGGAGCAACAAGAAGGGCTAGAATGATGTACAAAAGCAACCAAGCAAAAATACCAAGCCAGCCATTTTCAGGAAACCAATTTGCTTTATCGATTAATGGCGCCAATAAGGTCTGAGTAAGGTAGATTGTTAATGCAACGCCTCCGATTACACCACCTATCCCGAGGGCAGCCATACCTCGTTCTGACACAATATCACTTCAGTCAAAAAACCCTTTATTCCAAGCGGCAATGTATCCGGTAAAGGCACTTGTTGCAACTGTAAGTGGGCTGGCAAGATACAATTTACCCGGGCCCGAGCGCCCTTGAAAATTTCGATTAATAGCAGAGACGGTGACTTGTTCGGGCGTAATGGATACGCCGGGTCCAGCACCAATACAAGCACCACAACCCGGGTCGATTAGATTCACACCAACACGTTGGAATAGGTCGTGCCATCCTTTTCGAACAGCCAAATCTTTCACTTGCCCGCTTCCGTATTGGATGTAAAAATCAACACCCTCTTTTACGACTAATCCAGCTCTTTCTGCTGATTCGCAAACCATGGCATAGTACGCAACATCGTCCTCTTTACCAGCGGTGCACGACCCCCCATATGCGATATCGATAGTTACCTGTCCAATATCAGAAATATTAGCGCCATTGGTTGGATCGGACGGCACACCCTCGTCCGGATTACCAGGGTGTGCGACCATGGGGACAATTTCTGAGATGTTAATCACATGAACTCCCCCATCATATTTGGCTCCTGTATCCGGCACCACGGCCCTCTCTATCATGCGGGAACGCTCCAACCCTTGCGACTTCTCCATCCAATCATACAATGCATCATCAGGCTCACAAATTCCAGTATGTCCGCTACATTCAGTGGCCATATTGCAGAGGGTAGCCCTTTCATCAATAGATAACGAACGAAGGCCTTCTCCGCCAAATTCCATTGACCTATTTAGGGTCAATTCTTCGCGAGCATGGTCCGATAAGATGTACAATATTACATCCTTAGCAGTGCAGCCGTCACTCAAAGATCCAACGAGTTCGAATCTTATCGATTCAGGTACTTTTACGAATGTGAATCCAGAGTAAATCAGACTCGCATATTCAGTCGCACCAACTCCGTAGGTTAGGGCGTTTGACGCACCACCCATGCATGTGTGTGAATCAGTAGCTTGTATGAAATCCCCGATTTCTATAAATTCTTCACGAGCAACCTGATGACAAATACCTGGCGATATGCCATCTTTAGCAGAGTAATCTCGAACCCCGGTGTGCTTTTGGAATTCAACCTGCAAATCTCGTAAAGTTTGGACCTTTTGCATGTGTGGTACGAATTTCGGATTATGCGCCGCGTACAGCAAATGGTCTTCAAAAACTGCGAATTTACTAGGGTTAGGAAGAGAATAATCTGTTCCATATTCATCCCCTAAGAATGTATGAACTTGTGCGGTTGTAAACTCATGGCTATACCCTCCTTGAACTTGAGCTATGACAGGATCTCCTGGTTTTACACATTGCCCAGGCGCTTGGCCTACTAAATTTTGAGCAATAATTTTCTCAGCCATAGTCATGGGGCAAGGAGAGGTGTTCAGAGGAGGAAGTGAAATTCCACCCCCCTTCAACTTAGATGCAAAGGGAAATAATCCCCCGTTTTCAATAATTAATTTAGTCACAGGGTCATATTGTGAAGTAAATTCATCAAGCGAAACACCTTCTCCATTCTGTAAACGTTCAAGAATTTGATAACTACCCATTAATTGCCCTAGATTGAGATTATTCCGTTCATGAATTGGTGCAAAGGATGAAGCGATAACAATCCTAATCCCTGCCCATCTTTCACACTGCGCTGCAGTTTCACGTGACGACCCAGTTCCCTTTCGTTGGCCCGAAACGATCACTTCGAATCCACCATTGATTAGGGCGTTTTCATTGAATACTCTCATTCCTTCATGCATCAATCCTGCATATGCATTCTTTGCAATTTCCGCAGGGTCGTGATCAAAACAAACCCAAGCAGGCGTCATAACATCCGTATTGATATCATCTAACAAATCCGCAGGGGAAACATCGCACATTTTGAGATTTAACCCATCATATAATTGACGTTTGATGAGATCCAAATCTTTGGTTAGAAATAGGACTCTTTTTTCAGAGGCTAGTCTGACTTCTTCTGGTGGCCAAATCTTAGTCATCCCTCTCCCCCATTCCCTTTCAAGGGGCAACGAGGTATAACGGGTTCGGATTACCCAATTTCTTATGATTGCACACTCTCCACTTCTTGTTGACTTACCAATCTCAAATCATCCAGGAAAACCCTTCGAGAATTATTCGGCCGAATGAAATAATTCTCACTAATTATTGAACGCCATTTTGTAAAATCTACTAAACGTTATACTGCGGCCCTACTAATGCGAAAATACACTTAACCATGCCGCCAAATAGTTTAAATAACTCCCTCCGAAGGACTAGATTAATAATTCGGTAAGGCCAAAATTGCTAATACCGAACGGAGGGATACAAATGGAGAACAATCAACATGTAGAAGATATCGTAAAATGCAGCGACTGCGGAAGCCGCGCATTAACCCGTGACGAGACCCGAGGGGAAGTCGTCTGTGACGATTGCGGACTTGTCCTTGAAGACAATGTAATCGATCAAGGGGCAGAGTGGAGAGTATTCTCCCCAGAGCAAGGCGACCAGCGTGCACGAACCGGTGCGCCAATGACTGTCATGCTTCACGACAAAGGATTGTCGACCGATATCGATTGGCAAAACAAAGATTATTCTGGAAAGACAATCAATTCCCGTTACAGGTCTCAATTCTATCGTATGAGGAAGTGGCAGAAGAGATCTCGTGTATCGAACGCAACCGAGAGAAATCTTGCAATGGCCTTAGCAGAATTAGACCGTATGGCAAGCCGCCTCGAACTTCCAAAATCAGTTCGTGAAGCAGCAGCTGTAAATTACAAGAAAGCGGTTGAGAAGAGATTGATTCGTGGACGTTCTATTGAAGGCGTAGCAGCAGCATCTTTGTATGCAGCATGCAGGCAATGTGGAGTCCCCCGTACTCTTGACGAAATAGGTCAAGCTAGCCGTACAGGTCGCAAAGAAATCGGACGAACCTACAGATTCATGGTTCGTGAATTAAAGATGAAGATTATGCCAACAGGACCAGAAGATTACATCTCTCGTTTCTGTTCAGGACTTGGTTTGGATGCAGAAGTTGAAGCTAAAGCCCATGAATTGATCAAAGCCGCCCAAGAAAAGGAATTGACAAGCGGGCGCGGCCCAACCGGAATCGCCGCTTCGATTATCTATATTGCAAGCGTTCTTTGTGGCAAACGCCGAACACAGCGCGAAGTTGCAGAAGTTGCAGGCGTGACCGAAGTCACAATACGTAATAGATACAAGGAACTGATTCAAAATCTGAACATTGAATTAGATATTTGAGGTTGAAAAACCAATTCCAATCGGGAATTGAAATATTCCATGGGTGATTGATATGAAAAGTAGACGCAGAGTATCCGAGAAAGTCCTCGAATCATTAGCCGAGCGTTTAGCGATTACATTGGAAAAGGGAACCTCCGCATGGCCCCTCCCTCAGCCCCCCCTTTCCGATTCGGATT